>WNFI01051282.1_pt3 | contig 15168 bp, 13 predicted proteins | sample 5400471 | NCBI WGS metagenome assembly WNFI01 (sample SAMN13153348, study PRJNA577476) | soil metagenome | isolation source: 100 cm saprolite on Douglas fir-dominated hillslope | place: USA:California | collected 2013-09-17
GGCGCCGACGTGGTCGGCGTCTTCGCCGACGCCGCGGGGCGGCGCGCCCGCCGGGTCAACAGCCCGCGCGCCCTGTCCGAGGCCCAGCACCCGGCGGGGCGACTGGCGGGCCGCCGACTGACGACGGCCTGAACCCGCTGATCCCAGACGGAGGCTCCGTGACTGCCGCTCCTCCTCGCGCCACGATGTCGGGGAAATCCATCGTCGCGAGCCAGTTCGAGCGCGCCGCCAACCTGATCAACCTCGACGAGTACATGCGGCACATCCTCATGCACCCGTTCCGCGAAGTCCAGGTCGAGGTGCCGGTCCGCATGGACGACGGCCGCATCGAGGTCTTCACGGGGTATCGCATCCAGCACAACGGTGCCCGCGGTCCCTGCAAGGGGGGGATCCGCTATCACCCGGACGCGGACCACGACGAGGTGCTCGGCCTCGCGGCCATCATGACCTGGAAGACGGCGCTGATGGACATCCCGTTCGGAGGCGCCAAGGGCGGCGTCACCGTGGATCCGAAGAAGCTGTCCAAGCTCGAGCTGGAGCGACTGACCCGCCGCTTCACCCAACGCATCTCGATCGTGCTCGGTCCCTACCGCGACATTCCCGCGCCCGACGTCAATACCAATGCGCAGGTGATGGCATGGATCCTCGACGAGTACTCGAGTCGGCACGGCTACACCCCTGCTGCCGTGACCGGCAAGCCGCTCTCGCTCGGCGGCTCGCTCGGGCGCGAGGAAGCCACGGGGCGCGGCGTGATGTACGTGATGATGGAGTACGCGCGGGACTTCGGCATCCCGCTCAAGGGGAGCCGGATCGTGATCCAGGGATTCGGCAATGTGGGTGGTCACCTCGCCCGGCTGCTGCACACCGAAGCGGGGGCAAAGGTGATCGCGGTGTCGGATGTCGTCGGCGGAGTCGTGAACGAGGATGGCCTCGACATCCCGGCGCTGCTCGGGCATGCCGCCGCGGGCAAACCCGTCTCCGAGTGGCCGCGCGGTAAGGCGATCACCAACGAACAGCTGTGGACCCTGTCCTGCGACTGGCTCATCCCCGCGGCGCTCGGCAGCGTGATCACGAAGGAGACGAACGCCCGCACGCTCGATTGCAAGGCGGTCGTGGAGGCCGCGAACGAGCCCACCACGCCGACCGCCGACCGGATTCTCGAGGACCGCGGCATTCCCGTCATCCCCGACTTCCTCGCCAACGCGGGCGGGGTCACCGTCAGCTATTACGAGTGGGCCCAGAACCTCCAGCAGTATCGCTGGACCCACGAGCAGGTGAACCAGGAGTTGAAGGCGACCATCACCAGGGCCTACGTCGGTGTGCGCGACCTCGCGAAGCAGAAGGGCGTGACGTTCCGTACCGCGGCGTATGCGATCGCGTTGCAGCGCGTCGCGGAGGCCGAGCGATTGCGCGGGAACTGACCACCGGCTCCCCGGTTCGGGCGCCCTAGTCCGCCGGCAGCCCCGGTCTCGAATACAGCGCCTGGTAGGGGTCCTGCCCCGGCTGGGTGAACACGCGGATCTGGATCGCCCGCACGGTTTCCTTCAGGTTCGCATTCGAGCGCACGTAGACTTCTTCGAACAGGTTGAGATTCATCCGGTACAGTCGCTGCGCGATCACCACGGCGTTGTTCAAGGGTGCGCGGGCGAACCAGCGCCAGTCATAGGTCTCGAGTGACTGTCCGACCGGCCCCGCGAGCTGGGCCCCGGCCCATCCGAAGACCGTCGTGCGCGTGCGTTCGAGCGCCAGCCCCTGCGGCGTCGCGGCATAGGCCGAGTCCAGCCGGCGGGCAAGCTCGGCGTACAGCACGTCGAGCGTGCGCTCGTCGCGCCAGCGCGCCGCCGCGCGCCGAGCATCGAGCGAGTCGCGCCGCGAGCGGAAGAAGGCCTCCGCCCCACGGTAGCCGACGAAGCTCGCGAAGCTCTCGTTGAACGCGGTCTGGCTCTTCACGTACAGGGTGTTGTGGGCCAGCTCGTGGATCACCGTGGCGATGAGCTCCATCGTGTCCCGCTCCATCACGGTGGAGAGCAGCGGATCGGCGAAGTAGCCGAGCGTCGAGAACGCGCCCGCCGGGCGGAGGTAGGTGTCGTAGCCGTCGCGCTCCAGGTCGGCCGCGGCCTGGCGCGCCTGAGCGAAGTCGAAGAAGCCCTTGTACGGCACGGTCCCGACGATCGGGTAGCGCCACGTGTACTCGCGCAACCGGTCACGGCGCGACGCCGAGAGCACGAGCAGGAGCGTGTCCCGGCCGACGTCCACGTAGCTCGTGAACGTCTCGTCCGCGAGCAGTCCGAGCGAGTCCGCGGCGAACGCGCGCGCCGCTAGTACCAACGCGAAGCGTTGGCGCAGCGCCGGCGCCGTCTGGGGATCTCGGATCAGCCGGTCCAAGCGGCGGCGCTTGAACAGGATCCGCGCTTCTTCGAGCCCGGCCCGAGCGAGGTAGCGGGCATCAGGGCTCGTGACGAGCGTCACGATGAGCACCGTCGGGACCCCGATCAGCACCCAGCGCAGCAGCCGCCGCCCCACGCGCGCCCAGTTAGGCGCGCGTCGCTCGATCACGGCGTCCATCGCAGCCCCATGCGGTGCCTCGCCCCCAGACGTTCGTCCGCGCGGTAGGCGTAGTCCAGGTGCAGGCGGCCGAGCTCGAGGCTCGCACCCGCGGTGAAGGGGGAGGCGCTCGTGGTGCTCGAGTGCCCGATGTAGCCCACCCGACCCAAGACGCCGACGCCGTTTGCGACCGCCCCGCTCTCGGCCCCGAGCACGAGGAAGGGCGCCGCCGCCGCCGGCCATTGGCCTTCGAGCGTCGTGAGCAGCCGAAACGTGCCCTGGGGGTCCACGTAGTTGAGCGTGAAGCCGGCGCGGGTGTTGCGCGGCAGCCGGGCTCGGCCCGCGTGGTCGCCGCCGATGTTCTGGACGCTCACCCCGAACGCCATCAGGTCGAACACGGCGATGGCGAGTCCGGCGTCCCCGGCCCATCCGTCGACCCGGGCGCCGGCGAGCGTCTCCCGCGCGTACTTAGCGGAGCCGCCGAGCGCCACGAGGCCGCTGCGCAGGACGAGCGTCGATACGGCGAGCACGTCCGCTGCGCTGGAGGTCTGTCCCAGCGTCGCGGCACCCGCGCCCCAGTCCCACCGGCCGACCCGGAGCGCCAGCGCTCCCGTCGCGAGCGTCGTGCCCGACGGGTACGACTCGTAGCCCGCCTCCACAGCGAGCCGGTGCACCGTGGCGAGCCCTGCGGGATTCCCGAACAGCGCGCCGGCGTCGCCCACGATGGCGGCTCCGCCCCCGCCCATCCCCGCCGCGCGCGTCGACCCAGGGAGCGTGGCAATGCCACTCACCGTCTGGGCCGGGAGTGCGGACGTGAGGATCGCGTTCCCGCATAGCGCCATGAGGAGTTTTCGCCTGGCAGCGCCGCGCACTACCAGGTCGCTTCGCGCGCGACGCGCGCGGTCCCGCCATCGGGGATCGCGCTAGCGCTCGCCACGGCCCGCGACGATCGCCTCGGCGTTCACAGACCCCGCGCCATCGGCTGTGCCCTCCGTGATTTCCCCCGCCTGCACGAGGGCTCGGCGAAAGCAGACGGGCCCTACCAGAGCGTGCACCCCAATCATCGCTACGACGAGGGCTTCGAGCGAGACCCCCCATGCCGGGAACGCCCGCCGGGCGACCTGCGCGAGCGCGAGCGCGATGCCGGCCTGCGACATCAGCCCGAGCCATCCGTCTCGAGCGAGCGCTGGCGTGACGTCGGGGGAGCCTCCCGCCCACTGCAGGCCGGCGCGCAGGCCAACGGCGCGCAACCCGACCAGCAGCAATACCCAGGGCCACAGCTCCGCCAAGGCACCGAGCCGCAGGCCGGCGCCCGCCAGGGCGAAGTACGCCACGGCCACGAGCGGCAACCCGCGCGTCCACGCGCGCCGCAGGCGCTCGCTCTCGACTGGCGCGAAGTGCTCGAGGGAGAACCCGGCGGCCAGTGCGACGATGATGGTCTCAAGCTGCGCGAGCCGGGCGACCTCGGCCATCACGAGCGCCGTCGCCACGAGGAAGAGGGTGGTGTCGCCGCGCACGAGGCGGAGGTACTGCGCCAGCACCACGCCCAAGATGGCGCCGCCGGCGAGCGCGCCCGCGATGTCGAGGAGGGCGCTGGCGACGACCGCACCGTTGAGCGCCCCGGCGCGCGCAAACGCCTTGCCGGCGGCGAGGGCGAGCGTGAACAGGATCGCGACGGCGACGTCTTTGAGCACCGTCACCGTGAGCAGGGTCCGCGCCAACGGGCCCCGGGCGTCGAATTCGCTCACCAGCGCCATGTTGACGATCGGGGACGAAACCGCCGCCAGCGCGCCCAACGCCAGCGCCACCGCGACGGCGTCGCCGAACCGCTGATGCACCGTGACGGGAAACCACCGGCTCACGGACAGCAGCACGAAACTCACGGTCAGGAACGGGCCGACGATGGCGCCCGTTGCGAGACGGGCGAGGGCGCCGCGGCCCCGCGAAAGCGACGCCACGGTGAGCTGCGACCCCGCCGCCAGCGCGATCACCGCGACGGCGGCCTCGGCGATGAAGTGGAGGGCGTCGACTTCGTCGCGTCGCACCAGTCCCAGCCACGCTGGGCCCACCGCGAACCCGACCAGCAGATAGCCGGTGAGGCGTGGCAGCCGCGCGCGCGCGGCGAGACTGCCGCCGAGATATCCCGCGAGCAAAAGAAAGCCCAGCGCCAGCGTGGCCCGTGCCTCGAGCGGACCGCCCGCGGTCACGCGATGAAACAGGGCCATCATCAGACCCAGGACGAACAGGCTCGCGACCCAGCGCATCGCGCGAGAAGATATCCGGCGCCGCGCGCTTTTGACAATGCGCCAGAGCGCCGATATCTTCCGCTAGCCGTATGGCGTTCGTCCATCTCCATACCCACAGCGAGTATTCCCTCCTCGACGGCGCCAACCGGATTCCCGAGTTGCTCGACCGGGTCCGGGCGCTGGGTATGGACTCGATCGCCCTTACCGACCACGGCAACCTGCACGGGGCCTGGCAGTTCTACACCGAGGCGCGCGCCCGCAAGCTGCGCCCGGCGCTCGGCTGCGAGGCCTATCTCGCGTTTGGGGATCGGCGCCGGCGGGAGCGGGCGCCCGACGCCCCCGCTGCGTATTCGCACCTGGTCCTGCTCGCGAAGAACCGCACCGGATACCGGCACCTCGTCAAGCTCTCGTCCATCGGGTACCTCGAAGGCTACTACCGCCGGCCGCGCATCGACCGCGAAGTGCTCGAGCAGTACCGGGACGGGCTCATCGGGCTCGCCGCCTGCCTCTCCGGAGAGATCGCGCTGTACTTGCGGCAGGGGAATTACGAGGCGGCGAAGGCAAGCGCCCAGTACTTCGCCGGCGTGTTCGGGCCGGACGGCTTCTGGCTCGAGGTGCAGAACCACGGCATCGCCGAGGAGGGCACCGTCACGGCGGGCATGTTCCAGCTCGCCCAGGAGCTCGGCCTGCCGGTTGTGGCTACCAATGACGCCCACTATCTAAGGAAAGAGGACGCCGAAGCGCACGACGTGCTGCTCGCCATCGGCACCGGCAAGGATTTGGACGACCCCAACCGGTTCCGTTTTGTCGGGGAGGAGAGCTACGTCAAGTCCGAGCCCGAGATGCGCGCGCTGTTCCCAGAGCATCCCGAGGTGTGCGCCGAGACGGCGCGCGTCGCCGCGATGTGCGAGTTCGACTTCGAGAAGCGCTATTTCCTGCCGCAATACCCTCGCCCCGCCGAGTTCGCCTCGGACAACGACCTCCTCGTCTCCTTGGCGCGGGCCGGGGCGCTGCAGCGCTAGGGCGACCCCCTGCCGGCTCCCGTCGCGGAGCGGCTCGCCTACGAGCTCGGGGTCATCTCGCACACCGGGTACGCAGGCTATTTCCTGATCGTGTACGACATCGTGAAGGCGGCGAAAGACCGCGGCATCCCAGTCGGACCGGGCCGCGGCTCGGCGGCGGGCTCGCTCGTCGCCTACGCGCTCGGGATCACCAACATCGATCCGCTGCGATTCGATCTCCTGTTCGAGCGCTTCCTGAACCCCGAGCGCGTCTCGATGCCGGACATCGACTTGGACTTCTGCTTCGAGCGGCGAGGTGAGGTGATCCAGTACGTGCGGGAGCGCTACGGTCGCGATTCCGTGGGGCAGATCATCACGTTCGGGACGCTGAAGGCGCGCGCGGCGTTCCGCGATGTGGCGCGCACGCTGCGCGTCGAGCCGGGCGAGGTGGATCGCTTCACCAAGCTGATCCCCGCGGGGCCGTGGGGGAGCTCGACCCTGGCCGAGGCGCCCGAGAAGTCTCCCGAGCTGCGTCAGCTCATGCGTCAGGATGAGCGCGTCCGCAAGATTCTGGAGCTCGGGAGCCGGATCGAAGGACTCGCGCGCCACGCGTGACGCTCACCGTGATCCACGACGCGGTGCAGATGGTCGCAGCCCGGCACGGGGTGCAGCTCGACATGGACAAGCTCGACCTCGCGGATCCGTCAGTGTACCAGCTGCTCGGCTCGGGGCGCACTGCCGGCGTGTTCCAGTTCGAGTCGCCGCTCGCGACCGACTGCCTGCGGAGCATGAAGTGCGACCGCTTCGATGACCTCGTCGCTGCCAACGCGTTGCTCCGACCCGGCCCGCTCGACACCGGGATGCACCTGGTCTTCATCAACCGCAAGCTCGGTCGCGAACCGGTGCGCTATCCCCATCCCGCGCTCGAGGAGATCCTCAAGCCGACCTACGGGGTGATCACCTACCAGGAACAGGTGATGCGGATCGCCAATGTGCTCGCCGGCTTCTCGCTCGCCGAAGCCGACGTGCTGCGCAAGGCGGTCGGGAAGAAGGACAAGGAGCTGATGCAGCAGGAACTCGGCCGGTTCGTGGAGCGCGCGGTCGCGCTGCAGCACGACCGTCGGGACATCGAGCACATCGCCGCGCAGATCGAGACGTTCGGCCGCTATGGCTTCGTCAAATCGCACGCGGTCGCGTACTCCGTCCTCTCCTATCAGACCGCCTGGCTCAAGGCGCACTACCCCGCCGAGTTCATGGCGGCGCTGCTCTCGTCCGAAATCGGCAACACGGACAACGTGGTGCGCTACATCAACGAGGCGCGCGAGCTGGGGCTCGAGGTGCTGCCCCCGGACGTGAACGAATCCGGCTTCAAGTTCACGGTCGTGGCGGAGCGGCGCATCCGCTTCGGCCTGGGCGCGGTCCGGAACGTGGGCGCCGGCGCCATCGAATCGATTATCGCGGGCCGGCAGGCGACCGGCCCCTATCGCTCGCTCGTAGACCTGTGCGATCGCATCGACTTACGGCTCTGCAACAAGCGCGTGATCGAGGCGCTCGTCGACGCGGGCGCGTGTGATGCCCTCGGCGGCCATCGGGCGCAGCTCATCGCCGCGCTCGATCGGGCGTTCGGCGAGGCTCAGGTGCGCCAGCAGGAGCGCCAGGCCGGGCAGCATGCGCTGTTCGGAGACCCGGCCGCCGCGACCCGCCCGCCCGCCCCCCTTCCCGAGGTCGCGCCATGGACGGAGCACGACCGGCTGGTGCGCGAAAAGGCGGTGCTGGGCTTCTTTATCTCCGGGCATCCGCTCGCGCGCTACCGCGCCGAGGCGGAGCTGTTCGGCACCCGCACGACCGCGACGCTCGGTCAGTGGAGCGACCAGAAGGTCCGGATCGCGGCGGTGGCGACGGTGGTTAAGCGCCAAGTCTCGCGGAAGACCGGGGCCGAGTATGCCCGGCTTACGCTCGAGGATTTCCACGGCACCGCGGAAGCCCTCGTGTTTCCCGAGGCGTGGGCCCGGCTGAACGACGTAATCCGCACGGACCAGGCGTTGCTCCTGACCGGCAGCTACAGCGGCCGCGACCGGGACGAGGAGCAGGCGCCGTTCATCGTCGAGACGGCCCAGCTGCTCGACGAGCTCAAGGCGAGCGGGGCGATCGGCGTCGCATTGCGCTGGTCCCCGTTGGCACCGCCCCCACCCGATGCCAGCCGGGCGGTAGCGGCGTTGTGCGCCGCCCATCCAGGCCCCGCGCCGGTGCTCGTCGAGTGGAACGACGGCGACGCCGGCCCCGACACGGGCAGCGGGGACGACGCCAGCACCGCCCGCCTCCGCAGCCGCTCGCTGCGGGTGGAAGTGGCGGACGACCTCCTGGCCGCGCTGCGCGATCTCGTGGGACCCGAGCACGTGCATCTGGTGAGGACGACCTGAGCGATGGCGACGCATACGCTCGATTTCGAACGACCGCTGCTCGAGCTAGAGCGCCAGATCGAGGAGATGAAGCGGGTGGCGAGCGAGACGGCGGTGGACGTCTCGAAGGAGCTGGCGCCGCTCGAGAAGAAGCTGGCCGAGTTGCGAGCAGAGATCTACAAGAACCTGACGGCGATGCAGCGCGTCCAGGTCGCCCGGCACCCCAAGCGCCCCTACACGCTCGACTATCTGAGCACCACCTTTACCGACTTCGTCGAGCTACACGGCGATCGGCTGTTCCGCGACGATCCGGCGATCGTGGGCGGCTGGGCGCGGCTCGATGGCATGAGCGTCATGGTGATCGGCCACCAGAAGGGGCGCGACACCAAGGAAAACCTCCGGCGCAACTTCGGCATGGCCCACCCGGAGGGGTACCGCAAGGCGCTGCGCCTGATGCATCTCGCCGAGCAGTTCCGCGCGCCCGTGGTCACGCTGGTCGACACGCCGGGCGCCTACCCGGGGCTCGGGGCCGAGGAGCGGGGTCAGGCGGAGGCGATCGCCCGCAACCTGGTCGAGATGGCCACGCTGCGGACGCCGATCCTGACCGCCGTGATTGGCGAGGGCGGCTCGGGCGGGGCGCTCGCGGTCGGACTCGCCGACCGCGTCGTGATGCTCGAAAACTCGGTCTACTCGGTCATCTCGCCCGAAGGCTGTGCCGCGATTCTCTGGAAGGACGCGAGCCAGCGCGAGCGCGCCGCCGAGGCCCTCAAGATGACCGCGGAGGACCTGCGCGAGCTCGGCCTCATCGACGAGATCATCCCCGAGCCGCTGGGCGGGGCACACGCCGACCCCGAGGCCGCGGCGACGGCGCTGGGGGAAACGCTGCGCCGCCACTTGCGCCAGCTACGCAAGGTCAAGCTCGAAAAGCTCCTCAAACGCCGGGAAGAGAAGTACCTTTCGATGGGTGCGTTGAGCGAGAAGTGAGTTGACCGACGTCGTCGAAGTCCGGTTCAAAGGGAACCGCAAAGCCTTCTTCACCTGGCCGGCCGCCGAGCCGCTCGCGCTACACGATCCCGTGATCGTCGAGGTCGAGCGGGGGCAGGATCTAGGCCGGGTATCGGCGCTGGGCGCCGTCGCGGCGAAGAAGTGCGGCAGTGGCTGCAGCGGGTGCAGCCTCGCCGAGGCGGCGGCTCCGCCGGCCGAGGCGCCGCGCCGCATCCTGCGGCGGGCCACCGCAGCGGACGCCGCAGTGGCCGGGCACCTGCAGGCTGAGGAGCAGGAGGTGCGTCGCAAAGTGATGGACCGCGTCCATCATCACGCCCTGCCCATGAAGGTCTCCGACGCCGAGTGGCAGTGGGACAAGAAAAAGCTCACCGTCTATTTCACGGCCGAGCAACGCGTGGATTTTCGCGCGCTGGTGCGCGACCTCGCGAGCCTGTTCCACACCCGGATCGAGCTGCGCCAGATCGGCGCCCGAGACGAGGCCAAGCGGCTCGACGGCGTAGGGCGCTGCGGCCGCCAATACTGCTGTTCGAGTTGGCTCCCGGAGCTGCGGCCCGTCAGTCTCGCGCTCGCCAAGGATCAACACTTGTCGCTCAATCCGTCCCAGATCTCGGGCGGCTGCGGCCGGTTGCTCTGCTGTCTGCGTTACGAGCACGACTTCGAGAAGCTCAAGGCGGAGGTGGAGCGGCTCGGGGGCGCGGAGCCGCCCGTTGCCTAGGTTCTATCTGACGACCGCGATCGACTATGCGAACGGCGACCCGCACCTGGGACACGCCCTCGAGAAGGTCGGCGCGGACTGCATCGCGCGCTACCATCGGCTGCGGGGCGACCACGTCCATTTCGTGATGGGGATGGACGAGCACGGACAGAAGGTCGCGCAAGCGGCGGAGAAGAATGGCCTCCCACCCCAGGCTTGGGTCGATCGGATTGCCGCCCGCTTCGCGGACACCTGGGCTCGCCTTGGCTGCTCGAACGACGACTGGATCCGTACGACCGAAGCGCGGCACACCGCGTCCGTGATCGCGTTCATCGAGCGCATCCGCCAGCGCCATCCCGCCGACATCTTCATCGGCGAGTACGAGGGCTGGTACTGCATCGGCTGCGAGGAGTTCAAGCAAGCGGCCCAGATCGTGGACGGCCATTGCGAGGAGCATCCTACGCTCACGCTCCAGCGCACCAAGGAGACGAACTACTTCTTCCGGCTCAGCCGCTACGCCCAGCGGCTGCACGCCCTCATCACGGCGGGCGAGTTCCGCGTCGAGCCGGCGATCCGGCGGAACGAGGTCCTGCGTCTGCTCGAGGGCGGTCTCGAGGACGTGTCGATCTCTCGAGCGCGCTTCTCGTGGGGCATTCCTTTCCCCGGGGCACCGGACCACACGGTATACGTGTGGTTCGATGCGCTGATCAATTACATCACGGCGGCCGGCTTCCCAGGGGCGGGCTTCGAGCGGCTCTGGCCAGCCGACCTGCACGTGATTGGGAAGGGGATCACGCGTCTGCACTGCGCGCTGTGGCCGGCGATGCTCCTCTCGGCGGAGCTCCCGCTCCCGCGGATGGTGTGGGCGCACGGTTACGTCCAGTGGGGTGGCGCCAAGGTGTCGAAGTCGGCGGGCGGGGCGTTGAGCGTCGACGAGGCGATCGCGTATCACGGAGCGGACGCGCTGCGCTATTTTCTGCTGCGCGAGGTCGGGTTCGAGAACGACGGCGACTTCACCTGGGAGCGGTTCGACGCGCGCTACACCTCCGAGCTGGCGGACACGCTCGGCAACCTTGTGTCGCGCTCGCTCACGATGATCGTGAACTATCGCGGCGCGACGGTTCCGCGCGATCCCCGCAACGCCGACACGCCGCTCGAGGTCGCGGCCCGCGCGGCGCTCGCCGCGTACGCGCGCGCCATGGACGCCAATCACCTCCCCGACGCAGCCGCGCAGCTCCTCGCGCTCGCCAGCGCGGCGAACCGCTACGTCGAGGAGACGGCGCCCTACAAGCTCGCGAAGCAGCCAGACCGGGCGGCGGAGCTCGATTCGGTGCTGGCCAACTTGGCCCGGACCGTCGCGCGACTCGCCGTGCTGGCGCAGCCGTTCCTCCCCACCACCGCGCAGGCCATCTGGGCGACGCTCGGATCTGCCGAGCCGCTCGAGCGGGTCCGGCTCCAGGACCTGGAGCGTCTGGACCCAGCGGGCCAGCGGGTCCAGAAACCGCCCATCCTGTTCCCCAAGCCCCGCCTCGCTCCCGCGTGAGGCCCGACGGACGGTGATCTGCCTCACGCTCCGTCGGTTGACGCTTTCCCGCCCGACCCGTAGTTTAGACCTCCAATCTGGGAACCGGACCCCACGCCCTGTCCGGGTTCTCCATTCGGAAGCAGCCAGCAGGACCGGCGCCTTTCGCGCCGGGCTGAGTGTGTTCACGGGAGGTCGTCCGGAGCGCGATGCGTAAGAAGGTGGAGCGGCGCTGGACCGTCATGCTGGTGCCTCACGGCTCGGGATCTTCCCGTGCCGTGGAGGTGTCGCAGACGTTCGTCAAGGCCCTGGTCGGCATCGGCAGCGTCGTCGTGCTGACGTTCCTGGTGCTCGGGGTCGCCGCCATCTCGCGCGGGGTGAATATCACCCGCAGCCGCGCGCTCGAAAACGAAAACCGCCTCCTCGCCGACGAGATTCAGCGGATGCGCGAGCGGATGGCGGGTCTGCGCGACACGCTGCACCGGTTCGGGGAGCGCGAGCAGGAGCTGCGGCTCCTCGCGGGGCTCACGCCCACCGACCCGAGCGTCCAGAACGCGGGCATCGGGGGCCCGGCCGGTAGCTGGTCCGAGCGGGACAGCCTCTCGGCGCTGGGCCCGAACGGCCAGCAGGCATTAGCGGCGCGCCTCGATGTGGACGCGCTGGCGCGCCGCGCCAACCTGTTGGTACGATCGCTCAACGAATCGTACGAGTCCCTCTCCCGCCAACGCGAGCGGCTCGCGGCCACGCCGTCGATCATGCCGACCAAGGGGTGGCTCACGAGCGCCTTCATGGCCATGCGGGTGCACCCGATTCTCCACCTCGCCCGCCCGCACGAGGGCATCGACGTGAGTGCCCCGATGGGGGCCGAGATCGAGGCGCCTGCCGCCGGTGTGGTCACCGAGGTGAAGTGGGAAGAGGGGTACGGCAACATGATCACGCTGGATCATGGCTATGGGCTCGTGACCCGGTACGCCCACTGCTCCAAGATTCTCGCGGTCCGCGGTCAACGCGTGAAGCGCGGGCAGAAGATCGCGCTCGTCGGCTCGACCGGACTGGCCACCGGCCCGCATCTGCACTACGAGGTCTGGGTGAACCGCAAGCCGGTGGACCCGATCAAGTACGTCATGCCCGACGCGATCGTGGACTGAGGGCGGTCCGGAGGGCGATTCTGTGCGGGGGCGCGAGGTGCTGCGCCCCCTGCGTGTTTTCCGGCCGGTCCGGGCCCTCTCGAGCCCTACTTGGAGAACTCCACCTTGGGCGGTTGCGCCGCACCCGGTGTTTGGAGCTCGAAGTACTCGTGCGGTCCCTTCCCGAGCAGCTTGGCGGTCAGCACCTGAGGGAAGCGTCGAATGTAGGCGTTGTACCGGTTCACCGCCTCGTTATAGTCCTGGCGCGCCACCGCGATGCGGTTCTCGGTCCCCTCGAGCTGATCCTGGAGTGCCCGGAAGTTCTCGTTCGACTTGAGCTGCGGATAGTTCTCGGCGATGGCGAGCAGGCGGCCGAGCGGCGCCGTGAGTTGGGCGTTCGCCTCAGCCATCTGCTGCAGGTTGCCGCCCTGCACGGCCCCGGCGAGCTTGGCACGAGCCTCGGCGACTGCCGTGAACACCGTCTGTTCTTGCTTCGCGTACCCCCTCACCGTCTCCACCAAGTTGGGGATCAGATCGGCGCGGCGCTGCAGCTGCACCTTGATCTGCGACGCCGCGGCATTCACCTGCTCGTCGTACGTCTGAATCGTGTTGTAGCCGCAGCCGGTCGCGAGCAGCAACGCGGCGACGGCTACGGAGCGCTTGAACGCATTCACGGAAGGCATCCCTTTCTAGCGGAGTTGGGTGACGTACTGGGCCGTGCGGGCTAACGCGGTGAGATAGGCCGGCATGAGCGGGTCGCCCCGCCCCAGGCGCAACGCGGGCCCGCCCTCTGCGTGCCGCACTAGGGGCCCGAGCCCGTCGGTGCGGAAACCGATGACGGCGGCCGCAGCGCCCAGGAGCTCTGCGGGGCGAACTGGCACCGGCTTCCCACTGAACCGGACCACGGTGCGGAGCATGGTGAGAAAGCCGGGGGCGCTCGCAACGATCACACGCCCCAGGCGTTTCGGCTCGCCCCACAGGGTACCGTAGGCTTGGCGCAGCCGCACGAGCTTGCCCATGAGTTCGTGCTCGAGCTGGTGGCGCAGGTCCTCGCGCCGCACCGTGATTCCTTGCCACGGGTCCTTCCCTGCCAGGAGGCGATGCGCTTCGCGAACCTCCTCGTACTCAATCGGGAAGGCCGTCGCCGATTCGCGCCACTCCGATTCCGTGAAGATGAGGGGCGCGGGGTGGCCGGCCCGGGTCCAGTCCCGGATCGTGGGCGCGAGCACCTCGAACAAGCGTTCGTCCACGGCATCACAGATCAGCAGCGTGTTCACGTCGGAGCGCTCTGGCACATGGGTGCCGCGCGCCGTCGAGCCGTACAAGAGCAGCGCCACGAGCCGCTCGCCCAGCGCGCGGGCCACAGCGTCAGCCAGGTGTTCCACCGTCAGTGTCGAGGCCATCCTAGAAGTCTCCTCCCGCACCGCCGCCCGAGAAGCCGCCGCCGCCCCCAAATCCGCCGAAGCCACCGCCCCCGAACCCCCCCCCGTCGCGATCAGCAACACGATCACCGCGGCCACAATCCAGCCGATCGGGATCGGCAGCCGGTCCGACTCGCCCCCAGGCGGTGGCGGCATGCCCGTCAGCGTGACAGCGAACTCCTGCGCGAAGGCTTGCGCCAGAAGGTCTACGCCGCGCGCGAGGCCGGCGCCGTATTCTTCGCGGGCGAGAAACGGCGTCATCGCGTCGCGGATCCGGCCCACGCGGGCATCGGGGAGAAACCCCTCGGCGCCGCGCCCGGAGGCGATGAACACATGCCCGGTGCCGGGACGGTGGTTCTTCAAGGGAACGAGCAGCACTACGACACCGAGGTTTTTCGCCGGATCCCCGGCCTCTCCTTTTGCTCCCACGCCCCACTGGCGGCCGATCTGGAGCGCGACATCCGCGGCCGCGCGGTCTCCGATGTCGGGGAGGGTTACGACCGCGATCTCGCCGTGCGTCTTGTCGCGCACCTCGGTGATCACCCTCTCCATATGTGCGACGGAGGCGACATCGAGCACGCCAGCGAAATCGTTTACGTAGCCGCGAGGGGCAGGGAGGGAGACCTGGAGCAGGACGGCGAGGGCAGCGAGGTGCATGGCACCCTAATACTACGCAGGGCCGGTCCAGAGGTGTCGGGCGCGTCTTGACAGCGGTGAGTCGCGCGCGGCATGATCAGGCAGGCGGACAGAGGGGGACGGCGTCCGCGAGGAGGTGCTAGGCGCATGCCGGATCGTCGCTGGCTGGCATCGTTGGCGATGCCGTGGCTCTGTACCGCTTGCCTGCATCTTCGTCCGGCGTCTCCGTCGGCGGGCCCCGACGGCGATCGCATCCTCATTACCGAAGAGAAGATCACGCACTCGGGGGCGCTGAACGCGTGGGAAGTCCTCAAGCGCCTCGCGCCGCAATTCCGCTATAGCGAAAGGCGCGGCCAACCCACGAACCTGGAGCGGCGCGGCCGCAGCAGCATCCTCCTCAGCGACGCGCCCCGGGTGTTCCTGGACGGCGCGGATGTCGTGGACTTCCGCTCACTCACGCAGATTCCCGCCAGCACGATCTTTTCGATCGAGATCCTAAGCGGGATCGAAGGCACCACGTATTACGGCTCGAACGCGGTGAGCGGCGTCATCCTCGTTCGCACGAAGAACGGC
>WNFI01679679.1_pt1 | contig 15166 bp, 14 predicted proteins | sample 5400471 | NCBI WGS metagenome assembly WNFI01 (sample SAMN13153348, study PRJNA577476) | soil metagenome | isolation source: 100 cm saprolite on Douglas fir-dominated hillslope | place: USA:California | collected 2013-09-17
GTCCGGGCTCCGGGTGAGCGTGCAACCGGCTGGGCCATCGACGGCGACCGACGACTCGGGCCACTTCCTGCTCGAAGGCGTTCCCGCCGGAAGCGTCGGATTGCGCTTCGAGGGGGCGGGCGTCGTCGCGGTCCTGCAGCTCGGCGTTGTTGCCGACGGGATGGAGATCGTCCTCGACGTCCACCTCTCGAGCGGGCAGGCAGAGGCCCACGCGGAGGTCGAGTTCAAAGGCGTCATCGAGTCGATCGACCCGGCCCACAACAAGCTGAAAGTGTCGGGCGTGACCGTCACCACGAGCGCGTCGACCGAGATCGAGCGCACCGACCAGCACATCGCGCTGTCGGACCTCAAGGTCGGTGAGCGCGTCCGCGTCGAGGGGACACCGCAGGCTGACGGGACCGTCGCGGCGAAAGAGATCGAGGTCGTTCCGGCGGCCCAGGAGCGTGAAGTCGAGTTGGAGGGGATCGTCGAGTCGGTCGAGGTGGCCAAGAGCAGCCTGAAAGTCTCCGGGCACACGGTCATCACCACGTCGACGACTCTGATCCGCAGGGGCGACGAGGTCATCGCCCTCAAGGACGTGAAGGCGGGCGATCGAGTCCATGTGAGGGGCAAGCTGCAGGCGGATGGCTCCATCCTGGCGCGCATCATTCGCGTAGCGCCCGGGTTCCTGCCGCGGGTCGTCCTCGAAGGCATCATCGAGTCGGTCGACACGGCCAAGAACACGCTGAAGGTGTCCGGCCTCACCGTCGTGACCGATGCCAACACGCGCATCGTGCGCGCTCACCAGGCGATCATGCTGAAGGATCTGAAGGTCGGCGAGAGGGTGCACGTCCGGGGCACGCCGCAGACTAACGGCACCATCCTCGCGATCGTGATCGGCGCGCAGGGCGCTCAAGACCACGGCTGACGAGGCTGCGGCTCGCGCCAAAACGGCATCGAGGGGTCCGTGCAGCCCTCGGCGTCCTCGCCGCGGGCGAGCGCGATCCGCGGCGCCGTGTTCGCGCTGCTGCTGCAGCCTCCGGTCAGAACGCCAAACAGTCAACCAACCCCATTTAGGCGATTGACTATCCGGTATGAATCGAGTGTGAATCAGGGATTCACCCTAGAGCAATCGGTAGATCACTCGAATAGCCTCGATTCGGGTCAGCACCGGAAAGGGGCGTCGCTCCGATGAAGGTACGAAGGCAGGCGCGGAACCTGGTCGCGCTCGGCGCGGTGCTTCTAGTTCCCTTGCACGTCGCGGCGGCAGGACTCGCTCTGCCGGGGGATCTCCCTGACCTGCAACTCCACGGTTTCGTCAGCCAGGGATATCTGCTCAGCTCGGCGAACAATTACCTCGCCGAGACCTCGCGCGGCAGCTTCGAGTTTTCCGAAGTGGGGCTCAATTTCACCCTGCCGGCGACCGATCGGCTGCGGCTTGGCCTGCAGCTGTTCAGCCGCAAGCTCGGGCCGCTCGGCGATTATCGCCCGGTTTTCGATTGGTACTATCTCGATTATCACTGGCGCGACTGGCTCGGAGTCCGCGCCGGGCGGGTGAAGCTGCCGTTCGGACTCTACAACGACACCAGCGACATCGATGCGGCGCGGACGGCCGTGCTGCTCCCGCAGTCGGTCTATCCCGCCGAAAATCGCGATTTCCTGCTGGCGCAGACAGGAGTCGAGGTCTACGGCTTCGGCGACTTGCATACGTTGGGCGGGCTCGACTACCGCCTTTATGCCGGCACCATTTTCCTGGATGTGAAACAGCAACCGGGCAGTCCCATCACCTTCGTCGACCTCCAGGTCCCCTACGTGGCGGGTGGCCGCGTGCTCTGGGTCTCGCCGCTGCCGCTGGAGGGGCTTCGCCTGGGCGGAAGCCTGCAGTTCCTGCGTCTCGACATCCATCTGCTCGCGCCAGGCGTCGCGGCTCCGATCCTCTTCAAGATCCCCGCCACGCTCTGGGTTGCCTCTGCGGAGTACACGGTGCGCGACTTCGTCTTCGCCGCTGAGTACAGCCGCTGGCTGGTGAAGGGGGAGAGCAGCAACACCGCCATCTTTCCCAACACTTCGACCACCAGCGAGCGCGCCTACCTCCTCGCCTCGTATCGCATCGACTCGCTGGTGCAGGTCGGCGCCTACGAGTCGCTCTACTCCCCCGACGTGGACCACCGCGGCGGGTCCGAGACCCGCCAGAGCGACACCGCGCTGACGGTGCGCTTCGACATGAACCGCTACTGGATCATCAAGCTGGAGGGGCACTACCTGCAGCCGGCGCGCCCCTACGTCGTCATCGTTCATCCAGGCATTGCGGCGACGAGCGTGAACAGGAGATTTCTGGCCGAAGCGTTCCTGCGCCGCGCCACCCGATGGTCCGACGACACGGCCATCCGGCCCGTGGATTTGGAGCCCGACGCGCCGGCGCGCAGCCGCTTCTCGCAGGAGATCCTGTCCCGATCGGTGGCCGAAGTGAGGAGCTACTGGCAGCAGCGCATCTTCTCCGGGCAGGGCCTGCCGCCACCGGAGCTCGCCGGTGACGACGCGGTGGTCGCCTACGTGGCCAGCCATCCCGGCGCCATCGGCTATGTCGGTTCCGGCGCACGGCTCAACGGCGTTCGGGCCGTGGGCGTGGAATGAGAGCGATGAGCTTGTCTTTCCGCTCGAAGCTCCTGGCCCTGGTCGCGACCGCAACCCTGGCGCTGACGGCGCTGGTCCTGGTCAGCTCGGCCATCGGCCGCCGAGTCGGCGGACACCTCGATGAGATCCGGCGGCACTACCTGCCGAAAGTCGGGCTGCGGCCCCGCCTCGAAGCGCAGTTCGAGCGAATCCAGCGCGGGTTCCAGGATGCGGTCGCAGCCAGGGACACCGAGAAGGCGGCGGCCACGACGGATTTGAAGAAGCAGCTTCTCCAGCAGATCGCCGATTCTTCCGGGGCGGTGGACCCGGCGCTCGCCGCCGAGCTGGCGCAGGCCGTCGAAGACTTTCACGGCACCGGGCTGGCCGTTTCGCGCCGGCTGATCGGGGGCGAGACGGGCGAAGGAGTGGTGGCGCAGATGGGCGATCTGCAGACCCAGCAAAAGCGCGTGGCGGCTCTGCTCGACAAGGCGACCGTCTTCGACGAGGCCGAGCTGACCCGCGCGTTCACCGCCGCCGACGATGCCCAGCGCACCGGCTCGAGGGTGGGTCTCGCCGTCAGCGTCGCCTGCCTGGCGGTGGTGTTCCTGCTGTTCTTCTTGATCAGCCGCGACCTGTTGCGGAGCCTCACCCATCTGACCGCCGGCTTCCGCCGTTTCGGCGAAGGAGACTTCTCCGTGCCGATCCCAGCCGTGAGCAGCGACGAGCTGGGCGATCTCGCCCGCCAGGCAAACCAGATGTCGCAGAGCTTGCTGCGCCTGGAGTCCGACCGGCGCGGCGCGGAATGGCTCACCACCGGGCGGGTCGGGCTCGCCGAGCAGCTTCGCGGCGAGATGGAGCCGAAGGAAGCTGCCGATCGGGCGGTCTCCTTTCTTTGCTCGTACCTTGGCTGTGTGGTGGGCGCGCTGTACGCGGTCGACGCGGACGGCGTCTTTCGGGTGATCGGCCAGCACGCGCTCGCCGCGACGGAGCCGATCGCTTCCTTCCTCCCCAGGGAAGGGCTGGCGGGCGAGGCCGTGCTGCGGCCGGAGATCACCATCGTGCGATCGCCCATCGAGCAGCTCCGCATCCGGTCCGGGCTGGTGGAAGGCACGCCCCACTCCGTTGCACTGGTGCCGCTGCTCAGGGCCGGCAAGGTCACCGGCCTGCTCGAGCTCGCCAGCCTGTGGCCGTGGGAGCAGCAGGCCACCGAGCTGCTCCTGTCGGTGCGCGAAACGCTCGCCATCGCGCTGGAAGTCTCGCGAGGTCGCGCTGAGCTGCGCGCGTTGCTCGACGAGACCGAACGGCAACGAGGCGCTCTCGAGGACAAGAACGCGGCGCTGATCGACATCCGCGGGCGTCTGGAGCTGCAGGCCGACGAGCTGACCAAGGCCAGCGCATACAAGTCGCAGTTCCTCGCCAACATGTCGCATGAGCTGCGCACGCCGCTCAACGGCATCATCGGATTCGCGCAGCTCCTCCACGACGAGGAGGCCGGGCCGCTCCTGGAGCAGCAGAAGGACTTCCTCAGCGACGTGCTGCGCAGCGGCCGGCACCTGCTTCAGCTGATCAACGACGTGCTCGATCTCTCCAAGGTGGAGGCCGGCAAGCTGGAGTTCCGGCCCGAGAGAGTCGACCTGGCGAAATTGGTCGGCGAAGTGCTGGCGGTCCTGCGCACCGCCTCGCAGCGGGTGCAGGTGGAGTCGACGATCGACCCCGCGCTGCAAGAGGGGATCGTCGACCCGGGCCGGCTCAAGCAGGTGCTCTACAACTACGTCTCCAACGCGCTCAAGTTCACGCCCGAAGGCGGCACCGTTTCCATCCGGTTGACCGCGGAAGGCGGCGAGAGCTTCCGGCTCGAGGTGGAGGACACCGGCAAAGGAATCGCGGCGGCTGACTTCGCCCGGCTGTTCGTCGAGTTCCAGCAGGTCCACGACGGCAGCTCCAAGGCGCACGGTGGAACCGGCCTCGGCCTCGCGCTGACCAAGCGCCTGATCGAGGCGCAGGGCGGGTCCGTCGGCGTGCGCAGCACCCTAGGCAAGGGCAGCACCTTCTTTGCGGTGTTGTCCCGAAAGGCGCAGGCCGCACTCCCTGCGCCGGAAGCGCAGTTCCGGATCTCCGGCGACGGTGCGCCGACCGTTCTGGTCATCGAGGACAATCCCGGCGATCAAGACACGCTCGCCAACATTCTTGCGCGCGCCGGCTATTCCGTCCAGGCGGCGGCGACGGGGGCGGCCGCGCTGGACTTGTCCCGGACCCGGAGCTTCGACGCGGTCACGCTCGACCTCTTCCTGCCCGACATGAGCGGCCTCGATCTGCTCACGCAACTCCGCGCCGGAGGAGTGAACAAGGACGTTCCGGTGGTGGTGGTGACGGTGGTCGCCGAGCGCGACGCGGTGGCGGGATTCGTGGTCCAGGACGTCCTGCGCAAGCCCGTCGATCCCGAGGCACTGGTCGCAGCGCTGACGCGGGCCGGCGTGCCTCCCAATCGGCCGGGCCCGGTGCTGGTGGTCGACGACGACCCCGGCTCGCTCAAGCTGGTCGCCGCCACGTTGAAACAGCTCGGCTATGAAACCCGCTGTGAGCGCGAGGGAGCCGCTGCCTTGCGCGCGTTCCGGGAGACGCCGCCCAGCGCGGTGATCCTGGATCTGCTGATGCCGGGCATGAACGGCTTCGAGTTCCTCGAGCTCCTGCGGCGCGAGCCGGCGGGCCGGCGAGTGCCGGTGATCGTTTGGACGGTGAAAGATCTCACTCCGGAGGAGCGTACCTTCCTTCGCTCTTCCGCACAGGCAGTGGTAAGCAAAGGGCAGGGAGGGGCCGCGGTCCTGGCCGAGTTGGAAACGCTGGTCCGACGGAAGCCGGCAGCGTGAGAGGGGCGGACGATGGCGGGTGAATCGATCCTGGTCGTGGACGACAACCCGACGAACCTGAAATTGGTTTCGTTCCTCCTCGTCAAGCGCGGCTACCAGGTGCGGAGCGCAAGCGGCGCCCAGGAGGCGTTGGAGGCGCTGAAGGAGTTCCACCCTGCCTTGATCCTGATGGACATGCAGATGCCGGGGATCGACGGCTTCGAGCTGACGCGGCGGCTCAAGGCGGACCCCGCGACGCAGGGCATCAGCATCATCGCGCTCACCGCCTACGCGATGAAGGGAGACGAGGAGCGCGTCCGCGCGGCGGGCTGCGACGGGTACATGTCGAAGCCGATCGACACGCGGGCGCTGCCGGAGGCGGTTGCCTCCTGGCTCGCGGCGAGGAAATGACGGAACCGGCTCGCCCTTTTAAGCTCTGAGCAGCAACCTCGGGTACGATCCGGGGCCAGGATTCGCCTGGGGGAGAAACCGATGACCACCCCACGCTCCGCCGCGCTCAGCACGCTCGCAGCGCTCCTCGCCTTCGCGCTCTCCGCTCGCGCCGAAACCAACAAGCCATTCGAGGTGAAGTCGGGCGTCGTCGAATCCGTCATGACCCTTCCCGGCATGGGAAAGACGGAGGAGGTCCTCTACTTCGACGACTATGGCCGCAAGCAGGCGAAGTACTCGACCACCACGGTCGACGTCGGCCAGCTGCTGGTCAACCACAAGCTCGAGATCCAGCTGCCTGACGGCACCAGCTACAACATCGACCTCGACGAGAAGACCGGGAGCACCGTGAAGATCCCGCCGGCGGCTGCCGCGGCCTTGGGTACGGCGATGGCCCCGTCGCTCCTCAAGGACGCCAAGGTGAAGGACTTGCCGGCCAAGGAATTCCTCGGCCACCAATGCAAGGGGACCGAGGTCGAGGCGATGGGGATGCTGACGCGCACCTGGACCTGGAAAGGGATCGCCATCTATTCTGAGGCGGACGCGGGGAAGGGCGGGGACAAGCCCGTGGTCATCCGCGCCACCAAGCTCACCGAGGGCCCGGTGCCGGCGGACAAGTTCAAGCCGCCGGCAGGCGTGAGGCTCGAGAAGATGTCGGATCAATAGCCGCGTAGCGTGCGGATGACGAGAGGCAATCCAGCAGCGGCAGCACAGCGCCGGCGGCTCTGGAAATTTTTCGCTATCGTCTTGTGGGATGTCGAGAACACGCCCTCGGCTCCGACCTACTCGTGAACGCGCACCCGATCCCCGGGGCGCTAAAAGGGAGCCGACCATGAAGTACATTTTGATGATGAACACCCCGCACGGGGGGCCGTACCAGATTGCCAACTGGCCGAAGAAGGACTTCCAGGCGCACATCGCGTTCATGAAGAGCTTCGACAAGAAGCTCCGCGAGTCGGGCGAGCTGGTGGGGGCCGAGGGCCTGGCCGGGCCCGACCAGGCCAAGCTCGTGCGCGCCGGGAAGGACGGCAAGCCGATCACCGACGGCGTCTTCGCGGAGGCCAAGGAGTTCCTCGCCGGTTACTGGATCGTGGACGTCGAGAGCCCCGAGCGCGCCTACGAGATCGCCGCGCAGGCGTCGGCCGCGCCCGGACCCGGCGGCGCGCCGCTCAACATGGCGATCGAAGTGCGGCAGGTGATGAGCGGGCCGCCCAAAGAACTGCTGTGACCTCGGCGTCGCTGGACGGCAGTGCCGAGCATCTGCTGCGCGACCTCGCGCCGCAAGTGCTCGGCGCGGTCATGCGGCGATTCCGCGACTTCGGCGCCGCGGAGGACGCGGTTCAGGAGGCGCTGATCGCGGCGGCCGCGCAATGGCCGCGCGAGGGCGTGCCCGACGACCCGCGCGCATGGTTGATCCAGGTCGCGTCGCGGCGCATCGCCGATCACGTCCGACGCGAGACCGCCCGCCGCCGCCGCGAGTCGATCGTGGTCAGCCTCGTGCCGCCAGAGGAGCAGATCGCGCTCGCCGCCGACAGCGACGACGCGGCAGGGCAGGACGACACGCTGGTCCTGCTCTTCATGTGCTGCCACCCGGCGCTCTCGTCGTCATCCGCGATCGCGCTGATGCTGCGCGCGGTCGGAGGCCTGACGACGGCCGAGATCGCCAAGGCGTTCCTGGTCCCGGAGGCGACGATGGCGCAACGGATCAGCCGGGCCAAGCAGAGCATCAAAGCCTCGGGCGTGCCCTTCCAGATGCCCACGCCCGAAGAGCGCGCGCAACGGCTGGGCGCCGTGCTGCATGTGCTCTACCTGATCTTCAACGAGGGCTACACGACGAGCTCCGGCCCCGAGCTGAGCCGCAGCGATCTGTCGAGCGAAGCGATTCGCCTGACGCGCGCGGTCCACACCCTTCTCCCGGACGACGGCGAGATCGCGGGGTTGCTGGCGCTGATGCTCCTGACCGACGCGCGATTGGCGGGTCATCATCGCCTCGACGCGGTCCGCGCCCACTTGCTCGAGCGGGCTGGCGATCATGAGGCCGCGATCGCGTACTACAGAAAGGCGGCCGGCCGCACGACGAGCATTCCGGAGCGGGACTACCTGATAGCGCAAGCTGCACGGTTGAGCGACGCCCGGAAGTAGAGCGTTGATCTCTGAGGCAATCCCCTCTTTATCGAGAATGCTCTTTATATAGTTCGCCGCTTTGAGCTCATTACCCGGAGGATTGCTGGTATCAATCTTGACCAGCTCCCTGAGAAAGTGAACGGCCTCAGCCCGCGAGGCGTCCGTGATCGCCGTCGCAAGTGCCGAAGAATGCTGGGCAGGCAGAAGAGCCGAACATAAGGGCTAAACCGATTGCGAGAGCGGATAGGTTCAACCGGGATCTCCTTTTTGACCTCCAAAACTGCATCATGCCGCGCGGGCGACCTGCCGCAGCAGGCGCCGGGTCACGAGCCGGTGGGCGCCGCTCCCGATGACCGCGGCGCGGTAGAGCCGGCCGAGGGCGCCGGGGAACGCTGCGTGCGTCTGCGCGCGCAGGCGGTCGCCGTCGAGGACGAACGTCAACGCGTAGTTCGAGAAGCGGTGGCGCCCGCGCAGGGCGAGCCGCCGGCCGGGCTCGGCCTCGACCACCCTGAAGCCCGGCACCGCTTCCCCGGGCCGGCCGGCGAACTCAGCCGTGCCCTGGGCGGGGTCGCAGCCCAGGATCCGCGCGATCGGCGCACTGCCGCCCATCTCGCGGCGCAGGACCTTCAACAGCGCCGTCCAAACCACGTCGGCGGGGGCGTCGACCCGCTGACTATGCTCGTCGATGTAAGGCAGCTGCTCCACAGGAGAGTCATTCCACACTTGGCCCCTCCGCGCCAGCACGACAACGGATGAAGGAGGCTCCGTCGAGGTTGACGGAAGGCCACTTATCCGACCTATGATCGATATCGGCCTGGTATTTATCGAGGGAGGCAAAGAATATGAACACAGTTGCATCGGCCAACCGGTTGGACACACCGGGAATGACCCCCCCCGCGATAGAGCCGGCACAACATACCGCCGCCAAAGTCGTCCGCTTCCTTTACCTGTTCCAGATGGCGACCGCGATCTTGGGCAATCCTATGTGCGCGATCAACTGATCGTCCGCGGCGACCCTACAAAGACGGCGCAAGATATCATCGGCGCCGACCGGCTGTTTCGCCTGTCCATTGCCGGAGACCTGGTCACGTACACCGGAGTCATAGTGCTGATTTGGGCTCTCTATATTTTGGTTCGGCCCGTTAATAAGGACCTGGCTTTGCTCATTGTGCACTCTCTGGCCACGCTGGTCCTTGGCGCCCAGGGACTCGGGATGAACGTTGGATTCATACTCCTTGGCTTAGGATCAGAGTCAGGCGCCGGGCTTCTTGTAGTCGACCGACTTCTTCGCCGCCTGGTCGATGTCCTCGACGGAGAGCAGCGGGACGGTCTGGCAGCGAGCTCCGCCCGCCGCGCCCACCGTGAGGCTGACCGCGGCCGCCGAGGCGTTGTCGGGCAGATCGCAGATGACGAACACGTCTTCCTGCCCGAACGCGAAGTAGAAGCTCTCCAGCCGGCCGCCGACGCTCTTGGCCAGCTTGTCGATGGCATTGCGGCGTCCCGAGCCGCCGTCCTTGAGCAGACCCTTGGTTCCCTCGATCGTATACGACGCCTTGATCATGTACTTGGGCATTGGAGTCCCCCTTCGGGATACCGGCCTACGCCCATTGGCGACAAAAATAAAGACGCGGGAGCCCTCGGACTCGCCGCTGGACGCGCTGCCCGTCGAGGAGAAGGCCGGACTCCCCACGGTGAGGTTCGATTCCCATGCGCTACCGCAACGGTTAGACTGCCGGCTCATGGGTGCACGAGAAGGCGGCCTCCTCAAGTGGCAGTGGTCGATCTATCCCGACGCGCACGTCGATCGCCGCAATCTCGCCTTGCACGCGGCGAGCGCGCCGCTCTTCGTCGCTGGGACTTGCGCGCTGCTGGCGGCGCCGTTCGCGGGAGCGGCGGCCGCGGTCGGCGGCGCGGCGGCGATGCTCGCGGCGGTGGCGGCGCAGGGGCGAGGCCACAAGCTCGAAGCGGTGCGCCCGGTGCCCTTCCGCCACGCGGGCGACTTCGTCGCTCGCTTCTTCGTCGAACAGTGGGTGACCTTCCCCCGCTTCGTCTTCAGCGGCCGCTTCGCCGAGGCTTGGCGCGATCCGTAGAAGGCGCTTCCGGCAGTGACGGCGCCGCAAAGGGCACGGCGCTTCGTCGAGCACCTGGCGGCACGGGGCTTGCGATAGGGCAGATTGCAAGCACAAGGAGCCTCACATGCGCGTTGTTCTACGTTCGACCAAACTGACACGCCGATATCGGGGGGAGAATTTATGACGGCTTTCATGGCTCGTGCACGATGCGCTCTGTTGGTCCTCGCCGTGAGCGCGTGCGGTGCATCGGACCCTGCCCAGGGACCCAAGGGCGACAATGGTGCAGCGGGACCGAAGGGCGACACTGGTGCGGCGGGACCGAAGGGCGACACTGGTGCGACGGGACCGCAAGGAACCCAAGGCGTGGCAGGCCCGACGGGACCGCAAGGAACCCAAGGCGTGGCAGGCCCGACGGGACCGACGGGACCGCAAGGACTCCAAGGCGTGGCAGGCGCGACGGGACCCCAAGGCGCGGTAGGCCCGACGGGACCGACGGGACCGCAGGGGACTCCTGGGACGCTCATGTCGGCCGTCGTCCACACGACTGGGGCCCAAAGCTGCGTCCTCGTCCGCGGGGTCGGCGTAACGAATGTGACTTTCGGCAATTTCTGCACGGTGCAGTTCAACCGGGATGTTACTGCCTGCACGTACTCGATCAGTCTGGGCACCAGCGCCAACGGATATCCGGGAGCCGACGACGCTGGTGAGGTATGGACCTTCAACGACGGTGCCAAGAGTGTAGCCGTGCGTACCGCCGCTAGTGATGGCACCAAGGTCGGCAAGGACTTCCATCTTCTGGTCTTCTGCCCGCCCGTTTGAGCCTGGTCGGACTTGTCCTCGTGGCACTCTGGGTGTCTCTAAAAGCTTCCGGCCTTGTAGCGCAACGAATCGAATGGCGCACCATGACCCTTGCGCCTAGGACACGGGCGAAGCCTCAGTGCACCGTCTCGAACTCCGCCTTGAAGTCCTGCGGCACCTCGAGGAACCGCACGCCCATCCGCCCATGCTGCGGATCATCCCCGCGCGTCCAGCACACCATCCCGGTGAACTCGAACTCCCGTTCGCCCAGTGTGATCGTCCCGCTCACCGAAGTTCCCGGCTGCGCGAGCCGCGGAGTCTCCACACAGAAGCCGTTCGCGGTCACGTCGGCGGTGAAGGCGACCTCGCCCCCGATTACAACCCTGAGCCTGCGCAGCGCGCGCGGGGCCGTGCGTCGGTCCGCTTGCATGCCGGCACTCTGCCCCAGTCGCGCAATGCGGCGCAATCCGCGCGACAGAGACCTTCACTGTCAGAGCGACCGCAGCACGGCGGCTGGCTCCCGATCGACGATCCATCCATGGCACGGCACCAGCCGCGCGAGCCCCGGCATCGCCGACAGCTCGGCGAAATGCGCGCGCAGATCGCGCATCGATTCGACCAACGCCAGCCGCGCGACCAGCGTCACGCGCGGGCCGCCCGACGATCCGATCAGTCGCAGGATGAATCCCTTCGCGCCCGGCTGGTGCGGCGTGTTGAAGAGCGCGTCGCCGCTGGATGTACCAGTAGGTCATCGGAGCGACCGCCGACAGGCCGAGCCCGGCGCGAATCGACGAGTGGGGATACAACGCGAGGTCCCTGGGATGAACCGGCAGGTCCAGCGCGAAATGCGAGAACACCGCCAACCAGGCGGCACCGGCGACGCCGAGTCCATGCTTGCGGAAGAGCCACGCGTATGCCGTCGCAGCGGCCGCGACGGAAAGCAGCGAATGCGACCAGTCGTCGAAAAACACCTCGCGCCTCGTCGGCTCGACTCCGGCCGTTGCCAGGATGATCCAGACGAAGTCGGGAATGAACGCTCCGACGATGAGCGCAGCCGTCGACGCCTCCGCAACGCGACTCTTGATCGCCAGAGCCGCCGCGAAATGGGCGGCCGTCACGGCCGCGGCTCCGGTCCACGAAAGGCATTGAGCACCGCGAGCGCAGGGATCAGCCAAACGATTATCGCGAACTGGATGAAGGCCGCGCGCAACGTCATCGGGTTCCTCTGGAGCGAACTGCTGCTCGAATCTAGCGACAGCGCGGCGAATTGCGCTATGTCTCATGGGGACATTGCCATGTCTCTGGGTTCGACTCGCGGTCTCAGTGAACCTCCCGAGTCGCGGTGGTCGTGATCAGGGTCTTCATGGTTCCATTGCCCGTTCCATCGCTGCAACAAGAGTGTGCGAGGTCGGCGTAAAGGTGAAAGAATCGCGCCACTGCGTTTTCTTCCCGGCGACCGTGTCTTCGTAGTCGTTCACGAACGCAGCGCCCTCCCAATGTGCGGTACCGCGCAACGAGGGCGGCAACGCCAGGGCCAAGCTGCGGCGGACGTTCGAGCTCACTTGTGCTGAAGCTGGCGCTGAGACGGCTCGGGGCTTAGAAACCATCTCAGAAATGGAGAGACGGTGGAGCCGTCGATCCAATAGGAGAGCACAGGCAAGCGCCGTCCTCACCGCTCTTCATGGATCTGCCTGGAGGTGAGGATGCTGCGGATCGCGACCTTTAACTTCCTTGGCGGTGGAAGCGTTCGGCGCTCCGCGCATTGGTCGCTCCTCAGGGCACAGCTTCGTCCCGACGTGCTCCTCACTCAGGAGTCGCGCCCGCCTCCCCCGCGAGACGCCAGTTCGCACGCGACGGCGCTGTGGGAAGAAGCCGTTCGGGGCTGGGGAACGGGGCTTTACTCGCGGAAGCTTCGGCTGAAGCCAATTGAGATCCAAGGGTTTCGGGGGTGGATCAGTGGCGGCGAACTTGAGAGGAGGAGAGCCTCAGGCCGGCCCGCGCGGGTCTTCTCGGTTCATTGCCCGGAGGGGACGAGGGGATACTTTCACACCGTCCATGAGATTCTCGATCGCCTTGAACCGCTGGGGCGTGAAGCAGACTTGGTAGTTGGTGGCGACTTCAACGTGGTCGTCGGCGTGCGCGGCCGGGAGGAACTTGTGAAGATGTCCAAGGCTGAGCGCGACCTGATGACCCGCTTTACCGAGGAGTTGGATCTTGTTCCGTGCTGGCAGACCGCGAATCCAGCGCGTCCGCTTGCTCAGACGCTGCGATGGAGCAGGAACCGGACCACCCCCTATCATTGCGATGGGATCTTCATCCCCCGGTCGTGGCAGCGCCGTCTTGAGTCATGTGAAGTCGTCGCGGGCCCCGCGTGGGAACAGCTCAGTGACCACAATCCTGACGAGCTCGACGTGCCGCGGCGCATGCTCGCGGGCGAGCGCCTCTATTGCGACGTGCGCTTCTACTACGGCCCGCTGGCCCCCTGGGTGAACGCCTTTCTCTACTCGCTTCTTGGTGTTCGCGTCGACGTGCTCGCGGCTGCCGGTTTGGTTTCGGCTGCCCTTCTCACCATCGTGCTCTATCTGCTCGCACGCAGGTTCACGTCGCGGGTACCTTCGGCAGCTGCGGCGATCGCGTTCATCTTCGTCTGCGCGTTGGGAAGCCCCTGCGGCTTCGCGATCTGCAACTTCGTCCTCCCCCACACGTTTGCGGCCACCTATGGAGCGCTGGCGGCGGCGGCGAGCCTGCTCTTCCTCGTGCGGCACACGCAGGAGGGGAGGCCGCTCGATTTCCTGCTCGCCTGCGCGGGACTCGCGCTCGTCGCGCTGTCGAAGATCGAGGCGTTGGCTCCAGCGCTGGCGGTTCATCTCGTATTCCTCGTCTCGCAGTTGCGGACAGGTCGCCTCCGCCGCTGGCCTCACGCGGCCGGATGGGCAGGCACCGTCGCGATCGCCGCAGCGGCGTACGGCGCCCTCGCAGCACGGTGCGCGACGATGCTCTGGCGCGGCAACCTGGGGTTGAATTTCAACCTCGCGAATGCGCATTTCATCGCTCTGGTGATGGGAGTCGATCGCCCGGTCGAGTCCCTTCGCCGGGCTGCGGGCTCCGGTGCGATCCTAACAGCGGTCGCCGCGGTTTCCTTCGCTGCGGCATGGGCCCGGTCGCGCGCGCGACACCCCGCCCTTGCAGCGGCACTGCCGATCGCCGCGGGGGGCGTCGCGTTCGCGGTGTATCTCCTTGCCGGACCGCGCCACGCATTTCGCGTCCTTCCGGCGGTGATGATCGCGCGCCTGGCGGTGCTGGCTCTGCAGTGGTGGCGGGCTGCCGGCGCGCGGCAGCAAATCGTCGCACCGGCGCTTCTCTGGACGTTCGCACTGGTCGCGCTCGGGCGGATCGTGCTGCAGGCCCACCTGGGCTACTACGGCTACTACATGTTGCCTGTCGCTCTCGTCTGCGCCGCCGTGTTCCTCGCGGAGGACATCCGGACCTGGATACCGTCACTTCAGGAGCAGCGGGCGATCTTCGCCGCGACCGCGGCTGCGATGCTCTGCGGCGTGGCGGTTGCGTCTGATCGCCAATCGCGGTCTGCTTTCGCCGATCGCACCATCGAGATCACTTCGCAGCGGGGGAACATCCGCCTTCCCCACGACCAGCGCGAGGTCGCTGACATGGTCGTCGCTTTGGCGAAGCTGCCACCGCAGGCGCGGCTCCTCGTGGTGCCTGAAGGGATCGGGGTCAATTTCTTCAGCGGCCTGTCGCCGGCCGATCCGTTCTCGGCGCATCTGCCAACGGATATACCGGACACGAATGCGGATCGCGCCTTGCTGGAAATGCTGCGCAACACCCCTCCCGACTACGTCGTTTCCATCAATCGCGGCCTGACCGAGTACGGCTACCGCGGGTTCGGCATCGACTATGCCGTCGAGACCTGGGCATGGATCGAGAAGAACTACCGCCCCGTCTTCGCTACGCATCCGCAGGTCGTCCTCCGCAAACGCGTGGAACCGAAAGGGAGGGACTGACGTCGAACACCGTGCTGAGCAGGCCGCCTCGATTACTTGCTCGTGGAGTCGACGGGGATCTTGGAGCCGCTGCGCGTCGCGGAGCCCCGCTTGGGCCGGCGGACGGTTCTTACCTTGCCGCTATTTCCTCCTCCGCAGAAGAGCTGATCGCCGCCATCGGACTCGAGCCCCGAAACGCCCGCACCGGGCGGCATCTCGAGCCGCTCCAGAACCTCTCCGGTTCGAGGATCGACACGCCGCAACTCGCTCTCCTCACCTTCCC
>WNFI01693734.1_pt1 | contig 15165 bp, 15 predicted proteins | sample 5400471 | NCBI WGS metagenome assembly WNFI01 (sample SAMN13153348, study PRJNA577476) | soil metagenome | isolation source: 100 cm saprolite on Douglas fir-dominated hillslope | place: USA:California | collected 2013-09-17
CCTTGGCAACTCTTGCTGTGGCGCTCGCTATTGGCGGGATGGGTAGTTACTGGTTGGGGCCCAACGGAGGCTTCTTCGCGGCAATTCTATTTCTCACGAATTTTGCAATCTTGGAAACAGGGCGGTTGGCCGAGTTGGAAGCCGTGTACGTTGCCTCCTCCGGGATCGGTCTTCTAATCTGGATTGCCGCTTGGTTGCGCGGGGCACAGGGATGGGGGCTTTGGCTTTTGCCGGCATTCTTTCTTTCGTTGGCCATGCTGACGAAGGGACCAACCCATCTTCTCTTTTTCTATGGAGTCGTCGTTCCGAGTCTGTTTTTCGCGAAGGATCTCCGGGCCTTAGGTCATCCCGCTCATTGGTGCGCGCTCGGGCTTATGGTTAGCCTATTTGGCGCCTGGGCGATTCCCTGTTCTTTGGCGGCGGGCGAGCACGATCCGATTGGTGTCTGGAGATTTTGGTTTTATCAAATTACTTCGCGAGCTGGCGGATCAGAAACCGGTCATTTTCATTTGGCCGCCTGGCTTCTGAGTTTCCCGAATACACTAAAGAATTTTTTACCCTGGACGCCACTGCTAATCTTTCTCTGGCCCAGTGGGCGAGCAGGCCGCCCGACCAACCCTCTCAAACCCATTGGCCACTTTGCTGAATCCGGCGGCGATGTCGGCTCCGCCCGCGCAGCGGACAACGAGCAAGTGTCGGCAGTCGACGAAGCGCGAAAAGAAGCGTGGTTCCGAGGTGCGAGGCTTGGAATGGCGGTGACCTGCGTGCTCATGACCCTGTTGCCCAATGGCTCGCCGCGCTACCTTTATCCGTTGTTCGTTGTTCCGTGTCTTTTGCTGGCGCAAGTGCTTGTCGGAACGGACGCGCGGGAGCGCGTCCGTACCAACCGATCGATAATCGGTAAGAGAACCCTGGAGGTTTGGAGAGTTACCAATCTTTTCCTGCTGGTTTTCGCCGGGGCAGCAATCTTGTCGGCACCATTCTTTGCGAGAATGAATTTCGCAGCCTGGATTGGGCTCGGCGCTTGCGCTCTGCTTTGTTTTTTCGGCTGGGTCGCCAGCCGAGCGGATACCGATGATCCCAATTTTTCGGACGATGCCTTACGACTAACGGTTACGACCGCGACGGTCTTCATTATCGCGATGCTGGTTTACTCGATCGCGATTGTTCCACGGGTAAATTCCTTGAGCTACGGAGCGCGAGAAGTAGCCAACAGCGTTCGAGCCAAGCTTCCTCCGTACGCGATACTCTGGGTGCAGGAGAACGAGTACCGGCCGTTCTGGTATTACTTAGAACCGCAAACAAGATATTTCTTACGAACCGAACAGATTCCTCCTGAGGCTCGTTACGTCATTCTACCAAAGCAACTTAGCTCGAGCTTCAGACAGGACTCACGATGGAAGAATACGCGCTTTCAGACATTGTCGGAGATCGTTGACAACGAGAAGAAGGAATTCGTGCTATTGGAGAAGCAATGAAAGAGGAGGCAGGAACCGGAAGTCAGGAGTCGGTAGGGCGGAATAAGCACTGTCCAGATTTCAGCGTCGTTATTCCGTTCTTCAATGAAGAAGACAATGTCGATCCGGTGCTACAAGAGCTTCGCGAGGTTTTGGAAAATCAGTCACGGAGCTACGAAGTGGTTCTGGTCGATGACGGGAGCGTGGACGGCACCGCCGTCCGGCTCAGGCAGCGGGTCGCGAGCTGGTCTGCTGCACGGATTCTCCGGTTGGCTCGGAACAGCGGGCAAGCAGCCGCACTTTTGGTCGGAATGAGTTCGGCCCAAGGAAAGGATATCGTTCTGCTAGACGGTGATGGCCAAAACGATCCCCGTGATATCGAGAAGGCACTGCACCTACTGGGCCAGTACCATATGGTCATGGGTCATCGTGTGAATCGGCACGATAGCTTCAAACGGAGGCTCATCTCCAACTTTGGAAATGCCGTTCGCCGTCTTTTCACCAATGACAGTGTCTCAGATGCCGGGTGTGGTCTGAAGGTCTTTCGGCGAGAAGTATTGGAGGCCTTTATTCCGATCCGGACACTCTACTCTTTTATGCCGGCGCTGGCCAAAGCAGCTGGGTTCTCGATTGCCGAGATTCCGGTTAACCATCGGCCCCGTCGCTCCGGAACGCCGAAATACAATCTTCGCGTCTTCCTCTGGCGCCCCGCGATCGATCTACTCGGAGTTTGGTGGTTCTCGCACTGCCGCTGTTCGCGGACCCAGATCAAAGAAATCACAGATGACAGATAGCGGTGCCTTTGCAGCAGTGAGTGCGGCGAACGATGAAAATCCAGCCTATCATCGGTGATCGGGTTTGTCTGAATTCAAACATATTCAGGACAAGGTCAACCCTGGGACATGGCTCAACCCCGGCGCATCGGGATGCAAAACAAAAGACGCAGCGAGCCAAAGCGCCGAGGCTACCTTCAGCTTCGGCGCGCCCCAGGTTTGAGGTTAGGCATGCCCGAAAGTGCGGCCGCGACGTAGGCTGGGCGAAGTCGGGTTTTCGGCCACCACCACGGCGTATCGCGACCGCTGCGCCATCAGCACAATTTGATGCGCTGCTTTCCGGCTCTCAACCGTTCAGCGATGGCATCGTTTCTATTTTAGAAAGCGCGTTTCCTTTGTTCCCGGTGTGGATTAGCTCGCCGCAAACTGTTTTTGAAATGCTTCGGTGCGCTTTTCGAGTTCCGCGGGACTCACATCTTCGATGTGGGCGGCGATTGCCCAAAAATTACCAAAGGGATCCGTCACTGCGGCGGAGCGATCACCATAGAACATGTCTTGCGGCTCCCGCACCGAGGTTGCGCCGGCCAGGATCGCCCGTTTGTACGCGGCATCAACATCTTCCACATACAGGTAAAGAGAATTGGACTTGGCCGGCCACTCCGGCATCGTGTCCGCAACCATGATTGCTGAATCGCCGATACTGAACTCGGCGTGCATGATCTTTCCACCTGGTCCTTCCATTCGCATACGTTCCTTCGCGCCGAAAACGTCCGTCAGAAAATCAATGAGCTTCTGAGCGCCATCGACAGAAAGGCTGGGAGTGATCGAGTGATAGCCTTCGGGAATATAGTTGGTCGTCATAGGTCTTTTTGAGTTGGGAAGTTATGAGATATGTTCAAGCGAACATATATCGCCTAACCGATCCTTGTCAAGGAGGAGATGGCAATGGATTCCCGACTCTCTCTTTTCCCGGTACTGCCGCAATCACCGGGCAAGTTTTATTATCATCCGCTCCCGTAATTTCGTGGAAGGATCGGCCGGGTAGTTGAAGAGAGTCTGTTGCTCGACCCAGACGAGAAATTCAATAAGGTATGTTGAATCCTTTCATTTACCCACTCCACCAAACCCCGAGGAATTGACCTACGAAACCGAAATTGCTCTTTGCCGCCGATCTTGGAACGCTTAAAGCCTACCGGCTCGAGTTTACGGTTCAGCACACTCCGCGACTCGAAGAGCTGGAGACCGCTGTTCTGGAAGAAGCTCATACCCGAGTTCTAGACAAAGTAACCGACCTAGCTGGCCGACGGGCGGCGCCTACCCAAAAAAATCGAGGGGCTCCGTTGGGCGACGAGCAGAACCTCGAACTCGAATCAAAACGCCGTCTCGTCCACCAGATTGCTGACCATATCGGGCGCCTTATCCAATCCGGTGACTATCAGACTTGCTGGCTGGCTGCACCCAAGGAAATCAGCCACCAGATCCTGGAGCAACTGGCGCCGCCGATTCGCAACCGCATCAAAAGAGTGATCCCGTGCGATCTAACCAAAGTCGGGCCCAAAGAATTAGCCGATCAATTCTTAAACCCCAACTTCTGGACTGCCCCGATCTGATCACGGACCACGCCGATAGACCTTACCTAAGCTCAGTGTCACACCGAACTCGGTTCGCCCAGCGAACCGATCGAGGTGAAAACGGAATCTGTGTTCGACGCTCTTACCGGTCAGTCCACGTTGCCTGTGCTAGTAGATTTTTGGGCGCCGTGGTGCGGACCGTGCAAAATGGTCGCGCCGGAAATAGCTAAAGTTGCGGCTGAGGGGCCAGGCCGTTGGACCGTGGTGAAGGTGAACACGGAAGAGTTACCGAGCTTAGCCCAACGGCTTCGAATCACCGCGATTCCTCTAATGGTCGTGTTCAAGGCTGGGCGCGAATTGGCGAGGAAAGCCGGTGCGTTGCCGGCCTCGGCAATTCGGCAATTTGTCGAACAGGCGGCTCAAGCCGGATAGGATTTTATGCCGTTGAACTTGACCTTCGATTCGTGGTCCTGATTCAGTCATTCTCAAGAACACTTTGCTCGACCGCTATCGTCTGGCTTGCACGCCGGCCAAGAGTGGTACCAAAGAAAGCTCTTTAGAGCGAGCCGTGAGTCTTAAATGCGACCAGCAGAGCCACGAATGCTATTGCAATAAAAAAAACCCGGACAGCATTGAGCGTGTCCCACTGCTGGCGTTGGGCTTCCCAATCCTCTGGAAGCTGAGCAGTATCCCACGCTTTGACCTGATTGTTGATCGGTACCGGGCCGATAACGCTGAACAGGATGATAATAATCCAGAGAGTAACAGCCAAAAGGAGGTAAACCGTGTGACTGGTTGGCCAACGCCAGGTCAGCCAGAGTAAGACGAGATGGAATAGCAATGTCGCCGCCATCCAGATCGGCATAATCTTACCGAAGAGCCGTGCAAATACCTGGATGGCCGGTAGGAAGTTTCGATGGCCAGCTCGAGTCAGCGACGGATGGACGAAAAACCCGATAGAAAATTCGTTGCCCAGCAAGAGCGCTGTCGAAATGATCAAGATAAAGTAAAGCCCGCTTATCATCGGGCTCACTCTGCAATCGGTCGTAGATCGTGACAACCATTTCGCAAAGTCTGAACTCGCCCAGAGCTTCCCGCAGCAGATGCGATGACGAAATCCTCCGGTCTACCACCGGCGTTCGGGATTCTAATGGCCGGCTATTGCTTTCTGATACTCCTCCAGCGCCCCGGGCATGAGATTCTCGAGCCGGCTGATACGAGTCGAGTCAGCCGGGTGAGTAGACATCAATTCAGGCGGCTGTTGACCGTTCTTTGTCTCCATCATGCGTCTCCAAAAAGCCAAAGCCTCTCGAGGATCGTAACCTGCGCGCGCCATATATTTGAGTCCGACTTGATCGGCCTCTAGTTCGTGTTGCCGGCTAAACGGAAGCAACACACCATATTGCGCACCTGCGCCCAGCAGTCCAAGCAGTTGGCGGCGGGTGCCATCGTCCAGATCCGAAATCGAGCCCTGGACTCCAGATAGCGCGATTTGCAGCGCATTCTGTTGGAATATGCGCTGAGCGCCATGCCGGGAAGTGGCATGCGCGATCTCGTGTCCAAGCACCGTCGCGAGCCCAGCCTCATTTTGAGTAACTGGTAAGATTCCCGTGTAGACAACAATTTCTCCACCAGGCAAACAAAACGCGTTTTGTTGATCGCTCTGCACCAGCGCGACTTTCCACTGGAAGCTTCTGGCGCTGTCATCGACGACCCCGATGAGACGACGCGCTACCTTGACAACCAAGTCGTAATCCGAGCCAGATTGGACGGTTTGTGATTGCGAGAGGACCTGCTGAAAGCTCTGTAGCCCGAGCGTCTGCTCTTGAGCCTCGGAGAGTCCGACCTTGGACTTACGGCCGGTTTCCGGGTTGATGAACGTGGGTGATGAAAAGTAGAACCAAGCGATTGCGCCTATCGCGAGCACGATGGGGAGCAGGCGAATCCGACGATTCATAGATGCGCAAAAAATCCTATGAAACTGATGCACCTTAAGGCAACTGTTAATTCGTCAAGAGACTTGCAGATAGGTCCGCATGGGGTGGGCATTTCTCGGTCGAACATCCGGCCGCGTAGTATGCGGTCAGCCCTAGTACGGCACCTTGACGGAACGCCGTCTCCGGTTCAGACTGAGGGGTCCAGTGCGCGTTTGAGAGGCAAAGAAAGCGTCCGTTTCGCTCATGTGGTTTTATCAATTACGGTAATCTTTTGAGGTTCTCTTTGCTAAAAACTGGTGCGGTAGAGGCTCAAGTAAACGCTGGTAGATGGTGGCGACGGCTTCCGAAACGGAAGATCGCGGCAGTCGATTTGAGGGTGGCCGCCTTCGGATGCGTTCTGGCCCGGAAGAATGGAGTACTCGGAGAAACCGGAGATCATCGATCAACTTTCTCGTTCAGAGGAATACCAGGATTTTGAGCGGGCCTTTTGCGGAACCACCCAGCTGTCACTTCGGTTGAGATCCTTGGGAAGCCGTGACCCAGCGGGCGATGGTGAAGGGCAGCAAGCCCAACTCATGAATGTCAAAGCGGTTCCTGTGCGTCTTGGAGATAAAACCATCGGAGTGCTTGAATTGGGCCTGCCTGACCAGGAAAGGACAGAGACAGAATTTTTCGAGGGCCGGCCAGAGCAGATACGCAATCCGGGCGCGAATAATGATCTTGAGTCGATTGATCACGCTTACCTTCATCCGATTGTTTCCGATCGGGCCCGTTACAAAGCGATGGGGAATCGCCGACCGGATTTCGGCGAAGCCTATTGAAAGCCGAATGCCATGCCGGACAGGCCACCTCAGTAAATTAAGGCGCCTGGCGGTAGTTTGACCAACACTCTGGAGCTAGGGCGCGACGTAGCCATTGCGGAGTCGGGCTGCGATTCCGCCGCAATCGAGGGCAATTTGAGAAGAGAGTTAGTCAAGATCGATCCAGCCATTCTCTCGCCTTTGAACGATAGATAGTTGTCGCAAGCTCCTGAATCCGACCAGGACTAGCTCAAAGGAATGGTTGAAAGCAGTTAGGGTCGTGTTCATCGTTGTTACAACGGATAACCATGAAGCGAGAACCACAAATCAATCTTCCGATCAAGAAACCAGTTAAGGTAGATCCGCCTCAGCCGAAATGGCGGCTGACGATCGTATATTTCATTTTTACGATGTTGATTCTCTGGGGTTGGCAGGACCTGTTTTACCAGCTGTCGGTTCGCACGATTCCTTATAGTCAATTCAAGACCTATCTTGCCCGCCACGAAGTGGTCGCAGCGGTGGTCAAACAGGACGAAATTGATGGGCGCATCGTGCCTCCAGCGGCAAAGGGTTCGAAAAATCAAACCCCTGCCCCCAGCCCGACGGTCGCTCCGAGTCCGGGCGTTACTCCCAATAGCGAAGGCCAGCAAGCGGGAGCCGAAACTCAACCGTTCCTCTTTCGGACCGAGCGCGTCGAGGATCCTGATCTGGTAAAGGAACTTCAGGCTGCCAATGTCGAATATGCGGCGGCACGGCCCGGACTTATCTCACAGCTGTTGCTTGGCTGGGTTTTGCCGATTGTTGTCATGATCGGGTTGTGGAGCTTGCTCGCGCGTCGATTGAATCCCACCGGCCAATCCATCTTTTCTATTGGCAAAAGCGGAGCAAGACTCGTTGCTGACGCGGATACGGGCGTAACCTTCGACGATGTTGCCGGTGCCGACGAAGCAAAGTTTGAGTTGAAGGAGGTAGTTGATTTTCTCAAGAACCCTAAGCAATACGAGGATCTGGGTGCCCGCATCCCCAAAGGTGTGCTGCTGGTTGGCCCGCCCGGAACCGGCAAAACGCTGCTTGCGGCTCGGGTCCGCGATCTGTTCAAACAGGCCAAGGAACATGCGCCCTGCATCATATTCATCGACGAGCTTGACGCTATCGGCCGACAGCGGGGTGTCCATGTGGGCACGGTCAACGACGAGCGCGAACAGACTCTCAATGCTCTGTTGGTGGAGATGGATGGCTTCGAACCCAACACCGGTGTTATTATCCTTGCTGCCACCAATCGGCCCGAGGTTCTCGACCGGGCGCTTCTTCGCCCCGGCCGCTTTGATCGCCAGGTCCTTGTCGATGCACCGGATCTCGACGGTCGCGAAGCCATTCTCAAAGTACATTCCAGAAATAAACATCTGGCGGCCGACGTTGATTTACGACGCATCGCTGCCGCGACCGCCGGACTCTCGGGTGCGGATTTGGCCAACCTATTGAACGAGGCTGCTTTGCTCGCCGCGCGGCGGCACGCGACAGAAATTACTCATCGCGATCTGGAAGATGCGATCGAGAAAGTAGTGGCTGGGCCTGAGCGCAAGAGCCGCCGGCTCGGCGAGAAAGAGAAACGTCGGGTCGCCTATCATGAAGTCGGTCATGCATTAATAGCTGCCTACACGCTTCACGCTGATCCGGTCCACAAAATCAGCATCGTGCCACGGGGAAGAGGAGCGCTCGGCTATACGATGCAACTGCCATCCGAAGATCAATTTCTGATGACGCGCAGCGAGTTATTGGATCGTATTCGTGGGCTTCTCGGCGGACGCGCCGCCGAGGAGGTCGTTTTTGCCGAGGTCAGCACGGGAGCGCAAAACGATTTGGAACGTGCCACCGCGCTTGCTCGTCAGATGGTCGCGCTATATGGGATGAGCGAGCGCCTGGGGTTGGCCAATAGTGTCCAGCGCCAGCCGACGTTTCTCAACGGTCAGGAGTTCCAACTACAGCGCGACTGCAGCGAAGAGACCGCTCGGGAAATCGATGAGGAAGTCAAGAAATTGCTCGACCTGGCCTACGAACAAGCCCGGGAAACCTTGTCTGCCCATCGCGATCAACTCGAGCGTGTGGCTGACGAATTGCTCAAGACCGAGTCCATTGACGGACCGACATTTTATCGGCTGGTAGGTAAGGAGGTGCCAGCTTTTGCAGAGTCTGGAAACTTAGCTGCCGTTGCCTCTCAGCCGAAAGAAAGAGTTGGGCCGGCCAAGGGTTAAGCTTGACTCGGCGACTTGTCCTCCAGTCTCTGGCCCACCCAACGATAGATGGTCACCGGCATCAAACTGATCATGGACCTGACGAAAGAACTGGAACTACTGCGCGAAGAACTTCATTTTCTCAATCGACAATAGGAGGATCTAGTATGCTGCATCTGTTGGCCCGCTATTGGTGGGCTTTGGCTCTGCGTGGCGTGTTTGCTGTGCTGTTCGGTCTCTTAACCTTCTTCATTCCGGGAATCACGTTGCTCACCTTAGTGCTGCTCTTCGGAGCCTACGTTCTCTTGGATGGGATCTTTGATATTGTGTCGGCAATCCGAACACCAAGCCGTCACTGGGCTCTTATACTCGAAGGTATCGTAGGAATCATTGCGGGAATTCTCACGTTCCTTTGGCCCGGAATTACTGCCATGGTGCTGCTTTATCTGATCGCCTTCTGGGCCATCTTCACCGGTGTCCTCGAAATTGTCGCGGGTATCCGCCTACGCGAAACGTTAATCGGTGAAGTATGGCTCATTCTGATGGGCGTGCTTTCATTAATTTTTGGGCTCTTCATTCTCATCTTTCCCGGTGCCGGGGCCTTGGCAGTAGTGTTCTGGATTGGAGCGTACGCTTTCGTATTCGGGATCATGCTCATAGCCCTGGCATTTCGTCTCCGCGGTTTTCGCCACCGAGAGGCCTAGGGGATAGGAATAGCCGTTAGCCAATTAGCAAAAGGGAAGCGGAATTCAGAATCCAGAATCGTGAACGTAGAAAACCGCGCCCCGTGGGACCCGCAACTGCCAACCACTAACTGTTAAGTGGTAACCGTTAACCGCCGAACCCGAACACTCCCCGCAAATGAGTTCCCGTGCCGGTTACATCAGAAGATCTGCTCCTCTGGTATGCAGAGAGGCTAGGTATTTGGCCGCACCCAAACCCGCCGGAACGCTTCTGCTATATGCGGCATCAGCAGCTCAAAAATTTCTTGGTGCGAATCAGAAAATTCTTTCTCCTGAGCAGGCGTCACCAAGAGATCGAGCAATAAAGAGACCGACCAGACGGAAGAGACCGGCCAGACCGGTATGATAGCGCCGAGGGCGGAGCCGAGGAGAAGAGGCTCAGCCAGATCTGAGTAGGGATTACCGTTCATCCTTTGGTCGTCGACTTGGGACCGATCCGAATCGGCCAATGCCTTAGTCAGCAAGCTCACCTTTTGTTCCAAATCGGCTTGGGCTTTCCGATAAGACTCTGGACAGTGATCAAATAGAATGACTCTGTGTTGAGCGGTGGCAAGCTCGGTGCATCCAAGACAAACACCGTCCGCGTAGATGAGACTCCTCAAGCTTTCAGCTAACCCCAGGCCCAAGAGAGATTCATCATCCCAAGCTCTATCTAACAGTTCCAAAACGTCACGAAGCATCAACCATTCAGATTGCGTGATGTGACTACACACTATGGCCGCCTCCAACATTCGTTCAGTTATCTTTTCCCCGCTGGCTAGACCCAGAGAATTAGCAGCTCATCAACGGCGTGGAAACCCTGGGAATGCTAGCGAGTCGAATGGATTCCGGCTATCCACTTTCCGCAATTCCTTCTGGAAATCTGCTCGTTATCGCAAGGGGATGCCGAGGCACCGGCCGCAACCCCGTCGGCAGGCAGCTGTCGCCGCCTCGCCTTTCTTGGCTGCTATTTGCTCCGCTAGGTGCGTTGCAAATGAGTGTCGTTGAAACGGGTCGGGTACTTGAGACCAAAGCCAAGCAGTCGATCGAGTCCGATATGCGAAGTCCAGATCAACCCATAAGAAAATAACCAAGGAGACCTTCCCAGAACGGCGTACCCGATCAGTAAGAACGGCCCGGTCAAGCTGTGCACCAGATTGTAGAGGAGTGTGCCGACCTGGACGCCGCGCAGGTAACCGAGCATCGCGAGATCGGGCAACAGGAGCAAGGCGACAAACGAGATCCAGCTAGCATTTATTTCCCGATAGCAAAGAATGCTAAGAGCAAGCACACAACCACCCTCAATGCGAAGAAGAATTCCTGGCTTGGTAAACATTCGCCAGCTTAGCACGACATCGAGTTAGCATTGGCCGTTAACGGTTGGCGGTTTGCCGCTCATCAGGAACTCGAATATCCGCAACCCGACCAGTGAATTGAATCGCCGACCTAGACCGACTTCACCAACTTTCCCGAGGAGACAGTAAGTAACTTTAGAAACGTATTTTCAGCGTTCCTTGTGCCTGGAACGGCATCTCTGGGTAAATCAGGTCGGACCCATTGAGGTCGTACTGGCCGAACGTGGCGTCGATTTCGACGTGAAAACGATCGAAGTACGGCTGTTTAGCGATCAAATCAATAAAGCCGCCAACATTCTGGCTCGCACCATAGATCGCCGGTGCTGGTCCTTTCACGATATTGACACTTTCCACCGCATTGAAATCAATGGGTGCCCCAACACCCTCGCTCGTAAGCCCGATACGCATTCCGTTGAAGAAAGTGTCCGCTACCTGGCCACGAATGTAAGTACTCGATGGATTTCCATTAAAGTAGGGAGTGTAAGTGTCGGCCGAAATCCGAGCGAGATCGCGCGCAGTTCGGACGTTCGCATTTTCGAGCTCCTCCTTAGTAATCACGCTGATGGAACGAGGAACCTCATTGACCGGAAGATCAAACCCGAGCACATCGGAAAAGTCGGTCGCGGTCGGTAAGACACTATGCTCCGAAGCGATCCCCTGTACTATGATCCGGCTCAGCGAGTCGCTGCCGGGAGCGCTGGGATCATTTTGAGCGGAGACCGAAGGGTCGACCGCAAAGAGAAAGGCAAATACGATGGCTCCTTTAGTGGGCTAAGGATCAGGCTCCGACCGACAATTTTCCATTCTTCGTACGGGCGTGACAGCTTCCCTAGAAACGAGCTCGTGAAAAATTCATTTAAGCGCCAAGACCTCCTTGATAGTGCATTTGGGACCGTTTTTTCTGGAGAGAGGCTGGAGACTAAGTTGAGGGGAAAACGCTCTCAATCCTGTAAAAGTGACAAATTCGTCACTTTCCGGAGGAATGAGCTCGACCTATCAACGGAGTCGCACGACCCGGCGAATGGTAGGCTGAAGCTCCGACGCAAACCGACCGGCGTTTGATCCAAAACGGGTCGAAACTTTGCCGATGCGTCGTCGCGCCCCTGCCTAGTGATCCCGCAGGATCAGAACATAAAGGCGCTTAGTATCAATGCTGCTAACTACCGGCCTTTGGCCAGCGCTACGGTGTAGGTCGTTGCTGTCCCGGAGAGGCAAATTACTCCATCCTGGTTCTGTACCGTCGTAGCGATAGTGCAGATCGGCTTATCATCACGCACACTGGTAATCTCCACACGGCCAGTGATGGAGTCGCCAACATAGACTGCTTTCACGAACTTCCATTCCACGCTCAGAAAGACTGTGCCCGGACCCGGGAGGTCCTCGGCAACAATGGCATTGAGTAAGCCCGAGGTAACCCCGCCCTGGACGATCAACCCGCCAAATACCGATCGGCGAGCAGCTTCCGCGTCGAAATGGAGCGGATTACGATCGCCCGTGATTTGTGCGAACAACTCAATATCTCGTTCGTCTACTCGCTTGGTCTTCTCCGCCGAAGCGCCGGCTTCGGGCTTGCCGCGAATGGTTCGATTCCATCCGTTTGGTTTCATATCTTCATAGTTCTTCGGTGGCGACGGGGTTTGAGCAGTGTGGGCGATGGCGACTGCGCTTTGTGGCGGATAGGGTTTCATCCCAGGGCCAACCCGTAGGCGGAAACCGGCGAAAGTAAACTAATTCCTATCGACAATTAGAGCATTGACCGATCAACCGATCCATTCTAAAGCCTACTATGCCAGTAGGCATAAACTCCGAAAACGCCGCTCAACTGACCTCCGCCAGCCGCCGCCGATCCTTCCTCCAGCGTTTGACCTCCTTTTTTGTTCAACTCTTCGAGTGCTATACGCCCGATCCCTATATTCTCGCCGTCGGCTTAACCATCCTGACCGCAGTGTTAGCGGCACTGTTTGCACCGAAAGGATCGCTCCCGACCATTTTGACGGCCTGGTACGCCGGCTTGTTTAGTATTCTGGCGTTCGCTTTTCAGGTGTTACTGATTTTGGTGGCAGGTTATGCGCTCTCCACGTCTCGACCGGTTCGATCCCTTTTGAGTTGGCTGGCATCCTTCGGATCCACACCCCGGCGTGCCATCGTGGTGACGATCGTAACGGTGTTCATCGCCTCGTTTTTGAATTGGGGATTCGGTCTGGTCGTAGCGGGTTTGCTTACGCGCGAGATTGCCAAACGAATCCGGATCGACTTTGGATGGTTGGTAGGAGCCGGTTATTCCGGGTGGATGATTTTTTCGAGCGGGTTCTCTAGTTCGATTGCGCTATCACAAGCCACTCCCGGATCCAGCTTGAATATTGTGCAGAAAGTCACCGGCCAGGTCCTGCCCCTGGAATCGATGCTCTTTACGCCGCTGAATTTGGTAACAACTTTCGTTTTGTTCGTCGCCCTGCCGCTCCTTTACTGCGCGATTCAACCTGGTGACGACGACGTACAGATTGCCAATGTGAAAGAGTCAGCCGCTCAAGCGGAAGCGAGTCCAGAGGAAACGAAGGAACCACGAACCCTGGCGCGAAAGCTGGAAGAAGCCTGGATCTTGAATGTGATCGTTGTGGTCGCTGGTATGGCAGCCCTCGGATTAGTTTGGCATCAAAACGGGTTCTCGCTGGATCTCAATTCAGTAATCTTTCTCTTTCTGATTGCCGGATTGCTCTTGCACTGGCGACCAATTGCTTATGTCAAAGCGATTAATGACGCGGCGCGAATCACCGGTCCATTGATACTCCAATATCCGATCTATGGTGGCATCATGGGCATCATGACGAGCACAGGTTTAGCCGATGTCTTTGCTAAAGGATTTATTCAGTTTGCCAATGCCCACACCTTACCGTTTTGGAATTTTGTTGCTTCGCTGATCATCAGCCTGTTTGTGCCGAGCGCAGGCGGTCATTGGGCGGTGCAGGGGCCATTCACTGTGCCGGCAGCGGTCGGACTCCATGCCTCGCAAGCCGCCACCGCAATGGGTGTCGCGTACGGGGAACAGGTCGCCGATATGATTCAACCGTTCTGGGCCCTGCCCGTGGTCGCTGTCGCTGGAATCAGCATCCGCCGAGTGATGGGATTCACCGTGATGAGCTTTGTTCTAGGCGTCGCACTGTTTGGTGTTGCATTATTGATCTTCGCCTAAGTGTGAACTGCGTATAGTTAGCGGTCGCGTGATCATACGAAATTTAAAAGCATAAAGTAGCATGGCGGAAGCGCATCGAATCAAAAGCGAGCAGGAAGCACTGGAAGCTGCTCGGCGCATTGCCGAACAGATTCGGCCTGATTCCGGGGCCCGGGATAAAGAGCGGCGGCTACCGTTCGAAGAGATTGAATGGTTTTCGCAAAGCGGCCTTTGGGGGATCACCGTGCCGAAAGAATATGGAGGTGCCGGCGTATCCACCGCGACCTTTACTGAGGTGGTCGCGATCATTTCCGAAGCAGATGCTTCTGTCGGACAAATTCCGCAAAATCATTATGCCAACGTCGAAGAGATTCGACTGGTAGGTACGGAGGCGCAGAAAGCATTTTTCTTCGATCGCATTCTCAGGGGAGATCGCCTGGGAAACGCAGCGGTTGAGCGCTCCGGCAAGACTATTTTAGAAAACCAGACAAAACTTGTGCCGGACGGAGATGGTTATCGTCTCACTGGAGAGAAATTCTATTCGACCGGCGCGCTTTTTGCCGATTGGGTCCCAGTTCGCGTGACCGACTCGGATGGAAACAGAGTAGTAGCAATCGTCAGCCGCCGAAGCGAAGGTCTGACCGTGATCGATGATTGGTCGAGCTTTGGGCAGCGAACCACGGCGAGCGGCACTGTCATTCTTAAGGATGTTCGGGTTAACCAAGACCAGATTTTGCCGTCCTATGAGGCCTATCGAAAGCCGACCACCCGCGGCCCATTTTCCCAGATCATTCATGTAGCGATTGATGTCGGCATCGCCCGTGCGGCGATTAATGAAACGGTTCAGATTGTCAAAACGCGATCGCGACCTTGGATTGATGCGAACGTGGAGCGCGCTAGCGAGGATCCGCTTACCATCTATCAAGTTGGGGAGCTGCACTATCAGCTACATGCTGCCGAAGCGCTTATGGAAAGAGCTGCGCTGAAGGTTGATCGAGCCGCCGCCGCGTTGGACGAACCGACGGTGACCGCAGCAGCGCTCGCAGTAGCAGAGGCAAAAATCGGGGCGACCGACATCGCGATTCTGGCGACGAACAAGCTATTCGAATTGGCGGGAACACAATCCACTTTGGAGAAGTACCAGTTGGAT
>WNFI01540441.1_pt1 | contig 15164 bp, 8 predicted proteins | sample 5400471 | NCBI WGS metagenome assembly WNFI01 (sample SAMN13153348, study PRJNA577476) | soil metagenome | isolation source: 100 cm saprolite on Douglas fir-dominated hillslope | place: USA:California | collected 2013-09-17
TGACGAAGGGGCCCTACTTCCACATGGGCGGCGACGAGGTGAAGACGCTGACGCCGGCGCAGTACCGCGCGTTCGTCGAGCGCGTGCAGACGATCATCCAGAAGCATGGCAAACAGATGATCGGGTGGGACGAGGTGGCCGCGACGACGCTGCTCCCGACGTCGATCGTGCAGCACTGGCGCCCGGATGCGGCACACGGCGAGCTGGGGCGCGCGCCGCACTTGATCCTGTCGCCCGGCAACCGCGCGTACCTGGATATGAAGTACGACCGCGACACGGCGCTCGGCCTGAGCTGGGCCGGTTTGATCCCGGTCAAGACGGCGTACGACTGGGATCCGGCCGCGCTCGTCCCGGAGGCCCCTGCGGCGGCGACTCTCGGAGTCGAGGCGCCGATCTGGTCCGAGACGCTCGCGACCATTCGCGACGTCGAGTTGCTCGCGATGCCCCGCCTCGCGGCGATCGCGGAGCTTGGCTGGTCGCCCGCGCGGGCGCACGATTGGGAGAGCTTCCGCGTCCGTCTCGGCGCGCAGGGGCCCAGGTGGACGGCCATGGGGATCAACTTTTACCGCGCGCCCGAGATCCCCTGGGCGCTCAAGTAAATGCCGAATGCCAAAAATGCAACAATGGAACTTCGGCATTTGGCATTCGACATTTGGCATTGACTAGAGTTCTCCTCCTTTCCACCTACGACATGGGCCGCCAGCCCTTTGGCCTGGCGTCGCCGGCGGCCTGGCTGCGGGGCGCCGGTCATGGCGTGCACTGCGTCGATCTGACACGGCCTGTATGCGCCGCTCAACGCCCTCGTCCTGCGCGAGCACGGCGTTCAGACGATCCTGGGACCAGAATTCGAGGCCGATCTAACGCAGTTGGCATCGTCCTCGTCACCCGTGGGCCCGACCTTCAGGTCGGGCTCGAGCGAATCGGCCCAGCACGCCCGACCTGAAGGTCGGGCCCACGGGCCCGCGATCCGGCGGGTGGCATTCATACCGCCCGATCGCTCAGATCTACCACCCCTGTCCCGATACGCGTCGCTGCAGGTCGGCGGCGATCGCAAGGTCGTCGGCTACACGGAAGCCACGCGCGGGTGCAAGCATCGCTGCCGGCACTGTCCCATCGTCCCCGTGTACGACGGGCGCTTTCGCGCCGTCCCGATCGACGTCGTCCTGGCGGACATCCGCGCGCAGGTGGCGGCGGGCGCGCAGCACATCACCTTCGGGGATCCGGATTTCTTCAACGGGCCGACCCACGCGCTGGCCATCGCGGAAGCGGTGGCGCGCGAGTTTCCGGGTGTCACCTACGACGTCACGATCAAGGTGGAGCACCTGCGGCAGCAGGCCGCCGCGCTCCCGCGCCTGCGCGACACCGGCTGCGTGTTTGTGACCACCGCGGTCGAATCGTTCGACGACGAGGTGCTCGGGAGGCTGGAGAAGGGGCACACGCACGCGGACTTCGTCGAGGTCGTGCGCCATTGCCAGTCGATCGGCCTGGCGCTCTCGCCGACATTTGTCGCCTTCACGCCGTGGACGACCGTCGAGGGGTACAGCGGCCAGCTGCGCGAAATCGAGCGCCTGGGTCTCGTCCCGGCGATCTCGCCCATTCAGTACGCGATCCGGCTGCTCATTCCGCAGGGATCGCGGATGCTGGAGCTCGAGGACGTGCGCGCCCGGATCGAGCGATTCGATCCGAAATCCCTCACACACATCTGGCGGCACGGGGATTACCGCGTGGACGCGCTCCAGCAGCAGCTCGAGCAGCTCGTGGGATCGCGCCTGAACGCGCCACGTGACGAGGTGTTCGCGCGCGTCTGGGCCATCGCGCACGCGGCGGCCGGCGTGCTCCCCCCGCCGCGCGCCCCCCTGCCGTCGCGCGCGACCGTGCCGTATCTGAACGAGCCTTGGTACTGTTGAGCGGAGCCCACTACAGAGCAGGTGGCTCTGATATAGCGCAAATGGCAAATTGAGCCGCGTACTTCTGCTGTCCCACACCACCGGCTATCAGCTGCGCGCGTTCAACGACGCGGCGGAGGCGCTCGGGATCGAATTGGTGTTCGCGACGGATCGCTGCCATAAGCTCGACGATCCGTGGCAGGACCGCGCGATCCCGGTGCGCTTCCACGAGCTCGGCGCGTCGGTGGATGCGATTGTCGCGCGCGCGCGCCAGTATCCCGTCGACGGCGTGATCGCCGTCGGCGATCGCCCGGTCGTGCTCGCCGCGCACGCCGCGGAGGCATTGCGTCTGCCCTGGCATTCCACGGAAGGCGCGGTCGCAAGTACCGACAAACGCCGCTCGCGTGCCGGGTTGGCCGCCGCCGGGTTGCCGTCTCCGCGATTCGCGATGCGCGATGCGCGAGGCGCGATAAGCGATTCGGGATTCGCGACATTCCCGTGTGTCCTCAAGCCGCTGGGACTGTCTGGCAGCCGCGGCGTGATTCGAGCCAACGATGCCGGCGAGTTCGACGCCGCCTTCGAGCGCATCCGCGCCCTGCTGGCGCGGTCGCAAGTGCGGGCGGCACGGATGGGACTCGAGGATCAGATCCTCGTCGAGCAATACATCGACGGCCGGGAGTTCGCGGTCGAGGGGGTGCTGACCGGAGGCGTCCTCCAGGTGTTCGCGATCTTCGACAAGCCCGATCCGCTCGAGGGACCGTTCTTCGAGGAAACCATCTACGTCACGCCGTCGCGTGAGCCCGCCGCGGCGCAGGGCCGGATCAGCGAGCACGTCCAGCAGGCAGGCCGCGCGCTCGGCCTGTCGCACGGGCCGATTCACGCGGAATGCCGCGTCACGGTTGAGGGGACGGTCTATGTGCTCGAAGTCGCGGCCCGCCCCATCGGCGGACTGTGCTCACGGGTGCTCACGTTTGGGGGTGCGGGGGGTGCATCACTCGAAGAGGTGCTGTTGCGGCACGCGGTCGGCGAATCGACCGCGGAATTCACCCGGGAGGACGCCGCTGCCGCCGTGATGATGATTCCGATCCCGTCGCGCGGGATGTACAAGGGCCTGGAGGGGGAGGCCGACGCGCGCGCCGTGCCGGGCGTGACGGACATCCGCATCACGGCCAAAGTCGGACAGCTCCTGGAGCCCTTGCCCGACGCGGGCAGCTACCTGGGATTCATCTTCGCGAGAGGCGACACGCCGTCGGCCGCGGAGGCGTCGGTCAGGGCGGCTCACCAGAAGCTGGCGTTCGCAGTGTCAAGGGAGTTAACGGTTAGCAGTTAGCAGTTTAAGCAAACCGCAAACCGCAAACCGCAAACCGCAAACTGCGAACTGCAAACTACGAAATATCTACTGTTTGCCCTGAGCCGGCGGGACGTAGCCCGGTGGCAGCGCGGCGCCTTCGCCGAAGAAGATTCTCGAAGATGCGCTGGCCGAGCTCGCCGGGCCAGGGAGGGGTGTCCATCCCAGGAAGTTCGCGTTGAAGTTTCTTGCAGAAGACCATGCGGGGCGCCATCCCTTCATGCTAGTTCAAAAATCGGCGCGTCGAACCTCATGTATTGGTAATCGCGAATTCGTGTAGGGATTCACTCCATTGGCCCTCGTCCCCTCGACGCTCCCCTCATCTTTTCCCGGTTTTTCAGGCACTTCCCTCCGGACGGCCGAGCCGTGGCACCCGCAGGGCTGGCACAGGGTTTGAACCACAGCCCGTCGGTAGATCTGTAGTGACGGAGTCGCAAACATCACGGCCTGAGCCTTCAAAAGAGCCGCAGGACGTCCCGGAGACCCCGCCCACAGACCCGCCACCTGCGCCCGTCCAGGACCCACCGGCTGAACCGGATCCTGCGCCCTATGTCGTGCGCGGGGGCGCCGATGGGACCGACGGGAGTAAAGACCATTGACTGTTGTTGCAAAGGACCCCACGATGATCAACGGAGAGCGCAAGGAACGCCGCGGCTTCGCCTCGATGTCCCGGGAGAAGCAGCGGGAAATCGCCAGCAAAGGCGGCCGGGCCGCGCACCAAAAGGGCACCGCTCACGAGTGGACCTCGGACGAGGCCCGCAACGCTGGCCGCAAGGGTGGCCAAATCAGCCGCGGTGGGCGCGGCCGGCTCCAGGAGCCGACCGACCTTCCCGTCGGGACGTCGGCCGACGCGATCGCCGAGTAGGCTGTCGCGCAAGGTGGGCCGGACCTCTCGGGTCCGGCAGTGGAAGTTTTGGAGGCAGTGCGTATGTTGAGGAATCGCGTAGTGATCGCCGCCGCGTTGACGCTGGCCGTCGCGTCGAGTGCCGTGGCCCAGACCCAAGCCCAGACCCAAGCCCAGACGACGTCCACCGGGACGATGAATCAGACGACCCAGACGACGACTGAGAAGAAGGCTGAGAAGAAGGCCGAGAAGGCCGAGAAAGCCGAGCAGGCTGAGAAGGCCGAAAAGGCGATGGCGTCCGGCGACGTGCAGACACGTCCCGCGACGACGACCTTCATGGGGGACACGGGGCTATGGTACGTGCCGACCGGCGAGGTGCTGCCGGCCAAGAAGTGGTCGATGAGCGCCTATCGCGTCAGCTTCAACGACAACCAGGGATTCAGCAACGTCGCCAACTGGCCTCTGACGTTCGCTTACGGCGTGGCGGACCGTGCCGAGATCTTCGGGTCCTGGGTACTGGTCAGCCGGGTCGACCGCGACATCCGTCCGCTGTTCGTCGCGTCGGTCCCCGGGGCCGGCGGCGTCGTCCCGCAGAACCCGCTCATGAACGACACCTGGAGCGGCAATCAGCTCGGCGACCTCTGGGTCGGCGCGAAATTGAACCTCTCTTCGGAGTGGCGCCAGCAGCCGGTCGCGTTTGCGCTTCGCCCGATGATCAAGCTGCCGACGGACAAGAAGGCCAAAGGCGCGGGCACCGGCAAGGCGGATTTCGCGTTCGACGCCGTCGTCAGCAAGGACGTGAATGAGCGCGTCGAGGTCTCGGGCTACGCGGGCTTCATCGTCCGCGGCACCCCCTCCGGCGTTGAAGAGACCAACGGATTCCGCTGGGGCCTCGGCGCCGGCATGCCCTCGCGCAAGTCGCTTCGTCTGACCGCGGAAATCACGGGTGAGAAGTACTCGAAGAGCTCCCTGGCCACCAAGACGACGTTCGTTGCGACCGACGGATCGATTCTCCCTGTCGGGTTCAGCTCGACGATCAAGTCGCCGATCGACTTCAACCTCGGCCTGACGTGGCAGGGTCGGAGCGGCGTGTTCGCCGGCCTCGGCTGGACGTGGCGGACGAACATGAACAAGCGCGAGGACTTCCTCAACGGCGTCACCAGCAGCGCCGGCGACCGGATGGACATCGTCGGCCGCATCGGGTACCACCCGGGCGTCCGCATCTATGTGCCGCCGCCGCCCCCGCCGCCTCCGCCGCCGCCGCCGGCCGCGCCGGTGCACACGCTGTCGGTGAAGGCCGCCTGCAATCCGTGCACGGTCGAAGTCGGCAAGACGTCGACGGTCAGCTCGGTGGTGACCGACTCGATCGGCTGCACCGTGAACTATCTGTGGAGCGCCCCGACGGGCACGCTCACGAACCCGCGCGCGCAGGACACGCCCTGGACGGCGCCGATGCAGACCGGCCCGGTGCCGGTGACCGTCACGGTGACCTGCCCGACCGACGGCAAGACCGCCAGCGACTCGGTCACGATCCAGGTCATCGCGGCCCCGGTCGCCCCGCCGATCGTCTTCGAGGACGTGCACTTCGACTTCGACCGCTACAGTCTGCGGCCCGAAGCGGTGCGCACGCTGGACGAAGCGGTGGCGGTGCTGCAGAAGAACCCGGACGTGCGGGTCGAGATCGAAGGCCACACCTGCAACATCGGCACGGCGGAATACAACATGGCGCTCGGCGAGCGTCGCGCCCACTCGGTGCGTGACTACCTCGTGAGCCGTGGCATCAACGCGAACCGGTTCACCACGGTCAGCTACGGCGAAGAGCGGCCGAAGTGGGACAACTCGCGCGAAGAGACACGGCGCCTGAATCGTCGCGCCGCCCTCCTCGTGCGGCTGGTGCGATAATCGAAGGACGGAAGACGGAAGTCAGGAGACGGACACGATCCGTTTTCTTTCTTCCGTCTTCCGTTTTCCGTTTTCCGTCTTCCGTCTTCCGTCTTCAGTTTTTAGAGAGGCTTCCATTGCGTTTCATCAACATGTATCTGATCGGCTACTTCATCCTGCTGATCGGCGCCCTCTCTGCGCTCTGGTACGGCGGGGTCCTGCGGAACGTGTCACCTGCGTGGGTCGTCATCGGGCTGGTGATCGCGATCGGGCTCGGGATCATGCTCTCGGTCTCTGGCGGAAAGCCGGAAATCACACGCGAATAGTCCGCACTTCGCACCGCGCACCTCGCACGTCGGACCTCGAAACTTGGCACGTGATGTGTTTACGGCATCACGTGCTTTTTTTTGTCTCCCGCACCCGGCTCGCCATCGTCCTCTTGTGCCTCCTGGCGGGAACGGCCGGCTGCCTGGAACAGAGCACGATCCGCGTGAGCTCCCTGAGGTTGACCGGAGTCAAAGCGGTCAATCCCAGTCAGCTCAAGTCGGTCCTCGCGACGGTGCAGAGCTCCAAGCTGCCCTGGGGCGCGAAGCATTTCTTTACGAGGGAGCAGTTCGAAGCGGATCTGAAACGGATCCAGGCTTTCTACAAGGACCGCGGCTATCCGGACGCCAAGGTCCGCTCGTTCGACGTCAAACTGAACACCCCGCAGGATGCGGTCGACGTGACCATCAACATCGACGAGGGACAGCCGGTCGTCGTCGAGGGGATTGAATACGACGGGTTCGACGTTCTTCCGCCGGTCCATCTGAAGGAGCTGAAGAACCGGCTCCCGCTGAAGGAGAAGGCCCCACTCGATCGCGCGCTGGCGCAAGCGTCGCGCGAAGCGGCGCTCGACGAGGTCCGGGACCACGGCTTCCCCTACGCCACGGTCCGCCTCACGGAGCGTCCGGGCAGCAACGAGCGCGCCCGGGTACTGACGCTGTCGGTGGTGCCCGGAACGCTGGCGCATTACGGCGAGATCCACATCGAGGGCAATACGACCGTCAACGACAACGTGATCCGGCGCCAGCTGACGTTCAGACCGGGCGAGATCTTCCGGCTGAGCGCGCTGCAGGAGAGCCAGCGGCGTCTGTACAGCCTCGAGACGTTCAACTTCGCGAACATCGAGCCCGAAGCGAAGGAAGGGGACCAGCCAGCGCTGGTGCCCATCCACACCGTCGTGACCGAGGGCAAGCACCGCAAAGTGAACTTCGGCGTCGGCTACGGCTCGGAGGAAAAGGGCCGCGCGTCGATCGACTGGCGCCACGTGAACTTCCTGGGCGGCGCGCGGACGCTGCAGCTCGAAGGTAAGTACTCGTCGCTCAACAAGGGCGGCCGCATCAACTTCCGGCAGCCGTACGTCTTCGCGCCACGCTTCAATCTGCTGCTCGGCGGGCAGTCGTGGCACCGCAACGAGCCCGCCTACGTCCTGAACACCAACGGCGGCCGCGTGTCGCTCGAACGCTCGTTCGCGCGGTCCGGGCCGCTCTCGCAGGGAGGCGGCACCAGTTCGCTGTCGCTGACCTACACGAACGAGTTCCAGAGCTACCAGGTCTCTCAGGCGGCGCTGGACACGCCGTCGTTTCTCAAGATCCTGATCTCGCTGGGTCTCGATCCCCTCAACGGCCGCGCCCGCGGCACGCTGTCGTCGCTGGCGTTCGACGTTCACCGCAGCACCGCCGACAACACCCTGAACGCCAGGAGCGGCTACACCGTCGATGCGCACCTCGAGCAGGCGGGCCGGACCTTCAAGGGGGACTACGACTTCGTGGAGACGTTGCTCGAGGGTCGATATTACGCGGCGCTGGGGAAGCGCGCGGTCCTTGCCGTCAGGGCGCGCGGCGGCTCGATCGGCGCGCCGCACGGCGGCAACCTCAAGGTGCCGTTCTACCGGCGCTACTGGCTGGGCGGCGCCTCGAGCCTGCGCGGCTGGGGCCGCTTCGACGTCGCCCCGCTCTACAGCGGGATCCCGATCGGCGGCCATACGATGCTCGAGAGCTCGGCTGAGCTCCGGGCGCCTGTCTGGCGCGATCTGAGCGCCGTGCTGTTTGTCGACGCCGGCAACGCGTGGAACAACGCGTGGGACCTGAACCTGAACGATCTTCGCTACGACGTCGGCCCCGGTCTTCGCTACAACACGCCGGTCGGCCCGTTTCGCGTGGATCTCGGCTATCAGCTCAATCCGATCCCCGGCCTCCTCGTGAACGGCAAGCCGGAGCCCCGGCGCTTCCGCGTGCACTTCTCGATCGGCCAGGCGTTTTAGGCCATGCTTCAGCGACGCGTGGCTCCCGCAAAGAGATACTTCCGCCGGACGCTCCAGGTCGTGGCCCTCGTCGGCACCCTGCTCGTCGGCCTCATCGCGCTCGCGTTGATCGCGTCGCAGACGCCATGGTTTCGCCAGTGGCTCCGAGGCTACGTGGAGCGCCAGGCGCAGCAGTACGTGAACGGGACCGTCTCGATCGGCAGCCTGGGCGGCAACCTCTTTTACGGCATCGAGCTGGGTGACGTGAGCTTCGACGTCAACGGCGAGCACATTCTCACGCTCAAGCGGGTCGAGGTGAAGTACAGCATCTCGGAGCTGGTGGCGAAGGGCATCACCGTGCGCCAGATCCGCCTGGACCAGCCGTTCGTCCTGGCGCGCCACGACGCCACCGGCTGGAACATCGCGCGCCTGCTGAAGCGCCAGCAGCAGGAAGCCGATCGGCAGGGACCGCTCAAGCCGATCTCGCTGCCCGACATCGAGATCGTCGACGGACACGCCGTCATCGACGATCGGCTGCCGCCATCGCCGTACCGGCTGCCGTCCCGCGTCGATCACTTGAATGTGAAGGCGGGTTTCGAGTACGCGCCGGTGCATTACAGCCTGACGCTCGACCGGTTCGCCTTCGTGGGAAAGACCCCCGACTTGACGGTCCACAACCTGGCCGGCCGCATCGGCGCGCGCGACGACGACCTGCACGTCGAGAAGCTCTTGCTCCAGACGCCGGAGACCTCCGTCACGCTCGACGGCGTGGTCCGCAATTACCTGTCGACGCCGACCCTGCAGGTGACGGTTTCCGCCCCGAAGCTGTCGCTGCCGGAGCTCGGCGGCGTGCTGCCGGTGCTGCAGGGATACAACCTGCATCCCTCGTTCGACGTGAAGGCGGATGGCCTCCTCCAGAGCCTGCAGATGGCGCTCAACGTGAAGTCGGAGGCGGGCACCGTCAGCGGGAACGTCACCGCCGATCTGAAAGAGCCGGATCTCGGCGCCCGCGGCGACGTCAACGTGCAGAACCTGGATCTCGCGCCGATCCTGAAGAGCCCGGCGCAGAAAAGCGACATCACGGGCCACGCCCGGCTGGATCTCAAGGTCTTGACCAACCCCGCGGGCACGCCGGCGATCGATCGCCTCCGGGGCCGCGTCGTCTTCGAGGGACCGAAGGTGGCCGCCGCCGGGTACACTGCCGGCAACGTCAAGGCGACGGCGGATTTCGCCGGACGCCGCATCGGGCTGAACGCCCGCGCGAATGCGTACGGCGGAAGCGCGACCGCGAAGGGTTTCATCGTGGTGCCGGGTCCCGCCGGGCAGCCGACCCGGCTCGATCTCGCCGGCAGCGCCTCGCACATCAACCTGGCCGGCCTGCCTCGATCGATCGACGTCCCGCGGATTACGACGAACCTGAACGCGACGGCGTATCACGTGAAGGCCACGATCGGGCGTCCCACCACGGTCGAGGGGGGCGCGACGATGGCGGCGTCCACCATTGCGGGGGGGACGATCGTCGGCGGGACGACCGGCGAGTTTGCGGTGACGTCGGGCCCCGCCGCCGCCCGTTCGCGTTCGGGGGGCTTCGGCGAGGCAGGCGGGTCGGGTCTGCGGAGCCTGACGTATGCGTCGCGCGGCGAGGTCCGGGATGTGAATCTGCGCAAGGTCGGCGAGGCGTTCCAGATCGCGGCGCTCGCCAGGCCGGAGTACGACAGCCGGATCAATACGCGATTCGACATGAAGGGAAGCGGCACGACAGGGGTCGAGACCCGCATCGACGCGACCGGCACCGCGACCGGCTCTGACGTGTTCGGCGCGAAGGTGCCGCAGGTCGTCTACGACGTTCATCTGCAGAACGGCGTAGGCGCGTTGCAGAGCCTGACGTTCACGGCTCGCGGCGAGGTGCGCGATCTGAATCTTCAGCGCATCGGGGACACGTTCCAGATTGCCCCGCTCGCGAAGCCCGAATACGCCAGCCGGATCGACACGCAGTTCGACGTCAAGAGCAGCGGGATCAAAATTGATCAGATGCATCTGGACGCGACCGGCACCGCCAGCGACTCGCAGGTGTTTGGCGGCACCCTGCCGCGGATAACGTACGAGACGCACGTCTCGAACGGCGCCCTCAACGGACGCGCGAATGGCGAGTTCCATGACCTCGATCCCGCCCGTTTTACAGGAAACGCGAAGCTCCAGGGCCGCGTCAGCGGAACCGTCGATGCCGCCTACGGCATCGTCAACCTGTCGGCGCCGATCACACCGGCCTCCATCAGCGCCGACGGACGGGTCACCCTTACTCCCTCGGAGATGGCGGGCCTGAAGATCGATGCTGCGGACATCCAGGGGCAGTACGCCGACCGCCGGGGCAACCTGCGCCAGGCCATCGTGAAGGGCCCTGATCTCGAGGTGCAGGCCTCCGGCCCGATCGCGCTCGACGAGACGGGCCAGTCGAACGTGAAGTACAACGTCTTCTCGACCAGTCTCGACCGCATCGGCACGCTACTGGGCCAGCCGCTGGCCGGAGGTGCGGTCCTCGACGGCACCCTGACGGGGAACGGCGCGTCGCTCAAGACGACGGGCACGCTCGACGGCTCGAATCTCGCGTATGGGAACAACAAGGCGCTGGACCTCAACAGCACGTACACCGTGACGGTGCCGAACCTCGAGTTCGCGCGCGCAGAGATCCACGCACAGACGACCGGGACCTTCGTCCAAATCGGCAACATCCAGATCAATACGCTGACCGCGACGACGATTTACGCGAACCAGAAGCTCGATTTCCAGACCCACGTGGCCGAGGCCCCGTCGGGCGGCGCCCGCGAGCTCGACGCGACCGGCACCGTAATCTTTCATCCCGATCACCAGGAGGTGCACCTCCCGTCGCTGGCGCTGCGCACGCAGGGCGTGCAGTGGACGGGCGCACCGGGCAGCTCGCCGACCATCAAGTACGGAAACAACCGGATCCAGATCCAGGGCCTGAAGCTGGTCAACGCAGACCAGGCGCTCGACGTCGACGGGAGCTTCTCGCTGGGAGACAATCCCGAGATTGGCGGCATCGACGTCCATGCGAAAAACGTCGACATCGCGCAGCTCGAGAAGCTCACCCTGCAGAACCGCGGTCTTACCGGAAGGCTCGACGCCGACGCGAAGATCTCCGGCAGCATGAAGGCCCCCGTCGTGACGGGCCACGCCGCCGTGGCGAACGGCGGCTTCCGGCAGTTCAAGTATCAATCGCTGACGGCCGACGCGTCGTACACGAGCGGCCGCATCGGGATTGACGCGCGGCTGGTGCAGACGCCCGGCGTCGAGGTCACAGCCAAGGGCAGTCTCCCGATGAGCGCGCTGCGGCCCGATCCGTCCGGCGTCTCCGGGCATCAGGAAGCCGCCCCCGGCGAGGCGATCGACCTGCGGATCCAGTCGACCCGCATGGATCTCGGGATCGTCCAGGGCTTCACGAAGGAGCTGACCAACGTCACCGGCACCGTGCAGGCCGACGTAAAGGTCACCGGCTCCGGGCTGGACCCGCATTTCGAAGGCTACGTCGACGTGCAGAACGGGAGCTTCGCCGTGCCGTCCGCCGGCACGTCGTTCAGCGGCATGACGACCCGCGTCGAGCTGCAGTCCGATCGCATCCGCATCCCGAAGTTTCAGATCCTCGATCGGCACGGCAGCCCGATGACGATCGCCGGGGATCTCGCCGTCCACGAGCGCCAGGCCGGCGCGGTGAACGTGTCGCTCGAATCGACGAATTTCAAGCTCCTCGACAACCAGCTTGGCAAGATCAGCGTCGACTCTCATCTCAAGTTGACGGGGGAGGTGCGGCGCCCGCGGCTCGAAGGGGAAGTCGAGTTCGAGTCCGCCCGCATCGAGCTCGACCAGATCCTGGCGCAGTTCTTCACGAACCCGTACTCGGAAGAGGCGCTGCCCGACGTCGTGTCTGCGCAGCAGACGACCACGAGCGCCAAGGGGGCGGACGAAGCGACGCGGGACGCGCTCGCGAAGGGGCGGCAGATCAGCGCCGAGAAAGCGCCGCAGCAAAACGCGACCGCGCCCGAACCGCCTGCGCCGCAGACCGGCATCTTCTCGGCGCTCGCCATGGACGTCCACGTGCTCGCGGCCGACAACGTCGTGGTCCGCGGCAACGATCTGCGCCCGGGCGGTCCGTATGCGTCGGCGATCGGCAACGTCAACGCGACCCTGGGCGTCGACCTGCAGGTCCAGAAGCGCGAGAACGGACCCGTCACCTTTCGCGGGACGGCGAACACGGTCCGCGGGTTCTACGAGTTCCAGGGACGGCGGTTCACCGTGCAGCGCGGCGGGACGATGCAGTTCCATGGGCTGCCGCAGATCAATCCGGATATCGACGTGACGGCGGAGCGCCTGATTCCGAACACGGGCGTCACCGCGCGGATCCAGGTCACCGGGACGGCGCGCGCGCCGCAGATCGCGCTCAGCAGCACGCCGCCGCTCGACGAAGCCGACATCCTGTCGCTCATCGTCTTCAACCGCTCGGTCAACGAGCTGGGCACCGGCGAGCGCGCCTCGCTCGCGGAGACCGCCGCCGGGATCGCGAGCGGCTTCGTGGCGTCCTCGCTGGGGCGCTCGATCGGGAAGGCACTGGACGTGGATCTGTTCGAGATCACCACGTCGGATCCGGAGACGGGCCAGACGGCCGGCGGTGTGACGCTCGGCAAGCAGGTGAGCGACAAGGCCTTCGTCCGCTTCCGCCAGCAGTTCGGCCAGCGCAGCTTCACCGAGTTCATGCTCGAGTACCAGCTCGCGCGGTTCCTCCGCCTCGAGACGCGGCTGTCGCCCGAAACGAGCGGCGTCGCCAACCGCCTGACCCAGCGCCGCGTCGAGCGCGCCGGCGTGGATCTGATCTTTTTCTTCAGCTACTGAGCTCAGTCAGCACCGAACGGGCCTACCGAGGAGAGCGACCTGCACGCGCGCGTCGTTGAAACAGGCGCCTGCCCCGAGGTCGGTCAGCGAGTCCGGGACGAGGGCGTTCGACGTGGAGCCGTTGTAGGTGTTCTTCCGCCACACGCCTTTCGAGAACGCCAGCGTGCCCGGACGGACGTCGGCGGTCACGTTGGCCGGGCACTGGAGCTCGCCGAGGGTGTTGAAGACGCGGACGGGATCGTCCTGCGCGATGCCGCGGAGCGCGGCGTCTTCAGGATGGATGTGCACGACGGCTGCACGCTCGCGCAGCTCCCCGAGCGTGGACGAGATCGTCTTTTCGCTGGACGGCGAGATCAACGCGAGCGGAAAGCGCTCCGTCGCCGGGTCCGGCTGGTACCCGTAGAGACCCGCGGGCGCGTCCCCGGCAATGCTCTCGGGGAACAGGTTCACTTTCTGATCGGGCGTCAGCGGGAAGACGCCCAGGCGCTCCGCGAGCTCCGAGAAGACGTCCGCGTTGGTGCGCGACTCGCCGACCGGCTGGATCACGGGCCGTACGAGCTGGAGGGTGATCGGACCGTAGGACTTCGCGATGTCGTACTGTTCGAGGAACGTCGTCGCCGGCAGCACCACGTCCGCGTAGCGCGCGGTATCGGTGTAGACCTGCTCGAACACGACGGTGAAGAGGTCGTCGCGCTTGAGGCCCTCCAGCACGCGATTCTGATCCGGGGCCGTCGAGAGGGGATTGCAGTTGTACACGAAGAGCATGTTGACCGGCGGGGTCGAGTACTCCAGCAGCGCGCGGCCGAGGTGGTTCATGTTGACGAGCCGCGTCGACGGCTCCGGCGTGTCGATCCACTGGGCCGCTTTGAGGCCGAACGCGAGCGAGTTGCTCATCGAGTATCCGCCGCCGCGCACGCCGAACTTGCCGCCGACCGCCGGCAGCGCCAGCACCGCCGCGGCCGCGTTGCCACCGTTGCGGTTGCGCTCGAGCCCCCAGCCGCACCGCACCAGCGCCGGTGAGGACTGCACATAGAGGTCCGCGAGCCGGCGCAGCGCCGCCGGGTCGATCGCGGCCTCGGCGGCCGCGCGGTCGATGGTCCACGGCCTGGCGGCGCCACGCAGGCGATCCGCTCCGTGCGTGTGCGCGTCGAGGAAGGCGTCATCCGCGTGGCCGTCTTCGAACATCACGCGATGGAGCGCGAGCGCCACCGGCAGGTCGGTGCCGGGGCGCACGGCGAGATGCAGGTCCGCCTGCTTGGCCAGCGACGTCGTCCGCGGGTCGATCACGACGAGCGTCGCGCCCGCCGCCTGCGCTTCCTTGATGAAGGGCACGAGATGAATGCCAGAGGCCGAGGGGTTGACGCCCCACAGGATAATCAGCTTCGCCTGCGGATAGTCCTGGTAGACGACGGTCGGCATCTTGCCGTAGAGCGCGAGGCTGGCCGCGCCCGTCGGCGCCGCGCAGATCGTCGTGGCCAGGCGCGACGTCCCGAAGCGGCGCCACAGCTCGGCGTCGTTCGTCTGGTGAGTCAGCAATCCGTTGGAGCCGCCGTAGTAGTAGGGGAGGATCGCTTCCGCGCCGGCCGTTTCCTTGATCTCCAGCATGCGGCGCGCGATCAGGTCGAGCGCCTCATCCCAGGTGACGCGGACGTAAGTCCCCTCGCCCTTCGCGCCCTGACGCACGGAGGGGTAGAGCACGCGGTCCTCGCCGTAGACGCGCTCGTCGAACCGGCGGACCTTCGCGCAGATGAAATTCCGCGTGACCGGATTGTCGTCGCCGCCGTCGATCGTCTGGATGCGGCCGTTCTCGACCGTGACGTCGAGCGTGCAGGCATCGGGGCAGTCGAGCGGACACGCCGTGCGGACGGTGGAATGTCCCCAGGTTTCGGGCGCAGCGGTGCGGGCCATGGCCGATTATACCGACCCTTCGACGACGATGAACATCCAGTTCGGGAATGGACATGAGGTCGGGTAGGATGGCCGCGGAGGTTTACGCATGGCGGACCTGACAGGGCGGAT
>WNFI01081005.1_pt1 | contig 15160 bp, 14 predicted proteins | sample 5400471 | NCBI WGS metagenome assembly WNFI01 (sample SAMN13153348, study PRJNA577476) | soil metagenome | isolation source: 100 cm saprolite on Douglas fir-dominated hillslope | place: USA:California | collected 2013-09-17
AACAAGGCGATGGCGCGCGAACCGGAGAATCGCTACGCGAGCGCGGAAGAGTTGCGCGATGACGTTCTGGCCTACCTGGAAGATATGCCGGTGCAGGCTTCTAGCCCCGGCCTCTGGGAGCGATCCAGGAAGTGGCTCAAAAGAAACCGGAAGCAGTCGCAGACCGTGTTTGTTACCGCGTTCACCGCCATCGTCCTGGTTTCCGGCGCATATTATGGTTACCGCGAGTGGCGCGTTCGCGGACTTTTGGGAAATGCCCAGCAAAAACTTTCTGTATTTCAGCGCAGCCATCCGGCTACCGGGCCGAGAGATGCCGACCCGGCACAGGCTTACGAAGCGCTGAATGCGGTGTTCCTGGATTTGCAACGAGCGCTCGATCTAGCGCCCGGCCGCGGCGCCACCAAAGCGCTGCTATCCGATACATATATGGAGCAATGGCGTCTGGCCACGAGCAAGGAAAACTTTGCCCTGGCCGACAACGCGCGCCGTGAAGTGGTCCGCTACGAAGGCGGAGAACCGAACCGCTATTCGCCGGAACTAAACGGCTCGGCCGTGGTGGACCTGAAGCCTGATCCGCCGGAATCGCAGATTTATGTGTTCAAGTTTGTTCCCGTGGAGACCCAATCTAAAACCGGCGACCCGGAATCGCGCCTCGTCCCGGTGCCCTACAACCTGAAATCCGCGGACATGGTAGCGGCTAGGTTCCAGTCCGAACAGAGCCGCGCACGCTCGGGACCGGCGGTCTTGCCGAATGCCCACAGCATATTCAATTTGGAGCCGATGGAGGAAGCCTTGGTTTCGCCAACCGAACTCCACAATCTGGCTCTGCCGCCGGGCAGTTACCTGGTGGTTGCGCGCAACCCCAACCGGCTGGATACTCGCGTGCCTCTGCTGGTGCCGAGATTTGGGCGCGTCGAGCAGACTATCCATCTCCCTTCTGCCAACGAACTTCCTGCCGGGTTCTTCTATGTTGCCGGCGGTACTGCGCGCCTGGGCGGCAGCTCCGCCAATGCGCTTCCCGAACAATCGGTAACCATTCATCCATTTCTGCTCTACCACGACGAAATCAACATGGGGGATTATTCCGAATTCCTCAAGGCCCTGGTGGCGGCCGGGAAACGGCTAGAAGCGGAATCGCGCGTGCCCAGAGATTTTGGCAAGAAGATCGCTATGCTCGCCAAAGATGGCTCACTCGCAGGTTTGCAAACGACGCACCCGAAATGGTTCCTGGCATCCGCGGTCCGCGGAATCTCTTTGAACGACGTTCAAGCCTATATCCATTGGCGGTCCCAACAGGACGGCCTTCCTTATCGCTTGCCCACTGAGTTTGAATGGGAAGGCACATGCCGGGGCGCAGATGGCAGACGCTATTCCTGGGGCAATCAGTTTGCGCGGAACTTTGCCTTTGTCCTGCAGGGCTATACCGACCAGGGAGGAGACCGCCAATGGAGGTGGGAAGACTTCAAAGACGAATCACCCTGGGGAGTGCATGATCTGTCCGGTGGAGTTGCGGAGTGGACCTCTTCGATCTACAACACCAACGCGAAGCCGGGAGACCCGGAGTACGGCCAATTTTCCATTCGCGGCAACGCATGGTCGCTGCCGCCCGTTGGCCTGGAGTGCGCGTTCCGTACCTCCGGCCAGCCGGATTATTTTCATCCCACCATCGGCTTCCGCCTGGCTTTGGATTATCCCGTACCAGGGAAGACAAATTAGGGCATGCTTCATAAACAAGGTCCCTCGGGCCTGCTCGCACGGTGGAAGAACGGCCCTTTAGGGCCGTGAAAAGGAATGTTAATGAAGATGGGCTTTAGCCCTGGCGCCACCAGCGCTAAAGCGCATCTCTATATCAACATCTTTACCAGTTCTCCGCGCTAAAGCGCGGAGAACAAAACCTATACTCGCTCACGGCCCTCGGGATGACGTTATTTTTGAAATCCACGATCCGCTCCAGGTGGTATTTATAAAACACGCTCTATCACTGCCGTCACTTCTTCTCTTTCGGCGCAATTCGATACGACTTGGCCAGTTCCACAAACTCGCGGGCAACGTCGGCAGCTCCCAACGGACCCGAAAATGGCCCCTCGCCTTTGCCGGCCAACAGCACGAACGTGGTGTTCTGATGTTTTAGTTCAAACGGGTAGTCCCAGGCAAACGTGTAAGTGACCTCAAGCACCACGTCCGCGACCCGGGGATCGTCCACAATGGTGATATTCAGCTTCTCAAAGTCTCCATTTCTGTGCAGGGCGGCCTTCATTTGTGCGTTGTCGAAGAAGTTAATGTCCCGCGTGACCACATACATGGTTTTGAAATTACGCAGGATGAATTCGCGGTCCTTAGAATTTTTCAGGAGCTCCGATTTTTCCGGCGCGTCCGGCGTAGCCCGCTGCGCGACGCAAGTGAGCGGTGAGCCAATGAGAAGAACGAGCAGTGAGAGAACCAGTACCCAGCGAAGATGCATGTTTGTTTCCTCCTGGGGCACAGCATCTCCGAGGCCCGAACAGGAGGCAATGCACCGCGGGTAAATCCGCGATCAACTGCTTCTAACCCGCAGGTAAACCCATAAGCAGCTTGTTTTGAGTTGGTTACAACTCGGTAAGAATCACGCCGGCTTCTTCTTCGGGAACCCGACTGATGCCAGCACCGACAAGGCCAGCACTCCGGCGATCACCACCAGCGTTATCCAGGTGGGAATGTTGTACTTCACCGACACCAGCATCTTGGCCCCGATAAATACCAGCACCACGGCCAGGCCGTAGTTCAGGTAGTGGAAGAGCTTCATCAGGCCGGAGAGCGCAAAATAGAGAGACCTTAAGCCGAGGATGGCAAAGACATTTGAGGTGTAGACGATGAAGGGATCGCGAGTGATGGCCAGAACGGCGGGAATGGAGTCGGTGGCGAACAGGATATCGGTGGTTTCCACCACCATCAGGACCAGGAACAGAGGCGTGGCCAACAGTTTTCCTTCGCGCCGGACTAGAAACTTCTTGCCTTCGTAGCCGTCGGTGACGGGCAGGAGCTTGCGGCAGAGTCTGAGCACCAAGTTGCGCGACGGATCCACCGCCTCGTCTTTGCCTTGCGACATCAGCTTGAAGCCGCTGTAAACCAGGAAGACGCCAAAGACGTACAGAATCCAATGGAAGCGGTTCATCAGGGCCACTCCCGAGACGATAAAGATGCCGCGCATGATCAGCGCCCCGATGATGCCCCAGAGCAGGACCGTTCTCTCCTGATCAGGTGGAACTTTAAAGTAGCTGAATAATAGAATGAAAACAAAAAGGTTATCTACGCTAAGAGCTTCTTCGACGAGATAGCCGGTAACGAACTCCAAAGACTTGGCTGGGCCCATCCACTGATGAATGAAAACAGCAAAAGCCGCCGCCAGGGCAATCCAGAACGCGCTGCTGAGCAAGGCCTGATGAAAAGGAAGGACATGGCCACGCCGGTTCAAGATGGCCAGATCAAGAAACAGCAGAGCCAGAATGACCGCGTTGAAGATGATCCAAAAGCTGATGTGCATTGGAACTGGCGCTAGCGGGTACGGCCGCGCTTTCCGCCGGCCCAGTCCTGCCACAGGCCGAACTTCTTTAGCTGATCGTCGAGATGAGTTTCCTGAATGAGTGACTCGATCTGCGCGCGATTCTGGCGCGGCCCCAGGCGCTCGGCATTGTCAGCGATGGCGTAAGTCAAATAGGCGGCGATAGCAATGTGTTTTCTGAGCTGCGGCAGATCGACTTTGTCATAGGTGTCAGAAGAGGCGTGATAATTGATAAGGTAGTTGGCCTCTTCCTGATTGGCCACCAGGTTGGGCACGCCTTCCAGAAGAAAATCCATGTTGTCGGTGCCGACAAAGGCGTCCGTGGTGAGTGTGTTGGCGCCGAACTGCTTGATCGGCTCCAGCAGACGCGTGATTGGCTCCGCCAGATCTTTGCGTCCGCCCAGGGAAAAGCCGGTGGTCTTGCCGGTGCCTTCGTCCCAGGTGAGCATGGCCACCGTGTTGTCCATTTCGGACTGGTGGGCGCGGGTATAAGCCAGCGAGCCGATATTGATCTCCTCTTCGCCGGTAAACAGGACAAAGCGAATGGTGCGGCGCGGCTGAAGCCCCGCAGCTTTGATGGCGCGAAGAACTTCAATCACCAGGGCTGCGTTGCAGCCGTTGTCCAGGGCTCCGGTACCTAGTTCCCAGGAGTCAAGGTGGGCGCCGATCACCACAAACTCGTTGGGCTTTTCCCGTCCGCGGATTTCCGCCACTACGTTGTGCGCGGTAATCGGCCCGCCTACGTGGTTGGGAATCGAAAACTTCATGCGCACCGGCTGGCCTTGGGCCAGCAGGCGGGCAACTCGTTCGCCGTCTTCGCGCGCTACAAGAAACTGGGTGTAGTGGCTGATATGGTCGTCGACGCTGCCAACGTGGCGATACAACAAGTCCTGTTCCCGTGTGGAGATGAAGGCCACCGCGACAGCGCCAGCCTTTTGCGCGGCATTCAGCAAGTCCATCTGTTTGAGATATTCCTCGAACAGGTCGTCCCAAGTCTTCATGGTGTTGGAGTGCACCAGGGCGATGGCGCCGCGAAGATTGGACGCCTTCTGAAATTCCTGCTCGGTGCCCGCGCCAACGTCCACCACCGGCAGGCCTTGCGGCGGCGAGATGGAAGGAGCGATCCAGGTGAGCGAAACCGCCCGCACGTGGAATTGGACCGGGCTAACTACGTCCACCTGGGTGTTGCCCTCGGTCCACGATGCCGCGAGTTGCGCCGGTTCGGTGTGCACGTTCACTCCTCCGGCGGCTTTGAATGCGTCCACGCCCCATTGCACAGCGCGGTCCATGGCCGGAGTGCCGGGGATGCGGCCGCCGATTTCGTCAGTCAGCACGCGCAGGTTCTTTTCAAGCGTGGGCGCCTGCTGCGCTTCCTGAATCAGTTTTCCGGCGGGAGTTTGCGCCAGGCAACAGGCGGGAATTACCAACAGGGCCAAGGCTTTCAGGTTTCTCATTCTGGCGATTAGAAACTAAACCGCGGAAAAGGAAAAGGGGTAAGTTGAAATAGCAGCTCACGAAATTCCGCAAGCGTTATAAGACAGCTAATCTTCAAGGCGGCTAATCTTTAAAATAGGGTTAATCTCGGAAGCGTTCCCGCCACGGTGCGGGGACCAGCGGACACATTTGCTGCGTGGTGCCGAAGATCCGTTTGCGCGTGGCAGCGACCAGGTTGTACGCGAGGTCGCGCAACGGGCGGGGCACCAACCTGAAGAGTATCGCGGCAACAAACCACACACCTCCCAGCCTTTTCAGGATGTAGATGACTGCGGCTGATCGCACCAGGACATTCTTATTATTGTCGAGCACAGCAACGCTGTCAGGCAGGCTGGCGCGAACGTGCTCGGGGATGGTCCGTTCCGCAAAGTTTCCCTGCAGCGGAGCAAAACAAAAAGGCTGCGTGCTCTGGTCTCTCCGCAAGACGAACCGGACAATCCCATGACAAAGCGCGCAATGCCCGTCATAAAAAATGCATTCACCCGCAGGCTTAGGAGATGACAACCATGAGAAGCCGGTGTTCCTTACTTCTCGTTGGACTGGGGCCAGCATGTGTTTAAGAAGGCAGCCTCTGCGGCGCAGGCGGCGACGAACTCTCGGCGCTGGCATTCAGCAGACGGATGGTTTCCAAAATCACGTCGCCGGTGATCTGCAAGCTCTTGGGGCTGAGCTTGTCCAGGGTGTCTTCGGTGGTGTGGTGGTAGGCGTTGTTGTAGCCATAGTAAATATCGATGATGTCGGCCACCGGCACGCCGGCGCGGGCAAACGGCAGGTGGTCATCTTTCAGATCATGGAGCGTCTGCGAGAAAAAGTAGGACTGGTATCCAAGGTGGGTGGCAGCCCGAAACACCATGTCTTCCAGCCAGGGGGTGGAATGGGTGTCGCGCTGGATATCGAGATCGGCATAGCCAATCATGTCTGCCAGAAGAAACGCTTTGATCTTCTTGGTGGTGCCATCCTGCTGCCACTTTTGGGCCAGATGCCTGCTGCCGTAAAGACTGTCCTCGTCAGTCCAATCCCGAATCGCCTCTTCCCCGTCCAAGAAAGCCAGCCAGACGCTATAGCCCTCAAGCTTTTTGCCGCGCAGTTGGTCGGCAATGGCCAGCAGGAGCCCGGTACTGGAAGCGCCGTCGTTCGCGCCCACAAAACTAGTGTTCCGGAGAGGGTAGTTGGTATCGATGTGCGAGCCGAGAACAATGATTCCGTCCTTTTTGCCCGGGAACTTGGCGATAATGTTGCGCATGGTGAACTTGCCTTCCGGGGTGTCAGCCACAAAAGCATCTTCTTCCACCTGATCGCTCTTGAGTTTGGCGTGGAGGTACTCACCCAGCCGCTGCTGGCCCTTGCTGCCGGACCAGCGCGGGCCAATGGCGACGATGTCCTTTACATACTGCCAGGCGCGCGTGGAATCAATGTGCAGGACCGGTCCTGCAGGTCCCGCGGAAACGGCCGTTTGAGCCGCGGGTGAACTTTGAGTACTCGGTGTTGCGTAAGGAGCGCTGACTTCGGAGCCCACTGCGGTGGCCTTCTTGGAAGCATCACAGCCCAAGACCATGGCCAAGAACAAGGGAAAGAAAAGTCCGCTACGGCGTAGAAAAGAAATCACGCATGCGCTCCGGGGCCAATCTCCAGAATAGAGCCGTTTATCACTCAGCCCAAATTGCTTCTAGTCTAATTTATCGTGACTCTTTTTCGCGCTTTTCCCTGCGTTTGCGCCTCTGCTTGGGATGGACCAACCAAACCAGGCCTATGCTGAAGATATACAGCAGGATCATCGGGGCGGCATAGATGGTCATGTTCATAATGTCCGTGGTTGGGGTGAGAATGGCAGCGATGACAAAGCAGACCAGCACCGCGCCGCGGATGTGCTTGAACAGGAATTTGGCGTTCACCACTCCCATCATGCCGGCAAAACCGAGCACGATGGGCAGCTCAAAGACGATGGCCAGACCTAAAATAATAGTAAGGAACAGATCGGTATAGGACTGCGCCAGGAACATCGGCTTAAAGTCTTTGCTGTATGCGATCAAAAAATCCAGCGCTACTGGAAAAACAATTTTGTATCCAAAAAAACCTCCGCCCACAAAAAGCCCCACGGAGAGAAACAAAAAAGGAAGAATAAAGCGCTTCTCATGCCGGTAGAGCCCGGGAGCTATAAACAGCCAGACTTGGTAAAGGAGAAAGGGAGAAGCGACAAAAATGCCTGCGATCAACCCGATCTTGAGGTAGAGATTAAAAGCGTCGGTCGGGCTTGTGACCGTCAGCATCGGATCGTAGTGGTGATTGATTAATGCCTGGCTGATCGGTACTGACATCTTGGCGAAGATGCGATCAGCGTAATACCAACCAACGCCGAAACAGACCGCGACCGCGGCAACCGAATAGATGATGCGCTTCCGCAACTCTTCCAGGTGCTGCAGCAGGCTCATCGAGCCTAAGCGGCGTTCTTCCAGTTCTTGTTTCTCTTCAGGTTCAACCACGAGATCAGGCATCGTAATCCTGCGGGACACTGCCTTTGATGCGTTCGGTCAGGCGGTTGAGGGCGCCGGTGATGGAGACATCATCGGTGTCATCCGCCAGCTTCTTCACCTCGCCTACGGCCGACTCAAGGTGCTTGCTGGGATCCGCCGCTTCTTCCACGTCTAGCTTGCGGATTTCGTCGTGAATCTGGGTCTGAAAATCGTTGCTGGCTTTCCTGAATTCGGCCATAAATTTGCCCATCTGGCGGGCAATCTCGGGCAACCGCCTCGGTCCAAACAGGATAAGGGCCAGGAGCAGAATGAAGATGATCTCGCCAGAAAAACCAAAGTTCATAGCGGTAAGGCCATGATACTACCAAATTCCTTGGTATTCAGCCCTGTTTTGATTGAGTTTTCCAAAGAGAAAAGCCCCAAGTACTGCAGCCATTCGGTGAAAAAGAGCATCTTAAAGAGTATGAGAGCGCTTTCATCGCGAAACTAAACAGTCACTAAAGTTACACCCTGAGTGGCAGAAACCCGGCTTAAGACCCTGCTAAAGTGGTGTTATACTAGCCAATAACATGCCGCAATCGGGGCAAAAGCTCATCGGCCAAGGAAGATTTATGACTCGTGGCACACGCAGTTCACTCTTCTTCGTCCTTCTCGTCATCGTCATTTGCGGTTTTCTCGGCGCAGGAGTCAGCCAGCGAAACGGAGCCGGGTACGGCCCTGGCTCTTCAGATACGGACGTTCGCGACAGCCTGCGTCAGTTTTCTGAAGTCTACAGCCTGGTCGAGCAAAATTATTCCGAGCCAGTGAATCCCGACAAGGCCATTTACAACGGCGCCATCCCGGGCATGCTCCACGTGCTCGATCCGCATTCCAATTTCTTTGATCCCAAGTCGTACTCCCTGCTGCGCGAGGAACAGAGCGGGAAGTATTACGGCGTGGGCATGCAGATTGCCCCGCGCAACAACAGAATTATTGTGGTCGCGCCTTTCGCCGGCACTCCCGCCTATAAGGCCGGCCTGCGTCCCGGCGACGCGATCATTGCCGTGGACGGCAAGCCCACCGACAACCTGAGCGTCAGTGACGTGGCGGACATGCTGAAAGGCCCCAAAGGCACCAACGTCCACATCTCCATCCTGCGGGAGGGCGCAGAAAAGCCGCTTGAATTTAACGTGGTGCGGGACGAGATTCCGCGTTACAGCGTGGACCTGAAGTTTTTGATCCGGCCGGGCATCGGCTACATGCACATCACCGCCTTTAACGAGACCACCGAACAGGAAGTGGAAGGCGCGCTGCAGCAGTTCGGCGACCTCAAAGGGCTGGTGCTTGATCTGCGCGGCAACCCCGGCGGGCTACTCAATGAAGGCGTGGGCGTGGCTGACAAGTTCCTCAAGAGGGGCCAGGTCATCGTTTCCCATCACGGGCGCAGCTCACCGGAAAAAGTTTACCGCGCGGCCCATGGCAATGCCGGCAAGGACTACCCGCTGGTCGTACTGGTCAATCGTGGATCAGCTTCAGCGGCCGAGATCGTCTCTGGCGCCATTCAGGACCACGACCGTGGCCTGATTGTGGGCGAAGTCACCTTCGGCAAGGGCTTGGTGCAGACGGTGTATCCGCTTTCGGAAAACAGCGGCTTAGCGCTGACCACAGCCAAGTACTACACCCCCAGCGGACGCCTGATCCAGCGCGAATACACCGGCGTTTCTCTGTACGACTATTATTACGGCCGCGAAGACACTGGGAATCCTAATGGCAACCCCAGCACTCCGTCCAAAGAAGTGAAACTCACGGACAGTGGACGCACTATGTTCGGCGGCGGCGGCATTACTCCGGACGTGAAAGTGCCCCCGTTCAAGACCACGCACTTTGAAGATTCGCTGCTGGTGAAATACGCTTTCTTCAACTTTGCCAAGCATTACCTGACCGGCCGCCATGTGGACAAGAACTTTGAGGTGAATGACGCGGTCTTGCAGGACTTCCGCAAGTTCCTGGATTCGCAGAAAATTCCCTACACCGAAGCGGAAATCAATGAAGGGCTGGACTTTATCAAATCCAGCATCAAGACTGATCTCTTCATTGCTGAATTCGGACAAGAAGAGGGACTGCGCGTGCGCGCGGAAAATGACCTGCAAATCCTGGCCGCGCTCAACCAACTGCCCAAGGCCAAAGAACTCGCCGACAATGCCAAGAAAGTCCTGGCCCAGCGCGCTGCCGCTGCCCAGCAGGCGTCACGCTTCATGTGTTTTCTCTCTTCTGGATTCGCCCAGGGCACATACCTCGACAATCGTCCCGCACGGTTTTTACTTCGGCGTCCGTCCCGCACGAGATATGCATCAACCCAGAGGTATGAGGACATCAGGTAGTCTCTGGCTGGACCATCTTGGCGCTCGTTGGCCACCTTTATCACAGTAGCTCGCAACTGCGGCTCACTCACATTTGCCGGGACGGCGATTTCGATGAGATTGTCATTGGTATCGTATAGGACCTCGTAGGGTACCGCTTCCCTTGCCTTCGCTTCAGCTGTATGGGGATTACCAGGGTAAAGAAACCAAAGCCACGCTGGGTAGGAAAACCACAGAGCAAAACCTGCCGGAACCGCCAGAACCAACAGCACAATGAGAATTATGCGAACGAGGCGGGATTTCATGGTTAGTCACAAGGATGTTAGCACCCAAATGGGTCTTAGGCTGCCAACGTCACGCCACCGTACGCTTTAACTGCCCACAAGCGGCATAAATATCCCTTCCCCGCGGCCGGCGGATAAAGGCAGGAACACCAGCCCGGACCAGCAAGCTCTGAAAGGTACGTACCGCTAGAAGAACGTATTCAAAAGTGATCCGCTCGCGGTTGCGCAGGGGGAATTCTCGCGCGGCCTGCATGAGCAGTTCCAGGTTCCATTTTTTGTTAATGGGCATGATGCGGTTGCGGACCTCGTCGTTGGGCGCATTCAGCGAGACGGCCAGCTTGGGACGAACCGGCTCATCCCCAAAGTCGCGGATGCGCGGAATAATGCCGGAGGTTGAAACCGTCATGCGCGATTCCGGGAACCCAACCCCTTCCACCAGCAAGCGCACGGATTTCATGAACGGAGCGTAATTGAGAAAAGGTTCGCCCATTCCCATGAAGACGATATTGATCCGCTGCCGCTCCAGATCGACGCCGCGATCATTCAGCACCGCAATCGCCTGGCCGGCAATCTCGCCTGCGCTCAGGTTGCGCTTTACTCCCAACAGCGCGGTCAGGCAGAACTGGCAATTCACGGCGCAACCCACCTGGCTGGAAACGCAGATGGTGGCACGCTTCCAGTCCGTATCTCCGGCCTCGCTGCCGTCGCCAGCCTCGCCGCCATCACCTTCGGGCATCCACACCGTCTCAACAGTTTCCCCGTCAGCCATGGCAAACAGATAACGGATGGTCCCGTCACTTGATTGAAAGCTCTTTTCCTTGCGCGGCAGGCCGATCACCGCACCTTCGTCCTTCAGAGCAGCCCGAAACTGCTTGGGCAAGGTCGAAATGGAATCCAGGGAATCGAGCCGCTGCGAATAAATGGCCTCAAAAAGCTGGCGGGCACGATATTCGGGCTGGCTGTATTTCTGCGCAAGTGTGCTAAGCTCTTGAAAATCAAGGCCCAGCAACCCGCTTTGTAGCAGTTCAGGCATTAAATCCGCTCATTCCTATGCAATTCTACAACTCCATGCCTTAGACCAGAACCATAGCTGTCAATACAAGCTAACCTATTGATAACAAATGGCATATATTTACCGAGCGACCATTCCCGGTGTGTGAGAATCATATATGGCGCCAAGATGATTAAAGCAGTAGCCCTAAAACGCGCTTTCAAGGAAGCCCGCGACATTCACCGTGAGGTTCTACCCAACGGTCTGCTCGTGCTCAGCGAAGAGATGCCGCACATCCGGTCGATCTCCATCGGTATCTGGATGAGGACCGGTTCGCGCGACGAAGTTGCCGAGTCCAACGGTATCTCCCATTTCGTTGAGCACATGGTATTTAAGGGCACCAAGACGCGTTCCGCCCAGGACATTGCCCGGCAAGTGGACTCCATCGGCGGGAACATGGACGCTTTTACCGGGAAGGAAACCATTTGCTTCAACATCAAGGTGCTGGACGAACATTTGCCCATCGCCGTTGATATCCTCGGCGATCTGGTCCTGAATCCGATCTTCGATCCCAAAGACATTGTCCGGGAAAAAGGCGTGATCCTGGAAGAGATCAAGATGGACGAAGACAATCCCGACTACCTGGTCCATGAGATTTTTACTCAGAACTTTTGGAGAGACCACCCTCTAGGCAAGCCGATCCTGGGGACCAAAGAGACCGTCCGTTCCTTTGAGCAGGAAAGGCTGTTCGATTTCTACCGCCAGCGGTTCGCGCCTAACAACATGATTATTTCCGCGGCTGGAAATCTTAACCATCGCAATTTTATGGAGCTGATCCAGGCGCAGTTTGCAGACCTGAAGCGCGTTCCCAACGGGTTCCATCAACCGGCGCCGGCGGTAACACCGCGGATCATCACCCGGAACAAGAAATCGCTGGAGCAGGTGCAGCTCTGCCTAGGGGTGCCCTCCCATCCCATCTCGCATGAGAAGAGATACGTTTCCTATGTGCTGAACACGGTCCTGGGCGGCGGCATGAGTTCGCGTCTCTTCCAGAAGATCCGCGAAGAACAAGGGCTGGCATACGCCATCTACAGCGACTTGAACCCCTATCGCGACACCGGATGCATGACTGTCTATGCGGGCACGTCGCTGGAGTCGACGCGCAAGGTGGTGGATTCCGTCCTGGCTGAATTCCGCGAGCTGAAGGCGGCGCCGATTCCAGCTGAGGAGCTGCGTCGCGCTAAGGACCAGCTGAAGGGCAGTCTGATGCTGAGTCTGGAGTCAAGCACCTCCAGAATGTCCAATCTGGCCCGCCAGCAGATGTATTTTGAGCGCTTCTTCAATATGGACGAGACCATCGAGCAGATCGAGTCAGTCACCGAGGATGAGATTTCCGAAATGGCAAACTGTCTTTTACAGCCCGACAAGATCGCCATTACGGTCCTGGGAAACCTGGACGGGTTGAAGCTGTCGCGCGAACATCTGGTGTGCTGAAGGCTATCTCTCCACCACACTCTCCAGCATCTTAAAAAACTCCGGAAACGAAATCTGCGCGGCATCTGCCCCCTGAATTACACTTTCGCCCTGGGCGCGGAGAGCGGCCACAGCAAAAGCCATGGCGATGCGGTGATCGCCGCCGGAGTCAACTTCCGCACCATGCAATTTCTGGTTCCCTGGGACCCGCAGTCCGTCTTCGCGCTCTTCGCATTCCCCGCCCATAGCGCGCAGGTTGCGAGCCACCAGGGCGATGCGGTCTGATTCCTTGACTCGCAATTCGTTGGCGTCACGGATCTCAATGCCATCACGGGTGTAGGGAGCGATGGCGGCCAGCGCCGGCAGCTCGTCGATCAACGCCACCGATAGCCCCCCGGAGATGGTGGTGCCAGTCAGCGTGCCGTGCTCGATTTTGACCGTCCCCACCAACTCGCCGTGGTGTTCTTCCAGGTTGATGACGGAAATGCGCGCCCCCAGGAGCTTGAGCACGTCCAGCAGCGAAGCGCGTGTGGGATTGAGCAGAAGATTCTCGATGACCAGGTTGGACCCAGGGAAAAGGGCCGCGGCGCAAAGAAAGAACGCGGCGGACGAGATGTCGCCGGGCACAACTGCCTGAATGGCGTGCAGCTTCTGGCCGCCGCGCAGAGTCACGCGATTGCGGCTGCGCGTGAGTTCCACGCCGAAAGCGCGCAGCGCCTGCTCGGAATGGTCGCGGGTGCGGTATGGCTCCTCGACCGTGGTCTCCCCTTCGGCCAGCAGCCCGGCGAACAAAACGGCGGACTTCACCTGCGCGCTGGCGATGGGCGTCTGGTACTCAATGCCGCGCAGCTCTCCTCCGTAGATGTGCAGCGGCGGACGGTCACCGGCAGCGGCGCTGATCCGCGCGCCCATCTGGCGCAAAGGAGTGATCACGCGCCCCATGGGGCGGCGTGAAAGCGACTCATCTCCGTGGAGGTCGCAGGAAAAATCGTGTCCGGCGAGAATCCCGGACATCATGCGCATAGTGGAGCCGGAGTTGCCGCAATCCAGGCTGGTTGCCGGCGCTTGCAGCCGATCTTGTCCCTCAATCTCTATTGCTCCATCTTGACCAATCCGAATCACGCAGCCGAGCTGCCGGACGCAACTGAGCGTGCTGGCGCAATCCGCGCCCGTGGAGAAGTTTGTTAGCCGCGTAGTTCCCTGGGCGAGAGCGCCCAACATGGCATAGCGATGGGAAATGGATTTATCTCCCGGCAGCCGTATGGCCCCCAGGACGTTCTTCGCAGGACGGATGATCACCGGCATCGCTCCATGTATTCAGAATACAGACTGACTCGTCTCAGCACAAAAGCGATTGCAAATGGGTAATAGCGATTGGAGAGAAACGTGTGCAGGAGAGCAACGGAAGAACCGCTGTCCATGATTTTCTAAGTTACGATTTTCTAACTACGATTTCCCAAGAGATGTCTGGCCGCCGCGTGGAGCTTTATCGCGCGGCAACCTCTTACGCATTTACAACCCTGTCCGGTACTCCCTGAGGCGCTGCCATCAGCACCGGTTCTTCCGGGATCACGATCCAGGCGGCAAAGTAGGCAATGATGCCCATCATGCCGAACAGAGTGCACATCACCCAGACAATGCGCACCAGGGCCACGTCGAGATCAAAATACTCGGCGAACCCAAGACAGACGCCCGCGACCTTGCGTCCGTTCCGCGGGCGCACCAGCCTCTCACGGGCGATCACGCCGGCCACCCGCTTGCCACAGTAAGCGCACAGATATGCGTCGTCGGAAATCATTTTGCCGCAGTAGTTGCAATACATGAAAACCTCCTTAGCACCAAGGATAGATACGCATTCTCAGAGGAAAAAGTTCTCAGTGTCCCCGATACGGCTTGTCCAAGTGCTTGCGCGCCGTTTCCGCCTCTTCCGTGGAAGAATCCAGGGCGATGGCCGCCCGGTACTGGGTCAGAGCGTCTTCGCGTTTGGCCAGGAGGTCGGAAACCTCACCGGCCGCCAGCAAGGTGCGCTGGTGCAGATCAGGATCGTAGCCGCTGGTGCCGATAGCCGCCTGGTAAGCCTCCAGCGCTTCCGCGAGATGGCCTTGGCCGCGCAGGGCCTCACCCAGGGCAAACTGCGCCATTTCCACATGGGCGTTTGGATACTTCCCTTCTTTACAACCATTAAGAACCATGCGGTAGGCGGTAACTGACTCCGGACCGCGGCCTGCGTCGCGGAGCAAGTTGCCCTCCTCCAGAGCGAACAGGAAGTTATGCGGATGCTCCTGGGTCAAGGACCGGACCACGTCAATAGCTTCCTGATATTGCTCTTCCCGGCGCAGGAACAGGGCCAGCGTCACCTTGGCGTCGGGGCTGCTCTCTCCGCCAGCCTTGCTGGCCTCAGCCAGCAGTTGCAGTCCCTTATTTTTGTCTCCACGGATGCCGGCAATTCCCGCCATGGCCTTCACCGGCAGGGAAAGATTGCCGACCACATAGTTGTGGGCCCCAACTACGGTTTTGGCATCGGCAAAATCAGGTTGCAGCCTGAGCACCTGTTCGTGGTCATGACGCGC
>WNFI01003812.1_pt1 | contig 15157 bp, 26 predicted proteins | sample 5400471 | NCBI WGS metagenome assembly WNFI01 (sample SAMN13153348, study PRJNA577476) | soil metagenome | isolation source: 100 cm saprolite on Douglas fir-dominated hillslope | place: USA:California | collected 2013-09-17
GCGAGGCCCTGGAGCTGTCTCGGCTCTGGAAGAAGCTCCGGGACACCGACATTCCCGGTGTTCTGCTGCTTCGCTGCGACGTGGCAGCGGACCCGGACGACTACGAAGCGATGTGCGCAGCGGCGTTCCTGCGGCCCGAGCTGGTGCTGACCGGTCTGGTGAAGCTGTGGCCGGCCTCGACCGGCCGCAATGAGTGGATGTGGTCACACCGCGGCGGCAAGCTCGGCAATCCTGAGGCGACGCAGCTCGATATCATCTTTCCCGCGTATTTCTCGCTGGGTTTCCTGTATGTGCCGCGCCGGTTGATGGATCTGTGCTTTCCCGCCCATGATGATTGGGCACACGGTCAAATGGATGTCGGTATGTCCGAGATAGCGTTGCGCAACGGTATCCGTACCCGCGTGGTATACGGCGCAACACCGAAGCATCTGCATTTCGCACCGTCACACAACATATAGTGGATAAGGGGATATAGCAGTGTCAGCCTACGAATACGAGTCGGGCGAAGAGTACGTAGAGTGCGCTGGTGAGATGATCGATGGTATCTGGCAGGGAGACGGCTGCGCCGACTGCCGCGAGGTGGAAGGGGACACCATCGAGGCGGACTACGAGATGGGCAACATCAGCTACGCCACCGCAATGAACAGGCACCTGATCAACGACATGACGTGAGGCGCAATCATGCCGACCACTGGTAAACACTTCTGGCAGTGTCATCCTGACGATGGCAGGAAGCCTGACAAGCCCACCGGTTACGTACCTCAGGATACTGAGCCATGCTGGCACTGCGGTACCGAGACGGACGTGGGCTGTTACTGCCTGGTGTGCGCGTACTATTCCGCATTAGCCGCTCCGGGCAATGTCTACCATTGCAAGGGTTGTGGCCGATGGTGGACTTATGATTTCAGTCCGTCCATTCCACGTATGGCAATATCCGGAAACAACTAGTCTGGTCGTACACTGGCAGTGTGTAGTCATGGCGTGTCGGCCGGCCTGGTGAGGAGATCACGGTGAGCGAATATGTCGGTACGGCACTCGGTGTCGGCGGTGTGCCCGCGCGGCAGGCCGGCTCGGGGACGAGCAGTACGGCGCCGGTACAGCCGGCTACCACGATCCCGGCCGCGGCAACCGGGCCTATCTGGCAGCCTTGGGTGAACACGCACGCCAAGGCACAGTCCGCCCTGAAAACGCAGATCAACACGGCGTCGATCGAGTTCGACCGGAACATGGCGGACGCGCAGCGCCTGCTCGACGCGGCCGAGTCGATCGCTGCCCAGCAGACACGCCAGCTCGAGGCCGCGGCGTGGGCCGCGTGGCACAAGTACATGGCCGAGGCCTCGGCGGTGCACGACGCCGTGATGAAGCCGGCCGAAGCCGCATTCGAGAGCGCACTACAGCAGGCATACGACCGGGCCAACACCCTGATCACCAGGGCGCACACCGCTTACGACCAGGCCAAGAAGATCGCCATATACGGGCGGAACCTCGCCGACGGTAGTGATACATTCTGACGTGGCCGGCCAACCCCCCCCGTGTGTCCGCCCCTTCGGATACGGGGAACACCACGCGCTGTGCCCCCCGGAACGGGTAGACCGGGGGGCACAGTAGCGCGTACGGAGCTCAGCCCTTACGCAGCGGGGCGACTCTCGACCACAGCACGCGCATCCGCTCGTCATCCAAGGGAATGATCTGCACTACCGTCCACCACCGGTCATAGCTGGTGGAGTTACGATCTTGGATCACCTCGTCGTAACGGCGCTTCGCATCCTTGGTGAATGCCTCCGAGTTGGTGTAAAACATCATCGCGTAGAGCACGGCCACCTCACACTCCTGCCATGGTTCGCCACGGGTCGGCTTCGGGGAAGTCGCCGTGTTCGTCGAGGTCGAGCGGTTCTCGCGGTGGTCGTTCCGGTTCTGTGGGTGGCGGTGTGTAGAGTCCGCCCGCCCATAGAGCCTGCAACGGCCCGAGCTGGTCACCGGCGGTGGCCCAGCGCGTCTCATGCCACGGGACCAGATGGTTGACCGAACTCGGCGGATCTGACCTCGCCGAATCCTCCCGGGTCGTCAGGCCCCACCTTGCCTAGCCTCGGCCGAACATCCGCTCGATACACACCCGGACGCACAAGTACAGCACCTCGCGGAACGCCAGCGAGCTTAACAAGCGCATCGGAGACGACGTGTTGCGGTCCGTAGAGGACGATCCGGTCCATGACCGTTTTCTGCCTGATGACAAGCGGCCAGGATAGGTCACACCAGTGGTCAACCAGTCGGTCCACATCTGCGACTTCTCTGCCGAACTGAGATCGGGTAAATCCCTGATCAACGGCCAAAGCGTGGAGCCGAGGCAGGGAGACGATGAGTCCGTCCGTGTCCCACTGCACCACGGCGTGTCTCCACGGACCGTCGATAAGGCCAGACAACCGGGTCCGCACATGTGCCTCGACGAAAGCCAAGACGGCTGGTCGCTCATGATCACCCCTTTGATCTGCTTCGGACAGGTAGTAGACACCATCGAGGCCTACTGTGACCACACGGTGCGTCTTGCCCAGGATCGGTGTCTCCTCGATGACCCAGCCGTCGCACGGCGGGCCCACCCACGCCTTAGTCGACCAGCCGCGCTGCGCGAACTTCCCGATGACCGCTCGGCTCCAATGTTTCGCCGCTCGGCGCACCGGATCGGACACGACCTCTATTGGTCCACCGATCAGACCTTTAACCCACGCGCCCCAACTGCCCATATGCCTCGACATGCGATACCAGTGCACCTCATGCACCTCGATCACCACGCCCTTATCCCACGCCTCGGCCAGATCAGGGCCTGCCAGCGTGGTCCGGAACGTCCCGACCGGGTAGAACACCTTCCCATCGATCCGGCACGGCCACCTCGCCTCACCGGTCATCACGGTCACATCCGCGATGATCCCCACGGACGGATTGTGCAACGCCCGAGGATCGAGCCGGTCAGGCTCGATCTTCCCCCCGTACGCGCACGGCAGCGGGCACTCCGCTGCGATCGTCGGATACGCACCCTCGAAATCCATTTCAGCATACTGAGGAGCGCCGGGCGTGCCGACCACGGAGACGTCCCGACGGCCCCCGTACACCGCCCGGCGCTCGTACGCGATGATATCCGGGTCATGGTCGATAACCACCTGTTTCGGCGACAGGGTGGCCCGGTAGCTGGTCCAGCCGAGAGCGGCACCGGTGACCGACCAGCGGCCAAGACCCTCCCGGTCCCACCAGTTCATCAGCTCCAACACCGGCCGGGCCAGAGCACGAGGATCGGATTTAGCCGCCTGAACAGCACTTTCAGGGATGACGTTGAGCGCCTGGCCGTCAACGATCGTGAGCGTGTGCGACCAGGTGATCCGAGAGGCCGGCTGACCGTCGGGACCGACCCGGTCGGTCCTGGCCTTGACCCGCTTGCCCTTGTGCAGCACCACCCACATAGCCCGCGCCGAAGTACCGAACTGGCGGCTTAGTTCCCACCCGAGCTCGGTCAGCTCCTCGGCGAGGTGCGTCGTGTTCAGCATCGCGACGGTGTCGTACGTGTAGCACCATGCGGCCTCGGCCGTACACGCCCACGCGTCGAGCTGCGCGGCCAGCTCGGGCCCGCCGGTACCGGCCTGCTCGACGATCTCGCCAGCGTGGCGACGGTGGCGCCGGTAGTGGCATACTGCGTCCCAGACCACCCCCGTAGCCCCCACCCGGCTCTGTCCGTGCCCCCCGGCGGTATGCGCGGACAGGAACACCACCGTTCCGGGGGTGGTCCCACCCTTCGTCGGCTTCAGGTAGTGCGCGCCCTTGGATTCGAACACAGGTGCGATCGTGTCGGCCACCGTCACACCACCATCAGCGTGATCGCATCCACGGAGATCAACTGTCCGCGCCGCGGCGAACCCTGCCCCGTGGGTGAGGTGAGCATGTTGTCGATCGACGCCGCTACCTGCGACTTCAAGTCGCCCACGGTCGGCGGCAGAACACCGTCGATACCCGGAGTGAAATACTCCTGGACCTGATCGCCGATTTCGTTGATGTACGTCACCAGCGTGCGCGACTGCCACGACGGGGCAGCGTTCTGATCCACCGCCGGCCTCGACCACGGAGCCTCCGGGATACTCAGCGTCGTGGTGACCGTCTCGTCCGGGGCCTGGTCGATGACCTGGCCGATACCCGCGATCCGGCGCGCGGCGGAGAAAAGCTGCGACAAGCCAATCGGATCCCAGCTGGCGAACGCGCCGGCTATGTTCTTCGCGATATCCGACGCAGCAGCCGCCGCGTCCGTCAAGGTATACAGGAACTGCCCGATCGGACCCGTAGCAGAGGCCGCGTACGACACGAACGACCACCACGTCTTATACATCGCTTTAGCACGGTCAGGCAGATCCATCGCTCACCTCCCACACGCCACCAACCGGATACGCCTGCCCCCCGGCCGCCGTAGCACAGCGGTCGGGGGGGGTAAGCCAGTTCACCTACTCGCCGGTACTACCCGGTTTCTCATGTGCAAGGCGACGCGCGCGATAGGCGTCGAGCACGGCCTTAGCATGCACCAGGCGGCAGCCGTTCTCCTCGCAGTACGGTCCCCAACCCATGGCGCACCCGCCAGGATGGCACTTCGCTGCCCTGGGTCCAGGCCCGCCAGTGACCGCGGCCGGGGCGGCGTCGGCCTCCCGGTGGTCTTCCGGCGGAACGGGCGCGGTCACAGCGGCCGCACGTCGGTGTGGTGTGACTTGGGCACGGCCATCTCGGGGTTGGCACGGATCTCGTTGCTGATCAGCCTGATCAGGCACGGCAGGCAGCACGCATTGTGCGCCACCGCGATACCGTCATCCCCGACCACGCCCACCACCAGATACCCGGTCAACATGGCCACCGGAACCTCCATTATCTCGGCGATCTTGCCGACCTGCGTCTCGGCTTCCCGCCGATCCACCATGTAGTTCGCCGGCCTACGCCGCTCACTGCGCTTGCGCATGTTGCCCATCACCGGTCACCGCCTCTGCTTGATCATCAGCACCGTCTCGATGGCCACGGCGGTGATCAGGCTGTACGAGTCCTCACGCACCATCACATCGTGCGGCAACATGTCGCCGCCCGTCTCCGTCGGGTGCCATCCGAGCTTGGCATTCTCGACGATCTTGAACGCCTCGGTCTGCGTGTAGCGGCCGGCCTCCTCGACTTCCATGGTGTAGCCGTTGCTGCTCGGCCCCCACCATGCGAGGTACTCGTGCGAGTAGATCAGGTACTTCTCCACTCAGCTCACCCCCGGCGGGGTGATCTGGTGGGGCACGCCGGACTCGACCGCGAGAGCGATCAACGCGTGCAGGATGCCGCCGAGCAGCTCGGTACGGGCGAACTCGTCTTGCTGCTGGTCCTTCCACAGCTGCGCATCCGAGAGGGAATGCTCGGCCGCGTCGATGTGCTCCTGCGGCGTCATACGGCCACCGCCGGAATCTCAGCGGTCGGCGCCTCGACGCCCACCGGGCCCAGCTCGAGCTCCGTGTACCAGCACAGGTGAATCCGACCGGGGAACCGCACGCCGATCAGCGGCAGCACACGGTATCCATCGTCGATCTCCTCGACCAGGCCCTGCTTGCCGTAGAACGGGGCGACCTCGCTGGTCACCTGAACATCGTCATCCACCTCAAGCGACATCAGCCGGCACCTCCTCGACCGGCTCCGCGGCGAGCTTGGGCTTGCGCGGCCGCTTCGGCTTCGCCTCCGGCTCCGGCTCCGGCTCCGGCTCCGGCTCCTCGACCGGCGCGTTGATGCTGGTCTCGATGATGTCGTAGAGCAGCCCGGCGGGCATGTCGAGCTCAATCGCCAGCATCGTAATCAGGTTGATCACGATGTGCTCCTCACACGAGAGCACCGTCGCCGGCGGACTCAGATGCGTGAGCATCCACGTCGTCGGCTGCGCCACCTCACACACCGGGCATGCGTCCTGCGCCATGCGTATCAGCTCCCTTCCTGATTGCGGGCCACACGCACCTGACGGAACAGCAGCGACGGCCCGATATCGCGCGCCTTCAAACTCTTCGTCGTGTGCACCAGCTCGTCCTTACCGAGCCACGTGGACTCCTGCCAGTCGCCCACCACCACGACCCGGTCACCCTTACGCAGGGCCTCCACCACGTATTCGCCCTGTTTACCCCACACGGTCACATCGAAGAACGTAGGCTCGCCGTTGATCCACTTGCCCGTGTCCCGATCCTGCCGACGCTCGGCGACCGCGACCCGGACCTTCACCAGCGCCTTACCACCACCGGAGAACCGCAGCTCAGGATCGAGTGCCAGCGTGCCGGCGAACGCCCCCGGACCGATCGTCCTGGTCTTCGCCGTCTGAATCGGCGGGGCCTCAGGAACCGAGGTCTCCGTCTGACCACCTCCCATCGCTCGCGTCCTTCTTCTCCGCCATCCACTTGGTGGTCTGCTCGATCTTCACGCCACACGTCAACATCATCCGGCGCAGCTTCGACGTACCGCCGAGACCGACCGAGTCCAGCAGGTAGATGGACTCACTCAGCGCCTTCTCAATCCGGCGCAGCGCGTCACCACGCGTCGCGCCGTTCTCGATCAGTCGCTTGACCGCGCTCTCGATGCCGTTGGCCATGTCCTGCTGGTACTTGGACTCCATATTCGCTACCAAAGTTTTCGCCATGCCCACAATGTTTCACATACTCGATGTGATCGCAAGTGTTCCCGGGTCAGTGCAACTGACCCTGCAACGCGACCACCGGGGATATCGAGCCTGCCGTCGCCAGGTTCGTCACCTTCAGCAGCAGCGGGGAGAACGGCAGGGTCAGCTGTAGCGACGCCGAACCCCCCGACGCCACGTCCACACCGAAGATCGGCGAGAGCGCCGTACCGGTGATGTACCCGGACGGATCGAACAGCTCCACCTTCATCGACTGCAACGCCGAGATCCCATCGATATTCAGGATCACGTCGCCCGCATACAGGGCGCACAGGAAGATGTTCGCGGCGCCCGCGGCCAGCGACGCAGCCGTATACGCGATCAGGTTGGCAGTCGCGACACCGGCCGGGTTGCTGAAACCGTTCGGCGCGGTGCCCGCATAGGCGTTCTGGATCGCCTCATCGTGCTCGAACACGTGCGAGGTCTCGTTCGCGGTCCACGCGATCGTCGCCGTGACCGCCGGGTCGATGTTGACGGCCCGGATGATGAACCGGTTGCCGTGCATCGGACCGCGAATGTAGTAGGTCAAAGCGTTCGCCGGAGCGTTGCCCGCCGAGAGCACCACGTCGCGCCGCGCGACCTGGATGTTGCTGGTTGAGTCCAGCCATTGCAGCGAGAGCCGGATGAACGGCACCGTGCCCGTACCGGCCGGCATGCTGACCGTGACCGCGACCTCGTACCCCGGTTGGTTGATCGCGATCGACGCCAGCAGCGTCACCGTGGCGCCGCCCACGATCGTGGCCGACGCGGCGAACCCCAGATTGTTCGTGAACCGCAGCAGCGGCACGCCCGTGATCGCTATCTGTCCGGCGTGCGCCGCAGGCGTCTGCCAATCCGGGTAGTCACTGATCGTCACGGCTTCGGCGGGATCGGTGTGGCCGGCGGCACATACGGGGGCGGGGGCGCGCTCACGGCCTTATGCCAGTTCAGGTGACTGATCTGGGCCATGACCGTGCCGACCGCCGTTATCAGCGCCGTCAGCGCCGCCACCAGGGCGACGATGTCCGCCGCGCTCACCGCACACCGCCGGCCGGGGTACCCGACACCGGCGAACCGGCCACCGGGTAGACCGGCGGGACCGGGCGCGACGCCGCGATCGTCGCCGCCGCCGCCTTGGCCGCCGCCTTGGCCGCCTCGGACCTGGCTGCGGCGGTCTTCCCCGCCTGGATCAGAGCGTTCACATCTGCTGCCATCACTGTGCCCCTTCCTCGTAACGAGCCTGTCATGTCGTACCCGCGATCACCGCGGCGACCGGCGCCACCGCCGTGTTCGGCGGCTTGCCCGGCAACGGCCCCTTGGCCTTGATCGACAACACCACCCACGCGTCATACGGGGTGTACCCGATCGCGCCGAGCAGCTCGATCGCCTCGGCATCCGACAGGGCGTTGTAGTACCAGGCATCCACCACCTGAGCCTCGGTCAACGTCTTGACCGTGATCGCCGCCTGCAACGTCCAGTCGGCCAGCGTCGCGGTAACCGTCGCCGCCGGGATCTTCAGCTTCAGCAGCGCGGCACGCGCACTCTCGAGCCCGATCTTGCGGGCGGCGAACAGCGTCTGGAGCCTCGCCACTGTCTTGTTGACCGAGTCGATCACATACCGGACATCCGCGTACGCCAGCAGCAGCGAAGCAGCCTCGGCCGTCACGTGCAGATCCCCGAGGATCGCGACCGCCTGGTCGTGATCGAGCAGATGGGCGAAATACATGTCCACCACCGCAGACTGCGTCAGCCCGCGGTAATCCGAGACCGCCTCATACTCCGCCTCCGCGACATACGCGGCGGCCTGGTCCGCCGTCATATCGTTTTGCAGCAGCTCCGCGGTAGCGACCTCGCGCGTGATGATCTGGTGCGACAGCTGCGTGGTGATCGTGGACGGGGGCGGAATGTGCTCTGCCAGCTTCCGATACGCTCCGGTCCACTTGTTGCGGTAATGCGACTCGCGTACCGCCTGCTCATACGACACCGAAGCCGGGCCGGTACCGGTCCACGGAATGATCCCGCGGGCAGCGAGGTTCGCGGCCTCCAGCGGTGTCGGACCCTCGCCGATCGCGTTGAACAGCCACGGTTCGAACTGCGGGTCACCGCCGAGGCGCGCATACAGCTCATGCGCCTCTTTATCCGTCAACTGCCCCTTGACCTGCGCATCCAAGGCATCAATGGGGCTGGGCCACAGTTTCGCCAGGCCCTCGATGACCGGCGCCCACTTGTTCGCAAGCCGACCTTCGGCGATACCCTGGTGGAATGACGTCGAAGACGGCCCGGTCCCGTCCCGCTCGATATCGCCGCGCCGCAAAGCCTCGGCGAGCTGCTGCGGTCCCGGCGCGTCGCCGGCCAGGTGTACGAGTGTCTCGAAGTCTCCGGATGAGACGCCCTGTTTGCCCGCTGTCTCCGCTGCTCGGCTGGGAGACTCGAAGTTGCGCACGACCGCGTTCGCGAGATCAGCGGGTGAGAGTAGCTGGTCGGCGAGAGAGGCCAGTACAGGCCCCCATTTGTTGTGGAGCCTGGATTCCGCGATGGCTTGCTCGTACGAGACCGAACCGGCGCCAGCGCCGCCTTTGGGAATCAGCCCTCGCAACAAGGCCCGTACCGCGTCGCCGGGCGCGATCCCGTCGCCGGCGAGGTCGACCAGCGTCTTGAACCGGTCCACCGTCCAGCCCTGACGCGCCGCCTCCTGTTCCGCGTGCCCCTCAGCCACGTACGAGCGCAGCACCGCGGTAGCCAGGTCCGCCGGCGGGATCCGCACCGTCGCCAGGTCGATCATCGTAGCGAACCGCGCCGCATCGATACCACTCTTGGCGGCCTCGGCCTGAGCCGCCTTCACCGTCGTCATACCGCGCACAGCCGCGTCCGCGAGCGTCACCGGATCGAGCACCAGCAGCGGATGGACCGCGTTCACATCCTGCTTGAGCGCGGTCAGCGCGGGATCGGTGGCCGTGCCCAGCACCTGATTGAGCAGCCCCCACACCACCAGCTGCTCAAGCCACCCATTTTTACCGAACAGGTCCGAGAAACCCACCACGACCGGCGCCCCGGCTACGCGTGGTGCGCTAGCGAGTTGATCTCGTCCGTGAGATCAGCCTGCACCTGCACGGCCTTCTTCACCTGAGCAGCGGTGTAATGGTCGTTCGGGATGAACACCGTGCCCCGGTTGCCGTTCGTCGTCTGGAAACTGATCACGTGACCGATCACCGGAGTAGCCGAACCGGTGGTGGAAAACTGGTCAGGAAGGTCCCCGGTTACCATCCAATACGCTGACATGTCCACCCCTTACCTGTGGTTGATGAGCCTCATGATACCGCCGATGGTGTCGTTTGCTACGGTCCCGACCGTGTCCGATACCTCTCGCGCCCACGCCTCCGGAGCCGCGACCGCCTGAGCGAAGAACGCCAGAAGAGCCGCGTCGACCAGCAGCCCGTTCATGGTTTTCATCTGCTTGCCCGCGTCGCGCAGCTCCGGACCGCCGTCGAGCTCGTACCGGCTGATCCAATCCTCGATCTTCACCAACCGATGGGTGATGTCCGCGATCACGCCGCTCAGGTTCTTCGGCGCCGCCCCGCCCGCACCAGGGTTGATCAGCCGGTCGATCAGGTCCCCGAGATCCGCGCCGATACCGGATTTCCGGATGATCAGGCCTATGATCCGGTTGGCCGCCGCGCCGAGCACCGGGTCATCGATCGTGACCACGGTGTCTATCGCCTTGATCAGTAGGTCGGTCGACACGCGGTCGAGCAGGCCCCGGATATGGAGGTCTTCGGCGAGCTGCTGTAGCAGCGTGCTACGGATGCCTTGGCCCGCCTTATAGCCGGCTACCGCTTCGGCCTCGATCGTCTGGTGCAGCTGCGTCGTCAACGCCTTCGCGTAGGCACGGGCGGAGGCTATGTCCGCGATGCGCTGCTGACGCTCCTGACCGACCAGCGCGACCGTGTACGCCCGCTCGATCTGATACAGGATCCACACCAGGTTCGTCAGCAGCTGAATCCGCACCAGCAGCTGCGCGCGCACCAGGAAGATCTGGATCTGCAGGTCGGCCCGCACCGGGAGGATCATGTACGTCCACACCCACCAGGCCACGCGGTCGATCGCGTCCCGCAGGGTGCGCAGCCCCAGCTCGACTGCTTGCAGGTCCTGGTAGATCCCGATCGTGCCCGGTGAGATCAGCTGCATCACCACCCACCCCAGGCCCGCCACGATCGACGCCGTCAGGTGCCACACCCGGTTCAGCGCCTCGTAGAACGACCCGCCCACCGACTGCAAACCGCCCCAGGCGGAGCTGGCCCAGTTCTCTATCGACCCGAAGACATCCACGCTCGCCACCCCGGTTGATACATGCGGCTGATCGTCGAATGGTTGGTCAGCACCGCGCCGCGCAGCGCCGGCAGCCCGCGCGCGATCAGCTGCTGCACATCCGCCGTGACCCTGCTGATATCACCGGCCAGGCCGATCGACGGCTCAGGCAAAGCGCCGATCACCGCCTCGACACCGATCAACGCCGCAGCGACCGGGATATTGTTCCAGTCCGCACTGCCACGCTCCGGATACCCCAGGTAGTTGTACCGTCCCGACCTGTTGATGTTCACGTAGCACGAATCCCACGCCGCGCAGTTCGTACCGCCCCCCGACATCAACACCGCGACCTTGGCGTTGTAGTCGAGATTGTACAAGTCGCCCACGGAGCCGCCGCCGTAGTGCGCGTTGAACGGCATGATCTGCCACGTGCCGATCGCGCCGGCTGAGGACACCACACTATCGTCGAGGGATGATTCGCCCATCGCGATCGCCACCCACTCCACCGCGGACGCGACCGGGCCGCCGTTGCGCTCCCACGCCGCCGCGACCTCGCGCGCCGAATGTACCGTCACAAGATCCTGCGTACTGGTGCGCCGGCCTGCGACAGGTCGGGGACCGGGGCGAGCAGCTGCGCGGAGAGCGGGCCGGGGGTCGGGACCGGGCGCGGCGGCAGATCGAGGTGGAACACCAGCATCACCGAATGCGCGAACGCCCCCGTGTTGTAGCCGATCACCTGCCACGCACCCGAGTCCGGGTAGCCGTCGAGGTTGAACGTCCCCGACGTGCCGTTGTCGATCACCCACGCGTCCGAGCCGTTCGGCACCACCTGGACGCCGCCCATCGCCAGCTGCCAGCCCATCACGCCCTGCGCGCCCGGCGGAATCCGCCAGTCCACGCTGCGCACGACCCGGACCGGGAACGCGATCGACACCGTGACGGGCGATGTGATCGCGGTCCCGGCCGGGATCGTCGCAGTATACTGCCGAACCTCCCGAGACACGCCGGCCTACTCCCCTGGAGGGGTGATGTTGTACCTGGCCAGCGGAATCGCGAGAACCGACCCGGTGAACGTGCCCGTGGCGACCGCCAGGTAGATCCCGATATCCGTCAGCACACCGGTCGTACCGAGGATCAGGTTCGCAGACAGACCCGACGCCACCGTGATCACGCCGATGATCTCGCCCGTCGTATCCTGGCCGTCGTACAGCGTGAGCGTCCCGGTGGCCGTGCCCGCGTTCGTCACGTTGCCACCGGTGACGATGTACCGGCCCGTCGCCAGCTGCTTGTTCACCGCCTGGCTCAGGAACTGGATCGGGGAAGCAGGCAGCGACGCCGCGAGACTCATCCACCCATAGCTGGATTTCGTGTCGAGGCTGCGCAGCGGCTCATCCACCGCTCAGCCCAGCTGCGCGAGGATCATGTACACGTCCGAGGCCACCGACGCCGTGTTGGCCGCGACCGACACGTACGTCGAGGCCCGGTCGTTCGCCTTGAACACCGGAATGTGCGGCGTGCCGTGCATGTTGCCCATCTCGACGAAATACCGAGTGATGTCGAGCGTGGACGTGGCGCCGGGCGAGCAGACCCGCATGTTGCCGGTAGCCGGCCCCTTCAGACCCATGCACGTGAGCGCGACCGACGACTGGAAGCCGAGCAGCGCGTACGTGTAATCGGCTTTCAGCTGATTCTCGGTCGTGGTGATCACCGTGTCGACCCACGTGCCGATCGTCGCGGAACTGGTGACCGCCACCTCGACCGTCTTGAGCCGGATCATGCTGGCCTTGACCTGGGCCCACGTCGCGAGCTTCTGATCCACACCGCCCAGGTCCGAGTAGTACATCAGCAGCGCGGCAGTGGTGTCCGTCGACGCGGCGGCCGAGAGCTGCATCGTGAGCTGGTCCGAGGAGTACAGCGGCTCCCCGACCTCCTGAGGCATCAGGAACTGCGCCGGCACCTCCGCCGACTCCCACGTCAGGCCCGTCACGTTGTCGTGCATACGCGGCGACAGAAGCCGCGCCTGGCGCGCCCCGGAGGACTGCACCGCCACCGCTTCCAACTTCGCCCAGGCCGGCGGCTCGAACGACCGCACGGCCAGCGAGTCGCCGGAGTTGGTGACCGTGCCCGTCTGCAGGACAGCGGGGTTCGTCGAGGTGTTGTGGTAGTCCACCAGGACCGTGTCGATCGCGACGCCCATGATTAACCGGCGTTCTGGAAGGCCTGGTGCATGGCCAGCTGGAAAGCAGAGGAGCGCTGGATGTTCTGCTCCACCGTGCCACGAGGCGGCAGCGACGCGATGATGCTGCGCTCTGCGTCGAGTACCTTCGCGATCTGCGCCTGGTACTTCGGCATGCCCGCTGTGGCGCCCGAGGCGAGCCGCGACGGGCCCTTGGCGGTCGCTGCGGCCTTCCACTGCGCCAGCGTCACCGAACCGGTCTTGGCAGCCCACTTCTGCGCGTTCTGCTGGACACCGGAGAGGTACCGAGGCAGCGCGGCCACCGCCAGCTGACCCGGCGCCGTCTGCACACTGTCGATGCCGGCCTGCCAACCCGCCGCGCTGAACCCCGACTGCCACTTCGAAGCAGCCTCAGCAGCCGAAGGAATGTTACGAGCCATGGTTAAACCCCCTTATACACAGTTGCGGACGAGCGACTCGCGAGTTGACCGGCCGCCGTCGACCGAGCGACACCCACGTCCTCACGCTGATCGTCGATGTGACCATCGACCCGGTACGTGCCATCCGGCGCGGGACCGGAGATCACGGAATGCGCGGTGCCGTCTTTGACGGTCACGGTGATCGAGTAACTCATTGGTCTCAGTGTAATACCAAAAACCCGAATCCGTGTTCCACGTGGAACATAGATTCGGGCTGATCGCAGTACCCGGGGTACTCCCCCCCCGTGCGTGCTACCAGGGGATATCCCCATCCAACACGCGCGCTGCTTCCTTGGCCTGTGCCTCTTGCCGCTCGATCGCGTGCTTCATACCCGCCAACCAGCGGTCGTAGTACTCACCGTGCTTCATCCTGATCTGCATGGATGACTCGACCATCCGACCTATCGAGCACTCCAGACAGCGCACGCCGTTAGTCGCCCTGCCCCGGCGCGGCGTCGGTTTTCCGCACCCAGCACACGCATGAACAACCCGCGGCCGGCCCACGCTACAGCGTCCGTACCCGGGCCGCCAGGTTCGCGGCGAGCTGAGTGAGCGTCACCGCGTCATTCACGATGCCGCTCACCGTGGGCAGGTCGACCTGGTGCACGAACTCCATCCAGCCCGTGTGATACACGATCGACACATCGACATGCAGGCCGATTGCGGTCTCACCGGCGAACTGCACCAGGGAGCTGTAAGAGTCCTGGACGTTCATCGTGCCGTCCAGCGTCGCCACCCACCAGAACGGATCCACCGACCCCAGCGCGGCCTTCAGCGCCGGCTGATTCGACCGGTTCGCGTACGCGGTCACGTACGGGCGATGCTCAGCGACCCACTGATGGATCTTGGCCGCGCCCTGCTCGACCGTCAACACACCGCGCTCGACATCCGCGATGTGTGCACGGTTCATCGGGTCCCCATGGCCACGGTCGATCACCGCCAGGCGCGCGCCGAACTTGGCCACGATCGCCGGAGTGAGCAGGTCCGCGTACGTCGCCACCCGCGAGTCGTTGAAGATCGGGAGCTCCAACACAGCCGGATCATCCGAATCGAACATGAGCTGAGGCATACCGTTGCCACCCTTCACCAGACGACCAGTGGAGGCAGCCCGGCCGCGCCGCGGGCACTCGGGTACCGTACGCGGCCGGGCTGCTACCGCCAACAGTATCATTGACATACCCCCTTGTTAACGAATGTTCCACGTGGAACATGTCGACGTTCCACGTGGAACACCGGGGCGGCAGATGTTCCACGTGGAACATGGAACCGGCCGAGATCCGGACCCTGTGCCGCCGGCATACATGTTCCACGTGGAACACGATGCCGATTCGCGCAGTGGCCGTAAAACTATGGTTACGCCACGCAACCGGCCGTATAATGCCAGGTCAGCGACCTATACGTGCCATGGTAACCACCCTAGCATGCCAACCAGCTCATATCAGGAGACTGACACAACCGCCGGGCCACCCATACGTCCGCGGGGTGGGGCGGCGCGCGGCCCCGGACGGGCCCCGGCCC
>WNFI01674566.1_pt1 | contig 15157 bp, 10 predicted proteins | sample 5400471 | NCBI WGS metagenome assembly WNFI01 (sample SAMN13153348, study PRJNA577476) | soil metagenome | isolation source: 100 cm saprolite on Douglas fir-dominated hillslope | place: USA:California | collected 2013-09-17
ATGGAGTAATGGTCGGCAGGATAGAAGACGGCATCTGCATGGCCAATTTAAAAGGAGTACTCGAACATTTCTATAAGAAAATGCTGGGAGAAGAAACAGATATAGAATTCAGGCCAAGCTTTTTCCCTTTTACCGAACCTTCTATAGAAGTGTTTGCAAAATTTAAAGGCAAATGGCTTGAGATGATGGGGGCTGGCATGGTACATCCTACTGTTTTAAAGAACTGTGGGCTTGATCCAAAAAAAGTGCAGGGCTTTGCCTTCGGCGGGGGGCTTGACCGCATAGCCATGATAAAGTGGGGCATTCCGGACGTACGGCTTTTTTACGAAGGCGATCTAAGGCTTAATCAGTTTTCAAATTAAAATTTTTCATGAAAGTTTCATACAACTGGCTGAAGTGGTATATACCGGAGGCACCGAAGGCGGAATATCTTGCGGATATTTTTACATATCATGTTTGTGAAGTTGAAAGTGTAGAAAAAAAAGAAGACGGGGACAGCATTTTGGATATAAAAATACTGCCTAACCGGGCGCATGATCTTCTTTCCGTTCTCGGCATAGCCCGCGAGGCCGCGTCTCTTTTAAATATAGAATTCAAGGACCCGGAGCCGATGTATAAAGTGTCGGAATCAACTCCGACCGATTTAAAAATTGAAGTGAAAATAGAGAAATGCCGAAGATATATGGGCCGAATAGTGCGTGGTGTGAAGATTGAACCTTCGCCTGAATGGGTCATAAAGCATCTGGAGTCGATTGGGCAGAGAAGCATAAACAATGTTGTGGACGCGGCGAATTTGACCATGTATGATTGCGGCCAGCCTATACACTGTTTTGACCTGGATAAAGTTAATGGCCCCATAGTTGTGCGGCTCGCGAAAGAAGGAGAAATGATAACTACGCTTGATAATAAGGAAATAAAATTAAAGTCTTCGGATATAGTGATAGCAGACGATGGTGGCGCGCTTGCCATTGCCGGCGTAAAAGGAGGGAAAAGAGCAGAAGTGGATGAGAACACAACAAATATAATAATAGAGGTGGCAAATTTCGACCCAGTAAGCGTGAGGAAGACTTCCAAGAGCGCGGGTATTCTCACCGATGCAGTAAAAAGATATGAGAACGATCTGTCTCCGGAGCTATGCTCTTTTGGCACGAAAGAGGTGTCTGGCCTCTTGGCGGAATACGGAGCGGTAAAGTTTGAAGATATTGTGGATGTTTATCCAGATCCGCAAAAGCCGAGGAAGCTTTCTTTTTCAGTGAGGAGGGTATCGGAGATATTGGGCATGTCTGTTTCCGTGATAGAAGCCAGCAATATTTTAGAGAGATATAAATTTGGATACAAAAACGATGGAGACATTTTTGAAATCATAGTGCCGCCTCTTCGCCTCGATCTGACTACCGAGGAAGATATGGCTGAGGAAATAGGCAGGGTCCTCGGATATGATAAATTATTTCCTAAAATACCAAAGATTGATTTTAGGCTGAAACAAAATGAAACATATGAGCGCATTCATATGGCCAGGAATAATCTGCTTAGCGCCGGTTATTCCGAAGTTATGACGTATGCATTCAGGGATAAAGGGGAAATAGAGGTACTACAAAGCGCTTCGGATAAGAAATTCTTGCGCACAAATATATCAGACGGGCTAAAAGAAAGCCTAAGGCTAAACGAGGCAAACGTTCCGATTTTGGGCGAGAGCGAGATAAAAATTTTCGAAATAGGCACTGTGTTTCTAAAGTTTGGAGAAGAAACTCACGTGGCGTATGGAGATAAAAAGGAAATCAAGGAGGTGAATCTAGAAAATTTCTCTGCTCAACCCAGTCGGCCTGCTCAAGGCTTTCATAATCAAACTCCGGCTTCGCGTGTGCACTCAAATTTTAAAATGTGGTCATTATTTCCGTTTATTGCTCGTGATATAGCAGTTTGGGTTAAAGAAGGCACAGACAGTGCAGAGATTCTAAATGTAATAAAGATTAATGCAGGTGATATGGTCACGAAAGGACCTGAACTATTTGATGAATTCAAAAAAGATGGCAAAGTTTCATACGCGTTTAGAATTGTTTTCCAATCTTATGACCGTACTCTTACAGATGGGGAGGTAAATGAAATTATGGCGCGCATAAACAGCAAAATTGTGGAAAAAGGCTGGCTGGTGCGCTGAACATTTTTCCACAGACACCCTTTACACTTCTTAAGCTTATGCTATAATCTAAACGTGGATCGAAATAGCAAGACAAACCGATATTTCTCAAACCTCGTCTTTATTTTTAGCACTTCATCTAGAAGGCTGATATTTGTGCTGTAAAAACTCTAAAACAAACTTACAACCCAAACACCAGCCCTCTAGGAAACTAGGGGGTATTTTTGTTCTTTTTGGGGCCCAAAAGCCTCTTGTGTTTCATACACTCTATTTAGTGAGGGTAGCATGAAAAACGACGTAAGCAGTAAGCGTTCATCGGTCTTCTCCTCCCAGAAGCCGAGTAAGCGCCAGATCGTTGTATCGTCATCCATCTTCCGTTCCGGCGGACAAGGGGTGGCGAAGGGAAAATGCATCGTTCCTCGCACGAATCCCAGCCAGCGCAGATCCCACCATCGCATTCGGGGGGTCGGTAGCGGCATGGGCCAGTAATGGGCATGTACGCATGCGACCGCGCCGAAAGGGTGCGGAAACGCAAGGAGAGGGGTGAGCTTCCGGCCGATGAGGTCGATATTGCCAACGACCCCATCAAGCTAGAAGTACCCCAGGGGTCTGAAACGCCTACTCAACAGGCGTCCAATAAATAGGTGGGGAATCGGGCTGTTCGCGACGACGTTGTTGCGGCAGCCCTTTCCATTTTTTATGCAAAACTTGCATTTTAAATACCGCTTGATACAATATAAGCATGAATAATAGATTTTTTTCAGCGCTCTGTCTCGCATTGACCTCAACTAGAAGGCTGATGTTTGTGCTGTGAAATAATCCACTTTAAATATAACCCAAACATGAGCCTTCTAGAAATATGAGGCTTGTTTGTTCTTTAACCTTTTCGCAAGGGAGGTGATAAAGTTGTGTAGTCTCGAAGACGACAACGAGGAAGGACACAGGTTGGTGTCCCTAGTTCCCAAGGGTTCAACCGAAGCTCGTAAGGAATTGAGGCGCGGACTCGAAATCGAGGTCGAGCAAAACAAGCGGGAGTATATCCGAGAGAGGGCGAAGCAAAATAGAACCCCCGGTGGTTCTCTGGATGTCTGAGAAAGAGGTAATCGATGGACCGGTTGCGAAATCTGCAGCCGGCCCATTCTACTTTATAGGCTTATTTTTCAACACAGAAGGGTGAAAAAGTCACTGGCAAAAACATTTAAATTCTGATATAATTATTACAATTATGGCTAAAGAAAAAGACCAAAAAGGTGCCGAAAAAGGGCACCATTATAGCGCCGAAGACATCTCAGTATTAGAAGGCCTAGAGCCCGTGCGCAAGCGCCCTGGAATGTACATAGGTACCACTGGGCCTGACGGCATGCACCACCTGGTATGGGAAATTTTTGACAACTCGCGCGATGAAGCCATGGGAGGCTTTGCAAATGATATAGAGGTAGTGCTTCTTCCGCAAAACCGCATACGCGTAGCCGACAATGGCCGCGGAATTCCGGTAGACTTGCACAAGAAGACAAAAGTTTCGGCTCTTGAAACGGTCATGACCACTCTCCACGCTGGAGGAAAATTCGGTGGGGAAGGATACAAAGTTTCCGGCGGTCTCCACGGAGTAGGAGCATCTGTTGTGAACGCGCTTTCCATTTTCTGCGAAGCGGAAGTGCACAAAGATGGAGGCGTATATGTGCAGGCATACTCCCAGGGCAAGAAAAAGTCTGCAGTAAAAAAAATAGGATCATCTAAGCTCCACGGTACCATCATTACTTTCGAACCAGACCAACAAATATTCGGCAACATAAAATTTGATTGGAATACAATTGTAAACCACGTCCGTCAGCAAGCATATCTGGTGAAAGGTCTTCGAATCACAGTCATAGACGCGCGGGGAGTGGACAGCAAAAAAATAGATCCGATAGAAACTTTTTATTTTAGAGAGTTAGGCTTTGAGCTTCCGTCGGTTACTTTTTATTTCGAAGGCGGTCTTATTTCATTAGTTAAGTATTACAATAAACTTCAGAAGCCAATACAGAGCAATATTTTTTATGTTGAAAAAGAATTAGATGGAGTAGGAGTAGAGATTGCACTTCAGTATGTAGACGACATTGTAGACCGCATTTTCCCATTTGCAAACAATATATACACAGGAGAGGGAGGCACGCATGTAACAGGGTTTAAAACTGCGCTTACTAGGACACTTAATACCTACTGCAGAAAAAATGAAATGATGAAGGAATCCGAAGGAGGATTTACAGGCGATGATGTTCTAGAAGGACTTACCGTTGTAATCTCAGTAAAGCTCCGGGAGATACAGTTTGAAGGACAGACCAAAGCAAAGCTTGGAAGCATGGAAGCCCAGGGGGCAGTAGCCACTGTGTTCGGCGAGGCGTTCTCGAACTTCCTGGAAGAAAACCCTGATGATGCGAAATCCATAATAAACAAATCTATACTTGCCCTTAAGGCCAGAAAGGCCGCCAAAGCTGCCAAAGATTCTGTTCTAAGGAAGGGTGCGCTAGAAGGAATGACGTTGCCCGGGAAGCTTGCCGACTGCCAGAGCAAAAGCGCTGAAGAGTCAGAACTTTTCTTAGTAGAGGGAGATTCTGCTGGAGGAAGCGCCAAGCAGGGCAGAGATCGTCGAACCCAGGCCATACTTCCGCTTCGCGGAAAAATCCTAAACGTAGAGCGAGCTCGTATAGACAAGATGCTTGCCTCAAAAGAAGTAAAATCGCTCGTCATTGCACTTGGCACTTCAATAGGAGATACATTTGATCTGGAAAAGATGCGTTATCACAAAATCATTATCGCTACCGATGCGGATGTGGACGGATCGCATATACGCACTCTTTTACTTACTCTTTTTTACAGATACTTTAGGCAGATAATTGATGCCGGGTATATTTATATCGCACAACCGCCCCTGTATAAAATAAAAAAGGGCAAAGAAATATCTTATGCCTATACCGATGACGAGAAGCTGAAAATAGTGGGCAAGGATGGAGACGTGAGCGAGATACAGGAGATTGAAATCGATGCTGGAGATCAAAATCTGGCGGAAACTGAGGAAGAGAAAATGGAAGATAAGAAGAGAACTAGCAAGATACACATACAGCGCTTTAAAGGCTTGGGAGAAATGAATCCGGAAGAGCTATGGGAGACTACTATGGATCCAAAAAATCGAGTACTAAAAAAAGTGAACATTGAAGACGCCGAAGAGGCAAACAAAATCTTTGATATTCTTATGGGTTCCGAAGTGCCTCCCAGAAAATCTTTCATCCAGTCAAACGCCAAACTCGCGGAGATTGATATTTAGATATATAATGTATTTGATGAGAATCAAATCCAAATCAGGTTTTACTCTTATTGAACTATTAGTGGTTGTTGCGATCATAAGCTTGCTTGCCTCTATAGTTTTTGCTTCCTTGAATTCTGCCAGATCAAAAGCTCGCGATGCAAAGAGAAAAGAAGATTTTCATAGCATTCAGCAGGCTCTGGCACTATACTATAGTTCTTATGGTCAATATCCTCCAGCAAAACCACAGCAATCTTGTGGAGGTTCAGACCCAAGCTGGGCGTCCAGCAATGGAAACTGTGGAGGTCAGTGGCTTACTACAGATGTTAATTTTTACCAGTATATGCCAAACGTCCCGGTAGACCCTACGAATACCGGAGGAAATGCAGGAGTCGGCAATAATCAATATGTATACAGCTATTATCCATCACTTACAGGCAATACCGACTACGAGCTCATTACCCAGCTGGAAAATTCTAGTGATAAACAATCTTGCGGCATAACCGCGGCTTACTATCATGGAGCTGTGCCGAATCTGCCCTGGTGTGCTCCCTGGCCCAGCAATATTGGCCGCAGCCAGGCTATTTATTCTGAGCACTAAACTATTTCTTGTTTTTTATTTCTTCCTTTAGTTTTTCTATCAGCACTTCAGGAGTAAGATTTTCTAGTTTCTCTATTCTACCTTCTATGGTAAGAGTACCTGCTTCTTTTTCCTTGTCGCCGATGATAACTAAGTAGGGGATTTTTTCTATTTTTGCGTTTCTTATTTTTTTACCAAGGGATTCGTTTGTCTCATCAAGTTCCGCTCGGATGCCCGCATCTTTTAAATTTTTCAAAACGTCAACAGCATAGTCCATGTGCTTGTCTGTAGATATCGGGATTACTTTTACCTGTATAGGCGAGAGCCAGAAGGGGAATGCTCCGGCAAAGTGCTCTATCAGGATACCTATAAATCTCTCAAGCGATCCGTATATGACCCGGTGCACCACTACGGGCGTCTTTTTTGATCCGTCCTTGTCTGTATAAGTAAGCTCAAATCTGCGTGGCTGTTGAAAATCCAGCTGCATAGTACCCATCTGCCAGTCGCGCCCTATGGCATCTTTCATTATTATATCTATCTTCGGGCCGTAGAAAGCTCCATCACCTTCTGCTACATCGTATTCTTTGCCCGATTTTTCAAGAACTTTTTTCAGAGCCCCCTCTGCTTTATCCCAGGTTTCAATATCTCCCAAGAAGCTCTCCGGTCTCGTACCCAGTCTAAATCTGTATTCTAAATTAAAAATACCATAAAAATCTTTACATACCTGCATGATATGCTCGTATTCGGATTCAATCATGTCTTCGGTAATATAATTATGCGAATCATCTTGCTGAAAAGATCTGCAGCGCAGAAGTCCGTTTAGGGTACCGGATCTTTCATATCTGTGCAGTCTATCAGTGTCAGAGAGGCGAAGGGGTAAGTCCTTATAACTTACCTGCATGGATTGAAATACTATCATCGCATTCGGGCAGTTCATAGGCTTTATTCCGTAAACCTCATTTTCTCCCATGTCCGCTATGAACATATCGTCTTTATAGTGATCCCAATGGCCTGAAATTTTCCATAGCTCTGATTTGTTCACGAGTGGGCTCGCTATTTCCAAGTAGCCAAGCTTGGCGTGCTCAACACGCCAGTAATTTTCAAGTTCTTTATACAAAATAAGACCCTTTGGTAGCCAGTAGGGCATACCAGGAGCAGTCTCGTGGAACATTAGAAGTTCGAGCTCGCGGCCGAGCTTTTTGTGGTCCCTCTTTTGGGCTTCTTCGCGCATTTTTATATAATTTTCCAATTCTTCTTTCGTATCAAAGGCCAGTCCGTATATGCGGGTAAGCATTTTATTTTTTTCATCTCCTCGCCAATATGCTCCTGCCATGCGGTCCAGCTTGAAACTATCAGGAATTATTTCCTTGCTTGGATTATCTAGGTGTCCGCCACGACAGAGGTCTGTGAACCCTCCGCAAGTGTAGAAAGTTATCTTTTCTCCTTTTTTCGCTATCTCGTCTATGAGCTCAAGTTTATATGGATTGTTTTTAAAATATTCTTTTGCTTCCTTTTCGGTTTTCTCCTCATGTGAAAATTTATCCCAGCTCTTTAGTATTTTCCTCATTTTCTCCTCCAGTTTCGGCAGATCCTTGTCGGATATAGGCGAGCTGAATTCTAAATCATAATAAAAACCGTCTTCAATGGAAGGCCCTATGGTATTTTTTGTGTCTGGATAAAGTTCCAGCACGGCGGCGGCCAGGAGGTGTGCCAATGAGTGTCTAAGATTGTGCAGTTTTTCCGTACTCGTCATGAGCTTTATAATATCATATCTGCCTTTGCAATTCACCCCTTATATGCTATATTATACGGCATTATGGTAGTACGAATGAGGCACACAAAATCTCATACCAAGAACAGGCGTTCGCATCACGCTATAAAGGCGACGAGTTTTGCGAAGTGCCCGAATTGCGGAGAGCCGAAATTGCGGCACACGGTGTGCAGAAATTGCGGATTTTATAGGGGCAAGAAAGTGATAGACCTGGTAAAAAAGACCGAGAAAAAGCAGAAGAAAGCGAAAGCGAAAGAAGCGGAGAAGGCGAAATAATAAATGGCGCCCCTCGCGCAGGCGCGCTCGGGATGCTCATAAATTATATTCACTAGTTCATTAATTTATGGCAAACAGGCACCTTTCAAGATCAATAGTTCTTCAGACTTCTCTGGTTGAAATGGTAATGAAGAAACGAACGGTGGTAGATGAAATAATAGAGAAGGCCGCTCCTGACTGGCCGCTTGAAAAAATTTCTTTAGTTGATAGAAACATTCTCCGTATAGGTCTGACCGAGCTTCTGTTTGGCGATAGAACTCAGGTGCCTCCAAAAGTGGCTATAAACGAAGCCATAGAACTGGCGAAAACTTTTGGTGGAGAAAATTCCGGAAAGTTCATAAACGGCGTATTGGGGGCTGTATATAAGGAGATAGGCGAACCCGGCAAGGAGGAAACCAGTAAAAACAAGAATAAGAAGAAAGGCGAAGCGCATGATTTAAGCACCATGCAGGTGGAAAAATTCGGCGGTGCGCTCGTTTATTCAAAAAAAGGCAATGATCTTTACCTGGCTTTTGTTCACGATGTATTCGGATATTGGACACTCTCCAAGGGTCATATTGATCCAGGTGAGAGTGAAGAAGAGGGAACCATAAAGCGCGTAAAAGAAGAAATAGGTTTAGACATTACTATAGAAAAAAAGCTCGGAAACAACGAATACGTGGCGTCCCATCCGGAGAAAGGAAAAATCTTAAAAAAAGTGGCATATTTTTTGGCCAAGAGTGATTACCGTGACTTTATTTTTGAAAGTTCCGGGGGCTTAGACGGCGTAAAGTGGTTTGGTTTGAAAGAAATCCCGGAGCTCCGAATCTACAATGACATCATTCCTCTTATAGCCCAAGCGGTGGAAATTATAAGCAAAGTACCCTCACACCAATGATAAATTTTTCTGATTTTGAGAACAAAACAAAGATAATCTTTAAGGATAAAAACCTATTAAAACAGGCATTCGTGCATCGTTCTTATATAAATGAAAATCCGGGAGCGGCACTTTCACATAATGAACGGTTGGAATTTCTAGGAGACGCAGTCTTGGAACTCATCGTCACTGATTTCTTATATAAAAAATATCCATCCTATACCGAAGGAGAACTCACGGCAGTACGATCAGCCCTAGTTAATGCAGTTATCATATCGGAGGTTGCCTCAAAAATAGGCATGAATGATTATCTTCTTCTTTCCCGAGGAGAGGCTAAAGATAATGGCAAAGCCAGACAATATATACTTGCAAATACTTATGAAGCCTATGTGGGTGCCATATACATGGACCAGGGTTATGAAAAAGCAGAAAAGTTTGTGACAGAATCACTTTTACCGCACACGGATGAAATAGTTGCCAAAAAGCTCTGGCGCGATGCCAAGAGTCTGGTCCAGGAGAAGGCTCAGGAATTCGTATCTGTCACTCCTTTATATAAAGTGATGCACGAATCAGGTCCGGATCACGACAAGCATTTTACGGTAGGTATTTTCTTCGGCCAGTCCTTGATTGCTGAAGGCAAAGGAAAGAGCAAGCAAGAAGCGGAGCAGAAAGCCGCCGAGGCTGCATTAAAAATAAAAAATTGGCTTGATTAGACCCACAGGTATGCGACTCAAAACCCTTGAGCTAAACGGCTTTAAATCTTTCTCTCAGAAAACGACCATGGAATTTTTGAGTCCGGTGGTGGCGATAGTGGGCCCTAATGGATCTGGCAAATCAAATGTGGTGGAAGCTTTCCGTTTTGTGTTAGGGGAGCAGTCCATGAAATCTATGCGCGGAAAGTCCGGGCTTGATCTTATTTTTAAGGGCTCAAAGGCGTTACCCAAGGGCACTCGAGCCGGAGTAGTAATACATTTTGACAATATAGATAAGGTATTTAAGCTCTCAAACGAGTCAGGCGAAAATATAAATCTTTCCTATGATGCAATTTCAATTTCCCGCGAAGTTTATTCAGACGGGTTAAATAAATATATATTAAATGGCCAGGAAGTGCGCCTAAAAGACATTCACAACCTTCTGGCTTCGGTAAACATCGGCTCTTCAGGGCACCACATAATATCCCAGGGCGAGGCTGACAGGATATTGAATGCTTCTGCTAAGGATAGACGAGAGATGGTAGAAGACGCGCTTGGACTTAAGATTTACCAGTACAAGATTAAAGAAAGCGCCCGAAAGCTTGAAAAAACGGAAGAGAACATGAAAGAAGTGACAATGCTTCGAAGGGAGAACGCTCCACATCTTAACTTTCTAAAAAAACAGGTTGAGAAATTTGAAAAGTCAAAAGAAATGCAGGCAGAGCTCCTAGGTCTTTACTTAGAATATTTAAAGAAAGAGAGTGTGTACCTCGATCGAGAAAAATCTAGCTTAACGCAAGAGAAAAACAAAATAAAGAAAGAGCTTGATGAAGTATCCTCAAAAATATCCGAGACAGAAGATGGTGCTTCAAACAAGGGAAGCAAGAAAGTAGAAGAGCTACGGCAAGTTGAAAAGAAAATAAATGAAATCCGCTCCGTAAAAAGCGAGATAGAAAGGAAGCTTGGACGCATAGAAGGAATGATAGAAATGGAAGAGCGCAGAAAGGAGCAAGCGCCAGAAATTTTCGCCGTGCCACCCGAAGAAATAAAGCTTATAGTAGAGGAAATAAACGCATCCTTGAATGAGGCATCTCAAAAGCAAAATATAGATGAAATTCGTCCGATACTCTCTAGCATAAAAAATATTTTGAAAAGACTTAGCAAGGAATCTAAAAAAGAGGGCGGTAACGGACATGTCACAGAAATAGATAATCTTAAAAAGGCTAGGCGCGAGATGGAGAGCGAGATGGGGCGAATTGCTCTAGAAGAGAAGAAGATTACGGGGTCCATAGAAACTCTGAAGCATGAGATAAACGAAGAAATGTCCGCGCTTCGAGATAAGGAAAGGGAGAAATTCTCGTGGAAAGTAAGACAGCAAGAATTATCTTCAGGCCTTGAGATCATTTTAGTGAAAGAAAGCAATTTACACAGAGAAACAGAGGCGTTTGAAAACGAACTAAAAGAAGGCTCGGTCATCGTAGGACCTGAAATATTGTCCTACAAAAAATTCCAGTTTGAGAGTATGCCCGATAGAGGCGTCCAAGAGGAAACAAGGAGAAAAATAGAACGCATAAAAATAAAGCTTGAAGATGCAGGTCTCGGGAGCGCAAACGAGATCGTGAAAGAATTTGAGGAAGTAAGCGCCAGAGATAAATTCCTAGAAAGTGAAATGGGGGATTTAGCGGCGAGCGTGGAATCACTAAAGAAACTTATGACTGAGCTAAAGAATAAGATAGATATTGAATTCAAGGAAGGAATCAAGAAAATAAATGTGGAATTTCAGGAATTCTTTTCTCTCATGTTTGGCGGCGGTTCCGGGCACTTATCCGTAGTGGTAGAAAACAAGAAGAAGAGAACGCTAAGAGGTATAGAAGATGAAGAGCTCGATAATATTGAAGAAGAAATTGTGTTTGAAGAAGGAATAGAAATAAATGTATCGCTTCCGCACAAGAAGGTAAAAGAGCTTCACGCTCTTTCCGGCGGCGAAAGATCTCTCACGTCTATTGCACTACTTTTTGCCATGTCACAAGTAAACCCTCCGCCGTTTCTGGTCTTGGATGAGACCGATGCAGCTCTAGACGAAGCAAACTCCAGAAAATACGGAGATATGCTAGAAAAACTCTCTAAGCATTCACAGTTAGTGGTGGTAACTCACAACAGGGAGACTATGTCTAGAGCAGGAGTACTCTATGGCGTAACTATTGGCCAAAACGGAGCTTCCAAACTTCTATCCGTCCGCTTCGACGAAGCCGCCCAGATTGCCAAATAGTATTTGACAATTCTCCCTATTGTAGTAAAAATCAAGGTAGAGGAATGTTATTCACAATCTATCCAAAGGTCTATCTGTATGACAGACTTACGTAGGCTGTACCAACTGGTCGCCTCCCTCGATAGCGACTACGAAAAAAAGGCCGTGCGGTTGCTTACCGACGCCGACCGAAATTCGGTGCTCGAGCAGAAACTGCATGATCTCCTTGCTAGGGGTACTTCGATCGAGGATGCCGGTAAACTCGCCAAGCAAATCGGCCGCGAGCTTACCCATAAGGAGATCGAAGCCATCCATGAGTACTACGTAAGCAGCGGATGGCTCATGGGTGCCGATCAGACGGCAGCGCTTCTAGGCCGCGAGGTTACTCAGTCGGAACTCCCCCGAATGTTCAGGCCGAGACTCGAGAACTATAATAGAGCGGATGTGGCAATGGAGATTGCTCGACGAGTCTCTGATCAAAAACACCGCGTTGAGTTCCTCGAGAAGATCATCGCCTTCTGCGTCAAGCGCGGTTGGACACTCGGGGAAGTTCAAGAAGCGGCTCGCTTGATCGGCCGCGAGCTTACCTACAGAGAGCTTTCGGCTTTTTGTGGGATGGCTGTCTTGAGTGGGCGGCTCAGCGAAGCACAAGACATCGCTCGCTTGATGGGTCGTGAGCTGACGAAAACGGAGCTCCTCGACACCTTCAACGCAGCTAATCGAATGAGGTGGTTCAAGGAAGCGCGTGATGCGGCTCTGCTTCTTCCCGAGCCAGCTCGCACAGAGTGTCTTGCAGAAACACTGCGAGAGTCCGTGGAGAAGGGAGATCTGGCTTGGGCGAAAGACATTGCCGGTATCCTCGGCCGGAATTTTACTCAGGACGAACTTTCGAAGCTCCTCGAGCGTGCGTTCTGGTCCCCATACAACGAGAACGTCGCCAGGGTGTTCGAGATGATTCCAGAAACCGAGCGCATCGACGTACTGGCAAGAATCATCGAATCGAGTCAGAAGCAGGGCAAGACTACAACAGCCAAAAGGGCGGCTGATCTCGCCTTGAAGACTGGTGTCTAGACGGTTGTAACGCTAAGTTCTCTTGCGTATAAAAAGAGAGCATCACGAGCCTCGGCTGGTCATATCGATCGGCCGGGGCTCAAAACGTTTATACGAGCACATAATCTATAGTTTTCCTTTCCAGATCAGTGCCTTTTACTTTTATTTTTACGCGGTCGCCCAATCGGTATTTTTTCTTTTTCTTCTGGCCCAATAACTCAAGTTTCTTTTCATTGAAAATATAAAAATCATCGTTCATGTCACGCACCCGCACTAGACCTTCGCACTTCGTTTCGATTTCCTCTACGTATATGCCCCATTCGCTTATACCGCTTATTACCCCGTCAAATTTTTCTCCTAAGCGCTTTGACATATATTCTACCTGCTTGTATTTTATTGATGCACGTTCAGCATCCGATGCGCGCTTCTCTTGCTCAGAAGAAATTCTAGATATCTGTTCGTATTCTTTTATCCTATCAATTCCTATTTTCTTTCCGTTTAGGTGATCCGTAAGCATTCGATGTACTACAATATCCGGATAGCGCCTAATAGGGGAGGTGAAGTGGGTATAGTATTGAAAGGCGAGACCATAGTGACCAATGTTTTTAGTAGAGTAAATCGCCTTAGCCATAGAGCGAATGACGGCACGATGCACAGTATCTTTTTCGTTTTTTCCTTCCAGTTCTGAGAGAATTTTATTTATCTCTTTTGAAGGAATGACACCATCTTTAAGGCTTACTTTATGCCCCAGACTTCTTAGGAAAAATGCCAAGTCTTCCATTTTCTCTTTACCAGGCAAGTCGTGGACTCTATAGACAAATACACCTTCCTTCTTTATGTCCTTTGAAATAAGTTCTGCAACTTTTCTATTTGCAAGAAGCATGAATTCTTCTATAAGTCTGTTTGAATCTCCGCGCTCTTTTTTAATCACTTTAATCGGTGTGCCATTTTTATCCAAAACAAACTTCACTTCCTCTTGATCAAGTGATATGGCGCCTTTTTTAAACCTTTCATCTGTGAGTTTCTTTGCAAGCTTGTTTAGTAAAGCAAGCTCTTTGTGAAGTGGTGCACCAGATTTTTTTATGGATTCTTCCGCTTCTTCGTAAGTAAATCTCTTTTGGGAATGTATTACCGTGCGGCCGAACCATTCACCTTTTACTTTTGCGTCTTTGTCCATTACAAAAATTGCGCTCATGGTAAGCCTGTCTTTGTCAGGGACTAAAGAGCACAAATCGTTTGATAGCTCTTCTGGGAGCATGGGAATAGTGCGGTCTACAAGGTACACGGAAGTTCCGCGCTCGCGCGCTTCCTTGTCTATGTCACTACCCACTTTCACATAGTGTGAAACGTCTGCTATATGTATGCCTATCTCAAAGTTTCCATTGGGTATTTCTTTGAAAGATATTGCGTCGTCAAAGTCTTTTGCGTCATAGGGATCTATGGTAAATGTAAGAATTCCTCTCATATCCTTGCGTCCCTCATAATCTTTTTCTTTTATTCCGCTTTGCTTTATTCTAGACGCCTCATCCTCTGCAGAGGAGGAGATCTCTGCGGCAAATCCTTTCTCTAGAGCAATAGCATGCATCTCTGCATCGTTGTCGCCGGCGCGGCCGAGTACTTTTATTATTGTTCCTTCCGGAGCTTTTTGTGGATCATTCCAGGAAATAATACTACCGAAAACCTTATCTCCAGTTTTTGCTCCTTTTAATGAATCACTTGGAATTAAGATATCGGTATACATTTTCGTATCATCTGGCTTCAGGAAAAATAAATCTTTTTCTTTTTCAAGCACTCCGGCAAAGCCAGTTTTTGCTCTTGATATTATCTTAGACACTTCTGCGCTCTGTCTGCCGCGGGGGAGTACGAGCGGGTGAAGTATTATCTCCACTATATCTCCATGGAGGGCTGTATTTAAATTTCTTCCGCTTACTTCCGGGTCTTCACCCATCCTTTTTTCTTCTCCTAGGCGGACGTAGCCCGTACCTTTGGACGATATGGATATAACTCCCTCCGCTCTTTTTAGTTCTTTTGGGTGCTTTTCCCGAGAGTGCTTTTTCACATGATCAATATAACATAAAAACTGGTTTGAAGCTTGATTTATTTGCATTTGAGAAAAATTATGGTAGACTCCCTGTATGTTAAAAATAAGACTTCAGAGAGTTGGAAGGAAGAACGACCCCTCATTTCGGGCAGTTTTAACCGATTCAAAAAACAGCACCAAGAGCGGAAGATTTCTGGAAATAGTAGGTACTTATAATCCAAAGGCG
>WNFI01534003.1_pt1 | contig 15155 bp, 13 predicted proteins | sample 5400471 | NCBI WGS metagenome assembly WNFI01 (sample SAMN13153348, study PRJNA577476) | soil metagenome | isolation source: 100 cm saprolite on Douglas fir-dominated hillslope | place: USA:California | collected 2013-09-17
TCCTGCCTGATGGTAAGCTTTTGCCACAAGGGTTTGTAGCAGAACGGAGGGACAAACAGCTTCCATTAGAACTCGCGCCAGGGGCCGATCATGAAGTGCACGGGGACGCTTACCCCGTGCTTAAAGCCCTGAAACTAAATGGTAATAGTGACAAGGTAATCTCACGGTTCGCTTAAATTTCAGGTGGTTTTTGAGAATTGCCCTCTCAAGCACCCAATTTGTGAGCGTTTGAATGACAATCGAACCTTGCTTTGGCAAAGGAGCCTGATGCGCTAACATATCAAGGTCGATGAAATCGAAACTATGACGTCCTCATTCCCTGTCATACATAGCAGGAAAATATGCTGAGAGCATATCTTTTGTCTTGTTATCTATGCTCAGAGTAGCTATGCTATAGGCAGGAAGACCTACATTCTCACAGAAAAGAGGGCATTCATGCATATTGGCCCTGCGTTAAGGAAAACACCCTCTAGCCGCAAAGTAGATAAGTGCGGCACAGTTTTGGAAGAATCACCTTTTCAGGCGATGGTCGTTTGAGAGAGAGGAATGCGCTCAGTCATATCGAGCGTAAAGCGCCCATAGGGGTTCACATGTTGATAAAAGAGCGGAGTCAAGCCGCGCCAGTCTTCCTGCTTCATGGCCTGCTTCCATTTTTCCTCAGCCAGAACCTCCTGGAGCAGGAGGGTATTGACCAAAGCGAGGCTGACCTGGATCAGATGCAGGCACAGGAGCGCCATCTCTTGATCTTCAAGGCGATTGGAGAGCAGCTCCCCTCCACGAGCGGAGAAAATGAAGCCATTCACACTGTTCCACTGCCGCAGCAACGCATCGGCCTCCGCCGTTCCTGTCTTGAGAGCCGAAGCGTACTTGACCATCATATCATATTGTTGCGCTATTGCTTCCCAGTTGATCGGCTTTCCCAACGCTTCTTTGAGGTGAGGGTAGTCGTCCTGCGTGCTTGCCTCCACCGGCGCCAATTTCTGCGAGTGGATCGGCTTGAGGCGGGGCAGCAGGCGAAATCCGAGGAGATGACTGAAAGCAAACCCGATTTCACTCTGACCATGAGAATCGGTCATCTGATGCTTGATGGTCATGTCCGTACAGTGGCGAAGCACTCCTTCCAGCATGGCGGCCACTTCAGAAGACGTGCAAGACTTTAACTGTGAATAAATGCAGACAGAGCGACGTTCTACATGCCAGTACACCAGGACGCCTGGCGCACGATAGCGTGCATGCCATTGCGTCAGGAGATTCTGATCGACGGCGTAAAATCGTTTGGAGTCGGAGGCACAGGTAGAGGTCGCCGCTCCCCAGATCGACTCCAGCCGAGCGCGAAGCAAGGCATTGACCACCTGAGCGATGGCAGCGCGCATGTGCTCTTTGTGGAGATAGCGTCGTCGCGTATAGCGTAAATCTTCGGCAGTGATGTTCGGGTCAACTCCGGCCATCCGCTTGAGTCCCATATTGGTTCCCATCCCATACATGCACAGCAGTAAACGCTTGTGCAGTAATTCGGGGTCGATGGCTTCACGGCTCCCAGTTGACTGGAAACAGTCCAAGCATCCCGTGAGCATGGCTGATTCTTTGAGCATATCCAGTAAGCCAAGCACACCCCATCGGCGCAGAATTTCCGTTTTCAGGCGCGGAAGATGTTTGGGTTCAGGTTGCTTCGGAAGCGGAGAGAGCGTGATCCAGCCTTTGCCGCGTTTGGTGCCAATCGCCACATCGCTCGGCTTTTTTGCCATGAAGCGTTCAAAGGAGGCGAGCGCCGTCGTCAACTGCGCCTTTAAGGAAGCAATGAACTCATCAGCCGAAAGGGGCAAGTTGAGATCCGCGTAGTAGGTGGCTCGATGCTGGTCAAAATCGCGTGGAAGGTCGTCTTCCGGGTTGTAGTTACGTGGAATACAGCCCTTCAATAAAGGAGACAGAAAACAGCAATGGCTATCTACCCATATTGCGAAAGTGTTCACTAGCCAAAAAGGAGCCGGAGGCTCATCAAGCATCCCGAGAGCTTGAGGCCCGGTCGGGGTGCTCCCATCGTGCTCATGCAAGCTGGAACGCGGGGCAAGCGATGCCGCCCGGCCTGACCCTTGCCTGGGGTGGGTAGACTCGCAGAGCGAGAGCGACCGGGGGACGGTAACGCTCATCAATGCAGGACCCAGGTCGCTCTCGGCGCGCAGCGCTCGACCCATCCCAGGCAAGGGCGGCATCGCCCGCGCTCCAGCTTGCTTGCAGTTCTGTTTGCAAGAGCATGCTATGCTCTCGAATAGAGGAGAGTTGTGACTGGGTAAGCAGGCTTCTCATGCGAGAAATAGGTTGGGAACGCTATCCTCAGGTAGCGCGGTTTCCCATGACCAAATCATGGCTCCAGATCCAGGGGAATCTTGGTCTCGCTGCCACCACCATTGCAGCCTACGGACGTGCTCTGGAGGATTACCTCACCTTTTGTTGTCAGCAGCAGATCGAGGTAGCAACGGCCACAAGAGCACACCTCTCCCTCTACGTTCATGACCTTGCCTCTCGCCCCAACCCTCGTGGGGCTAACATCCGTGCCCTTGATTCTGGCTCCGGTTTAGCGAATGCTACCTTGCAACAACGCCTTACTGCCATCAGGCTGTTTTACGACTACCTCATGGAAGAGGGGATCCGCCCAACCAATCCAGTCGGGAGAGGGCGTTACACACCTGGCTAGGGATTTTCAGGCGCACGCGAGAAAGGACTCATTCCGCGCTACCGCAAACTTTCCTGGATCCCTTCAGAGGACCAATGGCGAAGTGTGCTTGAAGCGGCCAAGCAGGAGCCATTGCGCAACCGCGTGATGCTCGCTTTTGCCTACGATGCAGGACTCAGACGTGAAGAACTGTGTGCGCCCTCGACCAGTGATTTTGATCCCGCACGCAGGCTGATGCGCGTGCGGGCGGAGACCACCAAAAACCTGATGGAACGCATGGTACCCTACTCCGAGGCTACTAGCCAGCTTTACGCTGCCTACCTTCAGGAACGTCGGCTACTCAGCCGAAGTCGCGGCCCCCTCTTTTTGTCAGAGTCAGATCGCAATTTGGCCTCTCCCATCACCATTTGGACCTGGTCCAAGGTCGTCAAAGGAATTGCTGAACGTTCGGGTGTTCACCAGTTTACGACTCATACCCCTCGGCACCTCTGTCTGACGGATCTCGCCCGTGCAGGGTGGGACCTGCACGAAATCGCCACCTTTGCAGGTCATCGCAGTATGCAAAGCTCGCTGCTCTACATTCATCTCAGCGGACGCGAGCTGTCTGCGAAGCTGGAGCAGGGGATGACAGAGATCCACGCTTGGCGGGTTTCCATGCTCCGGGAGGTGCTCGTATGATCACACTCCTGAAAACAGAACCGTCCTCATCGAGTTCCTGGGCATGGCCTGTGGACCCTTCTGCATATGACCGTACGGCGACCCTCAGTGCCGAAGAGTACCATGCTCTTGCCGAGCGCGTGCAACGGTCAGATGAGGGACAGGCCTGCTACTTCGTCCACATGCCTCCAGTGCTCACTCGTCTCACCCGTCCACTCTACGATGTCCTTGATCTCACCAAGGCCATTGCGCAAGTTCGGCGGGAAGTGGTGCATCTGTTCTTGCGAGAGATGTACTTCCGACAGCAGGCTATCTGGGGTTGGACGCAAGACGACTGGATCGATCTCTTTAATGTCCAGCGTCCACAGAAGCTAGCTCATCGCTTGAGTCATTACCGCCATCAGGTGTATGTGATCGGCTATGTCCTCTGCAATTTCACCGACTTCTCAGCAACCGGCAGAAACGTCATGCGCTATCCCATTGCCAAGAAAGTCTTTGGGCAAGAGGCCATCGACACGGCGGTCGAGCGGGTGAAAACGGTTATGCTCGCCTGGGGTTACAGCCAAACGCGAAGCGATGACTATCTCCTGAGAATCATGTGCGCGCTCTTTCTGGCCAATCGCAGTCCACGGCTTGAGGACCTGACCACCGACATCATTGCGCAGGTAGCGCGTCGAGACATGGCTCTCTACGAAGACGAGTATGCCGTCATCTCACGCGTGCTGGTCCACCTCGGCATGTTAAACCATCCCATTGTGCCAGCAAGCAGTCAGAAGACATCGGCATCCCCACAACAGGTCCCGGCAGTGTGGGCCGAGTGGTGTCAGCGATGGCATGCCACCTCAACACTCGCAGCATCGACGCGAGGCGGGATCTACTCGTGGCTGCTGACGGTCGGACGCTGGCTCGCGCAAGCGCATCCTGACGTCGAAAGCCCTGAACAGTGGACGCGCGAATTAGCCCTGGAATTTGCGGCGGCCGTGGATCGTCTCACCGTCGGAGCCTGGGCACATCGCTCACTGCCAGCCGATATCGTCAGCAAGCCCATGAAGCCCAAAGCCAAGGTGCATCATTTCTCCAGCATGCGCATCTTTTTCCGCGATCTCCAGGAGTGGGAGTGGATCCCGCGCCGTTTTGATCCCTTCCGTTGCTTGGCGACTCCCCGTTCCATCAAAGCTCTGGTTGGACCCGACCCACGGATCATCGCTGATGACGTCTGGGCCAAGCTCCTGTGGGCCGGACTCAATCTGACCGCAGAAGACCTCGCGTCACGTTCGACGGCCCCCTCACGACCGCGCGAGCATCGCTACCCGCTTGCAATGGTGCGGGCCATCGTCATGGGCTGGCTCTTCTGCGGATTACGCCGAAATGAAATTGGTCGGCTGCGGGTAGGCTGTATTCGTTGGCAGAGCCGCGTTGGACTCCTGCCTGAAACCGATGCCGCGGTCTCCAACGAGGCCATTTGTTTGCTGGATATCCCAACCAACAAAACGGGAACCGCGTTTACCAAGCCAGTGGATCGTGTCGTGGGTGAAGCCATCAAGGAGTGGGAACGCATCCGTCCCACGCAACCTCCTGCGGTGGATGCGAAAACAGGAGAGCTGGTCGATTACCTGTTTACCTACCGTGGCTATCGTGTCGGGCTCGACTATCTGAATCGGACGGTGATCCCTCTGTTGTGTTACAAGGCCGGGGTGCCCTTGCAGGATGCTCGTGGCTCCATCACGACGCACCGAGCGAGATCGACCATTGCCTCGCAGCTCGCCAATGCCAAAGATCCCATGACCTTACTGGAGCTGCAGCAATGGCTGGGGCACCGGTCACCCGAGTCAACAAGACATTACGTGCTGGTTTCGCCGACGAAGCTCGCGAAATCCTACACAGACGCGGGCTACTTCGGGCGCAATGTCCGCACCATCGAGGTGCTGATCGATCAGGATGCCATCAAGAGTGGAGCTGCCGCGCATGGGGAACCGTGGCGCTTCTTCGATTTAGGTCACGGCTATTGCCTCTATGAGTTCTTTGAGCAGTGTCCTCACCGCATGGCGTGCGCCCGCTGTTCATTCTATCGACCAAAGGGGTCCACCCAGGCGCAACTGTTGGAGGGGAAAGCGAACCTGGTGCATATGTTACAAGAGATCCCGCTCAGCGAAGAGGAGCGAGCGGCAGTCGAAGATGGGATCGAGGCGATGGAAAACCTGTGTCAGCAGCTCGCCGATGTGCCGACTCCTGCTGGACCAACACCGCATCAGTTGTCCACTGCCCAACAAAAGATCCCAACGGTCATTCCTGTTGAAAAGGTACACCGGAGGCGCTAAACTCTCGTAAGGAGGTGAACAATGGAGACACCCGCTCTCCGGCCGGCAACAACACAGGATATTGATGCACTGGTTTCTCTGTATATCGAGTTTCATGAGTTTCATGTCCTGGGGGTCCCTGAGCGATTGCGCAAACCTGATACCTACGATGAGACGACGCTACGAAACACGTTGTATGAGCTGATACAGCGCGACGATGCTCAGCTCATTGTCGTTGACTCTGCAGGAAAACTTGTTGGTCTCGCGGAAGTGTATCTGCATCAGGAGGAGTCCCATCCACTGACAGTGGCCCATCGCTATGGCTATCTGCAGAGCCTCATCATCTCTGCGCCATTCAGAAAGAGCGGTTTGGGAAAACAGTTGGTCGTGGCCGCGCACCAGTGGGTAAAGGAACAGCATGCGACAGAGATGCGAGTTGAGATTTGGGAGTTCGCCCAGGGACCGCTGCATTTCTACGAGGCATTAGGTTACCGCACCCTGAAACGAGATCTCGTCATCGATCTCGATTGAAGCATGCCTTACTCTTGATGACCTGTATTCCACATAATTGCGAAATTGGGCGGCTCCCGATACCCAGATCTCCTTGCTCCGCACGCGCTCGCGCAAGGTTTGCAAGACGCTCAGTTCGTAGGTCAGGCGATTGACACGGGTCTCCCCGGCGCTATCTTTTTCGGTCACAATGTTTTCCCAGGCATCGGGAAAGACCCCCTCAAGGGGAGGACTGACCTCCAGGGGATACCAGGCGACCCGGCTGCTCACGTACTCACGGACAACTGCAAGTGCCTCGATCACGGGCTGATAGGCGGTATTGTTCGAGTGAAAGTCGAGCACCTCCAGCAAGGCCGGGAGAATCTGGCGATAATGATTGCGATACGAGGAGCGCATGACTTCTTGCACCTTTTGCCGGTACGCTCCCCCTTGCGCTTTGTATTCAGCCACCAGATCGCGCAAGGTTTGTTCGTTCACGACCGGAAAGACCACGTCTCGAACAGATTCATCAGGATGCTCCAGCGCGGCATCAGCGATCTTATACAGCATGCGCGTTTTTCCTGCAACTCGTTTGAGATCGTTGATATAGGCAGCTTCAACGCGGTGTTCAGCTCGCTTTCCGATACGATGCACAATCTGGATCAACAGCGTGACCAGGGCATCGGTCACTTCCTGGGTTCGCTGGACGACCAGGGCTGCGAGCAGCGTCAGGCGAATAGCCTGGGGATGCTGGCGAATATGGGAGGGAGACTCAGCAGCAATACGTCGCCGCAAGCGCTCCACCAGCTTCGGTGTATACCCTTGAAACAGGTCCGCTGGCAAGCCAATGGCACGCAGCGAGCGCAACTTTGCGATCTCCGAGAGCGCACTCTCCACACCAACTGGACCAGGGTCCAGGCGCAGCAGATTCAGCGGAAGTTCTTCCTCTTCTTCTCCCTCTGTTGCGGGAGTAGACACCAGAAGGGCATCCAGGCGGCCCTGCATCTCAGGCGTGAGGCGGGCCATGACCACAGCGTAGATCTGTGTTTCATAGGAAGCGAATGCTGTTTCAATGAGCGCGGTGATGTCATCAGGAACCTCGATCTCGCGCGTTCGACATTCGGCACGAATCAGCTCGCGGAGACGTTCGGGATGGTGTTCATGTGCAAGAATGTCTGTGCAAAGCCAGGTGAGCAGGGCTTCTTCATCGGTGCGACGGAATTCGCGGACCTTCGTGATCGCGCGGATCTGCGCTCGATGGGCCTCAATGGTCCGCCCCTCCCAGGCATACTGGGCAAACAGAGCAGAATCAACGCCAACCTGGGTGGCGAGGAAGCGAACCACTTCAGGAGCTGCCTCTTGCCTGGAGCGCAAGAAACGGCCTTCATATCGGAAACATTTGAATAAAACGGCAAACCCTAAGCGTGTTGCCCCTGATTTATTGCCGACGGCGTTTAACTCGTCTGGCAGGAGGGTAAAGTGTTCGAGTAACTCCTCCGATGTCCACGTTCGCTTCATCCCTTTTCCTTCTGGTGTCTTTGCTTCCCGTCTTGCGAGCTCACGCCAAACACTGTTCTCTCGGTGCTCCTGCTCGCTTCTTGCTCCCCGATTTCGACCCAATGGGAGTGTAGCAAGGGAATGGTCTTTCTGACAAGAGGAACCGCCTGAATATGCTATTGGCTCTATTCCCTTTTTTCTTTGAATAAGCTCAAGGAGAAGGTTTCTTGTCTTGTTTTTCTCTTCAATTCGCGTTATGCTAAGCAAAACAAACTGGCCCTATAACGCAGTGTTGAGAGCAGCCGCAGCCATATGGGAAGAATCGCATATGCGAAAAGAGACGATCAGCCTTTCGAGCGATACTGATCATCAAACACGCCTCCTTTCATTATCACGTCGAGCGGGATTGTCTCTCATGATCAAGCGCCAGCATAATGAAACAGGGCCCAGAGGTCCTCTCTGCTGAGATGAAGGATCACCTTACGCAATAAAAGAGGGAAAAAGAGATGTTCGAATTAGTCAAAATGTGGGCACTCGTTGAAGTTCTCGGTTTGCTTTGCCTGCCACTTACTATTACTGTGTTTCACAATTTACCAGATCGAGGCTGGGCATTTAGCAAGACACTCGGGATAACAGTTTTCACGTTTGCTGTCTGGCTCCCGCTTATGTGCTTCCATAGTTTCCCGTATAGTCAAGCATTTGTGGCGACAAGGGAAAAATAGCACAAACAGGTCGAGTTCACTTTCCAACAGAAAAGTCGGCACTCTGCTCTCTTCAAATGCTACTTTGCGGCTGGTGACAGCAACCTTAACTCCACCCCATAATGCGTCTGCTGTGCCGATGAGAATACTTGAAATCACAGATCCACTCTGTCAATCAGTGGTCAGCTCTCCTCTCTTCGCTGCGGAAGCAGACCGCGTTCGATTGCAACAGCGACAGCCGCTGCCCTCGAATCAACATTCAGCTTGATGTAGATACTGTTTAGATAGGACTCGACTGTGCGACGTGTAATGCCCAGACGAGCGCCAACTTCTTTACTGCGTTCTCCAGATGCGATTCCGGCTAACACTTCCCGCTCTCGTGCCGTCAGCTGGAAGTCATTGTTCTCTTGTCGCGGTGATGGGGAACTGCCGCCACGCGCTGCGTGATGCAGAATGCGTTTCATCATCTCCGGCTGTAGAAGCATATCGCCACGGGCTGCGCTCCCTATCGCTTGCAATACTGTGTAAAGACTGCTCTCTTTCAGCAAATAGCCACGTACACCCGCTTGAAGGCTACGCAGCATCAGATCGTCCTCATCGTAGGTAGTCAAGACGATAATGGCGATCTGCGGCCACTGGGTACGTATGCGTTCAATTGCCTCTAACCCATCCATAACAGGCATACGCAAATCCATCAAAACCACATCGGGTTGAAGCGAACCAATCAGCTGAAGCGCAGCACTTCCATCAGCGGCTTCACCCACCAACTCAATCCTTTCTTCCATGCCAAGCATCAAGCGCAGGCCAGAACGGACTATTGGGTGATCGTCGGCGATGATCACGCGAATCTTCTCAGACATAGGTGTGATCCTCGATGCTCGAAGTGGAAGAGGAATGAGTGGCCTCTATGTGAGGTGGGTCAAGACTGCCTGATGGAGCAAGAGGGACACGGAACTCAAGTGTCGTTCCCTTACCATCTGAACTGCTCACAGACAATGTTCCCTCTACCAGATGGGCTCGCTCTTGTAGCCCCAGCAATCCATAATGACCAGTAGAGAGAGCCCGGTTGGTAGGATCAAAACCCTGACCATCATCCTGCATAGTGATCACGAGCCACTTTTCCACTCTCTTTGCTTCTACACTCACCTGGTGAGCATGGGCATGGCGTGCCACATTGTTTAACCCTTCGCCGATGAAGCGCAGGGCATGTTCGCAAGCGTGAGCAGGAGTGTGAATCAGGTCGTTCAGGTTGGTGTGATGCACTATGCCCGTCTTCTGGAAAAAATGCGTGATCTCTTGCTGAACTGAGGAGATGAGTTGATCAACGCGAGGTGTTCTGGAACGCAGATCGGTAATGGCATGTCGCGCATCTTGCAACGTCGTGCGTGCGTCGGCGAGTGCCTGGCTGAGGACCTCTTGTGCCTGCTGATAGTTCTTGCGATGCATCTGAGCAGAAGTGACCTCCAATTGCATGATCATCCCAGCTATTCCCTGTGCCAGGGTATCATGCAGTTCGCGTGCTATGCGCTGGCGCTCGGTCAGCAGGGTCAGCGTTTCAATTTGCCTGGATGATGCTGCTAACCTGCTATGTGCTCCCTGTAGCTCCAGGTGTGCCTGTTCGAGCTGTATTTGGGACTGGGATTGCTGCGTGTACAAAATCAGGTATCCCAGCACGAAAAAGACAATCGTTGTCAGATCGGAGAAGCTCCAGATGTTGAGCCAGCGAGCCGCCGAATGCGTTTCAAGATGAATACCTATGCCAAGCAAGACAAAAAACAGCAAGAGGCAGCTCATGCCAACCAGCAGCGCCGGAGCAGCACGTTTGAACATGACTACCGCGCAAAGTGTCAGCACCAGATAGAAATTCAATGCGAGGTAAGGCTCCTCCAGCATCCACTGCATTACTGCAACGAGCAGACCCTGGAGCAAGAAATAGAGCCAAAAGAACCGGGGCTGCACACGCTCAGAAAGCCCACTCCAGAGCAAAAAGCTATAGAGTGCAGCGAGCAGGAGAAAGATGAGGGTCGATGAGAGGGGGAGTGTGTGATTCAGGACAACACACACGCCGCTACTAATGATCGTATGTGGTGGGCCGCTATGACTACTCCCAAAAGTCGAGTCATTACTGCCCAGAAGCGCTCCGACAACCGCCATCGCTATCCAGAGCAGTAGAAACCAGCGCAACGGCTCTTTCGTCAAAATTCTCTTCATCATGGAATGATCTCTCCCTCGCTGATGGAACCTCTTGAGATTCCATAGTATACCATCAATTGCGAACCGCGCCCTCCCGAAAATTACTACCGTAAAAAGTGTAGCTTCAACAAATATTTCCCCTAGGGAAGTTCCACGATGACAAGGGCTTCGCAGGTCGCTAAAGTAGAGGGTGTGAAAATTAGATCTGATCACGTAGCTTCAGATAATGAGGTTTATTACACTTATGAAACGAGCCATAATAGTAACTGTACTTATTGTGCTGGCTTTAGGATTACTTATCGTCGGCCTGATCCGCACATCGGTTGCCCGTAATAATAACCCGGCACCAGCCTTGCACACCTCTGTTGCATATCTGCTGGATAACGATACGAATACCCCATTATTGGAGATGAATGGGGAAACGCGTTACCCTATGGCGAGCACCACCAAGATCATGACAGCTCTTATCGCCTTACAGCAAGCCGATCTCAACCAGCCAGTCGTCGTCAACCAGGATGCGGTTGATGAGGTCAAGAACAACATGGGCAGTAGTGCTCAGCTTGCGACGGGCGATACATTGACAATGCACGATATGCTCTACGGCCTGTTGTTGCCTTCGGGAGACGACGCGGCAATAGCCATTGCCGACAGTATCAGTGGCTCCCCGGCTCAATTTGTTGCCTTAATGAATGATTATGCCCACAAGCTTCATCTACACAATACACACTACAATAATCCGGATGGCCTGACATACTATGCCTCCGATGGCCTCCCAATACCTGGTCTTTACACCACCGCTGCCGATCTTGCCCAGTTGACACGCGTGGCGTTAAACAATTCGCTGTTCGCTCAGATTGTCAAAACAAAGACATACACTGTACCGGTGGCAGCTGATCATAGTTCATATAACTGGACCAATACAAACACTCTATTAGGCACCTATCCTGGTATACTTGGCATCAAAACCGGCTCGACCGTAGAGGCTGGTGAATGTCTGGTGTTTGCCGCCACCCAGAACGGTCATGTATTGATCGGCGCCATACTGCAAGAACCATTTAGCGATCAGGGTGCGGCGGACCGTTTCACTGACGCTAGAGCGCTCCTGAACTGGGGCTTCAACCAGCTCTCGATGAGCCGGGCAGGAACGCCAACGGACAATGGCTCTGCTGAACGATTTGTTGGGGTGTTCAAGCTCGCTGTGGCGGAACGTCGTGCCTATCACACGCTCCGGTCAGTTTCTTCAGGCGGCCCAGGACTGGGTTCAGTTCTACAATGGCGTGCGGCCTCATGAGAGTCTGGACTACGTTTCGCCTGATCAATTCGCTTTGGAACACGGCTTGCCCCCTGTTCCCTCACCCATCCTGTTCTAGGATGCCACGCAGGGTACGGCGCAGAGGTGGGCGATCAAAGACAAGAAAGGAACCGTATAGTATGTACAAGATGCAGATGCTTCCTATTCCTGGTTATCAAGATGAACCAGCCTCTCATCGCTTTTGGCGACAAGAGGAGGAAACCGATCAGGCGATGCTCCTCTTGCCAGGCGCCGACGTCTTTCTTCAGACGCCTATCCTCTACTATTGCTTCCTCGAAGGTCTGCGTCGAGGAGCGGATATTCTCTGGGTGGGATATCACGCCCGACCTCAGTTTGCTGCTCTTTCGAGGGAGGACAAAGGGATCTGGGCGAGACAGGACACCGCTGCCGCCTACCAGGAGCTGCTTGAGCAGCGCTCCTACAAGAGACTCACACTCATTGGGAAATCGCTCGGCACCCTCGCTCTGGAGCATCTGCTGAGTGCTTCATCGGTGACGATGCCCGTCCAGGTCGTCTGGTTAACGCCCTTGCTGCGGGACCAACTGGTGCGAGCGCACCTCTGCCAGGTGGCGTACCCGTCCTTGTTGATCATTGGAACACAGGACCACCAGTATGATCCGACCTATCTGCGTGAAGTGCAGCAACGTTGGACAGACGAGAAGCACCTGCTGGTCATTGAGGGGGCGGATCATGGGCTGGCCGTTGGCGTAGATGGCACCGATACGCTCGGCTCCCTTCAGGTGCTGGAACAGGTAATGCGTGCGATCCAAGCATTTCTTCGCTAAAGGCAGATCTCTTTGTCTCTCGCTGCGCACCCTGTGGAAGTGTCTAGGATTCTCAGGACTGGACATAGCCCTGAAGTATGCATGAGATAAACCAAATAGAAAAGATACTCATGGTTCTTTCTGGTGGCTCAATCCCTTATTCATTCAGGAGCAATCTATGCAACTTATTCATCTGGCCTGTCAGTGCGATTCTGACGGAAAAGTACGGTGTACCATATAACTGCTGCTGAGATTATGAACGAAGTGGCTCTAGAGGCTCTTGTACATGCCCTGAAGCCCCGTATCCGAAGCCTGGGACAGCGGAAGAACAGAAGACATTCACAAGCGAAAGTCGGCTCTCTACTAGGAAGCATAACATGCTTTCGATGCATGAAAGAAGGAAAAGTGTAAGCTCAGCCTCAGTTATATGGTACACCATACTTTTCCGTCAGAATTGCACCGACAGGCCATATGTGCGAAACCTAAAGAGGCACTGAGGGCGGCGTACTTCCCGAAAGAGAATCACCGCCGAAGCACCCTCTTCTGGTTCTCCTGCTTCCAAACGTACCTCTTCAACTACAATGCGCCTCTTCCCCGGTCCGATTTGGAGATCGTGTTCGATCAACATCGTGTGTAGCAAAGCGAGTACCTTCTGTTCGTAGGAAGTCGCCATTTCCCCTACTCTTTTTTTCTTCAACGTCAGGCCACAGCTATTATACCACCCACGTGTCAGTATGGAGCTTTTGGACTGCATCTATAAAGGCTTCCATGCGCTGCTGGCTCGTTAGCCTGCAAGCACCAGGCGCTTCAGCACCGTCTCGGCTACGGGCGGGATTTAGGAAGGATGCAGGTCGCACCCTGGGCGTGCTGCACCAGTTGTTGGATCTGCGGCCCCGCCAGAAAGCGCGAACGCCTCGCCTCATCCCCAATGCCCTCCGCCAGCCCCTGGATGATCGTCGCCGCCTCCCTAAACGCGGTACGTGCTTGCTCTTGCTGTCCAATTGCCTCATACAAGCTTGCCAACGCCGCCTGGATCTGCCAGCGTTCTCCCGGCAAGCCGAGGTCTGCCGCTATTTGAGCGGCCTCGCGCAAGTAGCCGATGGCCTGCTCGCTGTGCCCGTCCCAGGTGGCCAGCAAAGCCCTCGACCGCAGATAGGGAACGCGGAAGCGTCGATTGGGTCCTAAGCGTTCCCCCAGCCGGTGCACTGCTTCTCGCGCCTGGCGTTCATCCCCCCCATACAGCAAGGCCTCCGTTTCATAGTGAGAGCAGAAATCCAGTACGATCAAGGTCGCATCAGCGTTCTTGCGTATGGCGATGGCCTGCAAGGCATAGCGGAGGGCTGCTTCCCACTCTCCTGCCAGGGCATGGTGCATGCACAACGGAGACAGGGTGGATACGCGCACGGGTCCGAGGTCTAACCGCTCTGCAATCGCTTCTGCTTCTTCGAGGGCCTCCTGCGCCTCTTCCCACTGCTGCATGGCTTGATACGTCCTCCCCAGGGCAGTGAGAAAGCGCTGGAAGATCATCATTGGAGGAAGAGTCCGCGCTGGGCGACGGCATCTTGCATGAGCACGAGCGCCTCTTCATAGGCCCCCGCGTCCAGCAATCCATACGCGAGGCAGAGCGTACTGTAGATGTGTGTCCAGGCGTTCTTGCTCTCTTTAGAGAGTGCGAGCGCCCTGCGACCACTGCGCAGGCTGTCCTGCACCTGCCCAGCTTGCACTTGCGCGAGCGCCAGGTGCCCCCAACACAAGGCTTCTGTCGCGCGAGTTGTCAAGGGTTGGGTGAGCGGAGAGCCAATGATCAAGCATGGAAGTGACAGCTCCTTCGAAGCGGTCGGCTCGCTACCCAGGGTGGCATCCAACCTCAGGGACGCTTCCAGGCAGGGCATAGCCTTCTCAAAGTCTCCCACATGAAGATGGATCCATCCAAGCAAGCAGAGGCCTCTGGCCTCCAGTTCCTGGTTGTATATGCCGCGTGCCAGGGCGAGTGCCTGCTCTCCATGCAGTAAGGCATGCTTGGGGTCATCCCACACGACGGCCGAGATCTGGGCCTGGTTCCACGCCGTCTCCGCCAGCACCCGCTGATCCTGGCTGGTCTCGGCCATGTGCCAGGCTTGCTGCAGCAGCGCGTGCACCTGTGGCTTGTCGAATGGCTGCTGGGCCGCCAGGATCGCCAGGCGGTTCAGGGTCATACTGGCCAGCCCGGGCAACTGTTGGCGCTGTGTATAGGCTAAGAGTTCTTCATAGGTCTGCTGGGCCTGCTGCCAGGCGTGCTGGAAAGCATAGGCCCGCCCCAGGCACACATAGAGGTGTTCGATCTCCGGTCCCGGCAGCACGCTCTGCATCCGCTGCTGCTCACACAACAAGGAGCGCGCCCGTTCGTAGTGCCTGATGGCATCTTCAACGGCAAAGACGGCCAGCGCCTCATCCCCAGCCTGTACGCTGTAGCGAGCGGCCACCTCAATCTCTCCGGAGGCCAGCGCATGATAGGCCAGCGCAGCGGCCGGAGCTCCTTCTGCCTGTAAGAGAGCCAGGGCGCGCTGGTGTAAGACCTGTCGCCGTGCCTCGCCC
>WNFI01184977.1_pt1 | contig 15152 bp, 19 predicted proteins | sample 5400471 | NCBI WGS metagenome assembly WNFI01 (sample SAMN13153348, study PRJNA577476) | soil metagenome | isolation source: 100 cm saprolite on Douglas fir-dominated hillslope | place: USA:California | collected 2013-09-17
CCCACTCCTACCCCTACACCGACAATGCATGTGACACCCTCACCAACTCCATCACCGTCCCTAACTCCTTCACCATCTGTATCAGTAACCCCATCTCCAAGAATAACGCCAAGCATAACACTAACTCCAACTCTCACTCCAACACCAAATCCAAATAGTACCGTCTTCTCCTTCGTAGTCTGTCCCCATGGGTTAGGCAATTGCGGAGACAATGTCAATCCCTTAGGCGGCAATACCAATCCGTTACATACCACCAAAAACTTCACGGTGATGCTTACTGATACGAACAATCATCCTGTTCCCGGTTCCCCGTTCCCGGGACAACTTACCTATCTCTCCGCTTCTCAAAACTTTCAAGGTACCCTTGCTATTCCCCAACTGCCTCCCGGACAATATCTCCTCAACCTGAAGATGCGTGGGTATTTAGGAAAACAAATACCCAATGTGATCACTGTTTCTCAAGGACAGCAAGTAACACTCCCTCCTATTTCTCTGGTAACAGGTGACATCACCACTGATAATCAACTCGATATCTTTGATTACAATGTACTCATCGGTTGCTTTGGAACAAAAGCAACCTCTCCAACATGTCTCAACAAAACTGCCAGCGACATCAATGACGACGGCACGATCGATGGCATTGATCTCAATCTCTTCCTTAGAGAATTAAGTGTGCAACACGGACAATAAGAATCTTTTTTTATTACTCCATTCTTACCATCCATTGACTATTTTATTAAACCAAAACCATATTCTGAGTAAGATGAAACCATTTACATTTTATCCGGGAGGAGGTGAGACGCACATATGGCATTGCTATTAACAATTATCTTTGGTGCTGTAGTCGGGTGGGTGGCTTCTATGATTATGCATAGTTCTCATGGTATTTTAATGGACGTTGTCCTGGGTATCGTTGGAGCAATTGTAGGCAACTTTGTTGCAAGCCTCTTAGGAATAAGCGGCACAACAGGATTTAACTTATACAGTTTCCTGATCGCAGTAGTTGGCGCGGTACTTGTGATTGCAATAGGCAGAGCTTTAACACGGGGAACAAGCTATGCGTAATTGACATTTCATAAAGCAACCAAAACGCAACCTCTAGGGGTTGCGTTTTTTTATTTTGTAAATTTTTCTTAAATCCTAATTTAAATTGATCATGAATTTCTCACTGCTAAATTCGAAGCACGATCCGTCAGCTGACGGACGAAATTCGAATTTGTATACACATTGTTAATATTGACTTAAAAACCCGAATACACGTATGATAAAAGTATGACCAATCAGTCCAAATCCAAGTGGTTCGTCTTCACCCGTTCTAAAAAACGTTTGAGAATTCGCATCTTAGGTTTTTTTAGTCTGTTTCTTTTGCTCCTCGCAATTCCAGCAACAATAATCCTGGTCAAAATGCAAACGCAGCAAAATTCCAATGCTGCCCCGGCAACCTCTCTTTCCTTCTCCCCTATCTCCCAACCTATACAAACAAATTCTACATTTACTACCAATGTCATTATGGATCCCGGGAAGAATCATGTCGCGTTAGTGAAATTACTCATACTCTATGATTCACAGTATGTAACTCTCGATGATCTATCTCAAGTGGAAATTAACAAAAAAGCATTTCCTGTTGTATTGGAGGAGCCATACGCGGAAACGTGTGAAGGAACTATGTGTAAAATTGGGTTAATTGTATCAACGATTGATTATGCGCAACACGCGATTACGCAACCCACCACAGTTGCATCGTTTACTTTCAACACAAAACAAAAAACTGCTACTGAGCAACCCGCAAAAATTGTTTTCGACCAATCCACGCAAGCTTTCTCCGTTTCCCAGGCAACCGCCCAGAATACAAATGTAATTTCTTCTCTAAACCCTCTGGAAGTAACGATTGAATAATACTCTCTTTTGCTTAAATAATTTCTATAAAAAAACCAAAAGTATTTCTATTTATTGATATTAAAAAACTGGTAATTTAGTTTTAGGTTGCTCTAAAGTATTTTGTTGTACTTTTGGTATTTGTTTTTGCATATATGTTAGATATGTTTGTAATGCTGATTTTGATCGATCTTTGTCAAAAAGAAATCTTACATAGAATAATACCCAGAGTTTTTCTAATACTGCGTAATCAAATACTGCAATAGCTGCTGGATTACCGTTAAGGTGATTTTCTTCAAAATAATCTTTGACCATGTCATTCACAATAGAGACTGCATCTGTACGTACAACAATATCTGTTGGTAACATTGCGTAATCATTCAGTGGATCGAGTATGTATAGATCGGGGTTGTTATAATCAATACAATCAATGCGCCTCCAAATAGGATATCCACCTCTTAAAAATTTTATTATTAGATTTCCTGTATGAGAATCCCCATGACCTTCTGTTACCTCTGGCTGTCTTTTTGGAAAGTATTTCTGAACATACAAACTTGAAGAGTTACTAACCGCATCTAACATCGTAGTCTTAAAATTACCTAAGATAGTGGATAATTCTTCTTGATTAAAAGTATGTGTAATACTGTTCTCTCTTTTGACTTCTTCAATAAATAGTAAATTTAAGCGTAGTTTTCTTTCCAGTTGTTCAGGGGAGCCCCACTCCATTCCGCCAACTTCACGAGGAACAACAGGTGAGTCAATTTTTCTCATCATAGATTCATTCAATAAACGTCTGTCAATATCACTGAAACCTCTACTTTGCAAAACATCTCTTAAGCTGTTTTTAGCAAGCAAATACATAACAATTGCATATTCTGCCTTTGTATCGTTTATAAGAGAGGAATGGTCATCCGTAAAGCTGTCGATAAATGCAAAGCTTCCATAAGAATTTGAGTATAAATCAACTAGAGGAGGCATCTTAACAATGCGACAAAATCCCCCATATATATCTGGCGAGAATTTGCTATTTCGTAAATCTCGTTGCAAGGTTAGTTCTTTTCTTTGTTGCTGTTCTTTCATGATATCTGAAAATGGATAAATACCTGGTCTAATAAACTTCAAAACTACAGGTGATCCATTTTCTAAATTTTTACCGCCTTTAGTTGATGAGTAACCATCTACAAACGCATACATGAGATAGTCCGAATCTCTCTCTTGAATATTTGTTATTTTTAAACGGAGAGTTTCTGCTTGAGGCGTAAGTTCTCTTTCTAAAGAGAAAATGACATTTCCATCACGGCTACGTATATGCCCTCCTAAAGCAGGAGGAATATATTTTGATGTATAAACAGGCATTGCTGTCTTTTTTATCCCATCTTCTATCTCGTTTTGGTCAGCCTGAGAATACCTTTCTGTCATAAAACATCTATGTACTAAAAACTACAGTATTATATCAAACGCGAAATTTTTACGAGAACAAAAATGTTATACTTACTTCACCATGAAACGATACTTTGCTATATTTTTATTTATATATTTAATTCTGCCCAAACATGTTCTCGCCCATATCGGCGGCGGGCCGCCATTTCTCAAAGTGAATGGTGTTTTCGCGCAGACTAATCCTTATTATTTCAACGATGACACAATCAATATTCCCCAAGACGTCAACCCACAAGGAAGTTTTGTAGTCAATCAACCAGTTGATTTATTTATTGATACCACTCAACTCCAAGTTCCTCCTGAGATAGCAGCTGCATCAACCTTCAGATGGAACTTTGACGCTGGCAGTACAAAGTATGAATACGGTACACATCTTACTCATCAATATGCACAACCTAAAAGCCATATCATTTCCCTCTGGGTAAAAGCTCCCGGTGAAACAGAATTTTTATTGATAGATACAATTCAGGCAGACATATTGCCAAATAATGAATACAAGCTACCGCAAACAGATATTTCTGTTGCCACAACAAAGCGCAATATTGCCTATCCTATCTTATTTAAAGGCAATGCAACAGTGGATAAAAGCGCGAAATTAGCGACAGTATTTTGGGGTTTTGGAGATGGAACAAAAAGTACTGCAAAGATAGTATCACATCAATATAAAAATACTGTAGATTTTTATACGTATCCTGTTATTTTCCGCGCGGTAGACAGCAATGGGTTTATCAAAGATACAGGTATGATCATTGAAGCTGATAAAGGACATATAAAATTTATTGATGCTACGGGAAATGCTAGTAAAATACCTGTCACCGACGCGCCTACCTCTTCATTCCGGTCAACCCACCTCATCCACTTCATCGCCGGAGGAATAATTTTTGCAGTATTTTTTGTACTTGCGCTTCTAAAGAAATTAAAAAATAAAAGATCAAAAATTAAAATGTAAATGCAAAATTTAAAATATTTTTATTTTTTATCCCTGATTTTGATTTTTCATTTTGAACTACGCACAAACTACTTTATATAAACACCGCCACCGCTCTTGCGCTATCTTAAATTATATGTCAAACTAAATCTATGAACCCTGCAAATAAATTCCAGGTGGCTATGATGAAAGCTTGGCCATACATCCACAACTTTATCAACAATAGCTTTATGTTCACTGTCAAATTTCTCAAAAACTTTATCACCGACTCCATTAGACAAGTACGGGAAGGATAGGTAAAAGAGAACGTTTAATCGAGAAGAAAAAATCTATGCTATACTCGTTTCATGAACCTCGCGTATAATCTCCGTCCTACCAATCTCGAAGAATTCGTCGGACAGGAACATCTGGTTGGAAAAGGGAAAATCCTCCGCAACATGATAGAACGCGACCAGGTATTCTCTATGATTTTATGGGGGCCGCCGGGAAGCGGCAAAACAACACTTGCGTCAATAATTGCCAACGAAACTCATACAGAGTTCCATCTGTTATCTGCTGTTACAACAGGTAAAGAAGCGTTGCTTAAGATAGTTACCCTTGCAAAAGAAAACCAAAAACAAAATATGAAAACTATACTCTTTATTGATGAAATACACCGATGGAACAAAGCGCAACAAGATGCATTGTTACCGCATGTAGAGTCAGGTTTACTAACCTTAATCGGCGCAACTACGGAAAATCCCTCATTTGAGATTATCAACGCTCTGTTATCTAGATGTCGGGTATTTGTTCTAAAAAGTTTAGAATTCTCAGATTTAGAAAAAATTATTGATCGTGCTTTAGTAGATCCAACAAAAGGTTTAGGTAAGTATAATAAAACAATTACAGATGAGGCAAAAGAATTATTAATACGGCTTTCCGGCGGAGATGCACGCATTATGCTCAACGCATTGGAAATTGCAAGTCTACACAACAATGAAACAATGATTAACAATGAAACAATTAAGGAAATTTTCCAGACAAAATCAGCAGGACTTTATGACAAAAAAGCAGATGAACACTACAACATCATCAGCGCCTTCATCAAATCTATGCGCGGCTGTGACGTAGATGCAACTCTCTATTATTTAGCGCGCATGCTGGAAAATGGCGAAGATCCTAAATTTATTGCCAGACGGATGATCATTTTTGCTTCAGAAGATATTGGTTTGGCAGATCGCGGCGCTCTCATCCAGGCAAATGCCGGATTTGAAGCAGTTCAAAAAATCGGTATGCCCGAAGCACAATTAATTTTAAGCCACATTGTGATATATCTCGCGTCAGCCAAAAAATCCCGCGCAGTACCCAATGCATTAGCCAAAGCCAAACAAGCAGTCTATCAATTCCCCAATGAACCAATTCCTCTTCATCTACGCAATGCCCCGACCAAACTCATGAAAGGCTTAGGCTATGCGAAAGACTACCAATGGTCAGAACAGTATGTAGGCCCCAACGATAATCAATCATTTCTTCCGGAGAGATTAAAAGATAAAAAGTTTTTCTAACCCTTTTCTTACCCCTCTATAAACCTTCTCTTAGATTCGCCCGGCACAATAATATGTATTAATGAAGGGTGGTGAGTTATATGACCAAACAAAACAAAGGACAATTCAGAGAAAATGATCCAAGAACAAAAGAAGCAGCTAGCAAAGGCGGCAAAGCTGCTCATGCTAGAGGAACAGCACATAAGTGGGATTCTCAAGAAGCAGCAGAAGCAGGTAAAAAAGGCGGATCGGAATGATTCATCACTCATTTTCATGACATCCGTAAGATACATAAACAGTAAAGAAAGGAGGTGAAAATAATTATGGCTGATGACAACAGAGGTTTAGGAGGAAGCATGGATCCTGAAGAAAAACATAGAATGCAAAGTGAGGGTGAAAAAAACAGCTCACAAAATTTTGCAAAAAATCCTGATCTCGCACAAAAAGCTGGAGAGAAGGGTGGCAAAGCAGCTCAAGGAGAAAGAACGGATACTGAAGAAGTTTCCGACACTGACATTGAGTAATTTCCAAACTAAATGGAAGTAACAACATAGCAAATGGCCGTTCAAGCGGTCATTTGTTTTTTTATAGCTATTTTAATGATATGAATAGCCATGGAAAAAGTAGAAGTCAACTATGATAACTCTGTGCTATAATAGCTGTTAAATTATGAAATTGAACATATATAACGGCCTTCCTCAGTCGCATAAAGAAGTTACCATTGAGGTATCCGGGGAGAAAATTCCCGGCACTGTTTGGGATAAAAAAGACATACATCCAGATACTGGAACACTCAATTTGTATACAGGTTGGCCAGCCGCGATGTTTGGCAATCCGTGGTTCGGGATAGAAGCAAAGGATATTGTAAGTGAAGATGGTACTCAGCGAGACATAGAGCTTATCCATAAAACACTTGGTAAACAACTGCAATCTGCCGCAAAGATCATTGATGTCCATTGCGGCACAGGACGTCACGCTATTGCCTTGGCAAAGAAAGGATATGCAGTTATTGGATTAGATGAAGTAGTACAACCATTACAAGTCGCAGAAGCAAACGCGGCACAAGAAAAAATCGAGTGTGTGTTTGTACTATCAGATTATGACAATCACTTAAAATATCAGAATTCAGCAGATATTGTCATCTCAATGTTCAATAGTATGGGATATCAATTTAGTCAATTAGAAGATCAAAAGCAATTAAATTGGACAATAAAATTACTAAAACCTGGAGGACACTTTTTTCTTGATGTCAGGTCAGAGAAATTCCAAAAAGAACACTATACACAAGCAACAATCTCCCGACAAAAACTTGCTAGTGATATCACCATGACCACAACTAAGTTCTGGGAAAATAGTATCCTGGGCGCAGAAGAAGAAATTATTGTCGAGAAAGAAGATAAGAAAACTATAGCCCAGCATATGACCTACGGCTGGCGGACTTATTCCTTAGATGAAATGGAAGAAATGCTTGCAAAAGCAGGCGCGGAGATTGTCTCAGTAACTGAAGATTATTATCGTAACGCGGATAATGTAGGAGAACGGATATTACTTGTTGCGAAACGAAAAATATAATTACAACGCAATCGCACTTATTAGTGCCAACCCCAACCCAGCAAGCGTTCCCCCAATTACATCACTAGTCCAGTGCTCTCCCAGGTAAACTCTGCTAGTTAACATTAAGATGTCATATATGATTAAAATTCCCAGAACGATCATCTTTTGTGTTTGAGATAATTTCTTGGATTTATAGGCAATAATAAAGATAATTGTTGTGAGAAAAAGAGCACGCGCAGCGTGTCCAGACGGATAGGAATTCTCTGTGCTGATATAGAACTGCGGGAAATTAAAAGGCAAATGCGTTCTGAGGAGAAAATGCGGTGGCGGGTTATGCTTGACAAAGGTTTTTCCATACAGCTCTATGACATGAAATACTCCAAAAAGAAATAGAACAAATAACCCACTCAATTTTCTGTACATGAGTAAAATAATAATGAGAACTGCTATGACAACTTGAAAAGTACCAACAAAACTCAAAAATGAGAATGGTTCATCAAGCCGTCTCGGTAAATGGTCCTGCAATCGCACAGTATTATCAAAATCACTAGAAGCCAATAAACCTTTATGGACAAAATAGGAAAAGAGAACAAAGATTCCAAAAATTACCAGACCGAGGACAAAATACTTTTTTTTCGACATACTATAACTTCAAATCTTGGAGGAATTTCCTGAAGTCACCATTCATATCAGGATGTTCTAAGGCAAGCGCGACCACAGTCTTCATATACTCCAGTTTATTTCCCGTATCAAAATATCTGCCATTCTCAATCTCACACGCATAGACAGGATAGCCGGTCTTGATGAGTTGATCAATTGCTTCAGGTAAATAAATTTCTCCGCCAGTCCCCGGCTTTTGATTTTTTAAAATACCAAAGATTTCCGGAGGTAAAATATATGCCCCATGGGTCGCGAGGTTTGAAGGAGCAGTACCAGGCTTTGGTTTTTCAATTATCTTTTTGATTTTAAAAACATTTCCTTCAACCTGTTCTACATCCGCAATCCCGTATCTGACTAAATCTTCTTCTTTTTGTATGCGAACTGCAGAGATGACTGCTCCGCCATATTTTTCATGGACTTTGATCATCTGTGAAAGCCGTGGAGGCGTACTGTAGATAAATTCATCGCCCCACATCACTGCAAAAAATTCATTATCGATCATCGGTTCCGCGGTTAAAACAGGTGTACCATTACCATATGGACCTTTCTGGCGAATGTAAATAAAATTTGCCATTTCAGATATACGGCGGGTCTCTTCAAGAAGTTTTGTTTTATTTCCAGCTTCGAGGTTTTGGATAAGGTCAGCATTGGGTGCATCAAAATGATCTTCAATTGCCCGCTTCAAAGCACCAGTCACAATAATGACATCTTCTATACCTGATGCAACAGCCTCTTCCACAACATATTGGATGACAGGCTTGTCCACAATCGGGAGCATTTCCTTTGGCATGGCTTTTGTCTGCGGCAAAAAGCGTGTTCCAAAACCCGCTGCGGGAATAACTACTTTCCTAATTTTACTCATAAACAGACAAAAACTATCCTCTATAGGCAATAATTATAGGATAGTATTAAGTATTTTACTCCTCTACCCTTTACATGTCAACGCCTCTCTGTTAAAATAGAATTCAGAATTTAAAATTCATAGTTCAGAATTTATCATAGTGATATACCTTTTTGAAGTGTCGATATTTATTCTGAATTTTAGACTTTGAATTCTGAATTCTCTTATGGTTAGCCCTCAACTTTTTCTCAAGCAGACAAAAGATGAATTATTAAAAGTTGTGTGGCCAACCCGCCAGGAAGTCATCAGGCTCACAGGCGTCGTGATACTAATCAGTCTCATTGTAGGAGCATTTATCGGAGGCTTAGATTTTGTCTTTACACAAATATTACAAGTTGTGGTAAAATAGAATACTATGGATACACAAACAACAACTATAGAACCAAAAGAAGTAAAAGCGCCTATTGATACATCAAATGCCAAATGGTATATCGTTCACACGTATTCCGGGCATGAGAATAAAGTATCTAAGACACTCCGTCAGCGGGCTGAAACCATGGGATTCAATGATAAAATCGTTGATATTATCGTGCCTACCCGCGACACCATCAAAGTTTCACAGGGAAAAAAAGAATCAGTCAAGGAAAAAATTTTCCCTGGATATGTCCTGGTAAAAATGGTTTTGACTGATGAGACCTGGCTTCTTGTCAGAACAACACAAGGAGTGACAGCATTTATTGGCGCGGGTAACAAACCAACACCAATTTCAGAGAAAGAAGTCGATGCTATCCAAAAATTCATGCAACTTGAGCAACCAACATACAAAACCTCTTTTAGCATGGGAGAAGCAGTAAAAATAGTAGACGGCCCTTTCGCCGATTTCTTAGGTACAGTAGATACAATTGATGAGACAAAGGGGAAAGTTAAGGTTTTGGTGAGTATATTTGGCAGAGAAACACCAGTTGAACTGGATTTCTTGCAAGTAGCTAAATTATAGAATATCATTTCATTCGAATACATTCGCAGTAATCATTCGCATAAATTCGTATGGCAGCAAAGAAGATAAAAACAATCATAAAACTCAACATTCAAGCAGGTGCGGCTACACCAGCTCCACCGGTAGGTCCTGCGCTTGGACAGCATGGATTGCCTATCATGGAATTTGTGAAGGCATTCAATGATAAGACAGCTAACCAAAAAGGTACTATCTTACCGGCAGTTATCACTGTGTATGTAGACAGGACATTTTCTTTTGTTGTCAAGAAACCCCCTGTCGCAGAATTGATCAAGAAAGCAATTGGCAAAGAAAAAGGTTCAGGCAAACCAAGCAAGGAGACAGCAGGAACGCTCACTATGGATCAAGCAAGAAAAATTGCAGAAACCAAACTAGAAGATCTCAATACAGACAACGTCGACCAAGCAGCCAAAATAGTCGCGGGCACAGCGAGAAGTATGGGGGTTTTGGTTCAGTAACATACACATAAATTAGCATATGGGAAAAGTACGTATTAACACTATCGGCGATGAATCGCTAGAAAAAAAGCAAAAAGCGAAGGCAGAAAAGCGCAAAGAAGCTAAATCCGCCTCCGTTAAAACTACGGTAGATAAAGAAGTGGCAAAGTCGCAGAGTGACAAAGTAGCAGAGGTTACTCATGGTGCAAAAGAGCCACAAGAAACCAGAGAGACAAAAGAGCCAAGGGGGACAAAAGGGACAAAGGAAAATACAAAAAGTCCTGACCGATCAAAAAAATACAAAATAGTTGCGAAGAAAGTTGAGAAAAATAAGATGTATTCCCTTTCTGAAGCACTCAAATTATTGGAAGAAACGCATCTGGCAAAATTTGATGAAACTGTTGAATTACATCTCAATACACATGAAACAGGTGTCACAGGTACAGTGACATTGCCGCATGGAACAGGTAAATTGATTCGAGTAGCAGTGTTACAGCCTTCAAAAGATGAAAAGGCAGCAAATGACTTACTCAAAGATATCGCGGCTGGCACTCTCAACTTTGATGTGCTTATCGCTACGCCGGATGCAATGCCAAAATTAGCCAAAGTCGCAAGAATCTTAGGTCCGCGAGGTCTTATGCCTAACCCAAAGAATGGCACAGTAACAGCTCGACCGGAAGAAGCAGCCAAAAAATATGCCGCAGGTCAATTCAGCTTCAAAACAGAATCCAAAGCACCGGTTATTCATCTAAGGGTAGGTAAACTTTCTTTCGGCAAAGAAAAACTCTCAGAGAATATCAGCTATGCTCTCAACGCTGTCCAATCCAAAAACATCAAAAACGCCACCCTAAAATCCACCATGTCCCCAGGAATCAAGATTCAGGTAGTTTAAGGTTGCTTCTTTTAACCACTCCCTTCTCTTCTGTCATTCCCGCGAATGCGGAAATCTATACAAATAATAAACGTCTTTGCGAGGAGTTCTGCAAAGCAGAATGACGCGGCAATCCCGTCGATCTAATTACAGATTAAATAATTGGTATCCATACTATTTTTGAAATTGGAAATTGGTATTTATTTGAAGCTTATCTTGGGAAAGGAAGGGGGTAGGTGCGGCGCGGATGGCTAGGTGTGCATGCATATAGCAGGCGCAACTGTCATCAACGACACGTGTCTCCCCCTTCCCCGGAAGAAGTTGTATATACCTCCAGGTACTAACTTCTTCCTCTAGGGAACGAAAACTGTCTGCACTCTCCGAGGAGAATGACAAACTTTTCCGTTCCCGGATTGACATACGAAATGATTATTGAATCAGTACTTGCACTTGCAAGGTGGGATACGATTGGATAAGCCCGCAAACCTTAAACGGAACCTGATTAGCCGGCACAACTTTCCAATAAAACGCTCCACTGAAGGAAACTGGTTGAGCAGAAAAACCATCTTGTCCAGGTATTACCATTAGTTGGTTGTTGCTCAATTCGATCGGCTTTTGATAGTCTATTATCCGCTGAGTACGCAAGTCAGGTCCATACTTATGAAAGACAAATTTGCCGTATCGGGTGAAAAAGACAACTAACTTTGTACCTCCTGGAATCTCTTTCTGAAGTGCTGCAAAGTCTTGCGTGTTTTGATCAAGTACGATAGGCGTACATGCTTGCGACTGAGCTGCCAAGAGCTGCTGTTTGAGCGTTACCTTGTCGCTGGTCAAACTTACGGTGTCCTTTATGAGATTTGCCTTGTCAGCTGTAACTGTAGCAAGTTGGGCATTTGCTGAATCAAACTTACTAGAAGCCGAGCTCCATCCCGACCAGTTGCCAGCAACTAAGACGCTAGCCAAAAGACACAATACAAACAATACTGTGATAGCCATTTGCAACCAACGACTAGTGAGTCCGTGGTTAGCAACGATCTGCGCTGTCGCGTTGCGCTGTTCTCCAATCTGTGTTCCTGCGTAGTTGATAACGCTTTCTGCCATACGCTCGATCGCGACAAATGCCGAATCAGGCGTTTTTGGCTGTCGCAGTGCATCACTTACTTGGGTTTCAGCTGTCCGGATTACATCCTTTGCCATTTGTCCTACAGTCTCAAACGCTTGAGCGTTTGGGCTGTCACCCATGGCTTCAATAGTTTTAAGAACTACACTTGTCAGATGTTCACTAGTAATAGTCTCCATCGTCAATCCCCTTTCATGTGGATTAACTAATCAATATTTTCCCACTCACATTGAGCAGAAAATTCTATGGTCACGCATCAGCTGTATGCACATGACCGATCGCGGTCATTTTTATGTGCTACTTTGCGTGCCACAAGCAATCAGCCAGGCTGACTGATTATTTGTGACACGCATAATTGATGCTGTCAAATTCGTATGTCTTGTTAATGTACGTTTTTACCTTTTTTAACCATCGCATTTGATGGGTAAAAGGTCATCCAAAGGATGATCAGCCTATGGCTGAAAAAACCATTTGCAGTATAGGACGGAGTATGTGATTTGCCTTGATAAAATAATTACAAAACCATTTTACAAAGCCTACAAAACGCGATTGTCCTGCAGCAATCACCGCCTACTAACAAATTAGGAGAGAGTATATCGCAAACTATAGGATATAGTCAAGCAGAGGTGTGCGCTTATTACACTAAAGTAGAAATGTCTCCTTTGTCATTTCGAGCGGAGAAATGCTATAGGGATGCATTTCGTAGTCGAGAAATCTCATACCACCGCGCTTGTAAACAGATCCGTACTTACTTGTCAGGCTTTGGGGGGTGAGATCCCTCCACTTCGCTATCGCTTCGGTCGGGATGACAAGGAGAAAAGAGGACGTTTCTATTTTGGAATGACAGTAGAGGTGTGCGCTTTGAGCCAGAGGGCTATTTCTTCAATAGACAAGTGTTTATTCTCAACCCGCAGAGGAAAATCAATTAGCTCTTGATCAGTTGCTTTTAATGCATACCCATTGATGAACAGGAATCTTGCTGTTGTTGTCAATGTCGTTCTTTTATTGCCATCAACAAATGCATGATTAAAGATGAGCGAATGGAATAGTGCTGCCGCTTTATCAAGAATGGTAGGATATAAATCCTCACCGCCGAATGAAGCTTGCGGTCGTGCTAATGCAGACTGAATGAGACCAATATCACGAATACCGAGACTACCTCCATATTCCTCTATCATAGAATCATGGATTGCTATGGCAACATCAAAAGTAATATAACGGACATATTTCACTTTTTTGCTAGTTCTTGAAGAACATTCTTGTATTTTGCATTGAACTTTTTCAACCAAGCTAAAAATTCCGGACTAAGTTGATCGTTAGTTCTATCAAGATACAAAGGCTGCATGGTAAACACTTGCTGTACTTCATCTGTTTCAACTGTAACTTTTTGCCCCGGTCGAAAGTTAACTTTCCTGGCAAAATCTTTTGGAATAGTTACTGCTAGAGAATTCCCTACTTGGATAATCGTTTGCGTCATATTTTTACCTCCGTTATAACCAAATACTAACAGCAAACTCCCCTCTTGTCAATATCTCTCTCTATTGCTATAATTCAATCTATCCAAAGACAGTAGGCGGAAAAATAAGTCCTACCGAGGAGCAATGCTAATTCAGAATCCAGAATTCTAAATTACCAAACACTCGCTTTGAGTGTTTTTTTTTACCTATGAACGATACAAAAATGTCAGCTAACAAAGAAAAGAAAGCAAAGCTCATCGCGGAAATGAGTGAGAAGGTCGGGCGGTCAAAGGCTTTGGTTTTTACCGATTACCAGGGATTAACACACAAGCAAATTGAAGAATTCAAAAAAGGGCTGCGGAAATTAGAAGCAGAATACGCAGTTACCAAGAACACGTTGATGAAACGTGCCCTCACTGAACAAAAATACAATATTGAAGGTCAGGAAATGGATCAAGCTACAGGGACACTCTTTTTATATGGCGACCCCGTCGGTCCCCTCAAAGCACTTTCCAAAATGATCAAAGAATTGCAAAAACCAGGAATTAAATTCGGCATTCTGGACAAGCAATTACTCACGGAAAAACAAGTCATGCAATTCGCGACTCTCCCCTCCCGTGAAGTACTCCTTGCCCAGCTCATGAGCATGATGCAGTCTCCTGTTGCGGGATTACATAGAAGCCTAAATTGGAATTTGCAGAAGTTTGTCATGACACTAAAAGCAATTGAGACAAAAAAAACAAATGGAGAAAAAGTATTCATGTAAATTCGCAGTAATCATTCGCGTGAATTCGCATCGCAGAGGAGGTGAAATATATGGCAAAACTTACAAAAGAAGAATTTTTAAAAGCAGTTGAAGAAATGACAGTTCTGGAACTTTCTGATTTGGTCAAAGCAATGGAAGAAAAATTTGGCGTTTCAGCAGCAATGATGGCAGCTCCGGCTGCAGCAGCAGGAAACGGCGCAGCTGAAGAACCAAAGGAAGAACAAACAGTCTTCAATGTCGTCTTAGCAAATGCAGGCGCACAAAAAATCCAAGTGATCAAAGCAATCCGTGAACTCGTTCCAACACTCGGACTTGCGGAAGCAAAAGGATTAGCTGACGCGGCACCAAAAGAAGTCATGACTGCAGTCAACAAAAAAACCGCTGAAGAAGCAAAAGCAAAACTCACAGCAGCAGGCGCGACTGTAGAACTGAAATAACTTCACACTAATGTATGCGAATGTTTACTGCGAATGTATGCGAATAAAAATTATTCGTGCGCATTCGCAGTAATTCGTATACGTCTACCCATTCTTCATTTCCTATTCGTAAACATTCACATTTAGGTATGTCATTCCAAAATAGAAATGTCCCCTTTGTCATTTCGAGCGGAGAAATGCTATAGGGATGCATTTCGTAGTCGAGAAATCTCATACCACCGCGCTTGT
>WNFI01160996.1_pt1 | contig 15150 bp, 14 predicted proteins | sample 5400471 | NCBI WGS metagenome assembly WNFI01 (sample SAMN13153348, study PRJNA577476) | soil metagenome | isolation source: 100 cm saprolite on Douglas fir-dominated hillslope | place: USA:California | collected 2013-09-17
GCAAACGAGCTGAGCTGATCGACCATGGTGTTGATGGTGCTCTTCAGCTCGAGAATTTCACCCTGTGCGTCGACAGTAATTTTTGTGGAGAGGTCGCCGCGCGCCACGGCCGTGGTCACTTCGGCGATGTTGCGAACCTGATTGGTCAAGCTGCCGGCCATGGAGTTTACGCTGTCGGTGAGATCTTTCCACGTGCCCGCCACGCCTTTTACGACGGCCTGGCCGCCGAGTTTGCCTTCGGTACCCACTTCGCGGGCGACGCGCGTGACTTCCGACGCGAAGCCGTTGAGCTGGTCGACCATGGTGTTGATGGTGTTTTTGAGCTCGAGAATTTCGCCTTGCGCATCGACCGTAATCTTGGTGGAGAGGTCGCCATTGGCAACGGCTTTGGTGACGCCGGCGATGTTGCGCATCTGCGAAGTGAGGTTGCCGGCCATGGAGTTCACGTTATCGGTGAGATCTTTCCACGTGCCGGCGACGCCGCGCACCTGCGCCTGAACGCCCAGCTTGCCTTCGGTTCCTACTTCGCGGGCCACGCGCGTCACTTCGGAGGTAAACGAGTTCAACTGGTCAACCAGCGTATTGATAGCGCCCTTCAGGTCAAGGATTTCGCCGCGCACGTCCACGGTAATACGCTTGGAGAAGTCACCGCTGGCGACGGCCGTTGTGACTTCTGCGATGTTACGCACCTGACCCGTCAGGTTAGAGGCCATCGAGTTGACGTTATCGGTCAGGTCTTGATCCACCATGGTGTTGACGACCTTGGCAGTGCGCAGGAACTCGCCTTTGAGCTGACGGCCGTCCACTTCGGTCGACATGCCTTGCGAAAGATCGCCGCGAGCGACGGCCCCGATCACGCGCGCGACTTCGGTGGAAGGCTGCACCAGATCGGAAATGAGACTGTTCACGCCGTCGATGCAAGATCGCCAGCCGCCGGTGTTCGATCCCAGGGCGGCGCGCTGTGTGATTTTTCCCTCTTTACCGACCACGCGGCTGATGCGCTCGAACTCCCGGCACATGCTTTCGTTGAGCTCGAGAACCTCGTTGAGTGTGTCGCCAATCTTGCCGCCCAAACCCACACCGTCCTCCGGCATGCGGACGGAGAAATCCCCCCGCTTGAACGCGGTCAAGACTTTGAGTAACTCTTTTTGATCCAGAGCCTCAGATGTCATGACTTCAGCCTTCATCTCAACCCCTTTCCCCAACAGTATTTATCACAATGAGAAGACACACAAGTACGCTTCCTGACAGATCGGACGCAGTCGACGGTTGATTATAGGGTCAAACCCAAGCGGGTCCCAACGCAGCTCTGTACGATTTATCACAGATACTTGGCCGGCTACTAACTTTAGTGAACAATTCGTATAGATGCGGCGTTCAAAATCGACGTTTCGCGGGAGAAAAAGGCGCCTCGGTGCGCGCGAAAGGCGTCATGTTAGGATAGTTGATTGTCAGGTTCCGGGCTCCGTGCAATAGGCGGCTGCAAACCCCGCCAGATCTGGAAAGAAGCAACGGTAGCGGTTTAACCTGTGTGCCGCGGATCACCCGGGGCCTGGCATTCCCTCCGCATGTATCAGGTTATCGCGCGCAAATACCGGCCCCAGACGTTCGCTGACGTAGTCAATCAGGAGCACGTCAAGACCACGCTTGAAAACGCCATCGCCCAGCAGCGCATCGCCCACGGGTACATCTTTTCGGGACAGCGGGGCACGGGGAAGACCACTGTCGCGCGTATTCTGGCGCGATGCGTGAATTGCGTGCAGGGCCCGACAGTGACTCCGGATGGAACCTGCGCGAGCTGCCTGGAAATCGCGCAAGGGAACGCGCCGGACGTGATCGAGATTGACGCGGCGTCCAATCGCGGCATCAACGAGATGCGTGAGCTGCGGGAAAACGTGCGCTACCGGCCGGTGCGCGACCGGTACAAAGTTTTCATCATCGACGAAGCGCACCAGATCACGAGTGAGGCCTTCAACGCGCTGCTCAAGACGATTGAAGAGCCGCCGGCCTGGGTGATTTTCGTGCTTTGCACGACGGAAGCGCACAAGATTCCGGCGACTATCGCATCACGCTGCCAGCATTTCAGCTTTCGGTCGGTGGACTTCGACGAAGTGGTCGCGCGCATGGAGTGGATCTGCCGGCAGGAGGGCATCGAGGCCGACGCCGAGGCGCTGGCGGTGCTGGCGCAGGCGGGCGAAGGCAGCATTCGCGACTCGCTTTCGGCGCTCGACCAGGCGATTGCCTGCTGCGGCGGCAAGCTGAATGCCGCCGAGGTGCGGGCGCTACTGGGGACATTTTCACTGGACGCGCTGGCAGGAGTGACCGAGGCGCTGGCGGCTTCCGACAGCGGCAAGATGCTGGCCCTGGTGGATGAACTGGAGCGGAACGGACACAACCTGCAGCACTTCAGCCGCGAGCTGTCGCGCTACTTCCGCAATTTGCTGGTAGGCAGGATCGCGGGCAGCGAGACGCGGCTGATCGCGGCATCGAAAGCCGAGCGCGCGCGGTTCGCGGAAATTTCGGCGGCCTTTTCCGAGGAAGATCTGACGCGATACCTTCAACTTTCGCTCGATCTATTCCGCGACTTGCAGTTTTCGCTGCAACCGCGATTTCATCTCGAGATCGGGTTGTTGAAGCTAGTGCAGGCAGGCAAGCTGGTGGCGATTGAGGAAGCGTTGGCGGGATTGAAGGGCGACGGGGAGAAGGGGAAGGCGGCGCCGAAAGCCGGCACGGTGGCACAAACAGGCGCTAAGTCCCAAGCCACGGCAGGCCCTCCACCTCCGGCGCGGCCGTCACCTTTCGAGCTGGACCGCGCCAAGAAAGCGGCGCGCCCGGAACCGCAATCCATGGCGGCTGCTTCAATGGGGGCGACGGCGTCCGTGGGAGCTACGGCGCTGGCGCGGGAGCGGGCGCCGGTGGATGAAGGCGTCGCCAACTGGCGCGAGGCGCTGCATGCGGCGCTGGTGGAGCTCGGCATGACGTTTACCGCGGATGCCGTTGAGCATTCGGAAGTCACGCAGGCGGGTAACGTGCTGAAATTCGTCACTCCAAAAGACTTTATGCTGGCCATGCGGCAGGAAGACCTATCTAAAGCCCTGCAGCGCGTGAGCGCGCGCCCGTTCAAGATCACAGTAACGTTTGGCGAGGTCGCACCTGTGAGGAGCGCTGCGGTGGCGGAGCAGAAGCCGGACGCAGTGGCCGGCCGCGCGCTGGCCAATCCGGAAGTCCAGCGATTTCGCGAAGTTTTCGGCGGCGAAGTGCGCACCGTCCGCGATCTAAAAAGGGTAGAGTAAGCTAATGCCGCAAAGGAGCCGCACGGAATGAAGCTGCCGGGAAACATGCAGGCCATGATGAAGCAGGCGCAGCAGATGCAGGAGAAGATGGCGCAGGAGATTGCCCAGATTCGGGTGGAGGCATCCGCCGGCGGCGGCATGGTCACAGTGAAGATGGATGGCAACAAGAATCTGCTCAGCGTGAAGATCGATCCGGAAGTGGCGGGCGACGTTGAAATGCTGCAAGACATGGTGGTGGCGGCCTGCAATGAAGCCGTCAAAAAAGTCGAAGACGAGGCCAAGCAGAAAATGGGCGGCATGCTGGGCGGCATGGGCCTGCCGCCGGGCCTGTTCTAAAGATCTGGCACATGGAATTCACCGCGGAGACGCAGAGACGCAGAGAAGGCCAATGGGCTACTTTTTCGGCGCCGCGCTGCCGCGATAGGGTTGGTTACTAGCCTTCCATGCCGGATTTCGCAGAACCTCTCGCGCGGCTGATCACCGAATTCAAGCATCTGCCGGGCGTCGGACAGAAATCGGCGCAGCGGCTGGCATTTCATATGATGCGCAGCAGCCGCGAAGATGCCGAGCGCCTGGCGCAGGCCATCCTGGATGTGAAAGACAAGCTGGGCCTCTGCCCGGTTTGCAACAACATCAGCGAAGGGGACGAGTGCCTGTTTTGCCGCGACACCACGCGCGACCAGAAGGTGCTATGCGTGGTGGAGGAGCCGCACAACATCGTGGGCATAGAGACGACGCGCCAGTTCAATGGCGTCTATCACGTACTGCACGGCGCGCTTTCACCACTGCGCGGCATCGGTCCGGAGCAACTCAAGATCAAGAACCTGATCGAGCGCATCGGCGCGGGGCAGATCGAGGAAGTGATCCTGGCGACGAACCCCACGGCCGAGGGTGAGGCCACGGCTGTTTATCTCTCCAAGCTGATCAAGCCTCTCGGGATTCGCGTGACGCGCATCGGCATGGGCATCCCAGTGGGCAGCGACATCGAGTTCGCCGACGAGGTCACGATCTGGAAAGCGATGGAGGGCCGGCGCGAGATGTAACTCAGCGCATGACTGTTTTCTGCATGCGTTTCCTGCCGGCCCAATAGAGGCTCACTTCGTGTCCATCGGGATCGTCCAGATAGGCATGTTTCCATCCCCAGGGCATCAATTTTGGCTGCTGCGTGAACCGCGCGCCCGTGGCTTCCAGATTCTTACAGACTTTTTCCAGGTCACGCGTCTCAAAATATAGCCGGATCCCATCACCGGGCGGCATGGTCTTGCCAGGCTCGATGAGGTGCAGCGCGATAGTGCCCTGGCCGGGCGCGGATTGAAGGCGCGCATAGGCCTGGCGGAAAACTTCGATCACTTTGAAGCCCAGCAGATCGGCATAGAAGTGCAGGGCCGGTGCGAGTTCCCGCACGTAAACCATGGCATGATTGAACGCGAGCGCCGGCGCAGCGGGCTTTCGCGGTTGCTTCTTTTTCTGAGGCATGATGACCTCCTTCGGACTGTGTTGCCGAGTTTATCAGAGCGCCTGGTGCCTGTCGTCGAAAGTGGCACGGGAACAAGGTACTCTGGATGTCACGATGCGTAGCATGAGACAAAACCTCGAAACTGTGGCAGTGGCGCTTGTGGTGCTCGCTTGCGGCGCGGCAACGGGCGCTGCGCAGCCGGTAGCCGCTGGAACCGGCACCTTCGAGGCTCACGGCGACGTCGGCGTCACGCCGAAAGCTGGCTCCGTTGAATACGATTCCGCCTCGGGCGAGTACCGGGTGACCGGAGGCGGGGCCAACATTTGGAGCACGACGGACGCATTTCAGTTCGCCTCGAACCGGCTCTCCGGCTCATGATTCGCCAGGGACTTGATGCGGGCGCGGCATACGCCGATGTCGCGGTGCACGGCGATGGGCTCACCTCGCTGCAATTCCGGCCGACTGAAGGCGCGGGGACCCAAGAGGTGAAGGCGGAGGTGAACGCTCCCAGCCGCATCCGCATTGAGCGGCGCGGGAATGTTTTCACGATGTTCGCAGGGAACTCCGGAGAAGACTTGAAGCCGACGGGGACCGCGACAGTTGTTCTGCATGATCCCGTTTATGTGGGCATCGGCGTGTGCTCGCACGATCCGGAAATCGTGGAGACAGCGGTTTTCTCGAATGTGCTGTTGGCTGCGACAACGGTGTCGGGAGATCAACTGGCGGTTGTCACTAACGTTCCAGCCGCGGCAGCGCGCAAGGGCAAGGCACGCGATCGCAAGAAGAGCCGGGTTTCCATCTATGACATAGCCAGCAAATCCATCCGCGTAGTCTACGAAAGCGACAAAGTGTTTGAGGCGCCGAACTGGTCGCCCGATGGCAAGTACCTGCTGTCCAACTCCGGCGGCAATCTTTTTCGCATCCGGCTGGATGGACCGGGCGCAGCGGAACCGCAGAAGATCGATCTGGGCGCGATCTCGCGCTGCAATAACGACCACGGGATCTCGCAAGACGGGAAGTGGCTGGCGCTCTCTTGCGCGGACGGCACGCGTGCGTCGACCGGCCGCGGCGAGTCGCAGGTGTTTCTGGCGTCGATCGACGGAGCGAATCCGCGGCTGATGACGCCCAAGGCGCCCAGCTATTTTCACGGCTGGTCGCCGGAAGGGCGCTGGCTGGCGTTTGTGGGACAACGCAACGGCATCTTCAATCTCTATCGCGTTGCCGCGGCGGGTGGAGAAGAGGAGCAGCTCACGTCGCACGCCGGCTACGACGACGGTCCGGATTATTCGCCGGATGGCAGATGGATCTATTTCAATTCGAACCGATCGGGAAACTGGGACATCTGGCGGATGCCGGCAGAAGGAGCGGGGGCGGCCGACGAGAAAGCGCAGCAGGTGACGTGGGACGATCTGGAGGACTGGTTTCCCCACCCGTCGCCGGATGGAAAGTGGCTGGTCTTCCTGTCTTTCCCGAAAGGGACCGAAGGGCACGATGCGGAGGTGGAAGTTTCGCTTCGCATTATGCCGCTGCCGGGAGCGAAGATCGAAGCTCCGGCCGTACAGGTGTTGGGTAAGGTCTTCGGCGGCCAGGGCACGATCAATGTGAATTCGTGGTCGCCGGATTCGAAGAAATTTGCGTTCGTGAGCTATGAGATTGCGGACCGGGCGCCTTAAACGCGAGGCGCGTGATCAATCGAATTCACGGGCGGGCGCGGCTTGCTGCAGGTCGACGCGGCCGGCGGCAATATCGGCGCGGAAATAGTTTTCACCGCGAACGGGCGAGCCCGCCAGGCGGCGGAGCATGGCGATCTGTCCGACGTGCGTGAGCGCATCCGCGACCGGCCCCTGAAAGAGCTTATCGGCCGAGGCTCCCAGGGGGAGAGTCGAGGCCAGGTAATCATCGAACGCGCTTAAGGCCGCAGAGAAACGCTGCACTTCCTTGTCCCACGGAAGCGGCGGCGAATCGTGCCACTCGTGCTTGCCCTTGGCGATGCAAAGCGCCCAGTCCAGCAGGTCGCCCACATGCGCCAGAATTTGTCCTGGACTCCGAGTGCCTTCCGAAGCGCGAAACTCCGCGAATCCGGCAGGCGCGCCGCGCACAGTTTTACCGCCGCGATAGGCCACCGTGGCAACGGCATGGCGCAGCAGCTGGCGTTTTGGATCGTTCACGGCTTCGGAACTGGCATCCATAGCCAACCAGCTTATGCGAACGCGGCCGCCGCGACCACTGCGTCGTGATCGACCGGAAAATTCACGGAACGGGCGATGAAGCAAAAGTGATGCGCCTTGTTGTGAAGCGCCCGCGCTTCGTCGATACGCGCGCCGTCGGTGATGGTCATGCGCGGGCGGAGCAGGACGCGCGTGAACTGGCCGGAGCCGTCTGCGTTCTCGGCCATTTCGGCAGCGGCATCGTCTGTGTATGAAGTTATGACAATCCCTGCGTCGGCGCACAGGTGCAAAACCCAGAGCATGTGGCACGCGGACAATGACGCGACCAGCAGTTCTTCGGGATTGTAGCCTGCGCCGTCACCGCGAAAATGCGGGTCCGCGGAGCCATGAATCGTGGCGGTTTTTTCGGCGGCGCCGATCCGGTGGTTGCGGCTATAGGCGCGGTAATTCGCTGTTCCGGAGCCCAGGTTGCCGGTCCACTCGGTGGTGATGCGATAGTTGTGCGTCTTTGGCATCGCGTTCTCCAACCATCGTACGGTGGATGGATGCGACTGGGCGCGCAACTAACCGTTACCTGCTGACCGCGTCTCGCGGGTCTAACCCGCGCGGCAGCCATCGGGCACTGCAGACTCGGGCACGGCCAGCACCGGCCGGACGCCGTCTGGATAACCGATATCGAAGAGCATGCCTTCAGAAACCACGCCTCGCATCTTGCGCGGCTCCAGGTTGACGACGAAGAGCGCCTGTCGACCCACGATTTCGCGGGGGTTGGAGCGTTCCTGCTTGAGGCCGGCAACGATGGTGCGCGAATGGTCGCCGAAATTTACGCGCAGCGCGACCAGCTTATCGGAGCCGGCAACGTCGGAAACCGATTCGATGGTGCCGGCGCGGATGTCGATCTGATTCAGGATGTCGACAGGGACTGTGGGCTTGATGGGTGCGGGAGTCATGTTGTTGTGGAAATTATGATCTTACGGAAAGCACGGTCAGGGCAGACGCTGGGGCGGCTTCGAGCAGGCCGGCGTCGTGCAGCCCGCCGATTTCGATTTCGATCAGCTCGTTCGCGGGCCGGAAACTGGCCAACTCGACCTTTAGGTAGTTATCGCTCATGGCGGCGCGGGGCTCGACCAGAGTGACGACGGAAAGCTTCTTGCCAATCATCCGGCGGCGGAATTCCAAATTCTTCTTGGCCGCCAGTTCGCGCAAGGCATGGGCGCGTTGATGGCGCACATGCATGAATACCTGGTCCTGCGCATCCGCGGCGGGGGTGTCGGGGCGCTCGGAGTAGGTGAAAACATGCAGATAGGTGAAGGGCAGCGACTCGATGAACGCGCGGCTCTCTTCAAATTCGGTATCGGTTTCACCGGGGAATCCAGCCATCACGTCGGCGCCGATAGCGGCGTCGGGCATCAGGCGGCGGGCCTTGAGGACACGGCCGGCATAGTGGCGCGGGCGATACTTGCGATGCATGCGGCGCAGGACACGATCGCAGCCGGATTGCAGCGGCGCATGCACGTGCTTGGCAATACGCGGGGATTCGGCCATGAGGCCGAGCAGGTCGTCGGAGAAATCCATGGGTTCGACTGAGCTGAGCCGCACTCGCTGAATTTCGGTTTCGGCGAGCAGGCGCCGCAGCAGATCCACAAGACGCATGCCGCTGCCCGGTTCCCTGCCCCAGCGGCCCAGGTTGATGCCGCTGAGGACGACCTCGCGATAACCGCCAGCGAGGCGGCGCACCTGCTCGATCACGGTCTGGGGCGAAGAACTGCGCGAGCGGCCGCGCACGAACGGGATGATGCAGAACGAGCAGCGGTTGTTGCAGCCGTCCTGAATTTTGAGATTGGGGCGGGTGCGGTCAGCAGGAGTGTCCATCACGGGAGCGGTGAGAAAATCCTGGCGCGCGAAGATGTCGCCGACCAGAATCTGGCTGTGGTAGGGCGCGGCGTCGCTGCGATCGAGCACGGCGTCGTTGGGATGCGGCAAGGCGGCCAGCAGGTTCGCGATGTCGCTCTTGTGCGAATTTCCGACAACCCACTCGACTCCTGGGAGCGCGGCCAGTTCCTCCGGGGCACGCTGCGCGTAGCAGCCCGTCACCAGAATGCGGCCTCGGGGATTTTCGCGGTGCGCGCGGCGCACGGCCTGCCGCACATCGTTATCGGCCGATGCCGTGACGGTGCAGGTATTCAGAATCACGAAGTCCGCCTCTCGAAGGCCCGGCGCGCATGCGAGACCGTGAGCAGCTAGCTGCGATTCGAGCGCGGCGCCATCGGCCTGCGTCGCGCGGCAGCCGAAATTCTGAACGAAGAAGCTGGACATCTCAACTCATTTGAGTTTACTAAGGATGCTTACGACTTCTCGCGCCGGTAAGGCGACGACATGTAACTGCGCGACTCCTTGGCGGCATCGGCCTCTGGCGCAAAGGCGATGGCGTGTTTATACGCTTCAATAGCCTCAGCACGCCGATTGGTCATGTCGTAGATCTGGCCTACGCGCATCCAGGCCAGCACGCCGGTATTCAGATCCACTTCGTTGCGCGAGGCGGTAACTTTCTGCAGATTGTCGAGCGCTCGGTCCAGATCGTTGTACCAGAACTGGATCGTGCCGAGCTGGAAATATATTTTCTCCCAAGACACACGTGCATAGCCCGGAAGGCCGCTTTTCTTCATAGCCGCGACTCTTTCGATAGCGGCGATGGCTTTTTCCTTGTTGCCGAGATCGCTGTACATCTGCGCCTGCTCGAACAGCAGCAGATGATTGCGGGGGAAGCGGCGCAGCAGTTCTTCGAGCAGAGGGATGGCTTTTCGGGGCTGCTGTTCACGCCGATAGAGGGCGCAGAGCAGCCCCTGGGCGTCGGTCTTATTGAGATTGCCTTTGTGCGCGACCTCCTCGAGCGTCTGCAGGCCGCGCTCTTTATCGCCGTGGAACCCCGCCAAAAAGCCAAGCATGCGCCATGTCCAGGGCAGGCTGCCGACGACGTAATCATGCACGCCCTGGATCAAGCGGGCATCGTAGTTGGAGGGATCGATCTCGGTGACGCGGTTGCAATCCTGACGCGCGGAGGTGGTGTCGCGCAGCGCGTCGCGCCAGGCTTTTCGCACCAGAAAGTTATAGTTGGCGCGCAGGCCGAATGCCACGCCGCGTGCATAGAGGGCGCTCGCGTCGTTGGGATTTTTTGCCAGGCGCGCATTAGCCAGGTCCATGGCTTTCCGGATTTCATCGGCGAATTCTTTTTCGATCTGAGGGCTGGGGTTCAGCTTCTTTTGGCGCAGGAACGGATTGTTGCCTGAAATCAGCTCGGTCTCGAGCGCGCCATTACGATACATTTCGCGATAGAGCAGAGTTTGGGCAATGTGGTTGTGCGGGCCCACGGCGCCGGGATCCTGTTGGGCGGCATTCTCAAACTCCGCCAGGGCTTGATCGTATTCGAGGTTGTAGAAATGATCGAACCCGCGGGCAGACGACGTGTCCTGAGCCGTGGCGGGCACTGCAAGCTGGGCCAGAAATGCCGCAGCCGCGAGCCATGGTGCAAGCCGTCCGATTCGCCGCGGCAGCGAAGCGGCACGCGCCCGCCGGAGCGCCCAGCGCGCGTGTTCCGCCACAACCGGATCCGGCGACTGCGCCATTTTTTCGAGTGGTTCTCGAAATCGCTCGGCGCGCTGGTTACCCATGGCCACGGCGACGTTGCGCAGAAAACCGGAATAGCGGGCGCGCTTCACCGGGCTCGAACGGAAAATCTCGCGGAATTCGTCTTCGGAGACTTGGGACAATTTTTCCAGATCGGGAGCGAAGTGCTCCGGCGCGAAGGCCGGCTCGCTGCTCAGCGGGGCGCGCGTGTTCCAAGGGCACACATCCTGGCAGATGTCGCAGCCGAACACATGGTTGCCGATCTTTCCACGTACGGCCTCGGGAATCGCGCCACGCAGCTCAATGGTGAAATAGGCGATGCAAAGGCGCGAATCGATGGCCCAGGCGGGGCCGCCCTCGACGCCAGTGGGGATAATTGCCGCGGTTGGGCACGCGTCGATGCAGCGCGTGCAGGTGCCGCAGCGATCGGGCGGAGGCGAAGCTGGCGCAAGTTCAAGCGATACCAAAAGCTCGCCTAGAAAAAACCATGAGCCCATGTCCTGGTTGATCAGGCACGTATTTTTTCCGATCCAGCCAAGGCCGGAGCGGCGCGCGTAGGCGCGCTCGAGCAGGGGTCATCCAGGCGCGTCGAATAAGGCTCGGGACCGTTGTAGAGCTTGCCCACGCAGATGACTGATTTCGCGGAGGGAAGCAGCTTGCGGGGATCGGTGCGCAAGTCCGCGCGATGATCCGTGAGATAACCCATCTCGCCCGCATAGCCCGCCGCGACCCACTGGCGGAAATAGCCGGCTTCCTCGATCGGCAGCGCCGGAGCGGCGCCGGCCAACTCGAAACCGCACTGCCGGGCCAGTTCCTCAATGAGCGCCGGGGTCACGATTTCATTTTCGCCGAACGGGCCGGATGCTGTGCGCTGTTAGTGAGGTTGAGTGTAGACAATCGCCCCGTTGCGAATGGCATAGCGGACATCGGTGAACGCCGCGATATCCTCGGCGGGATCGCCGCCAAGCACCACCAGATCGGCATCCATGCCAGCGGCGAGGCGGCCTTTGTGTTTGCCGAAACCGTAACGGCCGGCGGGCGCGGTGGTCAGGGTGGTGAGAATCTCGGGGAAATTCAGACCCGCGCGATCCATGAGGCGGTACTCAAGCGCTGGATCGTAGTCGGTCAGAAAACCCACATCAGTTCCGAACAGGATGGGGATGCCCGCTTCCGAGTACGCGCGCAGTTGAGCCAGCAGCTGGTCCACGTTTTGGTTGTGCCCGAAAAGCTTGAGCGTCGGGATCACGGCCATGTGGCGCTTCTTCATTTCGGCCACTATGGAGGCATCGACATCCCCGGGAGTTTCGACGACATGAGTGAGCACGTCCACCCCGCCTTCGATCGCTGACGAGAGGCCTGCGGAATCGGAAGGATGCGCCAGCAGCAGCTTGCCGCGCGCGTGGACCACGGCCGCAACCGCTTTGACGAGTTCCAGTTGCATGGGCACGACTTTTTCCCGCGAAACCCAGGCGCCTTGGAAGATCTTGATAGCGTCCGCTCCTTCATCGAGCCGCGCGAGGGCGAGAGCCGCGGCCTGCTCCGGCGTTTCGAACTCGGGCAGCTTGAGGGGCTGCAAATAATAAGGCGTGGCGTCTTTGGACGTGAACGGTTCACCGGAGGAGAGAACCATGGGGCCGGGGAACTCGCCGGCTTCCATGCGGCGCGCGATGGCCTTGGTATTGGCCAGGAACGAACCGGTATCGAAGACCGTGGTGAATCCCCAGCGCGTGAACATGTCGCGGATCTGCGCGGCAAGCTGTGCGGCCGGTAGGCTCGCCGCGTTCTCCCATTTTGGCTCGGTGAAATGAACGTGGCAGTTCCAGAAACCGGCGGCGATCACCAGGCCGGTGCAATCGATGCGCTGGACGCTGCTGGGCAGTTTGGGCACGGCGGTTCCCACCGATGTGATTCGGCCGTCGTGGATCAGGACTGTTCCCGCGGCCAGCGGGACTGCGTCAGGCGCGGTATAAATGCGTCCGCCCACCAGCGCCAGATCCGCGGCGTCAGTTGCCAGCGCGCAGAGGAAGAGGAGCGGCGGCAACTTCAACATGTAACGCCCGCCCATGTCACGCCAGAGTACGACAAATCGGCAGTCTTTGTTCCTCTGTGCGTTTCATGCCGAATTCAAAGCTACAATAAGGGTGTGTTGCGCATAGCAGTACCCGCGGCAGTCGCGCTGGCCGCGGCGCTTTCGGCCCAAACCGCTTTCTTTCCACTGAAAGACCTGAAACCCGGCATGCTCGCTACGGGCCGGACGGTGTTTTCGGGGAACCAAATCGAGGATTTTCAGGTGGAAATTCTGGGTGTGCTGGAAAACGTCGGTCCGAAACAGTCGCTCATCCTGGCGCGGCTCTCGGGCGGGCCACTCGAGAAAACGGGCGTGCTGCAGGGCATGAGCGGGAGCCCGGTTTACATCGGCGGGAAGCTGCTGGGCGCGGTCGCGATGGCGTTTCCATTTTCGAAAGAGCCGATCGCCGGCATCCGGCCCATTGAGGACATGGTGCGCGTGTCAAGGGCCTCATCGGAACCGCTGCGGCGTGCCAAGGCGTCAATCGACAGCAACAACCTCGCGGCCATGCTGCCTAAGCCCGAGGAGACGATGCCGGGTGAAATGCGCATGGTGGATATCGCGACGCCGGTCTGGTTCGGGGGCTTCACGCGCGCAACGCTCGACCAGTTCGCCCCCCAGTTGCGCGCGCTCGGCCTGGAGCCGCGGCAGGGCGTTTCGGGGGGAGGACGCGTCGAACCCCGCATGGGTGATCGCGCGGCGCTGCAGCCCGGCTCCATGATCAGCGTGGCGCTCATGAGCGGCGACATGAACGTCGCCGCGGACGGCACCGTCACTTACATCGATCAGGACAAACTCTACGCCTTCGGCCATAGATTTCTGGCGATCGGTCCCACCGATTTGCCGTTCGCCCGGTCGGAGGTGCTCACGCTGCTGCCCAATCTGGCCAGTTCGTTCAAGATCTCGGCGGCGAAGGAGTGGATGGGGACGATCTCGCAGGACCGCAGTTCAGCCATCGCCGGAGAGCTGGGCAAGCGGGCGCGCATGGTACCGGTTTCGATTTCGCTGGCGCGCGCCGGGAAGAGGATCGAAGGCTACGACATGCAGATGGCGAATGACCGTTTTCTCGCGCCATTCCTCATGCAGATCGCCGTGTACTCGGCCATCGACTCCACCGAGCGCGCGCTGGGCGCGGCCAGTTACTCGGTGCGCGGCCAGATCGAGTTTCAAGGGGGCGCGCCGCCGCTCAAGCTCAACAACATGTACGCCGGGGACGCCAATACTGCCATGCAGGTCTCGCTTTCGGCCGCGATTCCGCTGGCCTACGTGCTGCAAAGCGAATTCTCGTCGCTGATGGTGAAGAAGGTCGCGCTTGATATCGATTCGTTCGACGAGAAGAAGCAGTTTCAGATCGATCAGGTGACCCTTTCACCTCACGAGGTGCGGGCTGGAGAAAAAGTGCACTTGACGGCTGTATTCGTCGGCGACAATGGCGCCGAGGTATCCCGCACCGTGGATTACGCAGTGCCGATTGGCGCTCCGGCAGGTCCGCTTTTCTTCACTGTTGCGGATGGAAACGCGGCGAACCTTTCGGAATACCGGCAAATCCTGGGCAGTACGCCACGTTCAGTGGAACAACTGATGGCCAGCGTCAACAGGCTGCGGGCAAACACGAAAGCCTATGTGCGCGTGTGGCGGGCGGAACCGAATTTTCAGCTGGAGGCCGAGGATTTTCCCGATCCACCGCCTTCGCTGGCCCTGATTCTGGGCGCCTCGCAAGGGGTCCTACAGATGCGTAATTCGAAAGTGGCCGAACTGGAGATCAGTGCGGGCGACGCCGTGATCAGCGGGACGAAGACCGTGCAAGTGGAAGTGAAGGAATGATCGCGATGGACGGAAGGATCGAGGGCGTGAGTAACCGGCAAGGCGGATCTTGGAAGTGGGGACGCGGGATGGCATTGTGCGTTACCTGCGGCCTCCTGGCCCTCACCGCGCTTCTGAACGCGTCCAGCACGACGACCTGGGAGATGAATTCGTATCAGGATTTTATCCACGGGCGGTTTCAGGGAATCTCGCTCACGCGCGAAGGGCGGCTCGCGCTCGCGCCCCGAATCCAGAGCATTTTTTCGTCGGATCAGCCGGTGGTGTGGGGCGTAGCGCCGGCCCTCGATGGTTCACTCTACGTGGCCACTGGACATCGCGGGCGCTTATATCGCATCGACAAGTTCGGCAAGAGTTCGCTCATTTGGACCGCCGACCAGCCCGAGATTTTCGCCATCGTGGCGGATGCGAAGGGCGCGATCTATGCAGCCACTTCGCCCGATGGCAAGATCTATCGCATTGAGAACGGCAAAGCGGCGGAATATTTCGCGCCACAGGCGAAGTACATCTGGTCGCTGGTCATGGCTTCGGACGGCACGCTCTACGCGGGCACGGGCGATCAGGGCAAAGTGTTTCGCGTGGATGCGATGGGCAAGGGCGAGGTGCTGTACTCGAGCGGCCAGTCGCATGTGACGGGCCTGGCGATCGACCTGAACGGCCAGGTGCTCGCCGGAACCGAGCCGAACGGGATTCTCTACCGCATTTCCGGCAAGGACAAAG
>WNFI01137138.1_pt1 | contig 15149 bp, 11 predicted proteins | sample 5400471 | NCBI WGS metagenome assembly WNFI01 (sample SAMN13153348, study PRJNA577476) | soil metagenome | isolation source: 100 cm saprolite on Douglas fir-dominated hillslope | place: USA:California | collected 2013-09-17
CAGGTAATCCGACAGGTAGATCAAGCGTCTTACTGTCGAATTGGTAATCGCCGACGTTCCACGCGGAAGTTGCACCGTGACCGTCTAGCGGCGGAGAATCGATATTGGCAACGCTGCGACCCGACGAATCTAGCAAGAATACTGAAATACTGTAATCGTGTGGCGGCCTCTTAAGCACCTTCCACAACATATTGACCTTGATCCCTGGCTTGCCATCCAATGAATTCTGCTGATCGGCGTGTGACGAGATAAGACTCAAGCTGTCGCCAAATTGCGGCGCATCCTTTGTCGCAGCCACACGATCATACCGATAAACATAAATCTTGTTCGTCTGCAAGTGCGTTTCGACCTGTGTGGAAGTCCTTACGAATCCCTGATCCTCGATGAACTTGAGCATCCCAGGATCAGACCAATAGGCGATCCAGAACGAGGTTTTGTCGCTCAGATAAGTTTTGAGCACAGGCAGGAAATTATCCTTGTAACGCTCTTCCCATTCGGGGAATGACACGAGCGGCAGCGCTGCCGGATCGACATGCAAATCGCGCCCGATATGGTAGCGGAGCGCGAAATCGTCGGTCCACACATTCATGAGGATCGGTTCGCTGCTGCTCCGGTAGCGCAGAATATCGAGCGCGACCTGTCGCCACGGCGGTTTCACGAAATAAGCGTCCACTGTAATCAGGCTGACGATAACTAGAATCACCAGAATGAAGAGGCGCGGGAAGCGATCCAGATTCGTGATGCCGTGACCAACTAGCAGCCATATCACCGGGGTCACAAGAAGGAAATTCCGCGTCGTCAGAATGGGAAAGAACGGATTAATTCCGATAATAACCATTATCGGGAAGGCAAGCCAGAGCGCCATATACAATGTATTCCAGGTAGGTCGCCATCGCACTCGCGGAATACCAACCTTATAAGTGACATACACCAATCCGAGCAGCAACAGCCCACCTGTCAGCCCAAAATGTGAGCCGATCAAATCGTTGCGGACGATTGATAGCGCTTCGGGGGTATCGGCCCACGTCGATTGGTACAGGATCGGGCGTGTGTAGCGCACCAGACTCTGATTGATAAACACGAACGCCCACGGCAGCCATGCCAGCCAGATTGCCAGCCACCGAAACACCATATCTACCAGACGCTTTTGCGGACGGGCAAAGATCAATAGATGGATCAACTGCACAAACAGGATAAGCGCGCCCAGGTAGTGGCTGTACATCAAGGCAACGGATGACAGCAGCCAGGCGATGCCATTCGTTCGCGACGGATGGCGATAGTAGCGCAAATAGAACAGTGTTGAGCAAGTGGCGAGTGCTGCCATCTGGGTGTAATGGAGGGCATCCTGTGCCAGAAATGTGTCGTTATCTGCCAGCGCCAGCAATAACGCGGCAATCGCACCCACACTTGGCGAGAAGCAATCCGCGCCAAGTCGATAGATAAGTGCGACACCAATCACGGACCAGATGAGCGACAAAAACCGCGTCGTAAATTCGCTGTTGCTGGTCAGGTCAATCCAGTAGTGCATGAGGATGAAGTACAGCGGCGGGTGCTGATCGCTTGCCATAGTTTGGACTACATCGGAGAGCGTCGGGCCTTTGGCAAGCAGCATCGTCCAACCTTCGTCGGCCCAGAAACTCTCTTTATTGATGTTCCAAACCCTGATGAGGAAGGGCAGCCCGATAATGAGGGCCAATAGCAGCACCCAGACGAAGCGTTTTTGTGTTGGCATCCAATCTCGCAGATTAGTAATTAATGAAAAAATTCTGCCGCGAGGCAGCGCTAGTCGCGTTGGCGGCGACGGGCAGTTATTGTAACACGCTCTGGCTGTGGAGACTTTCGCGGAGACGCGCTAGGATTGAGCGTATGAAAATGAACACCAATCAACTCAATCTAAATCGTCTAAGTGCGCTCATCCTGCTACTGTTTTCCGCTTCGGCCTGTAACATACTCACACAACCCCCGTCCGCCAGCACACCAACTACCATAGCCATTCAACCGACCAATACAGCACTCCCCGAAAGCCCAACCGGGAACGCGACGGGTTCAAATTTTGGCCCGATCACAGGCCCCAACTTTACCCCGCCACCGACTTTTACGCAGTCACCCGCAGTCACACCAACCCAGGTACCACCTACGGCGGCTCCTGGCAACGGGCCGACCAGCGACTTCGGTTCTATTCTTCAAGCAAACAGTACAGTACCGCCAGCGCCGACGCAAGCCGTTGCATTGCCGTCCACACCTATACCCCCGACCCAATCTAGTGCTCCTGGACCGACTTCGAACTTCGGTGCAATCGTCGGGCCAAATGATACGCCCCCGCCGACCTTTACCATCGGTCCGCCACCGACTGTAAACCCGACCAATGTTACACTGCCCCCAGCCGTCACGTCGGGGCCGTCACCCACGCCCGGACCCGTGTTGCGGTCAGATTTGATGGGTGTGCAGATTCACGCCTTCCTCACCAATCCGCAGTGGAACCAGATGCTCGCTTTTGTCCAACAGCTAGGCATTAGCTGGATCAAGGTTCAGGTCGATTGGAGCAGTATGGAACCTGCAAAAGGCCAATTTAGCGAGCAGTATTCAACGCTTGTGCAAAATATCCAGCGGGCTAGCGCCGGAAAGTTCCATACGATGGTAAGCATTGCCAAAGCGCCCAATTGGGCACGGCCTGCAAGCGCCCGTGGACAACAAGACGGCCCATCCGACAACCCGCAGGATTTTGCCGATTTTGTAGCGCAATTTATCCGCGACACGAAGCCAGTCAATATTGACGCCATCGAAATCTGGAATGAACCCAACCTGATCCGCGAATGGGATGGAAAGCCGATCAATGGCGCGGAATATATGAAGTATTTCAACGCAGTTTATCCGGCGATTATCAACGAAGAAAAAGCACAGCCCGATCAATTTAGGCCAAACCATCGAATCACGATCCTGACATCCGGACCTGCGCCGACAGGCACAACAGATGTCACGCTGAATGACCGCGTGTGGCTGCAACAGCTTTACGACAATGGACTGGCGAAGTATGGGGACGATGTGGCAGTCGGCGCTCATCCGTATGGATGGGCCAATCCGCCCGATGCATTGTGCTGCAATGCACAGCCGGGAATTACTGGCTGGTATGCCGATCCAAGTTTTTACTTTCGCAACACGATTGATGATTATCGGCAGATCATCAAGAAAAATGATCCGAACCGGAAACTGTGGGTGACAGAATTCGGTTGGGCCAGCTACGACGGTTTGCGGACAAGTAGCGGAGGTACTGCCAGTGTAAAGTCCGGGGCCGCCTGGGAATCTCTTCTTAACCAGAGCCAGCAGGCCAATTACGTTGTGCGTGCATTCAATCTGGCGCAGCAGCCGCCCTACTATGACTTCATGGGGCCGATGATGCTCTGGAATTTGAATTACGGGATTATCCCCGGCCTGATTGACAATGGCGACGAACAGGCTGGATTCTCGCTGCTGGACCTGAACTGGAATCCCCGGCCCGTGTTCAATCTGCTGAAGAGCGCAGCCAAGACGACACCCGCACCATAGAGGCACATTAGCGATGTGCCTCTATCTTTTGCGTTCAATTATGCTTGTTTTTCGTAGGCATCCACGATCTTTTGGGCAGCATTGAATTCGGGGCTGCCTTCAGGAGCAGTATCGAGGACTTTGTTGGCGGCGATATATTGCTCCAGGGTAATAACTTCCTGCTTGTCCCGCTGCCTGGCATACCGCTCGGCATTGAGCCAAATCTTTTCCTCGTCCGTAAGGCCAGCACCATTTATTTCGTCGTCAGTTAAGTTGCCAGATTCGGCCAGTTTGGCCTTCAGTTTCTCGAAATTCTCCGACATGGGACAAGTTCCCTCCACAGTGGTCGTACCCGGCTCACGACCCGGTAGGCTAGCCTAAGTTTGCCCATTTGACAAGCATTTCAAACCTCAATCTTCGGACTCCAACCAATCCTGCATCGGCTCTAGAAAATAGAGGTCCCAGCCCTCGTCATGACTGTCGCGTTCCTGCTTGTTAGGAAATTTCTCATGGCTCAACTGTATTTGCGTCCCATTGCCCGACGGCTGAAGCTCCCACCGGACCTGAGAATCAGCCCAATCGGGCTGCCACTCCATCTGTCGCCAGGTGTATTCGAGGAAGTTTGGAGCCTCGATTCGGGTGAACGTGCCCGTTGTTTCTCCGCCGAAGAAACGATATTGCCCGCCAACTTTCAGATCGACCAGGACCGACTCGTCATCGCCCATCCAGCCGCGAATCGAATCCGGGGCCGTCAATGCTGCCCACACTCTCTCAATGGGAACAGCAATTATGAGATTCTTTTTGATGTCGGACACGGCAGTCTCCTTCCAATGTGGCGCATATTTGCTATTGTGCCCGATCTTTGTGCCTATCGACAAGAGCTAATATTGCGCAGTTTGACCCTAAAATTGCTACAATTCTGACAATATTGGTAAGGATGCCATCATGCTGCTGATCGACGGACATAATCTCATTGGGCAACTCGAAGATTTATCATTGGATGACCCATATGACGAAGCAAAGCTCACGATGGCGATTCGCCGCTACTGTATGCGCAGTAGGTCGAAGGCAACAGTAATCTTTGACAACGGCCTGCCCGGTGGCGTATCCAAGCAGCTTTCCAACAGTGACGTGACCGTAATTTTTGCGCCATCAGGCACACAAGCCGATACACTGTTGATGCGCCCCGCTCGCGAACTCACCAAGACACCTTTTACGATGGTGACATCGGATCGGCGCATTTTGCGTTTAGCCTTCGCCTATGGCATCGAAACACTCTCCTCGCCAGAATTTGCGATCATGATCGGGTTTCGGCCTGTTGAAGTCGAGCCAACTGTTGAACCGGGCAAACCACCTGCGCCGCCTCGTATGACCATTGTTTATGACAAAGACCCAAATCCGGTCATCAGCCCGCAGGAAGTCGCGTATTGGTTGCCCATATTCGAGCAGCGGCTCGATAAGGTGCGGGCTGCGCGGCGCAAATCACGGCGGAAATAAACATGCGCATTGCGTTGATAACATCCTGGCCGACTGAAGTGATTGAAGGCAGTGGCACAGCAGCATTTTTCAACTTTCTATTGAGCGGTCTGCTAGCACGCGGCTATGACGTAGAGGTAATTGCGCCCAACTTCGACATCTCGGATTACGTTGAGGTCACGCTGAAACGATTTTTGTTCAATACCGATCTCCGCACCGATCTCCGTGCCCTGTCCGCTGAGGTGGTGATCGGCTTCGATTACGATGGTTACGGTCTGGACCCGGCAACGCGTCCACCCATGATCACGTCGGCCCATGCTGCCAACCCCTACCTGGCTACCATTGGTCGATGCCGAACCACGCACTGAAAATGATCACCCTGTGATCCTCGCCGTGGGCAAAATGTATCCGCGCAAACGCCTCGACGTGCTCCTCCAGGCGATTGCGTTGCTAAAATCACAGTACCCGACCATTGAACTGCGGGTCGTCGGCAATGGTCTGGAATGGGATCGGCTTCACGCACTCACTGCTGAACTCAATCTCAACGCACATGTGACCTGGCTATCTCACATCAGTGACGATACTGCCTTTGCGCGGGAATGGCGGCAGGCCGATATATTTTGTCACCCTAGCTCACAGGAAACCTTTGGTTTTGTTTATCTCGAAGCAATGACACTTGGCAAAGCAATTGTCGCGGTACGGGCCGCCGCCGCGCCGGAGGTTTTAGGTGACGCCGCGATTCTGGTCGAGCCAGATAATCCACGGGCGCTTGGCGAGGGATTGAGTCGCTTTTTGGACGACCCTACACTCTGTGAGCAGTACGGGCAGCTTGCGAAGGAGCGAGCCAAGCGTTTTACTCACGCGAAAATGATTGACGGTTATGTTGGCCTGATCGAACAGGTAACCGGTTCGCGCAAATAGTCCAGCTTGTCTTTCCAAACTCCCGGTCCTGGTCAGGCATTGGTGCTTACCCGCAGTATCACCAGCGGCAGACGGGCAGGAATCATGACCAGCCTCGGCTTAAATGTCGGAACGATGGTTCATACGGTTGCCGCAGCATTGGGGTTATCAGCGATACTGGCGACATCGGCCACAGCCTTTTCAATCGTCAAATATGCTGGCGCGTTGTATCTTATTTATCTTGGCCTCAAATCGCTCCTCGAAAGAAGGCCTCAGCTTGCCACGCAGCCGACTGTACCAGAAACGCCGCGACAGGCTTTCGTGCGATCCGTGACGATTGGCATCCTGAATCCTAAAGTAGCCCTATTCTTTCTGGCATTTTTGCCGCAATTTGTAGACCCGAAGCGCGGCCCGGTCTTCCTTCAATTTGTGATCTTGGGCGCGATCCTCGCCTGCATCGGCATTACCTTCGATACATTATTGGCTTCCATAGCCGGCAAGTTGGGGCACTGGTTTGCCCAAAATCCGCGCTTCACGCTGTGGCGGCAGCGAGTAACGGGCGGCGTTATGGTTGTTCTGGGAGTGGAACTTGCCCTGACTCAGCGCAATTAGGCGAGAATCTAAAAATAGATGGCATAAAAATGCTATGCCATCTACGTTAAATCGGATCAGTTTGAGGTTGGACCAATATCTAGCGTGTAAGTACCCTAATTTGCCGGAAGCCGACGATCAGAACGACGAAGCCAATCAGAACAATAATTCGGTGGACCAGTGCATTATATGGTCCTACGATAGGCGCATCGATATCGTTAATCAGGTGCGCCACACCTAGAATGATCGCGCCAGCGACAATGAGGTTTAAGGTGCGTCCGACTACTCCTCCAACACCCCTGACGGCGATAACCATCCAGATGGAGGCCGCTACCAGAACAAAATCTAGAATGAGGTTAATGGTATTTGACGTTGCCGCATCCATTGCAAGCTCCTTTGGATAGCAAATAAATAAATTATCTTAGGCGGTAGGTCTTGACATACTCAAGTATCTGCGGATTCATGCCCGCGTCAACTCGATCCAATTCTTTGCGTACAATGCGTTCGCCAATGACGCTGTTAGCGTAAGTAACGGATTTCGCCAGCAAGGCTCGGTAAATATCTGCGTCGGAACTCTTAAGGTCGATGGTTAACTTGCCGCCTTGCACTTTGACAGGCCAGACATTGCGCCCGGCTGTTTCGTTGATGACTGAATCGAGGTGATCACTAACTCGCCGTCCGCCTAACTGAGTCAACAACTTTTGCAGTGAAGCATAGAGCGTCGTGAAGTAGACTTGCAGATTTGACTCTTCGGTTGAGCTAAGCTGTTCACTTTTTGAAGGAGTTTCTTCGACGTTGACTGCTTCCACCAGGATCGGTTTCAGTGTGAAGTCCGCGCCAACAAAGCTTTTATTGTTGTCATAGGTCGCGACAGCGCTGCAAATAACCTCAAGCTCTCCGCCCTGTGCGTCCATAACAGTTAGTGGTTGCGCATTGATGCGTCCCTGCTTGCTGACGGTTCCGATCAACTGCTCGGATTCCTGGAGCGGGATTCCCAGGACATCAGCCAGATTTTTACCCAAGATGGAACGTGCATCGCCATGTGACTGCTTGAGCATTCGCAGGCAATGGTGATCGACAAAGATCACTTGACCGAGCATGTTGGTCATCAGCAGTGCGTTCTGTGGTTCTTCGGCAGCGAGAGCCGCTTGTTGCACACCTTCGACTGCCGTTTTCAGTGCCTTAGCAAGCTCCCCGGCTGAGGCATAACGATCAGACGGATTTTTCGCCATTGCCGTGAAGATAACGCCTTGCGTTCCCTCAGACAGTGTGGCACGAATATCACGCATGTTAGGTACTGGTTGAGTGGCATGAGCAATGAGTACACCCGTCGTGTTCCCCTCGAATGGCACACGTCCGGTTAGCATCTGGAACACTGTCACACCGAATGAGTAAATATCGGCAGCGGATGTCAGTTCGCTGCCGTCAGCCTGCTCCGGCGACATATAGGCAGGTGTGCCGAGCATAGCCGCCCCAAGTGTAATCTGGGTATCCGATTCGCGCAGCTTGGCGAGGCCAAAATCGGCGAGGTATGTATTATCGCGCTCATCGAGCAGCACGTTACCCGGCTTGAAGTCTCGGTGAATAATGCCCTTGCTATGGGCATAATCCAGAGCATCCGCGATCTCCTTCGTGATGCGCAGGATTTCGTTTAGCTCCATTGCGCCCTGCCGCTTGATCTTGTCAGTCAGTGTGCCGCCATTAAGGAACGCCATCACAATGTACGGCATATTATCGAACTGACCGAAATCATAGACGGGCAAAATATGGGGATGCTGCAAATGAGCGATGATGTCCACTTCACGATAAAAACGATCCAGGAAGGTGCTATCGTGCATGAAGCTGGACGGCAGTATTTTGATTGCTACTTCCCGGTTCATTGATTTCTGCTGGGCGCGGTAAACCGTTGACATGCCCCCTTTGGCGATCTCACCGAGAATCTGATATTGACCTAAACTCTGTCCCACAAGATCAGTCATTTGCATCTTTCCCAAAATGAACGACTCCGCAGGTTGCTACGGAGTATCGGTCCAATTATTATATGCATGATGCAAGTCGCGCGAAACATACTGCTAAAAAGAAGAACACCTGAGTATATTATATCTCGATCCGGCGATTGCACTGAGGGTAGGTCTGAAACAAGTGGGCGGCGAGGGATTTAGCTTGATGATCAAAGTAGCGGCGCATTTGTTGATTATATATGCGCCGCCGATTTAGGGGCTATACAATCGTAGCTTGCGCTTCCGACATTGGTTGAAGGGAGGAGCGACTCAGATACACATCAATGCCCTGAGCGGCCTCACGCCCTTCCTGAATTGCCCACACGACCAGCGATGCGCCGCGCTTAGCATCACCCGTCGCAAAGACGCCGGGCACACTCGTCATGTGCTGGTCATCCACAGCGATATTGCCACGCGAGCTGTAATCCACACCGAACGCATCTACCATGCCTTCGTGGACGACGTGCTCAAAGCCCATCGCCAAAACAACAAGATCGGCTGGCAGTTCAAACTCCGAGCCGGGAACCTCGACCATTTTGAACTGACCCTTTTCATCGCGCTGCCATTCGACCTTTGCCGCCAGCAGCCCGGTCACTTTGCCGTTTTCCCCAATAAACTTCTTGGTCGTGACGTTGAACATTCGCTCACAACCCTCTTCATGCGAAGATGAGTTTTTATAGAGCTTGGGGAACACGGGCCACGGTTCATTTTCAGCACGGGTCACAGGCGCAGGTGGCAGGATTTCGATCTGTGTGATGCTTCTTGCGCCCTGCCGATTAGACGTTCCGATGCAGTCGGAGCCGGTATCACCGCCACCGAGGACGATCACATGCTTGTAGTAGGCCGAGATGCGCTCTTCGTTGGGGATATAGTCGCCACTCACCAGCCGGTTCTGCTGTTCCAAAAAGATCGTCGCCTGATGAATGCCGTTTAGTTCGCGGCCCTCTACTGGAATATCGCGTGCTTTTCTCGACCCGATGGCAATGCAGATCGCGTCGAAAGAATTTTTGAGTTCCTCGACAGAAAGATCTCTCCCAACCGTAATGCTTGTCTTGAACGCAACGCCTTCCTGTTCAAGCACGTCGATGCGCCGATCAATGACGTGCTTTTCCAGCTTGAAATCCGGCACGCCGTAACGCAGGAAGCCGCCGAGTCGATCCGCCGCTTCGTACAACACGACGCTGTGACCCAGTTTGTTCAAGCTGTCGGCAGCCGCCAACCCCGCCGGGCCGCTGCCAATCACTGCAACGCTTTTGCCCGTCCGCCGTGCGGGTGGTCGTGGCTGGACAAACCCCTCTTTAAAAGCCCGCTCAATCACCGAAAGCTCGTTTTCGCGGATCGTTACGGCGGAGGCGGCCTGCCAATCGCCCTGGATAATTTTGTCCTGCCATTCGGGCATCAGATTGCCTACCGGACAGCCCCAGTGACAAAACGGCACGCCGCAGTCCATGCAGCGGGACGCCTGTTGTTTCCGATCCGCTTCAGGCAGTTCTTTCTCGACTTCCTTGAAATCACGGACGCGCTCCTGAATGGGACGATAGCCGTTTTCGATCCGGTCAATCGTGATGAATCCGCGTGGATTAGGCATCAATACCGTCCTTCTAACTGCGCTTCTTTACGAATGTAGGCCAGTTGTTGGTCGATTTCAGCGAGTTTTTGTTCCTGAAGCACGCGCTTGTATTCAAGCGGCAGCACTCGGATGAACTTGGGTAGATAGGCGTGCCAGTTGTCGAGAATAGTCTGCGCCAACGTGCTGCCCGTGTAATAAAAGTGCTTTTCAAGGTACGTTCTCAGGAAATTCATGTCGTCCTGATCCAGTACCGCGCTTAGTTCAACCATCGCCGTGTTGCAGAAATACGCAAAATTTCCATCGGCATTGAGTGCGTAGGCAATGCCGCCACTCATACCCGCCGCAAAGTTGCGCCCCACTCTCCCCAGAACAATTACCCGTCCACCCGTCATATACTCAGCACAGTGATCGCCCGCGCCTTCGACTACGGCATTCACACCGCTGTTGCGGACGGCAAACCGTTCCCCGGCGACACCGCGAATGAACACCTCGCCACTGGTTGCGCCGTACAGCAGTGTATTGCCGACGATGATGTTGTCATCTGGCTTAAAATTGCTGCCCTCTGGCGGAACCACGATCACGCGGCCACCGGATAAGCCTTTGCCTAAATAGTCGTTAGAGTCACCGACCAGCCGAAACGTGATCCCTTTCGCCAGGAAGGCCGCGAAGCTCTGACCTGCGCTGCCGTAAAAAGTACATTGGATCGTGTTATCGGGGAAGCCTTGCTCACCGCACAGTCGCGAGATTTTGCTGGATAGCATCGCGCCCACCGCTCGATCCGAATTGCTGATCGGCATCTTCATGGAAACGGGCGTCTGGTGCTTGAGTGCGCTGTCGGCCTTCTCGATGAGTACGCGATCCAGCACACTATCAATTTTGTGAATCTGCTTCTCGACACAGTAGGTCGGACTGGTTTTGGCCTCTTCCGGCTGGTACAGGATTGCCGACAGATCGACAGTGCGGGCCTTCCAGTGCTGGACTTCTCGCTGCTCCAGCAGATCAGTCCGCCCGACCAAATCATTGAATTTGCGGATGCCAAGCTGCGCCATGATCTCGCGCACTTCCTGCACCATGAACGTGAAGTAATTGATCAGGTGTTCAGGCTTGCCGTGGAAGTTGCTGGTCAAGGCAGGATCGTGCGTGGCGACACCCACCGGGCAAGTATTGAGATGGCACTTGCGCATCATGATACAGCCCAGCGAAATCACTGTCGCCGTGCCGAAAGCGAACTCTTCCGCGCCGAGAATGCCCGCCAGCACAATATCGCGCCCGGTTTTAAGCTGACCATCAGTCTGCAATCTGACCCGCCCGCGCAGGCCATTCATCACCAGCGTCTGGTGCGTCTCGGAAATGCCAAGCTCGAACGGCAGTCCTGCATGTTTGATGGAGCTTTGTGGACTCGCCCCCGTGCCGCCGTCATAGCCGCAGATGATGATCAAGTCGGCGTGGGCTTTGGCGACACCTGCCGCGACAGTTCCTACACCCGATTCCGAGACGAGTTTCACGCTGATCCGCGCGTCTGGATTGCCATTCTTCAGATCGAAGATCAATTGCGCCAGGTCTTCGATTGAATAGATGTCGTGGTGCGGCGGCGGCGAAATCAGCGTTACGCCGGGTGTGGCATGGCGTGTCTTCGCAATGTGTTTATCAACTTTATGGCCGGGGAGTTGTCCGCCTTCGCCGGGCTTCGCCCCCTGAGCGATCTTGATCTGAAGCTCGTCGGCATTCACGAGATAATTGCTCGTCACGCCGAACCGCGCCGATGCAATCTGTTTGATGGCGCTGCGGGTCGATGTGCCATCGGGCCGGGGATAGAACCGCTCCGGGTCTTCGCCGCCCTCGCCGGAATTTGAGCGCCCGCCAATCGTATTCATGGCGATGGCAATTGTCTCGTGCGCCTGCTTGCTGATTGAGCCAAAAGACATCGCTCCTGTCGTCAAGCGCTTAAAAATCTCCGAGGCGGGTTCGACTTCCTCAATTGGAATCGAGTTCTGCGGCTTAAAGTCGAGTAATCCACGTATGACATGTGGACGCTGATTTTGACTGTTCACCAGCTTGGAGAATTGCTTGAACTTGCCATAATCATTGGTTCGCACCGCCCATTGCAACAGGTGGATCGTTTCAGGGTTCCAGGCGTGTTTCTCACCATCTTTGCGGTAGTGGTAGACACCTTCGTCCTCAAGCAACGGAGGTCGTTCGATGTATGCCCGCTGATGGAACATCAGCACTTCGCGGGCGATCTCTTCCAGTCCAATGCCGCCGATGCGCGAATCGGTTCCCGTGAAATGCTTCTCGACCACGGCCTTACTCAGGCCAATCGCCTCAAAAGTCTGTGAGCCGTGATAGCTGCGCAGGGTGGAGATGCCGAGTTTCGAGAGGACTTTTAGCACGCCTTTTTCAATGGCGTGGATGTAGTTATCTTCAGCCTGAATGTAATTGGAAATCTTCGGCAGTTTGCCCTGTTCAAGCAGTCCATTGATGACCGCGAATGCGCCGTAGGGATTAATCGCGCTTGCACCATAACCAAATAGCAGCGCGTAGTGCATCACTTCGCGGGCTTCGGCGGTCTGGATGATGAGGGCCGTCTTGGTACGCTTGCCGATACGCACCAGATGGTGATGGACGCTTGAGCACGCCAATAATGAAGGAATTGGCGCATTGTCCGGGTCAGCGCCCTTATCCGAGAGGACTATCATGCTGTAGCCCTCGTCGATTTTGCTTTCCGCGTCTTTACACAACTGGTCGAGCGCTTTTTCCAGGCCAGCCGTTCCTTCGCGTACCGGGAAAGTCATGGGCAATGTGGTGATGCTAAAGTGCTCATTATCCCAATCCAGCAGTTTTTCCATAGATAAATTGGAAAAGATCGGCTTCTTAAGCTGAATGGCCCGCGCATGTTCGGGCGTTTCAGTCAGGAGATTACCTTCTCTACCGAGATAAACGGTCAGAGTCATGACCAGTTCTTCACGGTAGGAGTCAATGGCTGGATTCGTGACCTGTGCAAAAACCTGCTTGAAATAATTGAACAGTCGCTGTGGAAGCTCTGAAAAAACAGCCAACGGTGTGTCATTGCCCATCGAACTGACTGGCTCTTCACTCACCGTAATCATGGGCAGCATGATGTTCTCAAGGTCTTCGCGGTTGTAGCCGTAGAGTAATTCCAGTTCATGAAGCTGATCCGCAGGAAGTCCTACGGTGACGGCCCGCTGGATTGGAATGTCATCCATCCGAACACGGTTGCTTTCGACCCACTCCCGATACGGCTTCTGGCGGCTGATCTCATCCTTGATCTCGGAGTCGGGGATAATGCGACCCTCTTCCGTGTCAACCAACAATAGCTTGCCTGGTCGCAGCCGCCCTTTCGACTCGATCTGCTCGGCTGGGAATGACTGCACACCAACCTCGGAGGCCATCACGATCAAGCCATCTTTGGTCGTGACGTAGCGCGAGGGTCGCAGGCCGTTGCGATCCAACGTTCCGCCGACATACCGACCATCGCAAAAAATGATCGAGGCCGGACCATCCCACGGTTCCATAAACGCCGAATGATATTCGTAGAAATATTTCAAATCCTCGGGAATAGGATTGAGTTTGTTAAAGGACTCAGGGATAAGCATCATCAGCGCGTGCGGCAGCGATCTACCAGTCGCGACCAGCAGTTCGAGCACGTTGTCAAAGGAGGCCGAATCGCTCTTGATCGTGTTGATTTCGCCATTGTGGGCAATCACCCGGAAGGGCTGCGCCAAGTCCCACGAGGGAAATGTATTCGTGCTAAAACGTGAATGCACAAGGGCTATTGCGCTCTCGGTGTCGCTGTCAGTTAGATCGGCAAAGTAGCTGCGCAACTGGAGCGACGTAAACATGCCCTTGTAGATGATCGTTTTCGTTGACAGGGATGAAATGTAAAACAGATGCGCCTGTTCCAACGATAAACTGCGTATCTTGCTTTCAACGAGTTTGCGAACAATGTACAGTTTCCGCTCAAGTACATCGCGGTCCAACTCGGTTTTCCCGGCGACAAAGACCTGTCGCATGGTGGGTTCGGAGGCCCGCGCTATCTCACCGATCTCGGAGTTGTCAGTCTTAACCTCGCGCCATGCGACTATCTGCAACCCCTCGTCGTCAATTATCTTTTCGAGCGTCTCAATGCAGATAGACGCCTCACTCAGTTCCTGTGGTAAAAACACAATGCCCGTGCCATATCTACCCAATTCCGGCAGCGTGGGGATATCGCGTTTGTAGAGTTTGTGAGGAATTTGCAGGAGAATCCCTGCGCCGTCGCCAGTACGGTTATCAGCGCTTTCGGCCCCACGATGAGCCATCCGTTCGAGAACCTCAAGGCCGCGCTCGATGATGTTGTACGAACGTTCACCTTTAATGTTGGCAACAAAACCTATCCCGCACGAATCATGTTCGTATGCGGGGTCGTAGAGTCCCTGTTTTTTAGGAAGATTCTTGACCATATTAGACAGTCCTCGTAAATTTGGGATTATCCCAAACAGTACATTCCCGAAGACGGCGTTTACGGGAATGCCAAAATCTTTTGAATGATGTTGCGGATATTATTAAATTTTGGCATTGTAAACTATCAGCGGATTTTCGGCTTTGGAGAATTGCACTAGTTGCAACTGTAAAACGAGTAAAGGCCTATCAAAAAGGAGAGACAATGAAAATCGCACCGTTTAAACTGGAACGCTTTTTCGCCAAATACGAATTCAAAGCACCGTACCTGCTGAGTAGTTCGGATTGTGAATCTTTTACGGTTCAAGAGATTCTCAACCTGGAGCCGGATGCCGGAGAACGGTTTCAGAAACACTGGCTTGGCTACACGGAATCGCCGGGAAGTACAGAATTACGCGAGGCTATCACAGCGCTCTATTCAACAATCCAGCCTGATGATGTGCTCGTTTGCAGTGGCGCGGAAGAAGCGGTTTTCCTATTCATGAACTGTGCGTTGGATCGTGGCGATCACCTGATCGTACACACACCTTGTTATCAATCCCTGTACGAGATCGCCAATTCCATTGGCTGTGAAGTTACGTCCTGGCGTGCCGACGAGCAAAACTGTTGGGAGCTTGACCTCGACGTATTGA
>WNFI01265340.1_pt1 | contig 15149 bp, 8 predicted proteins | sample 5400471 | NCBI WGS metagenome assembly WNFI01 (sample SAMN13153348, study PRJNA577476) | soil metagenome | isolation source: 100 cm saprolite on Douglas fir-dominated hillslope | place: USA:California | collected 2013-09-17
TCGACGGTGATGTCGGGCGGACGGCGATGCCGGGTCCAGATGACCGTCGCGCCATCGGCGCACAGCGAGGCTGCAGCGTCGACGGTGCGCTTGATGTCCCCTGCGCTGACGTTGCCGAATATGCCGCACAGCAGCAACACGTCAGCGAGGAGCGTGTCCGCGAAGCTCGCGACCATGCCAGCATCGGCCTGCCTGACCCGTACGCCGTCGAGCCCTGCACTGGCTGCGCCCACCCTGGCCACCTCAGCGTTCAGCGGATCCGCCTCGACAAGCAGCGCCGAGACGTCGCGGCGGCGGGAATGGGAGGGCAAGACGCCGAGAACGTCGAGGCCCTGGCCAGCGCACAGGCTGACCAGCCGGACCGGGCCGGGCGGCGCCTTGTCGAGGGCTCTGGCCAGGTGCCATCTGACCCGCACGAGCCTGACGCTCAGCGACGATGTCGGGTCGTCGTAAGCACGATGCCAGGCCACCCAGTCCTTCATTCGCACCACCTATGCGCCGAATCCTTCATCCGCACCATCCTGCCCAGGGCTGACCCGGAATGGACGGAGGTCACGAGCTCTGTACGGCGACGCTTAGCTTACGGTTAAGCGAGGTCATCGCTGCCGTTGCGAACCTGCCCGAGAGAACCGGATAAGCGCAGGATGATAGGAGAGGTGCAGCTGCTGTGAGGTGGGAAGGCCCTGACGGTTACTGGGTCAGTGATGAGCGTTCTCTCGTCGATGTAGACCTGGTCCACAGCTGGATGAGCCGGGAGAGCTACTGGGCCAAGGGCCGCACGCATGAGGTCATGACCAGGTCGATCGAGCATTCCCTGGTGCTCGGCCTGTACACGGCCGGAGGCGAGCAAGCCGGCTTCGCGCGGCTGGTGACCGACCGCGCGACCTTCGCGTGGCTGTGCGATGTGTTCGTCGCCGCCGAGCACCGCGGCAGCGGTGCCGGCAGCTTCCTGGTCCAGGCAGCGGTCGGCCATCCGGATGTCGCCGGAATCAGGCAGCTTCTGATGGCCACGCCCGGCCGCAGTCTGTACCGGCGGCACGGATTCGACGACTTGCGAACGCCCGAGCGGTGGATGGAACGTCCAGCCCCCGAGACCGCAGCCGATGCCGCGCTGGCCGAGGCCTGCCTGCCTGAAGCTGCCGCCGCGACCGTGTTCGACTAAGCTCCGCGCGCCAGCGCATCTACCCGGCGCAGCGCGTCTGGAAGGCGGAAGGGCCCGGCCATCTGGCTAACGAGCTCAGCCGCCATGTTCCGCGGCATCCCTGCGGCGGTGACGAACAACGGCCTGGCCGATGTCCCGCGCAAGACCGGGATGGCGTGGGTCGCAGGCTTGAACGCGGACTTGGCGACGCCTATGACCGGAACGCCGAACTCGGCGTGCACGTAAGCACCAAGACCGGGTCGGCCTTCTGGGTCCAGGTCCACGTAGCCGTCGACGACGATCAGGCCGCCCTGTTCCTCGTCGCGCAATGCACCGAGTACCGCCCGGATGGGTGGTAGTTCGCGCAGATAGAACTCGCCGGACCGGTAGGGCGGAACCCGGGGGACGACCAGCGTGCGCTCCTGCAGCACGGCGGCGAACGTGGGGTCGGCCGCGGTTACCACGGCTGCCCGGGCACCCGCGTCAATGTAGTGGACATCCACAGCGGCGCAGACGTGCTGCCTGTCGCCTCCGGCGAACTGCACAGATCAACAATGGACCACGTGCAGGTGGCGGGTCTTTGCTTACCTTGCGGTGATCGCGGTCGATGGCGCGAACCCATTCGGCCGTCAGTTCCTCAGCCGCCTCGCCGGAGCTCTTTCCCGGTACTCTTGAGGCGACTGCAGCCGGGTCGGCGCATCCCAGGGCGCGCGCGTCCCGGGAGAATGGTCGCATGAGACCCGAAACCATCGCATCGCTAACGACTGCTGCGGGCACATTGGTCCTCGCTGTGGCAACGTTCAGCGCCACCCGATCGGCCAACAGGGCGTCCAGGATCGCGGAGCGCTCGCTGCTTGCCTCGCTCCGGCCGGTACTGGTGCACGCGCAGCTCGGCGATTCGCGGCAGAAGATCGGATTTGCCGACGACCACTGGGTCCACGTCGAAGGTTCCAGCGCAGCGTTTGACGTCGAAGACGACGCGATCTACCTGGCCTTCGGGCTGCGGAACGTCGGCACAGGAATGGCGATCCTACAATCCTGGTATCCGATTCCCGAGCGGGTCCTTAGCGGACAGATGCACCGCCCGATCGAAGAATTCCGCCCTCAGACCAGGGCCCTGTACGTGCCCTCTGGCGGCCTCGGATTCTGGCAGGGGGCGCTGCGTGACCCGGGTGAGCAAGTCTTCAGCGGTTTCCAAGCTGCCGCAGCTGGCCGGCAGGCGGTGACCATCGACCTGCTCTACTCCGACATGAACGGCGGCCAGCGGACCGTCACCCGCCTGTCGATTCTGCCCGCTCCCAGCGTGCCCTCCGGCCGGGACGATCCTTCCGATCCGGACGATTCCTCGAGTAAGAAGCCTCGCTGGATTGCCTCGATCGGCACGCACTGGCTGATTGATGACCACACGAGCCGTCGATTCGGCCCACACAACGCGAGTTGACTCCAACCGAGGGCAGGCTGATCTCGCACCCGCTGGCACCATGGAACTGTGATAAAGCCACATGCCGACGGCGCGCCGCCGGTGACGATCGACGACGTGCGCGCATGGGCGCTCTCGCTGCCCCGCACCGAGGAGCACCTGATCCGCGACTACGTCAAGTTCAGGGTCGGCAGGATCGTCTACGCCACCGTCTCGCCCGATGAGACCATTCTCGGATTCGGATTCCCACGGGAGGAGCGGGCGGCGCTCATGGCGGCGGAGCCCGATAGGTTCCTGCTCGAGCGGCGCAGCGATCAGCGTTACAACTGGATCGATGCCCGCATGGCGACGCTCAGCCGGGCGGAGGCCCGCGAGTTCATCAACGACGCGTGGCGGATGGTCGTGCCGAAGCGGATCGCTGCGGAGTTTCTGAACGGTCAGACACGCGGTACCCAGAGCACCTGACCAGCCAGGATGGCGGTCCCCGTGAGCCCGTTGTCGTCGATGATCTGCTGGATGACGGCGCGCGGATCGGCGGCAGGATCCGCGCGCACCGCGATACCCCACATTGTGTCGCCCGGGCGGACCACGACCCGCAGCATCGTGTGGCTCGCGCTTCCTTCGGGCCCCACCTGGCCCGCGGCCTGCGCACGACCAGCAACAGCGAGCCAGACCAGGGCGGCAACGCTGGCGACCGCGATGACCGCGAGCAGCCCGACCACAATCGTCCCGCGCCTGGTCAGCCGCACAGGGGCGGAGCGGGCCGCCGCGCGCACCCTGGGCGCGACCGCCGCCTCAGCAGGCCCGTTGGCCTGCTCGGTCTCAAGGCCTCCGGGGAGCACGGCAAGCGCGGGCCTGTGCCGCCTCGGATAGGAGGTCACCGACCGCATAACGGTGATATCTGGCCTGATCCTCGCATCGAGCTTCGCCTCTGCGGCGCTGGTGAATCCCATTGCCCGCCTCCTGGTAGCGAACGACCGTTCGATAGTATCTCTGTTCGATCGGATTAGCGTTCGATCGAACGAAGATCCGATCGTGTTTATACCCGGACGGCGCTCGGAGACGACCCGCCTGAGGATGGCGACGGGGCGCGCGGCCCGGGTGGCAGACCACGCGGCAGACCGGGCAGGAAACCACGCGGCAGCGTTCCCGCGCCCGTTCCTGACCTGCCTGACCAGCCAGATCCCGATCATGTTCTGACCTGGCGACAGCGCAAGGTACTGCAGGTGATCCGCGAGTCGGTGCAGCGCCGCGGCTACCCGCCGTCGATGCGCGAGATCGGCGAGGCGGTCGGGCTCACGAGCACCTCGAGCGTCTCATACCAGTTGTCCACTTTGCAGAACAAGGGCTACCTGCGCCGGGACGCCGGCCGGCCGCGCACGGTCGAGGTACGGCTCCCCGGGCACCCGGCCGTGCGGCCCGAACCTGGTTTCGATGACAACATCCCGATGGACATCACCTCGCAGGAGGCGGCTTACGTGCCTGTGGTCGGTCGGATCGCCGCAGGCGGCCCGATCCTGGCCGAGGAGGCGATCGAGGACATCTTCCCGCTCCCCCGCCAGCTCGTCGGCGAGGGCACCCTCTTCCTGCTGAAGGTTGTCGGCGATTCGATGATGAACGCCGGCATCGTCGACGGGGACTGGGTCGTTGTCCGCCAGCAGCCCGTCGCGGAGAACGGCGACATCATCGCTGCCATGATCGAAGGCGAAGCGACCGTGAAGACCTTCAAGCGCTCAGCCACCCATGTCTGGCTTATGCCGCACAACCCTGCTTACACGCCCATACCAGGCGAAGAGGCGGAAATACTCGGCCGGGTCGTGGCGGTGCTCCGGCGGGTGTGACTTAACAGACCGCACGGGGAGCTGCCTGCCGGATACCTCGCGTGCTACTCAGCGGGGACGATGTTGACCAGCTTCGGCGCCCGCACGATCACGGCCTTGATGCCGCGCCCGGCCAGCGCCCTGACGACGCCCGGGGCCGCCAGCGCCAGTTCCCGGAGGTCATCCTCGGTAATGCCGGGAGGAACTTCCAGCCGGTCCCTGACCTTGCCGTTGACCTGGACGACACTGGTGACCTTTTCCTGAACCAGCAGAGCCTGGTCGGCCTCCGGCCAGCCCGCCGTCGCCACCGACGGCTCGCGTCCCAGCAGCTCCCAGCACTCCTCAGCGGTGTAGGGCGCGAACAGCGACAGCAGCACGGCCAGCGTCTCAGCCGCCTCCCTGACGGCCGGGTCGCCAGCCCCGGGACCGGTATCGATGGCCCGCCTGGCAGCGCTCGCCAGCTCCATCAGCCTGGCCACGGCGACGTTCAGCCTGGCGGACTCGATCAGCCTGGTGACCTCATCGATAGTCTTGTGGGTCACCCTGCGCAGGTCCACGTTGCCGTCGGCGACGGCGCCGCCGGCCGGTGCCTGGCCGGCCTCGGCGGCGACCCTGATCACGCGGCCCAGGAACTTCACGGCCGCCTCCGGATGCACATCGGCCCAGTCGATGTCGTCTTCCGGCGGGCTCGCGAACACCATGGTCAGCCGGATCGCGTCGACACCGTGCGCGGCCAGCTGCACGCCCAGGTCGACGCCGTTGCCCAGCGACTTGGACATGGCCTTGCCCTGGTTGATCACCTGGCCCTGGTTGATCAGCCGCAGGAATGGCTCGGCGAAATCGACCATGCCCATGTCGTACAGGACCTTCGTGAAGAACCTGCTGTACAGCAGGTGCAGGATCGCGTGCTCCACGCCGCCCACGTACAGGTCGACCGGGCACCAGCGGCGGACAGACTCGACCTCGAACGGGCCGCCGGTGTAGTGCGGCGAGCAGTACCGCAGGAAGTACCACGACGAGTCCACGAACGTGTCCATCGTGTCGGTGTCACGCCTGGCCGGACCTCCGCACTTCGGGCACTGCGTGTTCACCCAGTCGGTAGCGGCTGCCAGCGGCGACGTCCCCTTCGGTGCCAGGTCCTGACCCCGCAGGTCGGGCAGCGTGACCGGCAGCTGGTCGTCCGGCACGGGGACTTCCCCGCAGCCGTCGCAGTACACGATGGGGATCGGAGCGCCCCAGAACCGCTGCCTGGAGACCAGCCAGTCACGCAGCTTGTAGGTGACGGCAGCCCGGCCCAGCCCCTTCTCGGCCAGGATCGCGGTGATGGCCTCGATCGCTTGCGACTTGCCCGTGCCGTCCAGCGGTCCTGAGTTGACCAGCGTCCCGTCGCCAGGGGTTGCCTGCCAGCTCTGCCCAGGATCGGGCAGGTCGGTCCGCACGACGACCCGGACCGGCAGCCCGAAGACTTTTGCGAAGTCCAGGTCACGCTGATCGTGCGCCGGCACGGCCATGATCGCGCCGGTGCCGTAGTCGGGCAGCACATAGTCGGCGGCCCAGACACCGATGCGCTCTCCGTTCACCGGGTTGATCGCGTACCTGCCCAGGAAGACCCCGGTCTTCGGCCGATCGGCAGACTGACGCTCGATATCGGTCAGCTTGCGTACCTCAGCCTGGTATGCGTCCAGTTCTTCCCGCCGCTCGGGAACAACCAGCTCAGCGGCCAGCGGCGAGTCAGCGGCAATCACGAAGAAGGTGGCGCCGTACAGCGTGTCGGGCCGCGTCGTGAATACGGTGACCGGCTCATCCCAGCCTTCGATGACGAACTTGACCTCGGCACCTTCGCTGCGGCCGATCCAGTTGCGCTGCATCAGCAGCACCCGGTCGGGCCAGCTGCCCGCCAGCGGCTCCATGTCTGCCAGCAGCCGGTCGGCGTACTCCGTGATCCTGAAGTACCACTGCGTTAGGACCCGCCTGACCACCTCGCAGCCGCAGCGCTCGCACCTGCCGTTGATGACCTGCTCGTTGGCCAGGACCGTCTGGTCTCGCGGGCACCAGTTGACGTAGCCGTCGCCACGGTAGGCCAGACCGCGCTCGTACAGCCGCAGGAACAGCCACTGAGTCCAGCGGTAATAGTCCGGATCACAGGTGTGCAGGCGCCTGGTCCAGTCGAAGGACAGGGCGTACCGGCGGAACGACGCCGCCTGGGTCTGGATGTTCTTGTAGGTCCAGTCGGCGGGATGCGAATCACCCCGGATCGCGGCGTTCTCCGCAGGCAGGCCGAAGGCGTCCCACCCGATCGGGTGCAGAACGTTGTAGCCGCGCTGGAAGTAGTAGCGCGCTATGGCGTCAGCGACCGCGTACGCCTCGGCGTGCCCCATGTGCAGGTCGCCCGACGGGTAAGGGAACATGTCGAGCACGTAGGTACGTGGCCGGGTATCGGCCGGGTCGTCGCTGGCCACGAACAGGCCCAGCTCTTCCCACCTGGCCAGCCACTTGTCCTGGATCGACCGTGGGTCCCACCTGTCCAGGGACTGGCCGGCTGCCGCTGCCTCCTGCTGGCCTGCGGCTGCCACGTCAGCGTTATCGACGGCTGTCATTGTGTCCTCGCGATAGCTCCGTACGGGTTGCACCCGGCGCTCGACCTGTTCAAACAAAAAGCCCCTCGGTCACGAGGGGCAGCCGCGCCAACGGACCAGATGGTCGGCGCGGCTAACTAAGGAGCAGCGTGGTGCAACACACGAGAATAGGGTATCCCACCGCGACGACTCCGCGCCATCTAGTACTGATGGTCACGGTTGACCCGGCGCTCGTTACCCTGCCACCATCAGCTACTGATAGATCGGTTATAGGGGCTTCATGAGTCCCGACCTTGTTGATCCGGGTGGGCCCCTATGCCGTCAGTGTCGCGCCGACCAGCCACCTGCTCCAGCAGCGACCGCCCCGGCCCGAGCAGCTACGACGGTTCGGCCTGCCGCGGCCTCGTCCCCGGCACGCGGGCGGCCTGGTCCGTTGGCTTGGGCATCCTGAGCCGCGCCTCACGGCCAGGCCAGGATCGAGCTTTATGGCTCTATCGGCCAATGACCGAGATGCGGCAGAGTAATACGGGAAAACCTGGCAGCTCATACCGTGCTAATTCAGCTGTCGTCGGCATTGTCCTGCTTGGCGAACGGCATATTTAGCCTTGACCATGCAGGCAGGCCTGCGGATAATGGCGTGTCGGCCGATACCTGGGACCATGGCTACCGTGAGCGAATCCTCGCCCTAGCCGCGGCTCCAAGCGCATCGTAGCTGGTAAACCTGGCATATCGGAGTAACTCCAGCGGGTCAGGATACTGTCAGCTGGTCCGCATTCGGGGGAATAATGGAAATTCAGCGTTCCGCGCCGCCATTTAAGCACGCGTACAATCCGGGCGTTCTGCGCAGCGGAATGGATGGCAAATCAACGGACGGGCGGGATACAGGGCAGACCGGCACCATGACGGACACGGCAGCGGCCAGCCCAGCGGCCCGGTCAGGAAAGTCGATTGCCATCATCGGGCTTGCGTGCCGGTACCCGGACGCGGACGACACGGGAGCCCTGCTCGACGCGGTCCTCACGGGCCGACGGGCCTTCCGGCGGATCCCGCCCGCCCGCTTCGACCTGGCCGACTACTACAACCCGGACCCAGATGCCCGGGACGCGACCTACGGCACGAGGGCGGCCCTGCTGGAGGGCTGGCAATTCGACCGGGCCGCGTTCGGCGTCTCCAGGCCCGACTACCTAAGCGCGGATCCGTCCCGCTGGCTGGCCCTGGAAACGGCAGCCAGGGCGCTGGCGTCCGCTGGCTTTCCTGGCGGTAACGGGCTGCCGGCCGACCGGGCCGGCGTCTACATCGGGAACACTCCGGCGAGCGACGGGGCCCCGGCAGCCGCTCTGCGGCTGCGGTGGCCGTACGCGCGGCGGGTACTTGCCGATGCCCTGGCCACGTCCGGGGTGGCGGCGCGGGTTGGAAATCAAGTGCTCGCGGCGGCGGCGGCTCGCTACCTCGCGCCGTTCCCCCCGGTCACCGAGCAGACGCTGGCGGGCAGCGCGGCTGCCACGATCGCGACGACCATCTGCGCCCAGTTCGGTTTCCGCGGCGGCGGTTTCACGGTCGATGCTGCCGGAGGGTCCTCCCTTGCCGCGATCATGTCCGCGTGCCAGGCATTGTCAGCTGGCGAGATCGACGTCGCCGTGGCCGGGGGCGTCGACTTGAGCATCGACCCGTTTGAGCTGGTCGCACTCGCCAAGTCCAGCCAGCTTGCGAAGAGCGACATGCGGGTGTACGACGAGCTGCCGACCGGATTTCTGCCCGGCGAAGGCTGCGGCATGGTGCTGCTGACGCGGACAGCCGACGCCAGGGCTGCGGGCCTGCCCGTTCACGCCGAGATCCGGGGCTGGGGCGTAGCGTCGAGCAGCGGTCCAGCCCCGGCCAGGGCGATGATTTCGCATCAACTGACGCCGGAAGCAAGCGCACGGCTGCTCGCCATGCGCCGGGCGCACGACATGGCGATGGTCGAGCCGATCGATGTCCAGCTGTTCGAGGGCTGCGGCCTGGCTGTCCGCGCAGTCGACGACGCCGAGCTCGCGGCGTTGGCCGTGCTCCGTGCCGGCGCCCAGCGGGTTGGCGTGCTCGGCTCGATCACCGGCAACATCGGCAACACGGGAGCCGCGGCCGGCGTCGCTGGCCTGATCAAGGCTGTCCTGGCGATCGCCAACGGCGTGCTTCCGCCGTCCGCCGGCGTCCGCGCTCCGCACCCCGTGCTGCGAGACGGGAGGCCAGCCTTGCGACTGTCCTGCACGCCGGAGCGATGGCCGCCAGGCACCCGGCATGCCGGGGTTGGCGCGGCCGGGCCGGACGGGCTCGCAGTCCAACTGGTGTTGCGGGGCGAGCCCGATGAGCGGACCGCGGCAATCAAGGCCCCCCCGCTGCGGTCCCGCGTCATGCCACGGGCGGTGAAGGCGCGGCCGCCTTCTCCCGGCTGGTCGCCATGGCACACCAGGGCCCGCGCCAGGACCTCGCAGACTGCGCAGATGCTGACCGAGCCTGCTCTTCGGCTGGCAGCCAGCCGTCCGGCCCGGACCTACGCTGCAGGCCCTGGGCACTCATTCGCCTATCTGCTCGCCGCACCTGACCGCTCGGCCATGGTAGAGGTCTTGTCCAGGCTCGCGGCGACCGCCCGCTGGCTGTCCGATGCGCAGTTGCAGGATCTGGCCGTCCACTACGCCCGCTCCGCCGCCGGCGCCCGCGAGTCCGGTCAGGACGAGGTGAGGATCGCGCTGACCGCCTCAGGCCAGGACCAGCTCTCCGGGCTGGCCGCCGCGGCCAGGACGCTGGTGCCGACGCTGAAGAGCGGAATCCTGACCACGCGGCCGGGTATCTACGCGGCTGTGGGCCTCGTGGGCCAGGCCTCGGCAGCCGGGCCTGAGGGGACAGCTAAGGCCGCCGGGTCCGCCGCTGAAGCCGGCTCTGCCGCTGAAGCCGACCCTGCCGTCGCACCAGACCCAGCCGATTCGCCAGGGCCGGCCAATTCGCCGGGGCCGACCGATGCCGCCGGGTCCGTCGTGACGGCCGCATCTGCCGATGCCGTCGCGGCCTCGGACGCAGCAGGCACTCCGGACGCAGCAGGCACCCCGGCCGCGGCAGGCACCCCGGACGTGACTGGCGCGACGGACTCGGTCGGCTCGGCCGGAATGCCCGGTCGAGTAGGCCTCGTGATCTCCGCCCAGCCAGATGAGCTCTCCGATCTGCCACAACGTCAGCTCAGCCGGATACTCGCCGTCCTGGGCCTGCTCGACGAGCTCGGAGTAGAGGTCAGTGCCGCCGTCGGGCATGGCGTCGGCGAGCTCGCCGGCCTTATCTGGGCTGGGTGCATGACCCCTGCGGATGCCAGGGCGCTGATCGCGCTGCGGTCGGCGGCGCTGGCAGCACCGCCAGACACCGCTCCAGCTCAGCTGGGCAGCGCGATCGACAAGCTCAGCACCTTCACATTCCTACGGCCATGGCGGCGGCTGATATCCGGATCCACCGGCGGCGATATCACCGAGCCGCAGGCCATCGCCGAGATGCTGCGTGCTGAGCTCTTCGGGGCAGGACTGGCCGTTGGCGACGGGAGCCAGGCACAAAAAGCAGACGGCCGGGTTCGTGACGACAGCCTGCTCGCGTCGGCGATGACGACCGCCGCCGAGGGCGCCGTCGTGCTCGTTCAGACCGGCCGCGACCCGCACGTGGCGAGCGTGATGGCCCAGACAGGCCTGGGGGCACCCGGCCAGTCTGGCGTTTCCGCCCTAGCCACGGTCGCTATCGGCGGAGATCCTGCGGACGACGGCAGCGTCGCGGACGCTGCGGCTGCTCTCTTCGTCGTCGGAGCGCTCACGAGGCCGCAGGCGCTGTATGCGCGACGACCAAGCCGCCCGATCGACATTGCGCGTGAGCCGGTGTTCATCACGCACCCCTGCTCGCGGCCCTCCGTCAGCCCGGCCGCCGCTCGTCCGGGCATGGCCAGGCCGGCGCAAGCAGGCGGTGGCGCCGAGGCCGAAAGCGCAGGCCTCGGCCAGGACGGCAGGGCCACATTGGCCCAGGACGGCACGGCCGGCACGCCGCAGAACGACAGAGACCGCAACACCACCAACGGTAGAACCCGCACTCCCGAGAACGGCAAAGCTGGCAGCCCCCAAGACGGCAGCCCCCAAGACGGCGGAGCCGACGGGGCCCATCAGGCCAGAACCGACGGCGGCGAGGATCGCCCAACCGTCACCGCCGGGCCGGCATCGGCGGAACCGCCGAGGACGGAACCGCCGAGCTCGGCCGGAACCAACGGCGTCAATGCCAGCGATGCGACCGCGATCGGGGCCGGGACCGGCCTCGCATCATGGTTCCGCTGCTACGCCGAGGGAACCCAGGAACCGGCTCTTGCCGGGCCGGCCGCGGATGACCAGCCGTGGCGGCTGCACACCGGCGGGTGCGGTCCGTTGGACCAGAAGGTCGGTGAACTTTTCTCGCACGACCCCGGGGCGGCGCGTACCCTCGCGGTGCTCGGCGGCCTCGACGACGCCGCGACCCGCGAGGCCTCGGTGCAGGCCGTCAAGGGCGCGATCAGCACTGGCCAGCTTGTCGCGATCAGCCAGGGACCTGGACTGGCCGGGCTGTGGGCGACGCTGCACGCAGAGCATCCGGGTGTCGGCATCACGGCGATCCGGGCCCCGCTGACGCCCGCGGGTCTCATGGCCGCGCGGCGCGTCGCGGGCACGAGTCCAGGACAGTACCGCGAGCTGACCATCGACAGCGACGGCACGGTGACTGAGCCGGTGATGCGCCCGCTACCCGAGATCGGCGGCGGCGACTTTCCGCTCGGTGCTGAGGACGTCGTGCTGATCAGCAGCGGCGCCGGCGCCGCCGGACTCGCGTTTGCTCAGGTGCTCGCCTGCTCGGGCGCTGCCGTGGCGATCGTCGGCCGCGTTCGCCGCGCCCGCGATGACGGAGTTGTCGCCGGCCTGGAGCAGTTGCGCCGAGCGGGGGCGCGAATCAGCTATGAGCTGGTTGACATGGCCGACGCTGCGGCGGTGGCCGCAGCGGTGCGCAGGATCGAGGCCCGTTTCGGCGCCGTCACGGCCATCAGCCACGCCATCGGCCCGCTGCCCCGGGTGGCCATCGCCAGGCTCACCCCGGCGACCGTGCACAACCAGGTACGTGGCCAGACGGCCCCGCTGGACCGGCTGGCCGCTGCGACCCGAGCCGTCGTCCGCGGTGGCAGCACCCGCTCTGGCCGGCTGCGCCTGATCGCGACGTTCGGCTCGGTGACGGGCAGGTACGGGCTCGCGAAGGAAGGCATGGGCGCGCTCGTGACCGGCGCGCTCGCCGAACTGGGCGAACATATCGCAGCGGCCAGTCCCGGCTGCCAGGCGCTGCACGTCGACTGGCCGACCTGGTCCGGCGACGCTCTCGGGCAGCAAGCCGATCGGCGCGACGCGATGGCCCGTGCCGGGTTCACCGCGATGCCGGTCAGCGAAGGCTCCAGGCTCCTGCTCAAGGTCCTCGCGACCGACAGCTTGCCGCGGCGGCTCGCCATCCATGGCCGAATCGGCGTGCCCGCGCCGCAGCCGGTCGCGGCGGCAAGCACTATCAGCGGCGACCGGCCTTCTTGGCGGTTCATCGAGCGTGTGCTCGTCGACTACCCGGGCGTCGAGCTGATCGCCGAGGCGAAGCTGTCCTTGCTGGCCGACCCCTACCTGGGCGACTACCGGGCTGATGGCGTTCCCGTGCTGCCGCCGACGATGGCCCTCGAGGCAATGGCGCAGGCTGCTTCCGCGCTGGCGGGTGCGCCGGTGCTGCGCGCCAGTGACGTGTCGGTGAACGCGCCGGTCGTCCTTCCAGCCGGGACTAAGGGCTCCGAGACGATGATCAGGATCTTCGGCCTGCGGGACGGAGACAGCATCAAGGTGCGCATCCGCAGCGAGAACAGCGGCTTCGCCATCGATCACTGCCGCGCCACGTTCAGCCTCGCCGCAGACGGGCCAGCTGCCGGCGTTGACGCGGACGAGCCCGGCTCGGCCCCGCCCGAGCTCCACGAATCCCAGCCCCACGAGCCGGAGCGCGGCAAGCCGGAGCGCGGCGGGTCCGAGCGCGGCGGGTCCGAGCGCGGCGGGTCCGAGCACGGCGGGCCCGAGCACGGCGGGCCCGAGCACGGCGCCGCTGAGCTCTACGGGCCGGTTCTGTTCCAGGCCGGGCGGTTCAGGCGGCTCACCTCATTCCGGCCGACCGGCGAGCAGTCGGCGGCGGGGCTTACCGAGGGAACCGATGAGCTGCCATGGTTCGGCGCGGTCCCGTCTGCGCGGGCCGCCGCGCCGAAGCAGGAACTCGTCCTCGGCAGCATCGGACTGAGCGACGCGGCGCTCCAGGTCGTGCAGGCATGCGTTCCGGATCGCAGGCTGATGTTCGCTGCATGTGATTCTGTCTCGTTCAGCGACACTCTCCGCGCTCGCCGGAAGGCCGATGGCGGCACGACGATCCTCGTCACCCGGGAAACTGCACCCGAGTCAGAGCCTGGAGCGCCCGGCCAGCCGGACGCCGGCCGATCAGAAGCCGACCGGCAAGACGACAGCCGATCAGAACCCGACAGCCAAAATGACGGCGGATCAGAGGCCGACGGGCAAAATGACGGTCGATCGGCCGCGGGCCCGCGAGGTTCGGGCCGGCCGCCGTCGGGCCGGAACCGGCTGGCCGGATCGGTGCCGGGGCCGCGGACCGCAGCCGCCCAGCTCAACGGCCCGGCCGCGCTGCCGACCTGGCACGTGCAGGTCATCGATGCGGCTGGGCGCACGGTAATGACTTGGAACGGACTCCGGATGCGCGACGCGGGATCGCTGCGACAGCATTCCCGCCCTGCTGCCCGGCTGGTCTCGTCAGACTGATCCGCAAAATAGTCCACTACGTGATATAGGGGGCAGCTAGCTATCATTGTGATGGTCTGAGAATGAGAAGTGAACTGAGCCAAGGGAAGGCGGCCCCCAGTGACGACGCCAGGACCCACCCCGACACCGGCCGCCAGCGACATCGACGTATCGCAGAACGAGTTCTGGGCTCTTTCGCTCGCCGACAGGCATGCCGCATTCGCTCGCCTGCGCGAACTCGACGCACCGCCGTTCTTCGAGGTCCCTGAGAACCCGTTCACGACCGAGAACCAAGGCTATTACGCACTCGTCAGACATGCCGACGTCCTTGAGGCAAGCAGGCACGCGGACATCTTCTCCTCGGCGCGCGGCGCCACCAGCCTGGTCGACCTGCCAGCCGAGTTCAACGAGTACTTCGGCTCAATGATCAACATGGACGACCCGCGGCACGCGAGGCTGCGGCGTATCGTCTCCCGCGCGTTCACCCCGAAGATGATCAAGAAGTTCGAGGACGACGCGCAGCGGGCCGCGGCGGTCATCGTCGATGACCTGCTCGCGACCGGGTCCTGCGACTTCGTTAGCCAGGTATCGGCACGGCTCCCGCTGAAGATCATCTGCGACATGATGGGGATCGGGGACGAGCACTACGAGATGGTGCTGCGGAACACCAACGTGATCCTGGCAGGCGCAGACCCCGAGTTCGTCAGCGAAGATATAGACACCGCCATCGCCCAGATCCTGACCGCGGGTTCCGACCTCGCCGTCCTGGTCACCAACCTCAGCTCCGAGCGGGAAGGTAACCCGGGCGAGGACCTCATCTCGGCATTGGCAACCGCGAACGTCGATGGCGAGAAGCTCACCCCGGCTGAGCTCGCCTCGTTCTTCGTCCTGCTCGTTGTAGCTGGCAACGAGACGACCCGTACCGCGCTGTCGCATGCGCTCGTGCTGCTGACCGACCATCCCGACCAGCGCGACCTGCTCCTCGCTGATTTCGAGGGCAGTATTTCTGGCGCGGTCGAGGAGATCGTCAGGTACGTCTCCCCTGTGATCTGGATGCGGCGCTCAGTGACCCGTGATGCGGTGGTGAACGGCCACCAGTACCGCGAGGGCGACAAATGCGCGCTGATGTATTGGTCGGCCAACCGGGACGAGTCGGTCTTCGACGACCCGCTGCGATTTGACATCAGCCGCTCCCCCAACCCGCACGTCGGCTTTGGCGGTGCCGGCCCGCACTTCTGCCTCGGAGCGCACCTGGCCAGACGCGAGATCACGGTCATGCTGCGCGAACTGCTGAACCGGGTGCCTGACGTCCGCGCCGCCGGCGAGCCCGACCGTCTGCTGTCGAGCTTCATCAACGGC
>WNFI01658772.1_pt1 | contig 15148 bp, 21 predicted proteins | sample 5400471 | NCBI WGS metagenome assembly WNFI01 (sample SAMN13153348, study PRJNA577476) | soil metagenome | isolation source: 100 cm saprolite on Douglas fir-dominated hillslope | place: USA:California | collected 2013-09-17
TAAACGCCCCGCGCACTGCCCCATTTTGAGAGAGAAGATCAAACCGGGGAGTCACAAATGACAGTAGGAACGACCGAAAACTCAAGTGAGCGAACGGGTTCTGGCGCGCTCTTGGTTGGAGGCTTAGCGGCTATTCTTGCTTCGACGTGTTGCCTGGGGCCTCTGGTTCTGGTCGCCTTGGGCTTGAGCGGCGCATGGATTGGAAATCTCACGAGGCTCGAACCGTACCGCCCGTTCTTCATTGCGGGTGCTCTTGTAGCTCTGTTCTCTGCCGGACGGCATGTCTTCCGGCCAGCGCAGACTTGCAGTCCGAGTGAGGTGTGTGCAGTCCCAAGGGCTAGTCGCGTCTACAAGGTCCTCTTCGTTGCAGCTTGTGTGCTCGTTGTGATTGCGCTGGTGTTTCCGTATGTAGTCAAGTTTTTTTACTAGGTCTCGACAACGAAAGGAATGGTTATGAGAAACCTGAAAAACTCGATTGCCGCAGTAGTTGCCATGCTTGTTTCGATCGCCCCAGCTTGGGCGTCACCCAAGACGGTAACCTTGAATGTTTCCGGAATGACCTGTGAGGCGTGCCCGATAACGGTAAAGAAGGCGCTCCAAAAGGTTCCCGGCGTTTCAAAGATAGACGTGCAATACGAAAAGAAACAAGTCGTGGTGACTTTTGACGAGGCAAAAACGAACGTCGACGCGCTCGTGAAAGCCACAACTAACGCGGGCTACCCATCGCAACCGGATAAAGGCACTGAATAGAAACGCTGCGGAATAGGTGTTGGGGCGAGACCAGGAGATCCGCATGTCGAATTGTTGTTCTGTAAATGCGAAGCCAGGTAGCGCGCCAGCGGTTATGGCTTGTCCCGTCAACGGTGCGCGCTCCAAGCAGGTGGACATACTCACGGTAAAGAGCCTCGTGCGCCAGTTGCCTCTAGGCATGCCCAACACGCAATACTATTTTTGCGAAGCGCCGGGCTGTGATGCGGTCTACTTTCCTCTAGATACACAAGCGCCGATCTTCCGTCGCGGCGACCTCATCGTTCGGGTGGGTAGAAAAGAGACAGCGGACCCGATTCCCGTTTGCTACTGCTTCGGATTCACTCGCCAGGACATTTGGGACGAAATCCGCAGCACGGGGAAATCAACTGTGGCGGAGCGAATTACAGAAGAAGTCGAGGCGGATCGCTGTGCGTGCGAAGTGAAAAATCCCTCGGGCAAATGTTGCTTGGGCAACGTCGCGCGGATAACTCAAGACTGCCTGCGAAGTCGGCCAGCCGGCGCGACCAAGGTTGCAGGGTAGCTGCTACGGAGGCAAGGAGATATTATGGCCACACCTTCAAAACTGAATCTCGATGAATTGTCAGCCAGCATTGTCGAATGTTTCCCCACGCTCAACTTGCTCGAACAACGATTGTCCTTGGATCTCTACCGCCTGTTGGCTGAGGGGCAGCCGGTTCCACGCACGGCACTAGCGAAGCGGCTCGAGATTTCCCTCGAGACAGTGAATCGCATTTTGGACGGCTGGCCCGGGGTGTTCTCGGACGCGGAGCAACGGGTTGTTGGCTACTGGGGTTTGTCCATTCCAGCGGCTTACAGTAGCCCGCACACACTAAGAACGAACGGCCGAACGCTCTCTGCTTGGTGTGCGTGGGACACGCTATTCCTACCCCAGCTAATTGGACATACGGCGGAGATCGAATCCGCCAGTCCTAATAACGCCGGGATTGTGCGCCTGACGATCACGCCCCAACAGGTGGAGCGAGTCGAACCTGTGGGCGCTCAAATGTCTGTGCTTGTGCCGGACGCTCAAGAGATGCAGAAGAACGTCGTGACTTCATTTTGTCATTTCGTTCATTTCTTTCCTTCGCGTCAGGCCGCGCAGAGTTGGACTGCAAAGCACGCCGGGACCTTCCTGCTTTCGATCCACGAGGCGCACGTACTCGCTCGTCTAAAAAACGAAGCGCAGTACCGCGAGGTGTTGCGGTAGAACAAGGAGATTTTCGATGAACAAAAAAGTCGTGGTATTCAGCCAACCGGGCTGAATGTTTTGCGGCAAAGTGAAGGAGTTTCTTTCACAGAACAAGGTCGACTTCACGGACCGAAACATTGCGGCAGATGACGCGGCGCTCAAGGAACTGGAAAAGATCGGCTATATGACAACGCCAGTGACGGTGATCGATGGCGAGGTCGTAGTCGGTTACGATGTTCCTAAGCTGCGAAGCCTGTTGCAACTGAGCTGAGGGCATTCATCCATGCATACGAATCGCAAATCACTTTTCCCAACAGTCTAGATGAATCCTAATTCGAGGGCCTTGAGGACGGCCCGCGTGCGATCTCGTACTCCCAGCTTAGAAAGGATGCTGGAGACGTGGTTCTTCACCGTTCCCTCGGACACGCCAATGGCATCCGCTATCTCACGATTGCTGTAGCCGGCAACCATCAGACGCAAGACTTCTGTCTCGCGCTCTGTAAGTGGGTCCGGAGGATTTAGGCTGGGAAAGTCTGGTCTCGCCTGCTCCAGCCCTCGCAAGATCCTTTCGGTAATGACCGGCTTGATGAGGGTGCCTCCCTCTTTGAGGGTACGGATGGCCTCGGTGAGCTGCTTCAGCGTTACGTCCTTCAGCAAGAAGCCGCGCGCGCCAGCACGAATTCCTTCAAGGACCAGGTTGTCGTCGTCGAACGTCGTGAGAATTAGGGTAGGCGGAAGTTGATTGGATTCCTTCAGGGCCTTGAGCACCTCGATCCCGTTGCGTTTGGGCAGCTGGATATCTAGCAGAACTACATCCGGCTTTGCCTTCCGAATGACAATCAGGGCTTCCTCTCCGTCGTGTGCTTCGGCAACGACCTTCATGTCTTGGGCGAGTTCGAGCAGACTGCGCAACCCCTGGCGAACAAGCGTCTGATCCTCAAATATGCACACGCGGATCATGTGGGACTCTCTACCGCGGGAATCCGCGCTTTTAGACAGCATCCCGCGCTGGCTGCTGACTCACTCCTCTGCCGTCATCTCGGGCCCGAACTTCCACTCCATCTGCCGTCTTGACCAACTCAATCCACAGGTTCTCGGCCCCGGAATGACGCACCGCATTTGTAATGATTTCCTGGACGCAGCGGAGAATCGTCTCCGCGCGAACGGGATCGTAAATCCCCAATTCTTCCGGCACATCGAGATGAATCCGTGGCCTTGGAATGTCATTGGTCAATGTGCGGATCGCTCGCCCGAGATCGAAGCTGTCATCGCCCCGCAGACTGTTTACGACCTCGCGGACGTCCTGCAAAAGGAGTTTGGTTACTGACTGCGCCGTCTGGATATGCTCTTGCGCCTTGCCCTGGGTGAGATGGCTGGCCACCTCCAAATTGAGGCTGAGTCCGGTCAAATGATGACCAACCAAGTCGTGCAGTTCGCGAGCAATGCGCATGCGCTCCGCCAACTGGCTGCTGTCCACTAGCAACTGCTGTGTCGCGCGAAGCTCTGCATTCAGCTTGGCCAGCTCGCTTCTGGCTATTGCTTCGCGTGCGGTCGCCTGAGACATGATCACGGTAAAAACCTGAAAGCCAAGCCATGAAACAGAAAGCGCAAGTGCGATTTCCAGGGAGAAATGCGAACGAATCACGAACCCCATGAGAAGACTCTGGCCGCCCACCCAGGTCAGCGAGATAGGCAACGAGAACACGGGAGCAAGTTGGCCGGCTACGACGACTAGCAGCGCACCCTCGTAGCCGCTGCAGATGGCGTTGATCATTAGCAATACCAGTGCCATCTCAAGAATGAGGGATACCGTTAACCACGCTTGGGAAAATTTCTCGCCCTGCCTGGCAGTGAGCCAGAAAACAAGGCTGAAGGTGGCGTAAGCACAGAGCCAGAGGAGGATTCGCGCCTTTCCAAAGGAACCCGGATGCCGGACCAAGGTCACAAGGACGAGCACAAGGGGAGTGGCCATGGTGCCCAGCAGAGCAATCCGGAACAGACGCTGGGAGGTTGGAGTCAGTTCCATACGATGTCCAAAGTATACGCGCCAGCTCTTGACAATTACCCTGCCGAAAGTCATGGGACACGACACTGACCACTGGCACATGCGCGAGGGCGGCCGCCCAATTATTCTCCTCTTCAGGTGAATCATAGCCGGAAATGATCATCCAATTCCGCGGTTTGCCAGGACCTGCATGCGGAGTCCACGAGAGGTCGGATTAAGGAGGATGAAACGATGAAGGTGCTCTTAGTTGTAGCCCTGGGTTGCGTCTTCGCTGTGGCAGCTGCTCCGGGGTTGGCTCAGGAGAGGAGTAAGACAGCGGGCGAGGCTGAAGCTGGAACATTTGCTTGGGGGCACGGCTTGGCGTATGTGCGGAATCATTTTGTGAAGGCTGCCGAGGAGTTTCCGGAAGACAAGTACGGTTACAGGCCGAATGAAGACACGCGGACCTTTGGGGAGATCATCATGCACGTTGCGCGGTACAACCATCTAAACGCTGCGGATGACCTTGGAAAACCACCGCAGGACGTGGGCGAATTTGCTTTTCATTCAAAAGCTCAGGCGGTAGCCAAGCTAAAGGAATCATTCCAGGAATTGGAGGAGGCGCTCAAGCATAAGCCTGGTTCCGGCAATGTGGCGGACTCCATGATTCATGCGAGCGAGCACTACGGCAACCTGGCGACGTACTACCGTTTGAACGGACTAGTACCGCCGGCCTCACGATAATTGGCTGTGCATTTTTCAAGGGAGAAGATCATGCAGATTTACGCAAAGAGATGGACACGCAACACAGCGCTGATGACACTGTTCGGCGCACTGTTCCTGCTAAGTCTCGCTCCGGTGCGAGCGCAACAGCAAACGCTTCCCGCGCTCGACCAGAAACTCGATCCGCTCCGTGCCCGGTTCAATCAGGACATTGGCAAGGTCCGGCTGATCGTGATCGTGGACCCCACCTGCCCCCCTTGCCGATGGGGAGCTTCCGAAATTCAAAAGCAAGTGTTGGAAACGATTCCCAGCAGCCAACTCGCGGTGTATGTGGTGTGGATACCTGTCTTGAATTTTCAGGATGAGGCGACACTGCAAAGAAACGGGCAGAAAGAATCCACCCGTGTGCTCGATTCGCGGGCAATTCACTACGTCGATCCGAAGGGTTTTTCAGGAAAAGAGTACTCGACAATTCTGAATGTTCCCTACCATGCGCCTGCCTGGGATGTGTATTTTGCCTTCGGCCCGGACGTTCGCTGGGGGGACCGTGCTCCGACCCCGACAGAATGGATGTACCAAGGGGAAGGATTTGATCGTTCACGTCTTTTGGATGGCCGCAAGTTTGCCGGACAGATACAGAAACTTCTAGCCGCTGCTGGTAGCAAGGCCGCTGGACATTGAGCCCAGGGAGAAACTTGTGGAACTAACCTATACAGCGGCCTTTCTGGCCGGGATGATTTCTTTTTTGTCTCCGTGTGTGCTGCCACTAGTGCCAGGATTTGTCGGCACGATGACAGGCCTCAGCGCTGAGCAGTTGCGGGAAGAAAGTACGTGGCATTGGCGGGCGATCCTCTTCAATGCCGTTCTCTTTGTGCTTGGCTTTTCCGTTCTGTTCATATCTCTCGGCGCTTCGGCGGGTACGGTAGGGCGTTTCCTATCCGCCCACCGTGATTGGCTGAATCGTATCGCCGGCGCAGGCATCGTCTTCTTTGGGCTTGTTCTCCTGGGATGGCTCCCGATTCGATTCCTGCATCGAGACATCCGATTTCAGCGCGAAATACGACAAGGCAAGGTCCGCTCCTTCTTGCTCGGGCTGGCCTTCGCCTTTGGCTGGACCCCGTGCGCTGGGCCCGCCCTGGCCGCCATGTTGATGCTGGCTGCGACGCAAAACTCCGTATGGCAAGGAACCAGCCTGCTGGCTGTTTATTCGGCGGGCTTTGGAATACCGTTCATTTTCGTGGCCCTGAGCCTGTCCCGTTTTCTCACGGTCTTTCAGAGATTGCGCCGTCACTTGCTCTGGGTCGAGCGATTTGCCGGAGCCATGCTCGTCAGTGTCGGCGTTCTCTTATTCTTCGACAAACTCGCCGACCTTGCCTTCTATCTCAGCCGGTTCAACCGCCTCGTGTGGTGAGTTGAGCCATGGGACTAGCGTTTGCGGTGTTTGCTGTGAGGAGCTGACATGGAAACCCTTCTAAAAGGCGTTCGGTACGGCTGGCGCAGATTACGATCGAGCCCTGACTTTGCCGCGGTCGTCATCCTGACCCTTGCCTTCGCGCAAGCTTTGCAGCCCGCTCCGGTTTTCGATTTGGAAGCTCTATACACGGTATCAAGATAAAGGGTTGGTTGTTGTGGGCATGACGATCCGATCCGGGTGGGCTAGCGACATCAAACCGGATGCTGTAAAGCTCAAGATTGCCTATCCGGTCGTGGTCGGGAACGACGATGTCGAGAAGGGCTTTGGCGGTATCTGGGGTTTTCCCACAACGTTTCTTGTCAACCGCAAGGGGCAAATCTACAAAAAGTACACCGGGACGTACCCACAGAAGCAAGCACAAATCGAGGCGGACATTCAGAAGCTACTGGCGGAAAAGCCTTAGGAGGCACCTTAATAGGCCGACTCAAGTTAATCAGAACTATCACGATCATTTTTGCGTCGGTTCTTCTTTCAGCGAGCTATGCCGCAGCGCAGACGGCGTCCCGCGTAACGCTCACCGACAAACAAGAGAAAGTCCTCGATTACATGCTGAACGACTGGAATCAGCAGATGCGTATCACGGGAGTCGAGCTGGCGATGCAGAACGTCGGCAGCCAATATTCGTCGGACGATCGGTACGCTATCGGCATCTTCCTTCGGAACAATCCCCGGTTACGTCGAACGTTGCGGACCTTCGGGTGGGAAACTGTAGCCCTAACGTCGACGGAAAAGCTGATTGCTCGAATTGTGAGCAGGGCCGAACGTGAGCATCAGCCTCCCCCGACGTCTGAGGAGTTCGCACAAAATTTGGAGGTTTCCCCAGTCGCCGTGATCGACGCCCTAAAAATGCTGGAGCGCTTCGGAATCATGCGGTCCGATCCGGCGGTCAAGGGTCTCGGCTATCGCACGGCGGAGGACCGATACCTGGACTGGGAAGGAGCCATGCGCATCACCTTCATGAATCACCGCGTTCAAGTGGAAGGAGAGAAACCCTTCGAAGTCTTCTGAGCGATTGATTTTATGCTGCTGGTCAGCAGCGAACTGAAAGACAAGGCAGTAACTGTAGACGATGCGAGTCAGTACAGCGGCAAGCGCATCCACTTGGTATTCGAAAACTCCCGGGTCAGGGAGCTTGATCCGTCGGCAGCGAAAGTTTTCCTGGGTGGCGGTTGAGGAATCAACAACCTCTTCAGTTCAGAAGAGGACCTCAAGAGATGGTTGGCGCTGCACTCAGAGCTGGCCGATCGAAAGGCGTACAACGTTCAGGACTTCTTGGATGCCGTGCGCAAGGGAGAGATTCGCCAATTCGTCTTCCAATGAACCTGGGTGCCTCACGGTGATTTGCGAATTCGATTCCAGAGAGACGAGTAGTGAACCAAACGAAAGGAGAAGAAACATGAACTGTAGGAAGCACGCAATTCTGGCCGCGCTCGTCGCGCTGCTGTTCACAGCGGCACCGGCGTTCGGCCAGGCCAAGTCCGAGACCGCCAAGCAAGACGGTGCGAACGTTTTGCTGCGCTTTGCGAAGGAGGGTACGGTCAGCGCAAGCTGTCGTGAAACCATTGGCCTCATCACGCAAGGTATGCTGCAGCTCGAAGGCGTCAAGAACGTTAAGATAGACGCAAAAAACAACGGCGTGCAAGTGAGTTACGATCCGAGCAAAACGACTCCGCAGAAAATTGTCATCGCCTTTAACAAAGAAAACCCAGACACCCTACTCGAATCGTTGGAGAAAAGACAGGGCAAGTAGTTTGGGTCGCGTTGCCTGCGACATGAAAAATCCCTCTGAAAGAGGCTGCCTGAGTGAGCTCGCGCGGGCCGGCAAAGCAGGTACATGAAATGGGAACGGTGTTGCATGACCTTCGTTTCGCAGCATGCATCTTACACAAGAGTCTCGACTTTACGGTCATCGCGGTATTCACGCTCGCCATCGACATCGCGGCTAACACTGCAATGTTCAGTCTGATCGATGCAGTATTGCTTCGGCCTTTGCTTTATCCAGAACCGGACCGGTTAGCAATTCTCCGGCAGCGAAGTCCCGGCATCGGAATTCCACAGGGCCGGCTATCCCCCGAGCTATACGACGACATCAAGACTCAGAACCGCGTCTTCGACAAGACAGTCACAGACCGCATCGAATGGCGCAATGCAGCTCAACAAACGTTGTCTTCTTTCGCTGCTCCTCTCCACTCAACCCCCGAGGCGGTACCGGCGATGTCGTCCGCTCTGGATTTTCGACTCGCTGAAACGAAGCAAATCCTAATTGGCGGTGACGCACGGTCCCATGACACCCGTGAATTGTAGCGGCAGGTCAACACCAGGTTCCTTCCAAACAAAATGCGCTGGTTGCCGTTCGTGGCGGGTTCCATCATCGTTACCGCTCAGTCCGGGAATGTCAGTACAAAATTGGCACCGTCTTAACCATCGCCCGTGGGCCGTTCGGCTAGCGAGAATCGCGTCAGTTATTCACTAAAGCCTGAGTCTTTTCATCCTGCTTGGCGCCTTTTCCCGCCAGATTCCGATATCTCAAGTAGGGTCAGTTTTGCCGCTGCGCTCAAGGTTTCTTCATGCCGTTCGTGTAGTGGTAAGACCCGGAACAAGGGTCTTCTAGAGACCCTGCAAATGGACAATCTAAGTCGAAAAATAAGGAGATAGCATTGAACAACAATTGCAATAAGAAGTTCTGGAGCGGTCGAGCCGCTCACAGCATCGTGCGCGGCTTGCTGGCCGCGTTCGCAGTTCTGGTCGCTTCCGGTGTCGCTTCCGCCCAAGATACGAAGGACGAGATCACTTTTAACCTCTTTCCGAACCCGGCGGTCGTTGACTGTCTTCGTGCCAACCCTCTTGAGGAGCCGCGGGCTCGCGCCACGGTCATTCGTGGCAAGCAAAATGACACGCTAATTCTGGATCTGGATGGGATCAAACCGGGTCTCGCGTTTGACTTGTTCACCGTCCAGAACAGCTTCTCTCAGGCCAACGGCACTAAGGACCCAAATTTTACTGCAAGCTTTGGGTTGGCCTGGTATCAGTCCGATATCAAGATTGGCAAGCAAACGGATGACGGCCATGTGCAGATCAAGACGATCCTTCTGGACGATATCTTCGGTTTTGATCCCGACGTACGCTTGGCTCCGACGAACAAGTTCCATCTAGGCTTCTGGTTTGACAATCCCCTGGATGCCGCAGCTCTGCCGAGCTGCCATTTCGACCCGACCAAACCCACGCCGTTCAACGGCGAGCATAAGGCCGGACCGTTTGCCATGCTCAGTGTTCCTGACGCCAAGACCGGATTAGGCCCGCTCTGCACGAACCCGAACAATTCCACTACGCCAGCCAGCTGCACCCTCTGAAACTGCCGCTGCCATGGAGAACGGGGGCGATAAGCGATCGCCCTCTTTCCATAACAGGATTACATTGAGAGAACGAATCACTGGCGGGATACGATTGCAGCATTAGTCACGCAAGACCGCATAATGTTGTCACGCGGCGATTAAGGCCTTCGGCTGTCAGCCGGAGGGTCGCTAGTTCGAACCTAATCCGGAGAGCCAAATCACTTCTTGAATCTGAATCGCGTTAAAGAGTAGCTGAGTACTCTTGTCATGGCGCCAGTCGCATGGGTCGGTCGTAGCCCGTCATTTCCAGATAGCCTACGCCGCTGAGAGGTCGGGCATTGCGCTGACCGGTAAGAACAACGGCGCCTTCCCAATAATTCGGGGCAAGTCCTATGTGGCCGCTCAGTTCCTGGGAGGCGAGCGGAGTTTTTGCATCAAGCTCGATGGCAAGTTTCGGAATCGCTATTTTCCAGTGAATTGGATATTCCGCGCCGGTCACGGGGCTTGTCCACTTATCACCACCAGGTTCCAGTGTGAAATCATTTGAACGCAGATGCTGTGTCTTTCCTTCGGCATCCACGTAACTACCGGCGGAGTGCGGATCAATTGAACCATCTTTGCGCCGAATGTGAAAAATCATCACCTCCGTGTGGTCATCGAGCTGGAGGCTCAGCCAATCCCAGCCCATCTGATCAGCTTCGAGCTGATGGGTAAAGAATTCGTGGTCCATCCAACTGGTGCCCTGTACTTCAAATTTCTTGTCAGCGAGGTTGACAATGCCGGAGGTCGCTAGGCGCGTTAGAGAAATGTAATGTGAGGCGCGGCCCGGTCCCTCTGCTTTTTGGCTGACGCCGTTTTCACCGTGAATGACGGGGGATTTTTCCGAGTGGAGTGTCAGATGCAGTTGAAAATGTGGATCGATGGCATGCAACTCCTGGTGGTTGCCGCCCCATTGAATCTGCCAATTGCCGTTCCAGATCCGGCCGAGGGATTCGTTGGCATCGGCGATGCCCGGGCCGGATCGGTTTGTCCGCTCGGAATAGAAAAACTTTCCGCCATCGAGATCGCTCAACGCGAGATGCGCGAGGTAGAGATCCTTGAGGTCCCAAGCGCCGGTCTTCGCCGGATCGCGGCTGACAGCCTGACGGAAAAAAGTCAACTCAAAGCCAAAGCGATGGCCTTCGGCTGATTTCAGATTTCCCGTGTAGTACCACCACTCGGTCTGAAAGTCCGGATGATCGAAATAGTCGCGCGGAAATTCGTAGCGGTACCCGGGCAAGGCCGCTCGATATTGCGCCGCGAGAGGTTGCAGCAAAAGCATTGCTGCGACAATGCATCCGAACCTACTCCTCATGGACGACCTCAAGCGGATTCAGCCTTACTGCAAGCCGCGCCGGGTAGAGTCCCGCAAGCACGGTAGCCACATACACGACCGTCAACGCTCCAAGGAGGATTTCCACGGGCCAGTGAAACCGTATGGTCCAGCCAAACGACTGCTTGTTGATTACGAAAATCAGGATAAGCGACAGTGCGAATCCCAGTGTCAAGCCCGCAAGGTTGGCGAGAATTCCAAGCAAGCCGGCTTCGACGAGAATCAGCTTGCGAACTTGCCCTGTAGCCGCGCCAAAAAAGCGAAGGAGGCCAAGCTCGCGGCGCCGATCAATCACCAGAGCTAAAAGCGCTCCGGCAACGCCCATGACCGCAACGATCACGGCGACGGCTTCCAAGGCATAGGTGATGGCGAAGGTGCGGTCAAAAATGCGGACCGCTTCAGCGCGCAAATCACGATTGGAAAACATAAGGACGCGGTGACCAGCTGTGACTTTTTCGATTCCTGCGCGAACCATATCCAACCGTGCATTCGGAGGAGCATAAATCGCCAGATTCGAGGGAGCAGGATCGGGCAAATATCGCAACATGGTGTCCCGGTCCATCAGGACGCTCCCGCGCTCGCTGGAGTAATCATAATAAACGTCGGCGATGCGGAAAGTTGCCTGTGTTTCGCCGAGAGAAAGCGTGATGAAGTCCTCGGCTCTCACATGGTGTTTGTAACTGAACGGCTCGCTGACCACCACGGCATTCGCATGGCGCAGCTCAGGCAAAACGTGTTGCTGCGCTCGGCCGGATATGAACTGCGAATGCGGATACCAGCGAATGGCATCCAGGACATTGAGGTCGGCGGACGCGAGTGTGGCAGGCATTCCTTGATAACGGATTTCATAGACACGCAAACGCTCGACGGCCACAACGCCGGGAAGTTTGGCAATTTCCTCCGCTAGACCTAAAGAAATTGTTGGATGGCGATCTGCGGCGGGAGAGCCGGCTGGGCGGAGATAGAAATCCGCGGGCAACTGGTCATTCATCCACAGCACAACGCTTTGCCGGAAACTTCCGACCATGATGCCGACGGCGGTCATCATGGCGATGGCGGTCGAGAGTGCGCCGACCAAAACGGAAGTTCGGTGCAAGGAGGCCGCGAGGCTGCGCGAAGCAAGCAACGCTTCCACGCCGAAAAGCCTGCCGAGAAGTTTCGAGGACCATGAAGTGAGACCATCGACGAATGCGGGCATCGACAGCGCCGAGGCTGCCACAAGCAGGATCGCGCCGAGATACCCAAAGAACGGCTTGCCCGCTAGGGCAGGAGCACTCGAGGCTGCCGCCGCCGCTAGACCAAGTGCAAGCGCAAGCCACAAATCGCGGCCCTGGTGCACCCGCACGTTGTATTCCCGGCGTCCCCTCGCCATGGCCTCAACAGGCGAAACCTCCGAGGCCTCGCGCGCGGGAGAATACGCGGATACCACCGCAACTCCGACGCCGATGGCCAGCGCAAGAAAAATGGAGGAGACATTCAGCTCGATGGTCCCTGGCCGGCTACTGACGTAGAGCGATTCCACCGTTGCGGCCATCAATCGAACCGCGCCTGTGGCCATGAAGCGGCCGAGGGGGAGCCCGATCAGCGCGCCCGCAAGCCCAAGAGAGGCGGCTTCGCCGATGAATGCCGAGAGAATGGCACCACGGCCCGCGCCGAGTGCGCGCACGATTCCGATCTCCGAACGGCGGCGAACGACGGAAACGGAAATCGTGTTGTAAATGAGGAACGCACCTACAACCAGAGAGATGTAGCTCAATAGGCGCAAGTTCCAGCGGAAAGCCGCCAGCATGCGGCGATTCTCATTTGTGCCGCTTCCTTGCGGACGAACTTCCACTCCTGCGGGAAGCACGCTTTGTAATCGCTTCTCCCAGGTTTCCAGGCTGGGAGTTTCCGGTACTTTCAATAGGATGCGATCCACGCGGCCATAACGCGCCAGCGCCTGTTGGGCGGCCGCGAGGTCCATCACAATTGCGGATTCGTTGCCATTCGAATCGGGGTACACACCTTGAACCGTGTACTTGCGGACTCGATCGTTGATGAGCAGATCGACGTGCTCGCCCGCCTTGTACCCGGCGCTTGAGCCCACCCAAATGCTGTCCGCGTCGCCGAGATGCTCCAGCACATTCTCCGAACCGCTTTGGAGCAGGGACTCGCCAGTCTTTTCGGATTCTCTTTGCGCGTAAGCGCTGCCCTCTGCGACAAGGTCCAGCCCAATGAGCGGAAGCGATTTCTTTGTCTCAGCGATCACCGCATAGTCTTCGATGCGCGGCGAAATTCGAATCGAATACGGGAGCGTTGCTAGCGTTTCAACCACAGTCTCCGGGACTCCTCCCGACGCCGTGACTTCGAAATCATTGTCGCCAGCTAGCGTTTCCATCGAGCTGCGGAACGATCCGGTAGCGGCGCCTGCCGCGAGATCGATGGCCAGAACGACCGCGACCCCCAGCGCGATAGCCAGAATCGTCAGCGAGGTGCGCACCGGCTCCCGGAAAAGCGGCCGCACCATCAATCGGTAAAAGAGCAAAAGAAGTGGCATGTCACCGCCGGATGACTTCCTCGATTTTGCCATCGCGCAACCTCACCACCGTGTTCGCAAGGGCCGCGGCTTCGAGGCTATGGGTCGCCAGAACGGTCGCGGTCTTTTGCTCGCGCGTAAGGCGCCGAAGCAATTCGAGAATCACGCTGCCTGTCGTGGTGTCCAGGTTGCCGGTGGGCTCGTCGGCCAAAAGGATCCTTGGTGAATGGATCAGGGCGCGCGCAATGGCGACGCGTTGCATCTGGCCGCCTGAGAGTTGGTGTGGAAAACGGTCGCCGAGGCCCTCGAGCTCGACCCATGCGAGCCGTTCGCGGGCCGTTTCGCGTGCGTTCGATTTTCCGGCGAGGAGCAGCGGCAGTTCGACGTTTTCGAAAACCGTCAGCGTGTTAAGGAGTTGAAACGATTGGAAAATGAAACCGACGCGTTCGCGCCGGAGTTGGGTAAGACCACCGTCATTCAGAGAGGCAGTCGAAATTCCATCTACAAGGACCTTGCCCGATGTCGGAAAATCCATGGCCCCTGCTAGATTGAGCATTGTGGATTTTCCGCAGCCGCTCCGCCCCACCAACGCCACAAACTCGCCGCGCTCCACGTCCAGCGATATGCCACGGAGCGCGTGAACTGGCTGGCCATCCGTCAGGTAGTCTTTGGAGATGTCCTGCAACGATAGTATCGGCATAGAAATTCGCAATCAGACGATGGCCTCGGAATCGCCCGCTCGCGCCCGCCGATCATACGTTGCGCGTGAAACTCCGCAGCCGGAATGGCTGGAGCCGTCTTCGATTAGGACTTCCGCGAAGCCAGGGTCTTCTCGATCGCAGAAGTAACTTCCGGCGAATCTGGCGTCACTTCCGGTTCGAAGCGCTGCACGACGTGCCCGTCGGGACCAATCAGGAACTTGGTGAAATTCCACTGAATTTCTCCGCCTGTCTGCGGATTCGCGGCCTTGTCTGTAAGGAACTGATACAGCGGCGTGATGTCTTCGCCTTTCACGGATACTTTGGCCATCATGGGGAATGTCACGTGATATTTCGAGGAGCAGAAAGTCTTGATCTCTTGATTCGTTCCGGGCTCTTGCGCGCCAAAGTTGTTCGCAGGGATGCCCGCGATCACGAAGCCTCCGCTCTTGTATTTCTCATAGATGGACTCGAGTGCCGTGTATTGCGGCGTGAAGCCGCAGCGGCTGGCGCCGAAGAACAGGGCAATCAATGTCTTCTTCATGTTCGTCTCCTATTCCTTTCTATCTTGTTTCAAGACTTGGAGCAATCTGGAACTCGTCTGGGACTGGCGCACCCTCTGATACCGACGGCCAGACTTACTTATTCCCTGCCAAGGCGTAGCGGCCAATCCGTCATAAGCGTCAAACGGGCATTGAGCCTGCAAGGAGCCTGTTATAGACTTCGCAGTCACCAATTTTCGAGGCGCTCCCCTCCGTCAGTTGGGTGGGAGAAAAGCATTGCGTTTTGGCAGTACAGCCACGGCCAACTCGTGAAGCAGTTTTAGGCGGTTCCCCGGGGCCGGTTCGACGGCCTCGGCGCTAAGGAGGCATGGATGCTGTTCGCATCTGCTGTCGAGGTTACCCACCGGGCCCTTGCAACGCCCGATCTCATCATCATTGGTGTTTATTTTGCCATTGTGTTTGGGATCGGCCTGTACTTTGCCAAGAAAGAACGGTCCTCCGAAGACTATTTCCTCGCCGGCCGCGATATTGGATGGTTTTTCATCGGCGCATCGTTATTCGTCTCGAATATCTCCACGGAGCATTTC
>WNFI01033580.1_pt1 | contig 15147 bp, 15 predicted proteins | sample 5400471 | NCBI WGS metagenome assembly WNFI01 (sample SAMN13153348, study PRJNA577476) | soil metagenome | isolation source: 100 cm saprolite on Douglas fir-dominated hillslope | place: USA:California | collected 2013-09-17
GCCAGCAGTTCGTGCGCCGTCTGGGTCAGCGGCAGCTCCGGCGGGTAGAGGAAATAGGCGTCCCCGCGCTCTCGGCCGCGACCGACCCGGCCGCGCAGCTGGTGCAGGTCGGGCAGCCCGTAGGCGTCAGACCGGTCCACGATCAGCGTGTTGGCGTTGGGGATGTCCAGGCCGGACTCGACGATAGTCGTCGACACCAGCACGTCGAATTCGCGGTCGACGAACTGGCTCATGACCTTCTCAAGCGTGTGCTCATTCATCTGGCCGTGCCCGATGGCGATCCGCGCTTCGGGCACGAGCTCAGCGAGCCTGGCGGCGACCTTGTTGATCGATGACACCCGGTTGTGCACGAAGAACACCTGGCCGTCACGGAGCAGCTCGCGCCGGATCGCGGCCGCTATCTGCTTCTCGTCGTACGGCGTCACCGAGGTCAGCACCGGATGCCGCTCCTCGGGCGGGGTCAGGATCGTGGACATCTCCCTGATCCCGGAGATGCCCATCTCCAGCGTTCGCGGGATCGGGGTGGCCGACATGGCCAGGACATCCACCTCGGTCCGCAGTTGCTTGAGGTACTCCTTGTGCTCGACGCCGAACCGCTGCTCCTCGTCGATGATCAGCAGCCCGAGCCGGGCGAATCGGACCTCCGGTGACAGCAGCCGGTGGGTGCCGATCACCACGTCTATCTTGCCGGAAGCCAGGCCCTCAAGGGTATCGGCCACCTCCGCGGCCGACTGGAACCGCGACAGCGGCCGGACCGTCACCGGAAACGGCGCGTAGCGCTCGCTGAATGTCGCGAAGTGCTGGGCGGACAGTAGCGTCGTCGGGACCAGCACGGCTACCTGCTTGCCATCCTGCACCGCCTTGAAGGCCGCGCGGACGGCGATCTCGGTCTTTCCGTAGCCGACATCGCCGCAGATCAGCCGGTCCATCGGGACGGCCCGCTGCATGTCGGCCTTGACCTCGTCCACCGCAGCCAGCTGGTCGGGCGTCTCCACGTAGGGGAACGCGTCCTCCAGCTCACGCTGCCACGGACTGTCCGGCCCGAACGCGTGCCCAGGCGAGGCCATCCGGGCCTGGTAAAGCCTGATCAGCCCGGCCGCGATGTCCCTGACTGCCTTGCGGGCCCGGCCCTTGGCTTTCGCCCAGTCGGCGCCACCCAGCCGGTGCAGCGCCGGCGCCTCGCCGCCGGTGTAGCGGGTGACCTCGTCGAGCTGGCCGGTGGGCAGATACAGCCGGTCGGCCGGCTGTCCGCGCTTGCTCGGCGCGTACTCGATCACCAGGTAATCCCTGGTCGCGCCTTGCACAGTCCGGCTGGTCATCTCCAGGTACCGGCCGACGCCGTGCTGCTCGTGCACGATGTAATCGCCGGGAGTCAGCTGCAGGGGGTCGATTCCGCCCCGGCGCCTGCTCGGCATCCGGTGCGACTGTCTGGAACCGGTCCGCGTTCCCGCCATGTCGGCCTCGGCCAGGACTACCAGTTTGACGGCGGGCCAGACGAAGCCGGACTCCAGCAGGCCCGTTCCTACGTGCGCGAGGCCTGGCTCCGGCGGCTGCGCCAGCTCGCCGTCACGCGCGCCCAGTCCTTCGCCGCGCAGCAGCTCGGCCAGCCGCTTAGCCGGCCCATGACCCTCGGTTACCAGCACGACGCGCCATTCATCGGCCAGCCACCTGCGTACGTCACTGAGCACCCGGCTGGTATCGCCCCGATAGCCAGGAGCCGGCTGCGCTGATATCGGGAACGCAGCCACGATCCCGTCCGCGGTGGGCTCCTGTTCACGCACCGAAGTTTCAGGCTCGGCAGACTCCGCAGGGGCAAACGGCGTGACGGTCCACCACGGCAGTCCGAGAGTCGCCGCGGCGGCCCGTGCCTCGGCGATCGGCCGGATGGCCGCGTCGCCGAGATCGATCGGCACATCGCCGCCGGCGGCCGCGTTCACCCAGGAGGCCTCCAAGAACTCCTGGCTGGTCCAGACGAGGTCAGCCGCCCGCGCCCGGATCCGCTCGGGATCGCAGCCGATGATCTTGCTGCCGACCGGCAAGTAATCGAGCAGCAGCTCCATCCGGTCGGTCAGCGCCGGGGCCAGCGCCTCCATGCCCTCGACCGTGATGCCCTCGGCCATCTTGCTGAGGATGTCTTGCAGGCCTGGCCACTCGGCAGCCAGCTGCCTGGCCCGGTCCCGGACCGACGCGGTGAGCAGCAGCTCACGGCATGGCGGCGCCCACAGGCCATCCTCGGCCGCGCCCAGGCTGCGCTGGTCGGCGGCTCGGAAATAGCGGATCTCCTCGACTTCGTCGCCCCAGAACTCGATCCGCACCGGATGCTCGTCCGTCGGCGGGAACACGTCGAGCAAGCCGCCGCGGACCGCAAGTTCGCCGCGCCGCTCGACCCGCTCAACGCGCGCGTAGCCGATCTCGACCAACCGGGCTACCGTGACGTCCAGGCTGGCCTCCTGGCCCGCGGTCAGTTTGACCGGCTCCAGCTCGCCTAGGCCGCTGACCATCGGCTGCAGCAGGCTGCGGACCGGGGTGGTCACCACGGTGAGCGCGGCTGAGCGCGGATCAGCTGCGTCGGGATGGGCCAGCCTGCGCAGCACCGCTAGGCGCTGGCCGGAGGTGTCCGAGCGCGGCGAAAGCCGCTCGTGCGGGAGCGTCTCCCAGGCCGGGAAGTACCCGACAGCGTCCGGCCCGAGCAATGAGCCAAGCGCAGCTGCCAGTTCCTCGGCCTCGCGCGCGGTCGCGGTCACCGCTAGCGTCACCGGCGGCCGCACACCGTCGGCTGACGGCACCGTGCCCGCCGCTGAACCCGTGCCCGCTGCTGAACCCGTGCCCGGCGAAACCGTGCCTGCGAGCGCGGCGACCAGCAGCGGCCGCAGCGAGGCCGGCGCGATCAGGTCGCCGCCCAGCGTGGGCAGCCGAACTGCCTGGTCGAGCGCTTGCCGCAGGTCCGGATCGTCGGTGACAACCTGAAGGAGACCGGAGATGGTCACTAGAGTCCCTTTGGTTAGTATGCGGGCAGCACAAATCGCCCGCGCCGAGCTGCGGTGGGCCTGAGCCGCTCGCGGATCGCTGGTCGCCAGTGCAAGCATGGCGGCGGGATGCCTCTAGCTTACGGCTGTCGCGGGTCAGTGAGCACGAGTGAGCTCCCGTCCTGCGGCCCCGGCCACGAAGTTGGCCAGCATCCCGGCGACGTTCAGGTCCTGGCACACGACGGTCCGCACTGGCGGGTGCCGCTGCGACACGCCAGGGAGGCCATTCCGAAGCACGTAGAGTATCCGGAGGGCTACTCTATGGATTCGTGGCAAGCATCGAGGGACATGCAGGACTGGCTTCGCCAGTCAGCGCGCCAACGTCAGCAACGCCGGTGCCCGCAACGCCGGTGCCCGCAACGCCGGAGTCGGCAACGGCCGGCCAGGCGAGCGAGTTCACCATGTTCGCGCTTGAGTATGCAGCCCACCACCGCGACCGGCCCGTGACGATTCTCCAGGCTGGCTGCGCGACCGCAGGACCGGAGCTGGATCTGGCGGCGTTGCAAGCCGCCGGTCACCAGGTTCTGATCAACTACATCGACGACGACAGCAAGGCTGCGCGGGCGGCGGTGGCCAGTCACCCGGAGCTCGCGTCAGCGATCCTGGGCGAGATGCGCTCGGTGCCGGTGCTGCCCAGGTCGTATGACATCGTCCAGTGCTCGATGCTGCTGAACCGGATCAGGCACGCGGAACTCGTACTGGACCGGCTGGTCGGCGCGCTTCGACCCGGCGGACTGCTGCTGCTGCGGACGGCCGACCGCGACACGGCAGCCGGCTTCCTGGACCGCCACCTTCCCGGAATCCTGCGGTCCCTGGCCTGGAAAGCGGGCAAGCCAGGCCAGGCCGGCCCCTTTGCCGCGGTGTACGAGCGGATCTCGTCAGCCCATGGCATCCAGGCTTTCCTGTTGCGCCATGGCCTGGTCATCGCTTACCGGCAGACCCGTGATGTCGTCGCCGCGGCCGGCCGGCCTCTGAGTGTGCTGGCCGCGCGCAGGCTGGTGACCTGGCTGTCACTGGGCCGCCTGGACGGCAGCCACGATGAGCTTTACTACGTCGTGCGCAAGCCCGAGGACCCGTTCGCACGGGTCCTGCCGTAGCCGCGGCCTGCCGCCAGTCAGCGTCACCCGCATAACCACCCGGGCCGCGTGTAACCTCGGGCATGCCGGCCTTTGCAGCCCTGCAGGCAGGGCGGGCGGCTGGCCTGGACGGAGGGAAACGTGACCGTTGAAGTCGAGGCAGTGTCCCCGGCCGAGCTCAGCGCGCTGCCGTCGTACACGCTGACGACCGGCCAACTCGGCGATCTCGAGCTGCTACTCTCCGGCGCCTATGCACCGCTGTCCGGGTTCATGACCGACGCGGACGAGTCGGCTGTCACGGCCGCGTGGCAACTGGCCGACGGCACACCGTTCCCGGTCCCCGTTACCCTCGACGTGGCCGAGGGAGCCATCCCGACAGCGCCGGACGGGACACCAGCCACCCGGATCCTGCTTGCCGATCCTGAAGGCACCCCCATTGCAATCATGACGATTACCAACAGGACAGGGCAGCCTGACGGCACCGTGCGCCTGGCCGGGCCGGTAGCGGCGAGCCGGCCCCCTGAGCACGGGCCATTCCGCCGTCTGATGCTGAGCCCGGAGGCGACCCGAGCGCAGCTCGACGACAGCCCGGTGCTGGCATTTGCTACCAGGGCTCCGCTGGGCAGCCGGCAGATCGGCCAGCTTCGTCATCTGGCCGGCCAGCTGCGGGCGCAAATCCTCGTGCTGCCGCTCGTCAGCGGCCGGGCCGAGGTGGTGGGATCGCCGCAGGCACTGATCCGCACAGTGCTCGCCGCGATGCCGAGCCTGCCGCCGAACTCTTTGATCGTCCCGATCCCGTTCGCGCGTCGGCCGGGGCGTAGCGACCGCGCGCGGGAACTGGCCGGGTTGGCGCGGATCGCGGCCGCATATGGCGCCACGCACCTGATGGCCGACGGCCCGCCGCCTGGTCAGGTGCCAGCCAGGGCCGATGTCACCGCGAGCGCCCGGATCCCGGTATTGCCATCGGGAGATTGGGCCTACGACCCGCGCGCCGAGGTCTGGCGGCCACACTCGCTGATCGAGGCCGGCACTGAGCAGGAGGACCTGTCGGCTGACCAGCTTGGCGATCTGCTGGACTCGGGCAGCCCGATTCCCGCCTGGGTAACTCCGGCCACAGTCGCGCGTGAGCTACGGCGGGTGCGGCGGCCCCGGTCGGAACGAGGTCTTGTGCTGTTCCTCACCGGGCTGTCGGGCTCAGGAAAGTCGACCATCGCCAAGGACCTCGCCGACGTGCTGACCGAGCGGAGCGACCGGCAGGTTTCCCTGCTCGATGGTGACCTGGTGCGCCAGTTGCTTTCCGCCGGGCTGACTTTCTCCCGCGGCGACCGGGACCTGAACATAGCCAGGATCGGCTTCGTCGCGGCCGAGATCGCCCGCCACGGCGGCATCGCGATATGCGCGCCGATCGCCCCGTTCGCTAGTGCCCGCGCGCAGGTCAGGCGCATGGTAAGCGAGGTGGGCGACTTCTTCCTTATCCACGTCGCGACTCCTGTGGAGGTCTGCGAGGCCCGCGACCGGAAGGGCCTGTATGCCAAGGCCAGGGCGGGCGTCATCAGTCAGTTCACCGGCGTGTCCGATCCATACGAGGAGCCGGCCGACGCCGAGCTAGTGATCGACACGTCCGCCATGAGCCGCCAGGAGGCGGTCCAGGCGGTATTGAAGCTGCTGACCTCAGGCGGTTGGCTTGCAGACGAACCGCAGTAGGCCCTACTCAGGCGCTAGTCGATGTCTGCCGCTAGTCGATGTCTTCTGCGTTAGTGCCCTGATCAAGCTTGGTCTTGAAAACGTCCATGCGGCCAGATAGCGAGCGGGACATGGCATCGCGATAGCGGGACAGCAGTGGCAGGCTGACGACTGCGCTGATAACGAGGGCAATCACGATGAGCGTGAGCCCGTGCAGGCCGAACAAGGCAAGCACCAGCGCGGCCGCGAAGAATATAAGCAGCCGCAGCAGGGAGTAAGACAGGGTCGCTCGCATGTCAAGTCGAGATTAGTGTACGTCTTGCTCTCGTCAGCGACTGGGCGGCACCCGGCATATGACGACTGCGCCAGTCGTGTGCTGTTTCGGCACCGCTAGGTCATCGTCGACGCTAAGACATCGGGTCTTCGCCTGGTTGTCCAGTAGATTTTCTGGCCTGACTGCGGTTCAGACCGTATTCTTCCGGATCAAGGGATAAAACGCAGTGTTTACTCTGTTTCCGGTGTTTGTGGCCAAGTTGACAAGTTTCTGCGACACTAACCCCCAGACCCTTAGGGACAAAGGGAGTGGAAACGATGGACGGCAACAGTGAGCGCCTGCTCACACCGGGGGAAGTGGCCGCGCTCTTCAGAGTCGACCCCAAGACTGTGACGCGGTGGGCAGCGTCTGGACGTATCAGTAGTATCCGGACGCCTGGCGGGCACCGTCGGTTCCGCGAGTCCGAGGTACGCGATCTGCTTAACGGCCACGCGGGGGCAACCGAGCGGCTCGCTACCTGACCGCGCCGCCGACGCGACGTACGGCCGGGACACGGCTAGTCCGGCCGGCAGCTAGTGCGATTGGTCAGCGCCCCAGCCTCCGGCTGAGCCATGGCGGCTCAGGTAGTCAAGGAACTCACGGCGCAGCGACTCATCTTCGTCCCGCCAGCGCTGGCGGCGCTCTGCGGGCAAAATCGGCGTGGTCTGGCCCGATCTCGACATAGGCATCGCCGACCATGCCCACGCCAATTGCGTGCTCAGGCACCAGCAGATTCCCGTTGGGGAGCCGAATCACGAACATGTCTGCATCGACCTCGCTACATGCCATAACGCACGTTGAAATAGAGCATGACGTCGAGCGCGGCCCTGGTGTTACCGCTGAGCATCTGGACTAGCGCGGGGCGCTGGCTCGACGCGATTGCCGCGAATGAGTCGGCGAAGAATTCCCGGCGCCCTAGCGGTCCGCCGTGCCGGTGGAACTCATTGGCCAGGTAAGGCAGGCACCGGCCGTAAAGGTCATGAAACTCGGCTGAGTCCGATTGCCAGCCGCCGCCCGTTCCGTCGATGTCGTCGAGGGCGTGCCCGACTTCGTGACACATTACATCCGGCGTCGGCGACGGCCGGGTGCCAACGATGATCTTCCGCTCGCCATATGCACCAGCGCAGGCGTCCCAGGTCGCCCGCCCGGATGGCAGCGGCACGCCCTTGAGCCTGGCCATATGATCCAGGTCAGGCACTCCGCCGGAGCCGACATGGATGGAGTCCAGCCCCGCCGCCAGCTTCTCCTTGACAAGTTTGGGCAGGTCCGCCAGGCGTGTAATCGCGGTAACCGCCTCGGCCGGGGGGTCCAAGCCGGGCGCCCACTCGCGGACGAGCACGTTCTCCAGCGGGCCGCAGTGACGGACGGTCCCGGCGGTGCGGCCGGCCTGCTTGGGCTCGTACCAGGGGCGCGCTGGCTCGCGGCTGGCCTGAAGCGTCACGGTTAGGTCCGGGACGGCCGTTAGGTCGGGGACGGCCGTTACATCGGGGATGGGCGTGCCGGGCGGGGCCTTGGTCGCCACTCTGGCTGCGGCCATGCCGGCCGGCCTGGCATATCTAACGGCTGCCGTTCCCCGGCTGGCAGCATGAAGGCTGATGCCACCGGGGCTCGCGGCCCCGAAATCGCCGCTAGCGTCGGAACCGGCGCTGCCGGACGAACCTGTGTGCTGCCTGGCAGCGCCGATGTCCTCCGGGTTCACCTCCGGCCGTGCCGGGGTGCGGGCCGCAGCTAGGTCACCGGGGGCGGGAGCTGTCCGTCGGGAGGCCTTCCGGTGCTGACCGGGCGCGCCCCGCGACCGGGATGGCACCGCGTCGTGCCCTGTGGTGCGCGCGTAGCGCCTGTCCAACCACCAGCGGCGACCGCGCGATAACCAGAGCCGCATGGGCGTCAGCTCCCGAGGTGCGCATTTCTCTTGGCGAGGTCGCTGCACCCGCCCGATGCCGTCAGGCTAACCCCAGGATGCGGTCTTGTCAGGCGATGTCACCTAGCGTCGCTGATGCGAGGTCAGTGATACCAGATAGACAGATGTTGCGATTGGGGACCGAGCACCAGGCCTCAGCAGCTAGGCTGCCACCCATGTGGCTGGCTTGTGCTCTTATCGTGCTATTTAGCGTCGGATTCGTGCTGCCGTGCATGCTGGACATCACGACCACGCCCGACACCGAGTTCGTGACGTTCGGCAAGGGCACCTGGCTGCTCATCGCTGGCGCCTTCTGGATTTTCGGCGCGGCCGCCTGGCTCATCGCCGGGCGCCCCCAGCGGCCCGTGTTCCTGCGGCGGACGAACCCTTACGGCGCTCGGGGCATGGGCGCTACCCAGGCGTCTAGGCCCGGACGATGACCCGGATTTCCTGCTCGAGCTCGAGCGCCGGATCCGCGAGACGCGCGAAGGCTTCTGACTTCAGCGGTCTCGCGCTAGCGGCTGTCCGGTGGAAGGTCAGATGCCGGCGTAGGAGTGCAGGCCGCTGACCCATAGGTTGATTCCGACGACGTTGAACATCAGGCAGCCGAATCCGATGAGCTGGATGTAACCGGCACGCTTCCCGCGCCAGCCAGCCGTCGCACGGGCGTGCAGGAACATCGCGTATACCACCCAGGCGATGACCGACCAGGTCTCCTTCGGGTCCCAGCCCCAGTACCTGCCCCAGGCGTGATCCGCCCAGATGGCACCGGCCATGACGCCGAACGTCCAGACCGGGAATGCGAACAGGATGCTGCGGTAAGACAGCCGGTCTAGCACGACTGCGGACGGCAGGTGCTGCATAATGCCGGCCGCCCGTGATGGCAGGCCCAGCTTCGCGCGCCGCTCGCTGCGGTCGGCGATCAGGTAAAGCGTCGTGACGACCGCGCCGAAGATGAACAGACCGATCGCGACGATCATGGCCGTCACATGAATGGCGATCCAGTACGACTGCAGGGCGGGCACCAGCTGGCCTGCCGGGGTGTACACCACCGTCAGGTCTACGCCGAGGGCGAGCACCACCGGAAGCAGTACGAACAGCCCCAGGTAGTAGGCCCGGTACAGGACCGACGCCGCGACCAGTACCAGGACTGCCATGCAGGTGAACGCGGCGATGAACTCGTACATATTGCCCCACGGCGTCCGGTCCTCGGCTAGCCCGCGAGTCAGGATGGCCGCCACCTGGCCGGTTACGCCGATGCTGGTGAGGCCGAACGCTAGCCGCAGCCAGAAGCCGGACGGCCACCGGCTCGATGCCGAGCCCGCAGCGGTCGGGCCGGCAGCATCGCGGCGATCCTGCGCCGCCGGACCGGCCCCACCAACTCCGCTCGCGGCCCGCGCTCCGGCACCAACGAGCTCGGACGCGGGCGCGACCGCGAGCACTCGCTGCTTGGCAAACGCGAAGTCGCACGCATAGCACAGCATCGCGATCGCGTACAAGATCACTGTGCCGAATACGAGCTCATTGCTGACCTGAGCCAAGCCGGAGTTCACGGGCATAGGGGCCTCATTCTCATTTCCGGCTGCCTGGGGCCGCCGGGTCGCGGTCATCGCTGGGCGGAGTGTCGTCAGGAGTTACCTTCAATTCGGCCGGGACAGCTGTCCGGCCTGCTTCCCCACTCACGGAGGGCTCCGCGCCCGGTGAACCCTCCGAATCCGGCAGGGGTCGATCAGCGTCGCCTCGGCCGGGCGAGTCGCCGTGATCGGAGCGCAGCACAACCGCCGTACCCTGCTGTTCTTCGCTTAGCAGGCCGGCCAGTTCCGTGAATTCGGTCTCGAACCCGCCTGCCGCGTCCGACCGGGCCAGGCCCCCGATGGTGACATGCGAGCCGCCACCAGGTCCGGCTTCCGCGCGGACGAAGACCCGGCGCCGCCGGACTAGAAACGACAGGATCAGCCCAGCCAGCGCGACGATGCCCGACACGAGTGCGGGGAGCTGGCCGGGATCGTAGGTGATCGCCAGACTGATCCATTGCTTGTAGCCGGTGAAGGTGAGCGTGCCTGCCCCGTCGGGCAGCTTCATGGACTGGCCGGGAGCCAGCGGCTGCGGGGCGATCGGCAGCCGCCGCAGGCCGTGAGTGTCCAGCGTGTACACCGACTGCGGCTGGCCCGAGTTCATGCCCAGGTTGCCGCGGTAGGCCACGAGGCTAACCCGCGGGTTCAGGGCGGCCGGAAAGACCGACACCAGCCTTCCATTTGTCGCGTAGGCGGTCGGCAGGAATACGCCGGCGAAGCCGAGCTGGTCGGGCTTGGCGTCTGGCACCTTGATGACGCCTTCGGAGGTCAGCCCGCTCTGCTCGACCGGGATGAACGGCACCGGCCCATCCCAGCGGACCCGCCCGGTTCCGTCGGTGACCTTGAAGACCGGAGCATAGCCGTGACCGATCAGGTAGACGCTCACGCCATCCACGACCAGCGGATGGTTAACCTGCAGCAGGTCGCGCCGCAACGGGCCGCCGGGCTGCGGCTGGTAACTGAGGGCCGCGTTGTAGGCGAGCGGCTGGTCCGCCTGCGCACCCGAGGTCACGTACTTAGCGCTGAAGCTCAGCAGGTTAATCGAGAACGGCTGAAGATCACTGGGGCTGACCAGCCGGCCTGGCCGGAAGACGTCCAGAGCAGTCGGGGTGTTGGCGAAGCCCTGCCCTACGACAAGCAGCCGGTTGGCCTTATACTGAACCGGCGGCGGCCGAGCAGGCTCGCGGCTGATTGCAGGGCCTGGGCCGGCGGCAGCGCGGTCGAATAGCCGGCGCTGGCGGGCAGCCGGGTCAGGTTCCGCGGCGCCCGCGGCGGTCGCTGCCGGGCCGACACTGCCAGCCGGAACGCGCGGGGCAGCACGCAGCCTGCCAGCGACGCGAACAGCAGTAGATAGATAGCGGCAAACCAGGGCGCGGCGAAAACGGAGAACAACGAAAGTCGGTTGAGGAAGGGGGCTAGAGCCGGGTGTGCGGCGTAGTACTGGGTGACGGCCGCCGGGTCGATCCCTTGTTGCGGCAGTACCGAACCTGGCACGCTCGCCAGCGCCAGCAGGAATAGCAGGATCAGCGCCGTGCGCATGGACGTCAGCTGCCGCCAGGCCCAGCGCAGCCAGCCGCCGGGGCCGATGCGGACGTGTGCGGGCGGCAGGGACGCGGTGGACCCGCGAGACGGAGCGTCCGCTACCGCTTCGGAGTCGGCCAGGTCGGGCCCGGCTGACCGGAACTGCCCGTCCATGGGCGGGCCGGTCATCGCATCACCGTCGGCGGAGGTCATGAGGGCTGGCCGGTTACCTCGGATATCACGGACTTGAGCTGGGAGTAGGTAGCGCCGCCGACGATCCTGGCCGCAACGTTGCCGGTGCGGTCGATGACAATCGTGGTCGGGATGGCGGCGGGCGGAACGGTGCTGCGGAACTGTAGGGCGATCTCGTCGCTGGGGTCGTTCAGGCTCGGGTACCGGACCCCGAACGTCTGCATGAAGGCTAGCGCGCTTTGCGGCTCGTCCCTGATGTCGATGCCAACGAACCGCACGCCGCTGGTGGCCAGCCGCCTGGCTAGCGTCCCGAGCGCGGGCGCCTCGGCTCGGCAGGGCGCGCACCACGAGCCCCAGAAGTTGAGCACTAGGACCGCACCGCGGTAGGCAGCCAGGCTTAGCTTCTGCCCGGTGAGCGTCACGCCGGTCACCGGCGGGGCGGCAGGCCGTTGCCCGGTTCGGTAAATCGTCGAAACGTAGCTGCTGCCGACGAAGCTCTGGCCGCTGTTCTGCGGCGGAAGTAGTACCCGGCCATTGTGCCCGACCTGGCACTGCCCGGTAACGCCGGGCCGGCCTTTGCGCCCGGCTGGCAGGGCTCAGGCGCCAGCCACCTGCCGGCCTCGGTCTCCCGACGGCTCCGCGTAATGCACCCCGATCACTTTGTTACCGGCGAGCATCAGGCTGGTAACGCTGCCGAGGGCGCACTCCCGCCGCCGCGGGTCGTGCCAGAGCCTGCGGCCCTGCGCCGCTCGCCTCGCGATCCAGATCGGCATCTGATGGCTGACGCAGACGGCCTCGTGACCGCCTGCTGCCCGCGCCGCATCTTGTACCACCGCGAGCATCCGGTCCGCGACCTCCTGGTAAGGCTCGCCCCAGGATGGACGAAACGGATTCCGCAGCGCTAGCCAGTGCTTGGGCTGGCGCAGCGCTCCGTCGCCGACGCCGAAGCGCATGCCCTCGAAGTGGTTCCACGGCTCGATCAGCCGGTCGTCAATCGTGACCGGCAGCCTGAGCTCCGCGGCGATCGGCTCTGCCGTCTCCAGCGTCCGCTGCAGCGGCGACGACCAGAGCACGGTGATATCCCGGCCCGCCAGGTAGTCAGCGGCAGCCTTGGCCATCAAGCGGCCAGCCTCAGACAAGCCGAAGCCGGGGATGCGGCCGTACAGGATGCCAGCGGGGTTCTCCACCTCGCCATGCCTCACCAGATGGACGATCGCCGTGGTGCCAGCCGGTGTCTGGATCTCGCTGCTGCTCATTGCCGAAACAGATTACCTGGCCGGGGTAACCGGTCGGCGAAGTCTGGGCGGCGGACTGACCTTGGCTCCGCAACCTGGGCCGGCTAGCGTAACGGCAGCCCCGTGAGTACTGCAGCCCTCGCCCTCGTCTTACTAGCGGCCGTGGCGCACGCCACCTGGAACTTGTTCAGCAAGCAGGCCGCGAGTACCGGTGCGGCCTGCTTCGTCTGGCTGCTGGCCGCTTCGGCCAGCAGCCTGTACGCACCCATAGTGGTCATCGTCGTCCTCGGCAGTCGGCCGCACCTGACTGGTTTGAACTGGCTCTTCCTCGCCGGGACAGGCGTGCTCCAGGCCGGCTACTTCGTTTTCCTCCAGTTCGGTTACCGGTTCGGCGACCTGTCGGTGGTCTACCCGATCGGGCGCGGCTCCGGAGCACTGCTGTCCGCGCTGGCAGGCGTGCTGAGCCGTCGCTTTTGCATTTGTCACCGGTGCCTTCATTGCCAGCTACACGGTCTGGGACAAGTTCGCGGTGGCTACCCTGCACACGCCACCCATACTGCAGGGATATGCAGCTTTCCCGGCAATGACCGCGGTGTTCGCGCCAGTGGCGTTCCGCCACCGGACCAGCCTGAGGCAGGTGTGGACGGCCTATCGCGTGCAGATCACCGGCGCAGCAGCGCTTGCGCCGCTTGCTTACATTTTGGTGCTGGTCGCGCTCAGTTTCTCCCCGGTCAGCTCGATCGCCCCAGCCAGGGAGGTCAGCATCATGTTCGGCGTGCTGCTCGGCCGCAGGATGCTGGGCGAGGCCAGGTTCCGCCGCAAGATCACAGGGGCGGCAGCGATCGTGGCCGGGATCGTGGCTATCGCACTCGGTTAGTTAGCCCTGTGCCGCTCAGCCCAGTGCCGCGGCCGCGGCCTTTGCGGCGGCCGGCACCGCGTCCGCGATGCGGTTCAGAGCCTCGTCGTCATGCGCCGCCGACAGGAACCAGGCTTCGAACGGCGAAGGCGGCAGGTAGACGCCGGCATCCAGCATCGCGTGGAAGAAGGCTGCATAGGAGGCTGCGGACTGGCTGCGGGCCGCGCCGAAGTCGCGCACCGGATCGGTAATCCCGAGGAAGAAGGACAACAGGCTGCCCGCCTCCTGCAGCCGGAACGGCATGCCTGCAAAGGACAGCGCGTCGCTGGTGAGCTTGGCAACAGCGGCAGCAGCCTCGTCGACCCGGCCGTAGACCTCGGGGGTGCACTCGCGCAGGGTGGCCAGCCCGGCCGCCGTTGCGACGGGGTTCCCGGACAGGGTCCCGGCCTGGTAGACGGGCCCGGCCGGGGCAAGCCTGGCCATGATCTCGGCCCGGCCGCCGAACGCCGCGGCCGGCAGCCCGCCCCCCATGACTTTGCCGAAGGTCAGCAGATCGCCGCGCACGCCCTCCCGCCCGTACCAGCCTGACCTGGTGACGCGGAAACCGGTCAGCACCTCGTCCATGATCAGCAGTGAGCCGTACTCGGCACACAATCCGGCCAGCAGTTCGTTGAAACCGCCCGCGGGCGGCACGATGCCCATGTTGGCCGGGCAAGCTTCGGTTATGACGCACGCAATCTCCGCGCCGCTGATAGCAAACGCCTGCCGGACCGCCTCGGCATCGTTGTAGGGCAGCACGACCGTGTCGGCAGCCGCAGCGCCTGTCACGCCAGGCGAGTCGGGCAGGCCGAAGGTCGCGACGCCCGAGCCCGCTGCCGCAAGCAGTGCGTCCACGTGGCCGTGATAGCAGCCGGCGAACTTCACCACCAGCCGCCGGCCCGTGAATCCCCTGGCCAGCCGGATCGCCGTCATCGTCGCCTCAGTGCCTGAACTCACCAGTCGAACTCGCTCGACCGGCGCCCTGGCGGCGATCTCCTCGGCTAGCTCGGCCTCGCCCGCGGTGACAGTGCCGAAGGAGGTGCCCCGGCTGGCCGCGGACTGGACGGCTTCCACCACGGCCGGGTGCGCGTGCCCGAGGATCATCGGGCCCCACGAGCACACCAGGTCCACGTAACGGTTGCCGTCAACGTCGGTGAGATAGGCGCCACTGCCCGAGGCCATGAAAACCGGCGTGCCGCCCACCGAGCCGAAGGCACGTACCGGCGAGTTGACCCCGCCGGGCAAGATCTGGCTAGCCCGGGCGAACAGCTCGGCGGACTTACCGCGCTTGCTGCCTGACTCCATCAGCGGCCTCCTCGCAGGCGTCGGCCAGGACCTCGAGGAGCCGGACGCCGTCTGGCAGCCCGTGACTGGCCGGATCGCGAAGCCACCGAGCCACCGAGCCACTGCCAGTGCGGGATGGCGGCGCTACTACGTAGCTGTCGCGGCAGTGCCAGCGCAGCCCGGTAACGTCGGCGACTTCTTCCGGCTCGCAGTCTAGGTGGCAGCTCCACCACTCGTTTTCATCGGCCGGCGCACCCCTGGAGCGGACAAAGAAATGGGCCCGGTTTCCGGTGCTGATCGCAACCGGTCCGGGCCGCACGCCTGACTTCTCCATGCTCGCCAGCGCCGCCATCCCGACCGATACCGGCACATCGAGCACATCGAACACCCTGCCGGTGGCCAGGATCACATTGGCCTGCGGCACGGCCAGCCACCACCGGGCAATGGT
>WNFI01137815.1_pt1 | contig 15145 bp, 10 predicted proteins | sample 5400471 | NCBI WGS metagenome assembly WNFI01 (sample SAMN13153348, study PRJNA577476) | soil metagenome | isolation source: 100 cm saprolite on Douglas fir-dominated hillslope | place: USA:California | collected 2013-09-17
AAGTTGCTCCATGGTGGAAGCCATTCGCGAGTGCGAGGAGATATCAGGACAGAAACTCCAGTGGGAATACCTCTCGTCCAATCGCATCGGGGATCACATCTGGTGGATCAGCGACATCACAAAGTTTCAGTCGCATTTTCCGGGCTACGAGTTGAAACACGACGTAGGCAGCATTCTTCGCGAAATTCTCGAAGGAAATCTCGAGCGATGGGGTAGCATTCCCAAAGCTGCGAGTGTATGAACGCCGGAGAAAAGAAAAACATAATTGGCGTCCTGGTAGACCCGGTGGATCGTGCAACCCCAACCGAGATGACCATGGAAGCGGCCCGCCAGCGACGTGGTTATGCGGTGTCGGCGGTGGCTGTGCATGCGGTCATGACCGGCGTGTTTGATTCTGCTCAACGTTACCGGCTTAATCACCTGGACTTGGCCGTTGCTGACGGACAACCTGTACGCTGGGCCTTGAATTTCCTGCATTCCGCGGGCTTACGCCAGCGCGTCTACGGGCCAGACCTGACTCTTGATCTGCTTGCGCGTGCCGAACAACAAGGGTTACCCGTGTATTTTTACGGAGCAACTCAAAAGATTCTAGATTGCCTCTGTGCCAACCTCCGCCAGAGATTTCCGGGTTTGCACATCGCTGGAACCGCCCCATCAACTTTTGGCCGAGTTAGCCAGCAGGCCGCCGACGAAACCGCCAGCAAAATCAACCAATCCGGCGCCAGTATGGTATTTGTCGGGTTAGGATGCCCAAGGCAAGAGGTATGGGCGTATGAGTTTGCGCCCCGCTTGGGCATACCCATTATCGCTGTGGGCGCAGCATTCCCATTTTTGGCCGGGACTCTGCGCCAAGCCCCCAAATGGATGCAGGACCGAGGCCTAGAGTGGCTGTTTCGTCTATGGAGCGAGCCTGGACGACTGTGGCGGAGATACCTGATCTTGAGTCCTCCATATTTTCTGCTCGCCTTTTGCCAAAAACTCGGGGTGAAGTTTAGTCCAGATGGCCAGGCGCCGCAGGCCGAGGTACTTTACGGGTGAAATCGGCAGGGTCAGGAAGAATGTGTCTTTAAGAAACGAAAAAATCATTACAAATAAGAGAATTTCCGCTTGTTAAACCTAGATTATGTATTATGATTCCTCAGTGTTTTTGCTTTTTGAGATAGTGACCGCTCCTCGGAGCAGTCGCAGATGGAGGGAAGTTTTTGCGTGCCAAATAATGTACGCGTGTTAGTAACCGGGGCCGGTGGATTTATTGGCCATCATTTGGTCACAAGGCTGAAAGCGAACGGATACTGGGTCCGTGGCGTAGATTTGAAGAGCCCGCAAGATCGACGAAATCTACAATCTCGCCGCGGATATGGGCGGAATCGGATACATCGGTACGGCTATGGCGGATATCGCCCGCAACAATGTCCTTATCAATGCGCACATGCTTGAAGCAAGCCGAGTGAGCGAAGTAAAGAAATTTCTTTTTTCCTCGTCAGCATGTGTTTACCCCAGCTTTAAGCAGGATACTCCCGACGTCGCTCCTCTCAAAGAAGAGGATGCCTACCCAGCGGACCCAGAACCAGGCTACGGCTTGGAGAAGCTCTTTGCCGAAGAGCTCTGCCGCTACTACTGGCGCGATCATAAGCTCAATACTCGTATTGTCCGTTTTCATAACGTTTACGGTCCCCTCGGAACATATGATGGTGGCAAGGAAAAAGCGCCGGCCGCGATCTCTCGTAAGGTTGCGTTGACTCCCGACGGCGGCGAAATCGACGTTTGGGGCGATGGCGACCAAACCCGCTCTTTCATGTACATCGATGACTGTGTCGAAGGCTTGCTAAGACTTATGGCATCCGACTATCGCGAGCCGCTGAACCTGGGCAGAGATGACATGATCACCGTGAACGAACTGGTGGACCTGGTTTCCTCGCTCGCCGGCAAGAAGCTCATCAAGCGTCACGATCTGACTAAGCCCCAGGGCGTCCGCGGACGCAATGCTGATACAACTCGCCTCAAGCAAGTACTGGGCTGGGAACCACAAGTTACCATGCAGCGGGGTATGGCGATTACCTACAAGTGGATTGAGAGTGAATTACAAAAGGCCAGCCGGATTCCAGTGACGGCCCATGCAGCCGCAAGGTAGATGTTCAACACGCAGGTGAATCGTACTTACGCAATCCACTGAGTTCCAGGAGCACATAAAAGACAAACTTTGGTCCCTGCAGGAGATAGCGGCGCCATAATCGACGCGGTTCAACCAGTAAACGGAAGAACCATTCCAAGCCGTGCTCTTGCAACCATTCAGGGGCCTGCTTCAGTCGCCCCGCATTCAAGTCAAAGGCCGCGCCCACGCCAATCATGGCTGGAACGGGAAGGTGGCGGTGGGCGTGCATCCACTTCTCTTGCTTTGGTGTGCTCAGTCCCACCCATAGTATGTCCGGTTGGGCCTGGGCGAGTACATCCACGATTTCCGTCTCTTCTTGGGGCGTAAGGGGACGAAATGGCGGCGTGTAGGTTCCGGCAACTACAAGATGGGGGAATCGCCGTTTAAGCGCCGTCTCCAGCAATCGGGCGATTCCTTCTCCGCCGCCGTAAAAGAAATGGCGATAGCCTTTTTGCGCAGTCGCTTCACAGAATTTCAGCATCAGTTCAGGACCATACACCCGCCGCTTGAGCTTGAATCCGTGGTAGCGCGCCAACCACACCAGAGGCATGCCGTCGGGAACAACCAGCCCGGCCTGATTTAGAACACGCTTGAAGTCTGGGTCTCGATATGCTTCTGTCATGCCGTGCATTCCCGTCACAGCTATGTATTGTGCCCCAGAGTGGCAGGCTATCCACTCTTCCACGATTTCAATGACGTCCGTTATCTGGACGGCATTCACGCGAACTCCAAGTTGGTGATAGCTGGGGTATGAGCGAACCAACTTGCGCGGTTGCGCGTCTTCAGGGGCGCATCGCTCCATTGGCAGCTCGTCGATCGGCATGCAAATCTCCTTCCCACTACTTGACGATCAAGTTCAATGTTGTGCTTCGGCTCGCGCTGCCCGAAGTTGCTGTCACCGTCAAAGTATAAGTGCCAGGTGGCGTTCCGCCACCGTGAACGCCTGATCCACCGCCTCCACAGCCCGCGATTGCACACAGTAGGAGGAACATGGCAAACGCGGTTCCTGCAGCGAGTGCACTCTTCTTCGACCGGATAGCCCACACTAGACAAACAACAAGGACCATCAACAACGTGCCAAGACCTGGCAGGAGCCCTGGTGGGAAACGCTTGGCTATTGGCGCGCTTGCGGATGGTGCCGTCGTGCTGACGGACACATTCACCGGCGCGGTCGCGCTGCCCGGGGGAATCGAGTTGGGATTCGCGGAGCAGTTAGCTCCTGCGGGCGCGCCACTACAGGCCACGGTTGTCGTCTGGCTCAACGAGCCATTAGGCGTTATGTTCACCGTGTAGGTCGCAGTTTGTCCGGCGGAGACCGTGGCCGACGAAGACGTCGGCGTGAGCATGAAATCAGTTCCGGTTCCGCCCAGAAGAATGGTCTGGGGACTAGTCGAAGCGTTGTCCGTGATGGTCACCGAGCCATTCCTGGAGCCGGTGGTGGTTGGCGTGAAGGTAACATTGACGGCGCACGTGGCGCCGAATCCCAGAGAAGTACCGCAATTATTAGTCTGGGCGAAGTCGCCGCTGGCCGCAACGCTGGTAATCTGAAGATCAGCATTGCCTATGTTCTTCATGGTGATCGACTGCGGAGCACTGGGACTATTCACAACCTGGTTGGGAAAGTTAAGGCTGGTGCCGGAAAGCGATACCGCCGGCGTTCCTCCGCTTCCCACGACGTTAACAATGTGAGGGCTGCCCACGGCGTTGTCGGTGACCACGAGTTGTCCGTTGAAGTTGCCTATAGTCGGCGGCGTAAAACCAAAGGTAAACGTACAGTTTGCTGCCGGCGCGAGCGTCCCCGGGCAATTGTTGCTTTCCGTGAATGTCGCACCGTTGAAAACGATATTGTTGATGCTGAGGTTATCATTGCCACGGTTCGTCAGGACAGCAGTCAACTGCGGCGCCGGTGTTCCTGCCGCTTCTGGACGGAATGTTGCGGTGCCTGGGAGCAAAGCGACTGCGGGGCCAAGGGCTGAAACGGAGATTTTGCTTACGAAGCCGTGACGGCATGGGGGGCTGTGCGGGTCAGAAATAGCCCCGGGAGTCGTTGGAAAGTCGCATGAGCGCGTCGCGCCGACGACATAGATGTTTCCTGTCCCATCGGCTGCGATCCCGCGACCCTCGTCGGTGACCCCCACAAACTGAATGGTGTCGCTGCCGCCCAGAAACGTAGAGAAAACCAGCCCCGATCCCGTGGGATTCAGTTCACTTGCAAAGGCATTGGTGACCGGCGGCTTCCCGACCACGCTACTAAAGCAGGTATCGTTGTGCCCACACATAGGGTTGAGCGTGACGGCAGAAATCGGAAAATCATTGTCATGGGTGAACCCGGTCACGTAAGCGTTTCGTGCGCTGTCCACTGCAATCGCAGCGGATCTATCGATCTCAGGAAGGCTTTGCGGAGACGGGCCGGCTCCGTCCAAGAAGGTCGAGTAGACAAGCGCGCTACCTGTGGAATTCAGCTTGGTAACGAATATACTCGACGTCCCGACGAAGCTTGTCTGGAAGGCCCCCGGGGTCACAGGAAAAGCGGGGTTGCCGGTAGTCCCCGTGATGTAAGCATTCCCATCGGCGTCAATGGCGATTCCGGCGCCGGTGCCGAATTGGCCATTTGCGTCATCGAAGTCCGCACCATATGTGAGCGCGGAGCCCACCGGATTCAACTTGGCAGCATAGATGACTGGGTGAGTGGGGCCTCCATTCGATTGAATAGCTCCGGGAGTAACGGGAAAGTCGCCGCTGCTGGTTCCAGTCACGTAAGCGGCGCCCACCGAATCCACTGCGATCGCACCGCCATTGCCACTGGTCCCGCCGAGGTACGTGGAATAAACGAATCCGGCGGCGCCAGACTTGCTGGGATCGATTTTGGTTACGAATCCATTCGGAACAAAAAACCTGGGCCCACCCGCATTAAATGTAGTCTTCAGCGCGCTAGGAGTGGTCGGGTAATCGCTTGAAAGAGTAGTTCCGGTCGCATAAATGATGCCATTCGCGTCCGCGGCGACACCATTTACTACATCCTCGCCCGTTCCTCCCAGGTAAGTGGCGTACAACACAGCCGACCCTGTCGCGTTCAGCTTGGCAACAAATCCGTCACAAAGGGTGGCAGCATTTGAATTCGCGCAACCACTGGGACCGGGTTGTATGCTTCCCGCAGTGGTGGGGAAATTCGTCGCTGATGTATGTCCCCCTACGATGGCGTTACCGAACGAGTCCACAGCAATGGACGACCCGAAATCGCGCGGAACAGAAAGCCCGCCGAACGTTGTCCCGTCTAGAAAGGTTGAATAAACAAGAGCCGTGCCGGACGGGTTGAGTTTGGAGACAAAAGGAACCGTGACGCTAGGAACCGAGGGAAAAACAGTCTGGAATGCTCCTACAGTTGTGGGGAAATCAGCTGTGTTGGCGAGACCTGTGAGATAAGCATTACCATTGGAGTCAATCGCAATCGCGTTGATAATCTCCGAGCCGCTGCCGCCCAGAATGCCGGAATAGACCAATGTCGGATCAATGATCAACGCGCGCTTACGGTCATAATCGGCAACGCTAAAACCGATTTGATTACCCGCATAGACAACATAGTGGCCGCGAACATTCTTGCGCCGACCGTTGCCGTCTTCCTGGTAAATGAAAGGCGCCTGCTGACGGACTTCCCGCCCGGCCACGTTTAGCAGAAGATCTCCGTGGGATGTAAGCCGCATCCCGGAAACGCTGGGATATTTCAGCCGGATCGTCTGTGGATTCGCTCCCGGCCGAACTACAAAGTCATACTCAAGGCTGCCCTGATTACCGTAGTAGACCATGTCGACGTTCGGGTACACCGATTGATACTCGACCCGCGCGAAGGTCGGAATGTCAGTAAGCCAGCGAGATGAATCGTTGCCCAGCAGGTAGTTCACCTTGCCAGGAAGCTGGCTGGTTCCGGTGATTCGAGCGTCACCGTCGGCTCCGACAACCGCGATCCGAAAGATGGCCGGTTTGGCATCCAACTCCTTGGCGCTGGACGAAGGCCTTAAGTTGGCCGCCCTCAGCGCCAGCGTGGCCTGTGCTGGTTCGAGATAAATCGAATATCCACTTCCTCGCGCCAGAAACTTGACGGGAGAGTGTGATTGCCCTTGATTGGGCTCGAAAGCCAGTGGAAGCCGTCCGTAGCTCGCCGCTTTTGAACCGAGGAATCGTTCATTTGAAAACGTCGTTTTAGGTACTGCTTGGTCACTGACCCTCGGGGTTCGGTTAGAAAGCGAGATTGATTCGACAACCGCCAGACCGGCCAAGAAAAGTAAGGCAACGACATATTTGCTGAGATGAGTCATGATTAGAACTCCGGTGAGACATCGCTCAGAACAATGAATTTATACTATGTCCTATGGTTTCTCGGCGGAAAATCCACCAGATCCGCAACGGCTGTTGAGCCAAGCCTGTTTCAGCCAGTCTTAATGAGGACGAAGAAGCGACCAGCCGATCAACGAAAAAAAGCGGTTATACTGACTACCGTGGTTGCTTTCGAAAAGCTTTTACGTCTTTTGCGGGTGTTCGGATCCAGCCCGGCTGAGGCGCGTTGCTCCAGTCGCCTCTTGCTTGTTGGCATGTAGACCCTCCCTTCACCACTAGTTGAAGGTCTTGGCTGGCGACCACAATCAAAAATTGTCCTGGACGGCATTTCTTTCAACCCAACTGGCTGGGAACTCCCGCCTTTTACCCTCTCCCGAGATTTTCGTAAAACCGTAACTGCAAATCGCCCACAATGGTCGGCTTATACCTTTCGATTGCGCTCCCATATTCGGGTTGTGGAGCACTCATTCCCCTGCACATCGCTGTTGTCAAGGCTTCCGGTCCGCCATAGAGATCAAAAAAGAAGCAGTTTTGCGATCCAACCTCCCGTAGTATCCGGATATCCGAACATACGATTCGGGCTCCGAAAAACATTCCCTCTACCAGAGGCAAACAAAACCCTTCTTGTGACGACGGGATCAGTAGTAATTGGCAGTGTTTGTAAAGCCACGCCAATTCCTCATTTGCCAGGCCGGAAACAAAAATTATGTTTTCGGTTACTTGCAGGTCAGAGGCGAGTTGCTTAATTTTTGGCGTTTCCGGGCCTTCGTTACCCACAATGATAAGGTGCAATTTGGCCGGCATACGTCCGGAGAATTTTAGGGCGGCGAAAGCCTTGATCAGCAAATCGAGGTTCTTGTTCTTTCGGTGCTGCGCCACGCACAGCAGAAACTCTCCAGCCGTCAATAAAGATAAAAAAGCAGGCTCTCGTAACTTAACTTGTCCAAAGTCCACACAGCAAGGAATCACCGACACTTTCTTCTTTTTCGGCAACCGCCGAAAATGACGTACTAAGCAGTCCAATGTTTCCTGCGAGTCACATACTACGCCGTCACTCGCTCTTAATGCCTGCCGAAAAAATGCGCGATTGAACAAAACGGCGGGGAACCCGAAGTTCTCGGGACAGCTGAATGCGTACATGTCATGAACAGTGGTCACGATTAAACCCTGGAACCCAGAACGGCGGACTGGCACTGGGAAACAGCAGTGCATAATGTCGCAACTCAATTGTGTGGCAAGTTGGGAGAGATCCCGCCAGTACCATTGATTTCTTTCGATGGAGTTATTTCTTGTCGATATCGGGAGCAGCTTTACTGGGCTGTCTTCCCCCAATAAGTCCCGAAAGTAATGCTGTTGCCATGATCCTATTGCTATTGTGATCTCGCTGATCCGAGATCTAGTCGCGAGACAAGAGGCCAGATTTGCAGCGTACCGACAAATGCCGCTTGGCCGGTCGTGACGGTTCAACGCCGCAATCACTAAATGCATTCGATGCAGAGTACTGTCGGCTTCACTCCGGCAGGCCGAGGTATTACTTCCAGCTCGAGCTCCTTTGTCCGTATATATTCTTTCAGCCATTTTCAATCCATATCTAGCATTATGATCTTCGAAATAACGAGGGTCACCAGCAGGTCACTATGTCTTACTCAACGGTAATGCTGGTGTAACTCCTCCCTCCGCAACAGATGTAAAGGAAATTTAGAGGATCTGAGCTTAGCCTCAAGATCAATGCCTTGCCCAAACACGCAAAATCCACTCGGCCACCCAATATCAGCAGTTGGCGGGTAGTTTGGTATCCAGCAGGCGTCGGTGCCGTGTGCAAGAAGCGTAGGGGCCATGAATTTTATGTCCAGGATGGCGGTGCCGTAAGTGCCACCAAAATACCCTGGAATCCAAACATCATCGACTACGGCCAGGAAGCGAGGTACCCGATAGATTATTTCAAGCTCATCTAACAGAGGGCATGAATCTCCAGTTACACCGTTGAATCCCCCGTGCGCGTCCAAAAAAAAGAAAGGTACTTGGTCGGTATCTTTGGTGAACCGTTCTACAGTTTTGCAAAGGAAATCCGAACTACGCAGGTGACGGACTTCTACATTTGTCAACCCAGCCGTCAGACTTCTACAGATCAAGTAATTCATCAGATTCATCTCGCAGCTTAATACCGGGAGTTTTAAAAATGAATGAGCACAAAGCGCCGTTGCAGCTTTGCCGCACCCAGTTTCAACAAAAACAGTGCACCCTCCCGCGGAAGCCAGGGCCCGCATAATGAGACCCCGCAAAGGGTTTGCATTAAATCCCTGAAAGACGCTGCTGTCGCGCGACTGAACAGCCATGTCCATCGACACGGCCCCTTCCAGTCCCGGGTAAGCAAACTTTCGACTGCGAAGTCTGGCAAGAATCCGCGACGTTTTTGTCCCCCGCGGGGTATACGGAGCTTCACTACTAGCATCTGAAAATTGATTTTTCTTCTGGAACATCTTCATCCCCAACAAATAAACTTTTCTCGTTTCATACTATGATCCTGGATGTTTCTGCCAAGGTTCCGGGACTATCCGCGGGCCTTTATTCGTCGCCATAAACTTGTATGTCAGAGGTTAAGAGCGGCGCGCATGCGCATCCCACCAATAAATAAAAAGGTATAGCGCCGTATGGTGCTTCGAAAAACGGCGTAAACAAAGAGTACGTAACCTCCGCTACCCACACCAGTAACCCTATGGTCTCGCCAGTCTGCTTATAAACGATCCAGAGCATTCGTAGAAGCTGGAATTGGAATGCTGCGAAGACAGCGACCCCTATCCACCCGGTATATCCCAAGGCGAAGAAAAATACATTGTGGGGCGTTCGAGTTGCTGAGTCCTCCAGATACGGAACAAGATCGCCAAGTGGATAGCCATAGCCGTACCCCAACAAAGTCCGCAATTTATCTTCGTGAACAGAAGTCCAAATTTCTAGCCACCACACGGTCCTAAAAGTTGCTGTCGCCTCATGTGTCTGAGCATCTGCCGTTAGATTCGCTGCTACATCAGGATTAAAAGGAGCAATCGCCCTGCCGACCAAGTCCCGAGTGGAAATTGTTCCGCCACGCGTCTCCGGCCCTGGAATCGAGAAGTCTGTAGCGTACATTATGGTCAGAGGAATTAGTACCGTCGCTGCCCCATACAGCGCCTTTTTCATATTTTTGCTTACCCAGGCCCAAACCACAAGCGCAACAAAAAAGGCGACCCATTGTCCGCGAATCACCATACCGATCAATACCACTCCATTCAGCAGCAGAATGGGCCAAAACCGACGCCATGCATCTTCTAATGATAACAACCCAATTAGAATGGCTGCAGAATACTCCGGCTGCCCGAAGACTGGAATATCTGCTACACCTTCTCTGGTAGCGCCAAATGCCCAGGGTAGTGAACTAAGCAGAACAATAAACAGAATGCCGTATAGCCCATTCACCCACCCGGCGATGCGAAACAGTCGCGATAAAAATGTGTCGTCCTGTACGCCGATCCACAGCCCTAGCAGAAAAAAAAAGGAATAGTAGTTGAATGCGAAATCACGAATCGCATTCAGCGGTGGATGCCCGAGGGAAATTCCGCGACAAACCTGAAAAGCGCCAAAGCCCAAAAGAAGGAAAAAGGCTCTGCGATATGCCAAAAGCGGAGCGAACCTAAAAGCTCTCCAGGGCCAACGGCCATTTCCATCGGATGGACCAAAAAGCAAAAATGCTACCAGAACGATTTCTCCAATGAAGACATGAAGGGGCGGTATGCCTAAGTAAGAGAACGAGCGGCCCATGCAAAGATATCCCACAACTAAGAAAATGACGGCATGACTCCACTTCACTTAGCACGTCCTAAGTTCAGACGGAATTTCGATCTCGAATGGTAGATCGAAACGACACAAATCATGTAAACAGCTGAGCCAAGAACCATGCTCCCCGCGGCGCCGGCAAGGCCCCAGTAATGCAGTAGTCCAACCGCAGAAATCAAGGCAAGGGGTGCTGCGATAGCATTCGCTACAAGGTCGAACTGCGGTTTCTGCGAAGCCCGCATCGCCATTGCATAACCCATCGACAATCCCATAAAAACCGGTACGAGACCAAGGACAGGCATCAGTACAGCGTATTTGACATATCTCTCGCCGAACAAAAAATGCTGGGCACGTCGTGCATAAAGCATGAGGAGCACGACGAAAACAAATTCGATACCACCTAATCCTAGACTCACAAAGCGAGCTTTCTGATGCAGCAGTTGAATCCGCGATTGCCCAAAATCATAAGATAGTGCTGGAAGAACAAGAGGACCTGCGGCAGCGAGACAATGAACCATTATCAGCATCGGCAACTGCATGGCCCTAAAGATACCAGCCGCTCCCAAGCCCAGAAAGGCAGCGACAAAAAAAGTCTGTGTTTGACTCGCAACCGAATTTAGGGCAGTGCTGGCTATAATCCACCGGCCATAAGTCCAATTCTCGGCAAAAGCTCGTTTCCATTGAAAATCACTAGATTCCGCAATATTCTTCGATTCCAAAACGGCGTAGCGCAGCAAAATTCCGCCAACGAGAAGACTGCTTATGCCGGTTAGGACAAAGACGTTCAAAGGAGTAATGATCTGCAGGTACCTAAGAGTGAACAATCCAGCAAGAACAGATGCAAGATAGATTCCGCTTCCGATAGCGGCAGATGAGGGACGCTGCAAAACATAGCACATTCGCCGCGCAAGCCAAACCAACAGAACAAACGGCAAAGCCAACCCACTGCCTATGAAAGCACCTGCTAAGGCATTTGCTGGTACTGCGAGCCAGAGTATTCCGCCCCCTCCGAGAAGAGCTGCGGCAAGGCCCCCGACTAGAATTGCATGAATTACAAGTTGCTCGCGAAAGTATTGGCGAAATCTGTGCGAATGATTCGATGGCCCAAGGACGCTAAGCGGCTCGAGCACAAGAGCATTGTAGAATCCGGAAATGAACAGGAACGTTGCAAAAGCAACGGCGAAGGCCCCATAGGCTTCGGGAATCATCCATCGTGCAAGCAAGAGACTAATACCGAAACCGGCAAGGGAGGTGAGACCTTGGTCTAGGAATGAAATAGTTGAACGCAAGCCCCACAAGCGAAGCCGCTTCAGGGTTATGAGTCTGCTCGCCGGCTGCCGATCTTGATGAAAAGGCAATACGGCTTCGGGCATCTCATCCAGTTTCATCCCGCGGCCTTTGTCTCTGTAGTTAGTGAATTTCGAGAAGCAGTACGAACTGCAGTCGGTTTGTCACGGCGTACAACGCAAAAAGACTTGATGAGTCCCCACACGCGCTCCTCCCATATCTCGCAACCTGGGAAAAGGACGCGAAGCTCCCTCTTCTTAAGCAGTCGGACAGATCTGTACTCAGACTCAAAGCGTTGACGACAGAGCTTGGTTATCCATCCAGTAACCGTGAAATAGCGCACGCAAAAATAATTTTGGCAGAAACCTGGTATCCAATGGACAAAAGGGGTTAGCAAATGGGGCTCAATCGGGAACCGGAAATTAGGCGTCTGACAATAGATGGCGTCAGCGACCCTTTGCATCTCTCGAGCAAACGCTTGTTGCCGCGACCAATCGCCAACATGCTCGATAACCGAATTTGAAAATGCCAAATCAAAGGACCGATCGCCGAAAGGAGCCTCACAGGCGTCTGCAACTGCAAATTTTAACCCTGACCTCGAAATAGAGGCGTCCAAGTTAAGCAGAGTAACATCGAAGCGGGGCATTGCCGACCAGGTTTGAGCACTCCCCCCAAAATCCAAGACCCGACAGGGCGGAAAAGCCGCCAAGAAACGCTCGTAGCGCTTTGACCGAAAATAACCGGAGATTGGTGCGTACAGCTTGTGTATGTCAGGCATGCGGTCAGCGACCCGATCCCCTAAGCACTTCCAGTATGGTCTTCAGCAAAATCTTGGCATCCAGGAAAGGGCTCCAATTATTTATATACTCGAGATCCAACTCCACGTTCTTCTCGAACGAAGGATCTCTGCGTGCCGTTACTTGCCAGAGGCCGGTAATTCCCGGAAGAGCTTCCAAACGGCGCAAGTCTTCCAGTTGATATTGATCATAGTCGTCAACAGGGTGCGGCCTGGGGCCGACCATGCTCATGTCGCCCTTGAGCACATTAAAGACTTGGGGAAATTCGTCAATACTGAACTTGCGAAGGACAATACCTACGCGCGTAATGCGGGGATCATTGGAAATCTTGAATGTGGCGCCATTGCGTTCATTCAGGTGGCGCAGATTGTGTTTGCGCGCGTCCGCATCCACCACCATCGTGCGGAATTTATAGCACAGAAACTTGCGTCCCTTTCGTCCGACACGCCATGCTTTATAGATTACCGGACCTGGAGAATCGAGTTTGATCGCGAGCGCGGCCAGCAGCATGATTGGCGCGCTCACTATAGCGAGCGTACCTGCGATCACAAGATCGATGGTGCGCTTTACAAAAAGTCCCAGAGTTGGGATAGGCCGGTGATTGAGTTCCAGGACGGGAACATCGCCGATGCGTCCGAATTCCGAACCCAGGGACAGACCGCCATACAGATCCGGAACGACTCTCACGCTGACCCGTTGCTCGCGGGCTTGTAGCGCCACATTAATGATCAGGTCGCGGTTGGCCCCGGGAGTGAAATAGATTTCATCAATAAAGTGTTCTTTGACGATTCGAGGAAGTGCATCGGAAGTGCCTAGCCAGAGCGGGGCTGTGTGCTTCTCATCGTCAATGAAGCCGCAGACTTTTTTCCCGAGACTCTGGTGGGCGGTCAAATGGCGGTGGAAAGCCCTCCCAATGTCGCCGGCGCCCACAATGAGCACGTGTTGCATGCCAATCCCGCGCTGGACTCGCTTCGTGTTCTGGCGTTGCACCAGCAACCGCACGGTGACGATGGCCGTAAGACTGAAAACGGCGGTGATCCCGAACATCAGGCGAGGAACAGCCTTTTCCCCGGCCACAAATATGACCATCGCGACGATAAGAAGAGAAAAGCAAAACGCTCGTGCAATCCTTCTCTTGGTTCCCTGGGCCGAATTGATAACTGCATCGGCATAGAGATCCTGGGCTGCATTGCAGGTGATTGTTACCACTGTATAGATAAGTAATAGAGCGAGCAGCCGTACTTTGGGAAGATCAGGATGCGCCAGCGATGCATCTCCCAGAACGTAACCGGTACTCTGAAGGAAGCCATAAGCAAGAAGTCCGGAGCCAGCAACTAGGAGTCCATCGAGTACAGCGAAAAAAGCGCCTAGCCCACTACCGTGCTTAGTCGGAGACGCGCGGCGGACGTTGACCTCGGTGAATTCTGAGATCTCTCGAAGCTCGGTCTTCTCTCTGGCTACCCCGGGTAAGGTGGACACCTACGACCTCCTATCGGAATATTCCTCTTCTTTTGCCGGTATGGCCTCTTCCAGCGAGGCTTCTGCCGGCGTCGCACTATTGCCGTTTCCAAGACGCAGATGGCTGATCCGGTACAAGACACCCTGTGCGCCCTGGCGTGCGCCCAAATAAGCCCGGGAAAGGAAGATCCGCCGATGGTCGTCAGGGTCCCACTGGTTCCACTGGTCACGCAAGAAAACGCTGAAGCAAGCCAAAAGAGCCGTGATAAGGGTGCCCACTTCGACGATGAGCACCGGACTTGGCAACCGTCTCTCTGGCGTGGAGGGCGGATCGAGAACCTTTACCGTTTGGATTTCCTTGGCTTCCTGAATCTTGGCCAGCTCGTACTGCTGGGTCAGCAATTCAAACACCGTTTCGTGAATTTTTGCTGTCCGGTAGAACTCAATCCATTGCACGCCTAATTGCGGCAGGCTTCTGACCGAGGGATAGGGATTCGTCTGGTCTTGAGAGCCGCCAGCCGCCAAGGGAGCAGAATTAATCTTGCTCAATTCGCGTTCCAGTTCGGCCACATTACCGCGGAGCGCCCGTATGCGGAAGTTGTCTAGCGTGTAAATCTGTGACAGGCCTTCCATCTGCGCGCGTGCCGCGATTAATTCTGCCTGGAGCTTTGCCGCGGATCCCACGGTCACTTTGATCTGTTCCGGCACGTCCAACGCCATGGTGCTTGAAGCAAATTGGCTCAGTTGTTTTTCCGCATCGTCAAGCTGCTTCCTCTCCTCGGCGATACGCTGCTCGACAAAGACTCTTTCCCGACGCGCCGACGACGTTGAAACTCTGGCCACCACGCGGTCGAGCTCTTCCACATAGGCTCCCGCTAGAGCAGCCGCAATCTTCGGATCATGGTCCCGAACTGACAGAGTGATTACCCCGCTTTTCTTGTCCTCCGCGATAGTGGTGCGCGAATGCAGTTTTTCTCGTGCCGCACCCCAGTAATTCATGTGATAGCGGTGGCGCAGATCGAATTTATTGATCAGATCATCCTGAACTGTCCGGCTCTCCATGATTTTGATGAAAAGAGCGCCATTGTTCTTGGCGCCAAGCAATTCACCGGCAAGGCCCGCGAGCCCTGGCATCTTTGAAAGCGCCGGCAGCGCGAGCGCTGCAAGGCCACCACCTCCGTTGTCCGGAGGCATGATTTGGACAGTGCTCTCGTACTTCGGGTAAAGAAAGGCGACACCTAAGGATAAAAGCAGCCCAATAACGACCCAGCGCAGGATGTAGTAGCGCCGCGACCATAAATGCCCTGCG
>WNFI01315073.1_pt2 | contig 15144 bp, 17 predicted proteins | sample 5400471 | NCBI WGS metagenome assembly WNFI01 (sample SAMN13153348, study PRJNA577476) | soil metagenome | isolation source: 100 cm saprolite on Douglas fir-dominated hillslope | place: USA:California | collected 2013-09-17
GCCACCGTTTACGTTGCTTTTGAACTGAGCAAGGCGAAGTGGATGCTCGGAGTAATATTGCCCGGCTCGAAGAAGTTGAGCCGCTATACGATCACGGGATGAGGGACATTTGAGCCGCTTTACACCACCACGCTCAGTCGTTTCGCGGCGCGGGTGATGCCGGTGTAGAGCCATCTTGCGCGGCTGTCCCCGAACGCAAAGCTTTCGTCGAACAGCACCACGTCGTCCCATTGCGAGCCCTGGCTCTTGTGCACGGTGAGCACGTAACCGTAGTCGAACTCGTCATAGGGCTTGCGCTGTTCCCACGGAATCTCCTCGATCGCGCCCCCGAAGCAGTCGCCGCGCACCGAAACTTTTGTCACTTTGGCACCGAAGTCCTCGTCGGGCGAAAGTCGCATGGTGATAATTTTGGATTTCGACTGCGCGCGCGACTTCACCCGCCATAGCCCGCCGTTGAACAGCGCCTTTTTGCGGTTGTTGCGCAGGCATACCAGCTTGTCGTTGGCCACGGGCAACGGATCCTCGATATTCAGCTTCTGCCGCATCCGCATGTTGTAGGAGCGTCGTGTATTGTTGCGTCCGACCAGAACCTGATCGGCCGACATCACCCGCTCCGGATCAAGCGAATCGCGCCGCACCACCTCGCTTTCGCCGTATCGGCCGATTTCGAGGGCGCGGCCTTCGCGCACGTCCATTGACATCCGCACGATCGGATCGTCCTGCGCCTGCCGATGCACTTCGGTCAGCATGGTGTCAGGCTCGCAGTCAGTAAAGAATCCGCCGCCCTGGATCGGCGGCAGCTGTGCGGGATCGCCGAGCACCAGCAGCGGACAGTCGAACGACATCAGGTCGCGCCCGAGGTCCGCATCCACCATCGAGCATTCGTCGATCACGATCAGTTTGGCTTTCGAGGCGGGCGCGTCGTCCCACAGCTCAAAACTCGGCTGCTCCTCGCCGGATTCGCGCGCGCGGTAAATCAGCGAATGAATCGTCGAGGCGTTGTCGCACCCCTTGTTTCGCATGACCAGCGCCGCCTTGCCGGTGAATGCCGCGAATTTGACATCGCCGTCGACGCCGTCGGCGATGTGCCGCGCCAGCGTGGTCTTGCCGGTGCCGGCATAGCCGAACAGCCGGAATACCGGCGGCGTGCCGTTCTTGCCGGGCTTGGCTTTCAGCCAGTCGGCAACGGCCTTCAGCGCGGAATCCTGATGCGGGGTGAAGGTGGCCATGGGTCTCGATGAATAGCGAAATTCGCGCGGCATCATGGCCGCCGCGACTCACTCTCGCAAGCTAACCATTCATGCTGCCAGCGCAAGCCGCCGCGCGCCAGGATCAGACATGTGGGCGCCAACGTCTCCGGTTGCCGAATATTTCCACATGGCGCAGATATACGCCGTGCCTCGGCCTGGTGTGCGGTATGCCCCGTTGGCCTGGACCGAAGCGGAGATTCTCGCGGTGGAACGCAAACTTCTTCAAATTTCCGTTGCCCTCGCGGGGTTCGCCGCCGTTGGTTTCGGGCTCGCCGGTGTCCTGTTCGGCACGACGTTCATGGGGCTGTCCGACGATGTCGTGATCGACAGCTACGTCCGGTTCCTCAAGGGGATGACGCTCGCGATCGGCTTCGTCTACTGGTCGGCGATCCCGGACATCGAGAAGCACGGCGAACGGATTTCGCTGGTGACATTCATTCTGGTCGGCGGCGCCATCGCGCGGCTGATGGCTGTCATCAGCCACGGCGTGCCGACCATGGGCATCCTGTTCAGCCTGGCGGGAGAGTTGATATTCGTTCCATTGCTGTGGTTATGGCAGCGGCATGTCGCCAGCGTCGCCCGGCGGACGGCGATCACATGAAGCGCGCGGCGGAATGGGCGCTCTATCTCATCGGCGCGCTCGCAATCGGTTATCTCGCGCTATATCTCTACGCCGCGGTCACCCAGCCCAACTTTCAGCCGGGCGATCCGATTCATATCTTCCGCAAGCCCGACGCGCCGAATTACTCCTGAAGGAGTGGCCTCTTGGTCGCGTCTCGAAGGATGCCGCGAGTCCATGCGTTGCGTCCATCCTTGACGCTTGCTCGGCAAGCTCCTCTCAGGATGAGGTCAGTATTTCCCGGCAGGCTCTGCCCTTGAGCGGTCGAACCGTTTCTTCTCCGAACGCGCATCTCGCGACGGACCCTGCTTGCGCGCTGCTCGGCACATCGGGCACGTTCTGCATGGGCAGGTGACGCTCGCATCAACCCGTTGCGGCGACGGCGCGGTATTCGCCGGCGCCCGCGGGCGTGATCGGCAGTCCGCCATCGGCATATTCGTTCAGCTTGTTGCGCAAAGTGCGAATCGAAATGCCCAGAATATTCGCGGCATGGGTGCGGTTGCCGAGGCAGTGCTTCAGTGTCTCCAGAATCAGATCGCGTTCGACGTCGGCGACTGTGCGACCGACCAGCGCGCGGGTCACCTGCTCGGCGGCGAGCGTAGCATGCGCCACGGCGGGCGCGGTTTTCGCCAGATCGAGGCGGTCGCCGTCCGGTGAGAGAATGGCGTCGGCGCCGATCTCGTCGCCGGTGGCCATCAGCACCGCGCGGTGAATGGTGTTTTCGAGTTCACGGACGTTGCCCTGCCAGCGGTTGGTGGCCAGCACGCGTCGCGCCTCCGCCGAGATTGGGCGCAGCGGCACGCCATTGGCTTCGGCATATTTCCTGGACGCGTTCCTGTATGGCGCGCAGCAGTTTCGATTGCAGCCGGATATCCATTTCGGAAATTTCATCCAGCAGCAGCGTTCCGCCGGTGGCTTCCTCGAATTTTCCGATTCGCCGCGCGATGGCGCCGGTGAAGGCCCCCTTCTCATGGCCGAACAGCTCGGATTCGAGCAGGTGCTCGGGAATCGCCGCGCAGTTGATGCTGATGAACGGCTTATTGGCGCGGTGGGAGCGGGTATGGACATAGCGCGCCAGCACTTCCTTGCCGGTGCCGGATTCGCCGGTGATCATCACCGAGGCGTCGGAGCCGGCGATCTGCTGCGCCAGTTTGATGACTTTCGCCATTGCCTCGTCGCGATAGATCAGATCACGCGAGTCGTTGGCGACCGCTGCGAGCACCGCGGCGATCAATTCCGGATCCGGCGGCAGCGGGATGTATTCCTTGGCGCCGGCGTGGATGGCGGCGACCGCGGCGCGCGCGTCGCTGGCGATCCCGCAGGCGACGATCGGCACATGAATGTGCTCGGCTTCCAGCCGCATCACCAGGTCGCGGATATCGAGGGCGACGTCGACCAGCAGCAGGTCGGCGCCCTTGCCGCCGCGCAGCACGCGCATGGCCTGTTCGTGATCCTCCGCGTGGACCACGGAGGCGCCGTTGTCCATGGCGATCTTGGTGGCCGTCGTAAGCTGGCCCTTCAGTGTGCCAACGATGAGAAGCCGCATGTCTTGCTCCTGTTATTGAAGTCCGCGCAATCGCGCCGGATCGTTGCGAGTCTCAGGCGCGTTCCGCCTTGATGATTTCCGTCATTGTCACGCCAAGCTTTTCTTCCACGAGAACGACCTCGCCGCGCGCCACCAGTCTGTTGTTGACGTAGATGTCGATCGCTTCGCCGACGCGGCGGTCGAGCTCGAGCACGGTGCCGGGCCCGAGCTTCAAGAGTTCGCCGACATCCATCTTCGAGCGGCCGAGCACGGCGGAGACCTGAACCGGCACATCGAACACGGCTTCGAGGTCAGCGGCAATCCGCGCAACCTGCTCGTCGTCATTATATCCCACGTCTCCCAGCGGCGGCGCGTCGGCGGCGTTGAGATCGGGAAGCGGAACGTGGGTGTCGTTGTCACTCATGGTTCAATCCTCATGGCCGCGGAATCCCCGGCCTGATTGCGGGACGCCATGTAGCGCCCGACGAGTTCGTTGATCTTTGCCTCGATTGCCGCGCGCTCGAGCACCACGCCGCCGTCCGCCCACTCGATCTTGCAGTCGCCGGTTTGAAGCTCCGGCTCGGCCAGAATGACGAGGCGGCCCTGGAAGCCGTTTTGCTTCGCTATCGCTTCGATCCGCTCCCGCGCGGCGTCGTAAAGCTGGTCGTTGATCCGGATGACGAGGTGCGGCGTCGAGACCAGGTGGCGGAAGCAATCGCTCACCAGTGCCTCGAGTTCGGCCAGCGGCTCGCCAGCAACCAGTTCGCTGCAAAGTTTGCGCGCGACGGAGACCGCGACATCGACCGCTTCCGTCTCCATCCGGGCTTCAATGCCGGAGAACCGGGACGCGATCGTCCGGATGGAAATTCCAATTTCCTCAAGCGCCAGCGCCGCGCGGCGGTCGCTTTCCGCCTTGGCTTCGCGCTGCGCGCCGTCAAAGCCGGTGCGATAGCCGCGCGCTTCCGCCGCGGCGATCTGCTCGGCGATTTCCGTGGTCGTGGCCGCCCGCTCCCGGGCCTTGTCGGGGACCGAGAAGTCCTGATCGAACAGGTATTTTGCCGGGGCGCCCATCAGTACACCAGCTCGTCGTCGGCACGGTTTTTCGTCAGCATGATCTCGCCCTTGGCCGCCAGGTCCTTGGCAAGATTGACGAGCAGCGCCTGCGCTTCGTCGACGTCGCGCAGCCGAACCGGCCCGAGCGCAGCCATATCGTCCAGCAGCATTTTCCCGGCGCGGGAGGACATGTTGCCGAGGAAGAACGCGCGAATTTCCTCGTTCGCGCTCTTCAGCGCGACGCCGAGCTTGTCCTTGTCGACATTGCGCATCAGGGTTTGCGCCGATGCCGCATCGAGCTTCACCAGATCGTCGAACGTGAACATCAGCGCCTTGATGCGTTCGGCGGATTCGCGGTTGTCCTCTTCCAGCGAAGTGATGAATCGGGTTTCGGTTTGCCGGTCAAAATTATTGAAGATTTCGGCCATGACTTCATGGGCGTCGCGGCGGCGGGTCTGCGACAGGTTGGACATGAATTCGGTGCGAAGCGTCTGTTCGACGCGCTCGATCACCTCTTTCTGCACCGCTTCCATCCTCAGCATCCGGCTGACGACGTCGAGCGCCATGTCCTCGGGCAAAATCGCGAGCACCCGCGCGGCGTGCTCGGGCTTCAGCTTCGAGAGCACCACCGCGATGGTCTGCGGATATTCATTCTTGAGGTAGTTGGCGAGCACCTCTTCTTGAACATTGGAAAGCTTTTCCCACATGTTGCGGACCGCCGGTCCGCGAATCTCTTCCATGATTCCGTTGACGCGCTCGCCCGGAAGATATTGCTGCAGCAGCCGTTCGGTCGCGTCGAACGTTCCCATCAAGGCGCCCGATGCCGACATTCGCGAGACGAATTCGAGCAGCAGGTCCTCGACGACGTCGGCCTCGATGGTGCCGAGCGATGACATTACCACCGACAAGTCCTTCACCTCGTCGTCGTCGAGCAAGGCCCAGACCTTGCCACCATATTGTTCGCCGAGCGCCAGCATCAGGATAGCCGCGCGTTTCGGGCCGCTCATCGGCTTGCTGGCGGCGCGGTTGCCCTGGCGGCTCGCCAGGGTCGCGACGACGCTGGCGATATCGTTGGTGTTCGAGTCGGTGATTTGCGGTACGGCCATCAGGACACGGGCTCCGAGAGCCATTGACGGACAATGGCGGCAGTTTCGTTCGGGTTGCGGTCAGCCAGCTCGCCGACGCGGTGCACCGACTGGGCGTGAACCTGTCCCTGCACCTGGGCGACGTCGATCATGTTTGCGGCGGCGTTGGCAACCAGAAGCTGGCCGTCGCCGCCATCGGCGGGCGCCGGGAGCGCGGTTGCCGGGACCGGCTCGGACGCCAGGATGCGCCTGACCAGCGGCCGGATCACCATGAACATCACCACCAGACCAAGCAGCATCATCACTGCGAGTTCTATCACGTACATCACGTCATCCTTTGTGAACTGCAGCATTCCAAGCCACCCGGTAGGCTCGGCGGCCAGAACCACGGACGGCGCTTCGGCAAATTTGAGGTTGACGACCTCAATCTGATCGCCGCGCTTCTGGTCGAAGCCGATCGCCGATCGCACCAGCGCCGCGATGCGGTCGAGCTGTTCCTTGGTGCGCTCCTGGTAGACCATCTCGCCTTTTTCGTTCTTGGAATAGATGCCGTCGACGAGCACGGCGATGGAGATGCGATTGACGCGTCCGGCCTCGGTCACTTCGGTCTTGGTGGTGCGGGAAATCTCGAAGTTGTTGGTTTCCTCGGTCTTCTTGCTCAGGTCGCGCCCGGCGGCGGCGCCACCCTGTTGATTGCCGGGAAGCTCGTTATTGACGGTCACCTGGCTGTCGCGATTGTCCGTGGACGTGGATTCCTCGCGCGACTGGCTGGAACGAAGCACCCGGCCTTCGGGATCGAAGCGATCCGAAGTCTGGGTTGTCTTGTTATAGTCGAAGTCGGCGGACAGCTGGACCCGTGCGCGGCCGGCTCCGACGACCGATGACACGATCGCCTCTACCTGGTTGCGCATCCGCTTTTCGAATCCGGCGCGCCGCTCGTCGCCGGTGGCGCCCTCGTTCGCCGGGTCTGCCGAACCGTCGGCAAGCAGTTGTCCGGCTTCGTCGACGATGGAGACCCGCTGCGGCTTCAGGCCATTGACCGCCGAGGCGACCACATGACGGATGGCGCGGACCTGCTGCGGTTCGAGCGCGCCGCGGACGCGCAGGACGATCGAGGCCGAGGGCTCGGGGGTCTCGCGTGAAAACAGCGGGCGTTCCGGCAGGACCAGATGAACCCGTGCGGCCTGGATCCGGTCGATGGCCCGGATGGTTCGGGCGAGCTCGCCCTCGAGCGCCCGGAGATGGTTGATATTCTGGACGAAACTGGTGGTGCCGAGAGCGTCGGATTTGTCGAAGATTTCGTAGCCGACGCCGCCGCCCTTGGGCAGGCCGCCTTCGGCCAGTTTCATGCGGAGCCGCGTGACCTTGTCCTTCGGCACCATGATCACGGCGCCGTCGTTTCGCAGTTCATAGGGTATCGCCTGGCGCTCCAGATCCTTGATGATGCCGGAAGAGTCCTCGACGCTGAGGTCGCTGAAGAGCGTGGTCATTTGCGGCGTGGTGACGCGCATGATGACAAACGCAAAGAATCCGATCAGCGCGGTTGTGACCGCGACCATCGCCATCAGGCGTGCTGCGCCCAACCCTTTTAGGAAACTGACCAGACCCTGCAACGCACCGCCCCTAGCATCCGGCACCAAAAAGCCGACTGGGCAAATTTTGCCCATGGGATGGTTTCGATATGGTTAACGATGGTTAACGCGAGTCAAAGAATGCCGAAAAATGACGAACGCCAGCTTGCTCGCAAGCAGCCGGTTTTCGTCAAATGCGCGATATGCGCGCTAACGGATGGGACCGTTACTGGCGATATTGCTGGATCCGGGTGGTTCGCAGGCCAGCAAGACCATGCTGATCGATCGAAAACTGCCAGGAAAGGAATTCGTCGACCGTCAGGGTGTAGCGGCTGCAAGCCTCCTCCAGGGAGAGCAGGCCGCCGCGCACCGCGGCAACGACTTCAGCCTTGCGGCGGATGACCCACCGCTTTGTCCCGGGCGCGGGCAAATCCGCAATTGTTAACGGACTGCCGTCAGGCCCGATGACGTATTTTACCCTCGGGCGATGGGGTTCTGTCATGGCGTACTCAAACCGGCTGAATCATATCGAGAATCGGATGGCTCTGCAGGGTGCTCGTCATTGCGTGGAGCGCTTGCGACGAAGCAGTCCAGTGACCTCACCAGGCCGGCTGGATTGCTTCGGAGGTATCATCGGGCGCGTGTTCGCGCGACCCGGTGGTTCGCAATGACGGCGCAGATGGCGGGATCGAATGGGTCTCAGGCGCCGGTCGTTGGCGTGGTGGCCCCGGCTCGAACGACGCGTTTGATCTGATCGGTCGTGTAGTTCTGTCCGCCGATCGAAAGCAACGGAGGACTTGCGGTCATGTCCACCGAGTTGACGATACCCTGCACTTCCGTGGATACCGCGACGTTGGCGCCGGTGGCATCGGTGCCGACCACCGACATTTTGTAGGCTCCGGATGGCCACTGAGAGCCGTCATTGCCCCTGCCGTCCCAGACGAAGCTCGCATTGCCTGCGCTCAACTTGTAGGGGCCGGTGAAGGCCGTCGCGCCCGTCGAACTGGTGATGGTGATCGTGGTGGTGGCGTCGTTCGCAGCCTTGAGATTCCACGTCGCTGAACCGTTCAGCTGCGCGGTGCTGCCGTCGACCGCGACCGTTTGGCCGACGTAAGCCAGAGCTTGGGTTGCTTGCGCGGACTTATCGATGCTCACGAGCGAAGTCAGCGAAGCGTTGCCCTTCATCTGCTGCTCGATTCCGGCAAACTGCACCAGTTGCTGGGTGAACTGGTTGGTATCGAGCGGATCTAGCGGATTTTGATTCTTCAGCTGCGTGGTAAGCAGAGTCAGGAAGGTCTGGAAATTGTCCGCGATCCCGGGGGTGGTGGTTCCGGTGGTCGAGCCGGAGGCCGGGGGCACATAATTCGGGTTCGGTGCCGAGATGGGCGGCGTCACCATTGTTGCGTTAGCCATAACGTTCTCCTCAGATCCTGATGTCCACGCCGCTGTTTGATCCCAGCATGCGACCGTAGCTTCGCTGCGCCGTCACCGCTGGAACGGTGTCTTCCTCACCGATGATCAGGCGCTGCGCACGGTGCCCGGATTCGTTGCCGCCGTTCTGCCCGGACGAGGACTGGTCGCGCAGGCTGAACTGCAGCCCGCCGTCGCCGGTCTTGAGGCCGGCGTCCTCCAGCGCGCGCTGCAGCTGCGGCGCGTCCTGGCGCAACATCGCCAGCGTTTCCGGCTTTTCGACCGTCAAATGCGAAGTCACCTGGCCGTGGCGATCGACGTCCATGCGAACATCGATGCGGCCGAGTTCGGCGGGGTCGAGGCGGATTTCGAAACGGCTCTTCCCGTTCTGCGCCGTGGCGGCGATCTCTACCGCCAGGCCGCTCAATGGAACCGCGGCGCCGGTCGCGGCAGTCGCCGTCAGTTGTGCGGCAGGAATGGCCGCCGTCACTGCGGGTTGGAGCTGCGGTTGTTGGGCGGTGTTGACGGTCTGCTGGCCCGGGTCGGGTAAGCCGGCCGGCGCACCCGTCGCAGCGGCGTGTTCATGGGACGGGGCCGCGGCTGGCGCCGCCGCCGACGCAATTGCCCCGGACGCATCGGTCTTGGCGGGGTTGGCGGTCACATCATCGCGCTTGGCTTCGCCCTTCGCGCCGGGGTGTTGTGCGGTGGCGTTGGTGTCGGTCGCTTGGGCTGGAGTTGACGCCGCGGTCGGATCGGCAGCGCCGGGCTTGATCCCGGTCTTAGTCGCTGCGGCGCCCTCGGTCGGGCCGGCAGCCGTCGGCGTCTTGAGCGCCGTCTTCGCGACAACAGGCGTCGCTGCGGCGATCGCAGCCGCAACCGCCTGGTCGGCTTGGGCGCTGGCATCGGTCTTCGCTGCGGTTTGACCGGTCGGCGTGGGGACCGTTTCACCTGCCGCTGCCTGCTGGGCCTTGAGCGCCGCCGCAGCGATCGCGAGCGGTGCTGCTGTCGCTCCCGCGCCGCCGGTCGCCGCTGCTGCCGTGGCAACGTCAGTCGATGCGACGATCGGAACTGGAATCGTAACGGCAACCGCGGCCACGGTCACGGCTGCGGCAGATTGCAGCGAACCGGCGGGACCAGAGGCAGTTGTCGCGGCGGAGGCGCTGTCTGCCTTGTCAGCCGGTTTCTTTTCGCCTTGCTTGCCGGTGTCAGATTTGGACGGTTTCGAGGCTGCGTCGGCGTCGCGCGGTGGTCGGTTATCGCTTGTCGCGGACTGGCTGTCGGCCGGTGGTTGCGGCGCGGGCGGATCCGGCGGCACCTGTGGCGAGCGGCTGTTGGCGCTGCTGGCCGCGGTGTTGCTGTCGACCAGCGCGGCAAAGCTGTCCGACGTCGAGCGCTTATCGTCTCTCGCGGGCTTCGGCCGCGCGTCCTGGTAGGACACGCTGGAGGCTGTTTCTGACGTCACACTGAACACGGGCGGCCTTTCAGATGGATGCGGCGTCTAATGAGCAAGGACCGGGCCACCCCAGCGCTTTACAAAAAATCCATATGTTTCAATTAATTATGATGTTTTACGGGGATTGGACGCGCTATTTTTGCCACCTCGTTTCTGCCCGGCGGCAAGATTTGCCGTCGCTGGCGTGCAAAACCAGGAGCCGGATTGCCTCTGCGGAATACGGACTATATTAAAGGCTGGCTTTCAGACATCCGACGGGGCGTGGTCACTTCCCCGGGATTGCTTGAGAGTTCCCTGACCGCGATGGGTTCCATGATGCCGTCGCGATCGCATGATTGACCGGAACGATGTTCAACAGCCTCGATATTGAAGGCCGTCCCCAGGACACACGGGTCGTCGTCGCCATGTCGGGCGGTGTCGATTCGTCGGTGACGGCTGCGCTGTTGAAATCCGAGGGTTATGATGTCGTCGGCATCACGCTGCAACTTTATGACCACGGCGCGGCCACCCATCGCAAGGGCGCGTGCTGCGCCGGACGCGACATTCACGATGCGCGCGATGTCGCCGCCCGTTTAGGCATTCCGCACTACGTTCTGGATTACGAAAGCCGCTTTCGTGAAACGGTGATCGAGAATTTCGCGGAAAGCTATGCCTCCGGCGAGACACCGGTGCCGTGCATCGAGTGCAACCGCTCGATCAAGTTTCGCGATCTGCTCGCGACGGCGCGAGAGCTTGGCGCGGCTGCGCTTGCAACCGGTCACTATGTGGCGTCGCGCCGCTTGCGCGATGGCTCGCGGGCCCTGGTTTGCGCGGCCGATGCCGACCGCGATCAGAGCTATTTCCTGTTCGCGACGACAGCGGAGCAACTCGACTATCTGCGCTTTCCGCTCGGCGACATGACCAAGCCCCAGACCCGGGAGTTGGCGCGGCGTTTCGGATTGTCGGTGGCCGACAAGCAGGACAGTCAGGACATCTGCTTCGTGCCGACCGGCCGCTACACCGATGTGATCGGACGGATGAAGCCGGACGCCATGGAGCCTGGCGATATCGTCGATCTCGATGGTCGCGCGATCGGTCGCCACGACGGCATCGTCCATTTCACGGTCGGACAACGGCGCGGACTTGGCATTGCCTCGAAGGCGCCGCTGTATGTGGTGCGGCTCGACCCGGCGGGCAGGCGCGTCGTGGTTGGCCCGCGTGAAGCCTTGCGGATGCATCGTATCGCGCTGCGCGATGTCAACTGGATCGGTGACGATGCACTCGAGCGCGCGGTGGGCGACGGTCTGGAGATTTTCGTCAAGGTTCGCTCGACGCGTGCGCCGCAGGCCGCTTTGTTGCGCGCCGCAAGCGGCGGCTATGAAGTCGAGCTGGTGGCCGGCGAGGAGGGTGTTTCGCCGGGCCAGGCCTGCGTATTCTACGACGCGCCCGCCGGTCAGGCGCGCGTGCTTGGTGGCGGATTTATCAAGAGCGCCACCGCAAGGACGGCCAGCCCGCCTTTGAGCCGCGAAACCGTTGCGCCGCAGGGCGTTGTTGCAGGCATGCGCGGATAAAATTGTCAGGGTAGGGGAATGGCCGACGGTATCGACCGCGCGGAGGTCGCGAAGACTTATGGACGCTGGGCGCCGGTCTACGATCTCGTATTCGGCAAGGTGTTCGACCAGGGTCGGCAATCCACCATCGCCGTGGCCGACAAGATCGGCGGACGCATCCTCGATGTTGGCGTCGGCACCGGGCTGTCGCTGGTGGATTATTCGCGCACCACGAAACTTTGCGGCGTCGATATTTCCGAGCCGATGTTGCGCAAGGCGCAGGAGCGCGTACGCGCGCTCAATCTTGTCAACGTCGAGACGCTCGCGGTGATGGATGCCAAGAATCTGGCATTTGCCGATTCATCCTTCGACGCGGTGGTGGCGCAATATGTCATTACCGCGGTGCCGGACCCCGAAGCGACGCTCGACGATTTCATTCGGGTTCTGAAGCCGGGCGGCGAACTCATTCTCGTCAACCACATCGGTGCCGAAAGCGGACCGCGGCGGATATTCGAGCTGGCGTTTGCACCGCTGGCGCGGCGGCTCGGCTGGCGGCCCGAATTTCCCTGGTCCCGGCTGGTCGACTGGGCGGCAAAACATGGCGGCGTCAGCCTGACGGAACGCCGCCCGATGCCGCCAATGGGCCATTTCTCGCTGATCCGCTATCACAAATCCTGAAGGCGCCGCGGTTTTGCGCGGAACGTCTGCGCGCCCAGGCCGTTTCCTTGTCCATGCGGATGAAACATACTCTCACCTTGTCGTGTTTGTGGATCGCCGTGGGCGGCGCGGCTGCGGCGCAGTCTCCGCCTGGGGCGAAGCCACCGGCAGAGATCATGCCGCCCGCAGCCGCGCGCGGTGCGAATGATTGCGCGCCGACGCAGCCGGTTCCGCCTCATGGCACCATTGCCCCTGAAGGCAATACCACCGGCCAAAGCCGCGAGCCCTTGGGCGACAAATTGGCCAAATCCAACGGTGTGCTTTGCCCGCCAACCGGGGTCGACCCGGAAATTCACGCGCCGACCCCCGATACCGGCAATACGCCGGTCATTCCGCCGCCTGGAAGCCCCGGTGGCGATCCGACGCTGCGGCCGAAATAACCTGCGTGACGAAGGCCCTGGCTGCAGAGGCGGGGGTTTGCTTGACATGCCCTTGGGCGGCTTCTTATATGCCGCGCGTTCGCAAGGGGACCGCTTGTCCCTGCCGTGGACTGTGGCGAGGTAGCTCAGCTGGTTAGAGCACGGGAATCATAATCCTGGGGTCGGGGGTTCGAGTCCCTCTCTCGCTACCAGTATTATCAATCACTTAGCTTTCATTCTCTAAATCCAAGACTTATCGCACCACATACCGCACCACGTTTTCGGTCGCGAATCTACGGTGGCAAAAATCCTACGCCCGTCGAACGGAGGAGCGCAGATCGTCAGGTCGGTTCAGCAATGAGCATTGAACAAGCGGCGGCGCCGGCTTCCTCTTAATCATCGGGTCCCAGGTTCGAGCCCTGGTGCGCCCACCATCCAGTCTCCGCAAACCGCACGTTTCCGATACGACGCCAAATAGGGCCTTTCTGCGGGGATTTTCGGCCACTCAATTCCCGGATTTTCGTCTCTGCGGGCGTTCACGCATTTTGACGGTGATTTTTGGCGCCCTGTCTCCGCATCCAAAAATTCCGTTCCCGGCGGCCGGGCTTGAGCGCGAAGTTCGACCGCACTGCGCCCGTAAATTGGTCTTTTGCGTTGCCGTAATTCGGGATCTTCGGGTCGGTGCTGCAATTATTCCGGATTGAGTCCGAGCGCCTCAAACTGCCGGCTCCATTCAGTCGGCGGATCGCGAAGCCGCTCAATGCCGATGCCGCGGGGCAGACGACCTTCAACTGCCGCTTTGACGAAATTAGGTGCTAGGAAGGCGAGCGAGATGGTCATATTGACCTGCCGAACGCTGCATTTCTCGCGGGCGCAAAGCTCTGCGACCGTGGTCACTCGACCTGAGACAACGTCATCCAGCCACCGGCGACCTCGGGCGATTGCGCTGACCAGGCGCGCCCGGCGCTCGAACTGTTCCGGACGAACGTTGTTTCGAGATACATTGTGCGGGAGCAGGATCTGGCGGGATCTTTTGGATGGCGGCTTCTGCCAAGGAATTGTGAGCGACCGGTCATCCGGGTAATCGCATGCTTCGTCTGCGGTATCTGACTTGATTCGAACTATGAGCTTGTCCTTGTGCACAACAATCCCGGCGATCAGCTGTAGGAGGTCACCTCGATCTCCCAAGCCAACAGCGCCGGTTGTCGACTTGTCTTGTTCGACGGCGAGATGCTCCTTCAGGGATTTTAGGATCGTTTCTTCGATGTCAGGGGCAGGAACACGGGAGACCGATCCGGCTGATGCGGTCTTTGCCTCTCCATGCAGGCATGGCGTCGACACATAGTAGCGATAGCGGACGCCGGCTTTTGTAGCGTGAGTTGGGACCATGCGATGGCCGGCATCGTCGAACAATAATCCTGTCAGCAAGTGGTCGGATTTGTTGCGTACAATGGTGCGGTGCGACCATTGGGCGAGGGATTTCTGCCGGACTGCGTCAAACAGCGCGCGATCCATGATCGCAGGCTGCTCGCCGGGCAGGATCTCATTCTTGTATTTGACCTCGCCGATATAGAAGTGATTACCCAACAAATAATAAAGCGCGCCACGGCCGAACGGGATGCCGCCGCGTGTCGCGCCCGTCGCGAGCCGTTTTGCCCTAGTCCTGATGTTGCGTTCCCTAAGGTCCCGCACCAGTTCGTTGACGCTGCCAAGTTCGAGGTATAGCCGGAAGATCAGCCTGACCAGCTCAGCCTCTTCTTCGACGATGGCGATCTTGCCGTCCTTCATCACATAGCCAAAGGGCAGGGTGCCTCCGACCCAAAGCCCTTTCCGCTTGGAGGCGGCGATCTTGTCCCGGATACGCTCCGAGGTGACCTCGCGCTCAAACTGGGCAAAGGACAAGAGCACATTGAGCGTTAGCCGCCCCATCGAGGTCGTGGTGTTGAACTGCTGGGTGACCGAGACGAATGAGACGCCATGGGCATCGAATAGTTCGACCAATTTGGCGAAGTCGGCCAGCGACCTTGTTAAACGGTCCACCTTGTAGACAACAATGACGTCGATCCTTCGGGACCGGATATCGTCCAGCAGCCTCTGAAGGTCGGGGCGGTCCGTGGACCCCCCGGAGTACCCGCCATCATCATAGCGGGCCCGGATCAGGGTCCAGCCGGCATGGGCCTGGCTCTTGATATAAGCGGAGGCGGCCTCGTATTGCGCATCCAGCGAGTTGAACTCCTGGTCGAGCCCATGCTCGGTAGAGACACGGGTATAGATCGCGCAGCGGACCGGTTTGACGGAAGGAGCCTTCATGGCCGGGTCTCCATGGCCGATCGATCCCCTTTATCCCGGAGGCCAAAGAAGCGCGGACCGTTCCACCTGGTGCCTGTGATGGCGAAGGCGACCTTGGAAAGGCTGTCATAGGTCTGGCCGTTCCAGGCAAAGCCATCCGCCAACACCATCACCCGCTGTGGCCGCCGATCCCATTCCCGGACGAGCACTGTGCCGGGACTAAGCTCTGTTCGTTTCTGGTCAAAGTTGGCGAGACGGGCGGACATCGCCGGTCCTGCTTCCTT
>WNFI01384573.1_pt1 | contig 15143 bp, 14 predicted proteins | sample 5400471 | NCBI WGS metagenome assembly WNFI01 (sample SAMN13153348, study PRJNA577476) | soil metagenome | isolation source: 100 cm saprolite on Douglas fir-dominated hillslope | place: USA:California | collected 2013-09-17
GAAGGGGAACGCACCCAAGTACTTGACCGCATTGCTGGTGAACATCAAGCCGCCAGTCAATAGCGCGAAGGCGAAACTGCCCCAGGTCCATTTCAGGCAATCCCTCGCGATCTCGGTGACCGGACGGTCGGTCCAAGCGAGTCCCAAGAGCCGGAGGTCGACGATGGCGATGGTGCCGACGACCAGTGTGAGGGCGAGGACGTGCACCGTCTCGAGCGCTTGAAACGCCCACTCTGACTCCTGGACGAAGGTGGCCACCGGCGTATCCTTCAACCAGTCTGCAAACTCATTGATGCTATCTATGCTCGACATAGGCAATCCAGCGACCGGCCACCACAATCGCAACCCAAAGAAGAAAGGTCAGGACCGCGATCGCACGCGCCGCCACGCCAGCGGGCCATAGTTGTTCCTGCGACGCAACGATTCGCCACTGTGCACGCTGCAGGCCAAAGATCGCCGTTACAGCTAAAGCCAATAGACACATCTTGGTCCAAAACGCGGAATTGACGAGCGACCGTTGAGGCTCGCTCACAATCAACAGCGCCCCGGTAATCGCGAGCACGGCGAGGCCCCCTAACAACCAGGGCAGAAAGCGGCGGGCGACCTGCATCATGCTCTGCGACCTGCCGGCCAATTCGAGCACCCGCAATTCGAGCATGAGGACCGACGACAGCACGACCGCTATCGCCAGAATGTGTAGCGTCTGCACCATGGGCACGACCCAGCGCGTGCTCCCGATCATCACGCTTAAAGGTGTGGCCGCCAGCCAGATACAAAACGCGCGGATCATCGCGCGGTCGCGTCAGCGCGGCCCGGGGGCCAGCTTGGCTTTGTCGGGCGAGTCGGGGAGATTGTCGAAGCTGGCATCCGGGGCTCCGCTCTCGAGCACGGTGCCGGTCTTGAGGATGGTCAGCTTCTTGAACGAGCCGCCGGGGTCGCCGCTGCGCAGGGGGGCCAACTCAATGATCACGCGGTCGCCCGGCACCACCGAGCGCTTGGTCCAACCCACGCGGATCAGCGGGGCGGGACCCGTGGAAAGTTCGATAGTCCACATTTTCCCGGTTGCCTCGCCCGGCTTAGGGTCTTCGACGACCCAAAGGAGGGCATGCGGCGCTGTCCACTGGAACTCCTTGATAGTAGCCGTCACCGCCGCGACCTTGGCCATATCGAACATCGCAAATGAATGGTGCGCCGACACCGAAGCGGCCGGCAGCGCCAACGTCGCCGCCAGCGCGGCCATCCAGAGAATTCGGTTCATGTCGAAATATCCCGATGATTGTGGCTAGGTTTCATTTGCGTCCAGTGGGTAGCCTGGCGCCGCTTGCGTCTGCCTTGATTGGAAGGAAGACGTGATTGCCGTTTGCGTCGACCGCCTCATAAAAATCGCCATGGCGGCAGGAAGCCTCAAAAATGTCGTCGTTGCGGTTACGCGAGCGCACGAGCGACTTGGTGACGCGCCAGGGCGCTGTCAGAACCTTTGGCGCTTCGATCTCGATCGCATCCTCGAGCCGATCGGGCCCCGCCAAGCGGATGCGCTCGACGATATGCATGTCGCCGTTATTGGGAATGCCGACAGCCTGGCCAAGCGGTAGAAAGACCTGGGGCAGTATGGCCACGGTATCGACGATCAGCGTATCGCCTTCCCAATGGCCGATCGAATGGCCGTTGAAGGTTAGGTCCGGATCGTCCGGATGCGGCCGCCCATCGGTGTAAATCCGGCGCAGGCGGCTGCCGTCGTTCTCGCCGAGGATCGTGACGCGGCCGGGCGTAAATAGGAACTCGCTGCCAGTGCGCGCCATGAGGACGTTGCTCGGCATACCCTCGGGCAAACAGTTGATGTAAATGTTGTTGGGCGTGCCGGCCCGGACGAGCGCCTCCTGCGCAGCGATGTAGGCCGCCGCCGCCGGCGTGAAGGTCGGCCGCACTGAGCCGAAGGGGAAGGCAGGGTGCTTGCGGTCGGGCAGCCAAACGCCGCTCCAGTCGGGCAGCTTGGAAAGATCGGCCCAGTCCCTTGTTGACGGAGCGGGGTTCAATACCGGCTTGGGCGGTTCCGCAGCGCCGGTGGACGCCAAGGCCAAGCATACAACCAGGCCGATGACAAGAAGCTGTCCGTCCTTCCTCATCGAACCCCCCTTCATGCGACCGCGGACGCCTGCCAATTGCGCCAACTCAGCCAGTATATGCCTGATTTTCTGCTGACGTGCACGGTCATCGCCGAACCGTCCGTTTTCCAGCGCCTGATTCAAAGGCACGACACTAGGCCGTCTGCGTTGAATTTGCCACGCTCGTGACGCGTTGTTGGCTTCTGGGGTTGAGCTAGAGAATCCCACTGTTTCTAATCTCGGGTTGAACGGTAATTTCTGCAATCTCGGACAATTCGTTTCAGTGTTTTTCTAACGTCATAAAAATGCGAATTTCGCGCGCGATAGTTTTCCGATTTCAGAACGGCTCGATACGGCCAAATAGAGACGTTCGTGATCGTCCGCGCAGGTGATCAAGCGGGCTCAGCCTTTGACGCCACTATTACCTGCCTTGCCCCGCGTGAGACCCCGCTGAGACTCTTACTTTGCTTCCTTTGCTGTCTCGATCGAAAGACTCGCCTTACCAATATGCACCGGTGACTTGACCTCCGGTCGAGATGGCTTGCCATCTATCAGAATCCCCAATGGCACGAACGTAACGAGTACGCGCTCCGCGTTCGCCTTCAGTGATGCCTGCACAGCCCGGTTTATTGGATATACGAAGTGCGCTGGTTTGAATTCGTGGTGTTTTTCGCTGCGTATTCCTGAGCCGAAGAGTGAAAGAGATCCCACGAAATAGGGACTGTTCGCATCCACCTCGCCGCCTGACGGCAGGCCTACATAAACTGCCCACACTACCCCAGGAGGTTTCTCGGCTACGACGTCGTCGAGTTCAAGCAACAGCGTTTCCGTCTTGCTTTCCAGGAGTCGTGCAATCCTTCCGCGGATTTCCATAAGCTCGATCGGGAAAGATACCGGCTCTGCTTTTAATTCGACAGGCGGAATAGGCAAGTGAATGAGAATTTCCTTCTCGAATTGCCAGAAGGGCCACGGGGGTCGCCGAAGACAATATTGCAGCACCTGAGGCGGCTCTCCTTCGTACACATAATTGAGCTGCTGTGCCGCGCGGAGGATTTGGCATGCGGTCATTTTCACCGCGTTGCCATTCTCATCGAAGAACGTATATTGTCTATTCGTCCATGTCGTGTTGAATACCGGATCGCTGCGCCCTCCGCCCTGCGCAAGCCAAAGATTCCACTGCCGGTCGACGTTTGAATGGTGCACGTAAAACATCGGATCCTGTGCTGCTGTTGCCACGCTACCCATCCACCCGCTGGTTTCAATGTGCACGTTGTCATGCGGACCCTGAATGGTGCTGTTGGTATTGAAGAAATTCGTTAATAAGAACGAGGATCCGACGTTCACGGCGAGGGGGTTTAGTGAACCTGTACCGTTGTTCATTGCGGGATCGCGGTTGACCGTGTACAGCTCGCTCGCTGGGTCGCGGAAGGGAGCAGGAAGGTGCAGATCGCTCCCGGGCGCCCAGTTCCAGTAGGGCAGCGCCCAACAGGGGTCGCCGCACATTTTCCGCACAACGCGTTCGAACCAGTAGAGGTACATTCGGTGCCACGACCAGAAAAAGTCCGTGTGATGCTCACAGGTATTCCACGAGGCGTGCACAGCGCTGCTTAACGTCCCGTGGATAGCCGCTTGGTACGCCCAGCTCACCGGATTCGTTGTGGGCAGTCCCTGCATTGCCTTGATGGCTTTCCGGTACGACACCAAAATAGGATCGCTCGGGTCCATCCCCCCCACGTTCCGTCGCACTACGGGTGTCGCCGCAAATGCTAGATCGGCATTGAAGAGCGACGGTCCAAAAAGTGTGGCGGAGACGGCCGTCCCCGAGGCTGCGAGGAATTTGCGGCGGGTCGTTTGCATCTTGCACCGCCGTGATTTGAATGGTCGGCGGCCTTAGGTAGCCTCTTTGGCCCGGCGCCTTACCGTCAGGCCGGCGGATACTCTGTTGCGCCTGAGGGTGGCATAGGACAAGAACGCAATATCATCGAAAAACGCCGTCTTTGAGAAATCAACAGACCGTTCCGCTGGAAGGGCCATTCGCGTGGCGCACCAACAGGGCGTTCCGACGGGAACGGATCGGTCGAGGTGGCAATAGACGACCGGCGTGTAACAGATGTTGGAAACCGCCTGCGCGAGCCGGAGCAAGTCCCTCGCGAGTCTGCCGGCGGATGTAGCAACGCTACTTGCAGGCGACTCCTGCACTGTCCGCTGTAGCGTTTGCTTCTCCTCGCTCTTCGCTGATGCGCTTTTGTACCAGCGTACCAGCGCATGGCGCTGCGCGTGATGACCAGACTGAATATCACAGCGAAGAAGAACGGCCCGAAGTGGTAGGCGAGATTCGTGAGTGCGTCGATGCTTTCGACGAATTTCGATCCGTGCTCGACTACCATGGCGCCTCTTCAATTGAATGGTATGAACGGATGCAGACAGTACGGGGATTCTTGCCGAGTCGTTTCCGGCAATCAATCGAACGGATACCCGATATCTTTCGGTCGACGGGGCAAGCGACTGGCTAAGCTATTCTTCTGAACGGATGAGTCGATTCGGATGAGATTCGTCGCTCCCTTCGAAATGAGGAGCTTGGGTGGCGAAATCGCAGCTACGCCGCGATCGGGTTTGGAACAAACGGTGACAACCCTCCCCAAAGATTGCGAATTCGCCACCGACAGGATCTATGAGAACAAGAGCGTGGCCCCCTACGGGATAGACTCCACCATTAACAGCCAATCGCGAATATCCAAGGCGTGCACTGGCTTCTGCATCACTGCAACGGACATGCCTTCGGGTATCAGATCCGCCGCATTGATCTCGCCGGTGACGATCGCGGCTGGGATCTCTCCATAACGGGCGAATAGACTAACTATGGCGTCGATACCGGTATTCGATCCGGCGAGGCGATAGTCCGCCAAGACCACGTCGGGCGTACAGCGAGCCGAATCCAAATTGCGCGACACTTCCTCGCTGCTCGCACCGACTATCGGTTGGCATGCCCACCCTTCGAGCAGCTTGCGCATGGCATCTTGCACCTCTGTGTTGTCTTCTATGACCACGACCACCAGCCCGCGAAGGGCAGCGATCGAAGCCGTGCTGGGGACCTTGTCGTCGTCCGCTGTGTCACTGGATGGCTCGCACCGCGGTAGTGTGATCTGGAAAGTGCTCCCTCGTCCGAGATCGGAGTCAAGACGTATGGAATGGTCGAGCAGGTCGCACATCCGCTTTACGATGGCGAGGCCGAGGCCGATCCCCTTGCTGCGATCTCGCGACGGATTCCGGATCTGGTAGTACTCTTCGAATATGCGGTCGCGGTGCGCAGGATCGATGCCGATGCCGTTGTCGCAAACCATCACGCGAATCTCCTGCGGCTCCTCGCCGAGGCGAATCTCGATTCGCCCTCGCTCGGTGTACTTGACCGCGTTGTCGAGTAGGTTGCGCAGCACCCGCTCAAGCATCTCGGGATCTGATTTCACCCAGACATCGCAGCTCGCGCACTCGAACTCCAGGCCTTTCTCCGCGGCGAGAGGGCGGAAATCGTTCTCCAACCGCTTCAACAGCGGCTCCAGGGAAAGCGCCCTACGTTCCGGCGTGACGCTTCCCGCATCGAGCCTGGAAAGGTCTAACAGCCCCTTGAACAGGCTGTCCAGTGAATCGGCCGAAGTCGCGACCCTTCTTAACAGCTCGCTGGTCTCCGGGTCTCGGGTCCTTTGCTGCAAGGTGTAGAGCAGCAAGGACAACGCGTGTAGCGGTTGACGCAGGTCATGGCTCGCCGCGGCGAGGAAACGTGATTTCGAGAGATTCGCTGCCTCCGCTCGCTCGCGTGCCGCCTGTGCTTCCGTTTCGCGGGCGCGAAGACGCCGGGCAAGCTCTTCGTTCTCGAATCCGACCCGTAGCGCGCGCCCGACCAGCTCCGCCCCATCGCGGGCGTATGTCATAAGTAAGAACATGAAAAGCACAAGGAGGCTGGCCACCAACAGGCTGTCCTGATTGCCCGAAAGCGCCCAGCCAAGAGCGATCGGGGTCAGGAAAAAGACGACCAAGCCGTAGAAAGCCAGGGGCACCGCGCCCGAAACGGCAATCCCTGCAGCGCACCAGCAGCAAAGCACCATCGTCATCAGGGCGTTCTCTAGCGGCGGCGCCGAGAAGAACAGGACGGCGGCGGCGCCGCCTGCCATGCCGCTCACCGCAGCCGAAGCGATCAGGTAGCGGATCCAGAAGCGCAGGCGATGCGCGGACGGGGGCCTGTGCAGTAGCACAGCGCAGATCACCGCACGTGTCCCCCATATGGCAACCATCGCCGCGGTCCATCCCCAGGCCCGCCCGACGCCTACATGCGGTGCCATGATGTAAGCCACAAATGCGGTCGCGGGAACAACGCCCAGAGGCGTGCGAGCCACTGCCCGACAGACCAAGCGCAGGCGCTCGGCATCGAGCCTGATTTTCGCTGCGACCGGATCGAACTCCTCGTCGGCGGGACGCTGAACGGTCGGAGAGTCCGCGGTAACGCTGCCCTCGTTCACGGCGTCGAATCCGCTGACCAGCGCAGGATTTCCGCTTCCATTTCTTTCTGGGGATTGGCGAATCGCTTGAAACGACCAATGTCATAACAGCCGAGTGGAAGCACCGCGGTGCGTGAGCAACAGTGATTGCACCAGCTGCAGGGATTGTCTGGACCATTTTTTTTGTGGTCCTTGTCGAATTGTTCGAGCAAATCGGGGTTTGCAAGCAACGGCCGGGCAATAGCGATTAGGTCGCATTTGGGCACGTTCTTCTCGATTCCGTCGCGCGTCACTACGTGGTCCCGCAAGGCGTCCTCCATTGTGTCGCGGTACTGAAAGCCGCCGTTGGCGATCACATGCAGGCCCACTTCCTTCTTGAAGTGCGCGGCGAATCTGGCGTCAGGAGGTACGTATTTCCAGCCGAAACCCAACACTGCCCGCGCAATGGGTGTTGGAAGCGCGTTGACGAAAGCGGCCCGGAGCCACGCTTTGGCGCTGAGGTGCCGGGTGGCGTTGGCGAAGAGTCTGATGCTCTCGAGCGGATATTTGCCGGGGTTTCCTTTCGGGCCGATGAATCCAAACCCGCTATCGATATGCAGGTAATCGACCCCCAGTGCCTTCAGCTCTTTGCCGTAATGAAGCGTTTCCTTCAAGGTATTGCCCATGAAGTAGTGACGCGGCGGCCACACGGGCGGCAGGCGTATGTTGAGTGGCAGGTAATTGTAGTCCTGCGCCGACAGGCGCACGCCGAATAGGAAATCCCGGCCAACCTCGTTGCGTACCTCCTGCACGATTTCCCGCAACAATCGGAAACGGTTGTCCACCGAGCCACCGTACGCGTCGGTACGTCGGTTGGTAGCGGGATTCAGGAACTGGTGAATGATGTAACCCTTCGACGCAGTGATTTCCAGTCCGTCGCACCCTATCCTTTTCACACGCCCTGCCGCATCGCGGAATTTGCCGACTTCATCCTTAATCTGCTGCACGGTCATCGCGCTCGTTCGATTGCGATAGCCGTATAGAAGGTCGAAGTAAGACGACGCCGATTCGCCATCTTCTTTTTGCGGGAACAGGCTCGTCTGGGTGTGCCCACCGGGGTCGCCGAGCTGCATGATGTACCTGCAATCGAGCGCTTGAACGGCTGCTACGCCTCCGCGCAGCGCTTCGCTGAGTGTGCTATCGGTGATCTTCGGGTACTCCAGCGGTGAGAGGCGGTTGTCATCGACGTCGATAGTTGCCGAAATGATCCCTGCGATGCCATGCCGCGCAAAGCGCAATTCGAAATTCTTCCAGGCCGGAGTCACCTTGCCGTCATAGTATGAGGTACGTCCGCCCATGGACGAGCGCAATATGCGGTTCTTGAACCTTACTCCATTGATAGTGATTTCCCTGAAAATCGGTCCCTTGTCTTCCATATCTCCCCCTGAATTTCTCAATCCCGGTCTGCGCTAGACGAGCGTGCGCTTCGGAGCGACCGTGCCCCGAGCGCATCTATTTTCCCATTGGACGGGCGTCGAATCGAGGTCAGTCTGATAACGGAACTCTTGGAGGAGTCCGGCTAACCTATTGCTTGGCCTGGCCTACCACCGATCGAGACGCCGCGCCGGCTGGCTTCAATGACGGCCTGTGCGCGGCTCGTCACGTTCAGAGCACGAAAAATGGCGACCGTATGGCTTTTCACGGTTCCTTCGGAGAGTCCAAGCTCCCGACAGATGTGTTTGGTCGACATCCCTCGCAACAGGCAGCCGAGCACGTCCGTCTGTCTCGGGGTGAGCCCGATGTCGGCGTACACTTCTTTGGACGTTCGTGAAGAGGTGGACTCCTTCTTCGGTTCCGCTCTTTGCCCGTAAACGATAGCCGTCGGCAGCGCGACCATTCCGTTGAGGGCATGCTCCAGAAACTTTGCCAGCAGATCCGTGGGGGATGACTTACAGATGTAGCCCGTGGCTCCGCGCTGAAGAGCATCGACGACCGTGGAGCGTGCCTCGTCCGAGGACAATACTACGACCGGGGTGGCGGGCGACTTTAGCTTGAGATTGGATAGCAAATCGAGTCCGCTCATGCCGGGCATGTGCAGGTCCAGTAGTATCAAATCGACGTCGGGATTTTGCTCAAGCAGGGTCAGCGCCTCGATCGCGCTGCCGGCCTCAACGATCTGGATGTTCTTGTTTATCTCCTTTACGACATAAGTCACCGCGGTCCGAATCGGCGGATGGTCATCGCAGATAAGAAGTTTTTGCATGACACGGAACGCTTCTATTGAATTGTGTATTCAAGCGTCGCGCTCGCTTGACTAATGATACTGCCGATCGATCTGTCTCTACGTTTCCTGCCGCATCGCCGGTCGAAGCGCGAACGAAGGGATCAAAGCCAGTGAGTAGGTGGACAACGATCTGGGAAATAGCATACAGCAGGTCCCCATTTCGAAGGGGCCGACGAATCTCATCCGATCGACTCATCCGTTCGGACGAAAAGGTTAGCTAGTTGCTCGCCCGGTCAACCAAAAGATATCGGCCATCTGTTCGATTGATCGCCGGAAACGGTTCAGCAAGAATTCCCGCAATGTCCGCATCCGTTCATATCATCAAATTGGACTGAACGGTGGGCGGTGGGCCAGCGGCACCTAAGAAAGGGAGGCGTTCACGGCCAGACGGGTGTTGCGCCCGAGGGGATCGAACTACATCCGATACTGGAAGTTGTACTACGCGACCGCAAATCGATCCGGGACTTTAAAAAAAGCAAACCGGGCTGAGCGTGCAGAAGAGGAGCCAACAGTCGTAGCGCAAGCAGCTTGTCGGCGTAATTCGAAAGACGCCGGGGCTATAAGCCGACGGTACCCGTCTAGAAGAAGAGAGCGGCGCTTGGCAAGGGGGCTAACTCTGGTCTGCGTTGATTAGAACGTGGTCGGCGCGCGGCTTGGAGATCGGGAGGGAACCATGATAAAGCGATTGGCTATTCACATTTCGGTACGTCGTGCTGGTTCGCTGGCTTTTCTATCCGTTGCCATTTGCGCAACGACATTTTCATTGGGCGCAAGAAATACAGTCGGGGCCGAACTACGGCCTCTAACGCTGCCTAGCCAAAACCCGGAAGTAGTACGCGAGTACCGCCGCAGCCCACCATCGACCAGGGTTGTAGACGATCAGGTCTATAAGGACTTCGGAACGAAGGTCAAGACCATGCCACAGGCTGAACGGGACAAATTGCTACGCACCTTTAGGGAAAGGCGCGAAAGCGCGCAGAAGCGCCAGCGCTTCGAGGAAGCCGCCCACTACGGGCGTCTGGTTAGCATCCTAGAAGCAAGGCCATAAGGAGGCATCATGAAGAATGCATTGCTGGTTATTACTTGCTCCACTTTGCTCTTCGGCGCCACCAACCTTTGGTCCCAGGATGATCCCGCAAAGGTGTATAGCTATGAAAATGTTATCGCGCAAACTCAACACCAGCCAGCAGAGGATGTGGCGAGCGCCACTAAGACCGCCGATCAACTCACCGTGGACGTCAGAAAGCACGAAAAAAACACGGCGTTTTACGAGATCATAGTCATCAGCATAATCGCGCTTATCTCGCTCGTTTCGGTGCTGGGGTTCCTCGTCCGCTCGCCCAGTCACTCGGCTTCCGACCTCGTCCACGCGACGGGTCTGATATTCATCGTCTACGGCACCGTGTTCTTGTCTATGACGGCTACTACCGATCAACAACTTACTGCGCCCATGGGCATTCTCGGGGCAGTGGCGGGCTATCTGTTTGGGCAGCTGAGAACGGGCAGAACATGAGATTGCCCCCGTTTTGCTGAAGACGGGCCGTTGAAAGGGTATCGACACGGGGAGGCAAAGCAATTTATTGAATTTTGCGTCGAGTTAGACAATCAGGACGACCGGTTAATTCACAGCAACGATAAGGCGCTGTATCCGGTTATCGACGCGAGCCTGTGGAATCCGGAACCCCTCTTTGATAGCCGGCGGGCAGTCGCCAAGGATGTTGTCAGGTTTTTCAAAGGAAGCGGAACCGAAAGCGACGAACACTGGGGGAAGTTGTACACGGAAATCATTTCGCGAGCGAATGCCAAACATTCGGAAGGGTGGGGCGAAAAGACAATTTTCGATGACCCGGATTTAAATGGGTTTGGTCCATGGCAAAACGCGTGGCTGCTCTATGAAGGAAGGGGCGAATTTAAGGGAGCCTACGCGATCGCAGTGCGCGGAACGGTTTTCTCAAATAGTCCGAGCGTCGCGGCAGATGCTTGGTTCCATCCAGTGGCGGCAAAGAGTTTTCTAAGCCAGGCGGTGCAGTTCGCCGATTCCGATCTGGCGACCCTGCACAGCGGATTCGCACATGCAACCTTTACGGTCTTATTGGATGATCGGTACGGCATCCTTCGTGTTTTGAATGATAAGAACTTGGTGGCTAATACAAGGTTATATATCGTTGGCCACAGTCAGGGTGCCGCAATGGCGACCATGGTGCATGCTTTTATGCACTACGTGATGCGAAACGATGAACAGAAAGAAAAGGCGATATTTGATCTGAGGGAGAAAAACTACAAGCTAAAGTCCTACGGCTTTGCACAGCCAAAACCCGGTAACTATGTCTTTAGCTTCGACTTTGCGAGCATAACTCAACGTAGCGACAACGCGATTGTGATCAACAATCATATCGACCCGGTGCCCAAGGTTCCTCTTACGCTGCAAGCGACTGGAGATCTCGATCACGATTTCAAGGGTAGGACATTCGCGGTCAAGGTGGTCCATTTCTTCTCCGGGCTCGGGTCGGCCATGCGCCAAGGAATTGCTCTTTTGGCGGAGCCCTTCGTCAAGGACAGCGCGAAGGGGTACAGCTATTTCTACAAGTACGACAATATCAAGCCCATCGGGCGCGACAAGACCGCTGGATCATGGAACTTTGCCGCGGTGGGGCATGTGATTTTTGTCTTCGGGACGCCGGGCGATCCGGCGGATCTTTTCTTGCAGCACCATGCGACGACCTACCGGAAGTTAATTAGCGAACAGCTAGGCCCCTGAACAACGTACGGCGGGGCCTGACGCATGGTGGACGTGATCGGAGGGATGTATGAATGAGGCTACTCGACTCAAACCAAAATCGCGAATCAACATTCTGCAATTGGCGATTGTATTGTTCTGGGTTGGCGTCGCTTTATCAGCATGTCCAGACGGGGCTGTCTATGCGCAGCGCCCCGGTAACTCTGCTGCCCCAGCGCCTCTATTAGAACCAGGGCACTCGGTCGACTGGTGGTTTGTCTTCAAGTTCAACTCTAAGTCCTTCCCTGGGTGCGGGGGTGGAAGTAACGACGAAAGAGCGTGCCCTTTCGGCGGAAATGTGCAGCAATACACATTTGGCCAGCAGTTCGTATACGCGAGCAGCGAGACCCAGAAACTTCAAAAAGGAGGTGGCTGCGTTGGCGGGACAACCAAGGACCCTTTAGGAGCAACTTTCGAAGAGGTATATGACGGATCCTTCTACTATGTGATATGGAACGACCAGTTCTACGACGATCCGGCTATCACGGGATGCACGAAGCAATGTGGGTCGCCGTGGGGGCATTCAAAGGGCATGCTCGCCTGGAATGATGCTGGTGAAGGCTTTATATTGCAGGTCACGACGCCGTCCTGGCCTGCGGCGGGCAGCAAGAAATTTCCGCGAAAAACAGACGGCAACACACTGGGTTGTGTAAAGGACGACGACGTCAAGGTCAGTCAGCATTTCTTCTCGCTGAAGCTCACCAAAGACGATTTGGTAAAGGTTCTGAATCAACCGGCGTGGAATTGATCTCAAAACCCTCGGCCGTGCACGTTCCGCCATGGCAGATGATCTCAGCCGAACTGGGTAGTGTTCCGCTTAGGGCCGCGACTTGGTGGGCCAACCCACAAATACCTTCAACGACAGCCTCCACAAAGATTCCTTGCTGGAGCGATAGCCTTGGAAAGGCCGGGCCTGTCGAAATTGCAATAACGGGACAGTGGGAGGGAAAGACATTTGGTCTTAAGGGAGGACCTGGTCCAGATTTCAACCACGCAAAGATAGGCGTATCGACAGGGGGTGATCATCACTACTCGATTTTTGCGGACATGAATCAACAAGGTGCCCTGTCCGGAAATTGTGCGAGCAGCCAGAACGGTCGAGGTGGGCTGTTCTATGTAATCGACAACAAAGGTCTGTTTGACGGAGTAACAAACCTGATCAAGGGCGATGCAGCGCCGACTAAGGCTGGAAAGAAATAATCCTGCTGGCAAAACAATTTTTTCGCACCTGATACGACGCGCGATCACTTACTCGAGATCATCCCGAGAACAGGGGCTGCACTAAATCATAGAGGCGCGGTAGCGCTAATCGGGCAATTTCTGCTCGCATAGCGTCCAACCTAAGAAGGGACCCGACTATGGCTTACGACGTGTCGCAGTTGCTGAAGATGTCGCAAATTCAGCTTGACGACCTCTTTACGGAAAGCGCACCCGGCGACATCCCCGACGGCGAGGGGAAGGGGACCGCAATCGTTGCCCCGGGGACGACATACAGCAAGGAGATCGCCGAACTGATAAACCACTTTGCATGGGAAGGCAAAGTGTTCGATGCGAAGAAGGGCGTGTTAAAAAACAAGATTCTTTCCTTCGGACTCAATGCCATTATCGCCAAGGTGTACAAGGCGGCGAGCTGGCTTGATGGCAAGGAGTGCATCGTCCTGGACTATTCCGAGACCTCATATGTTGCGTCGCGGATTCGCGATGAGATCCGGCTGATCGGACCGGGTCTATACCTGGGAAAGGTCTACTGGGACAAGTCGCGGCTCATCGATTTTGCTTTGCAGTTCTAATCCGTCAGTCCGATCGTGACGAGATTTATCCCGGGACATTGCGCAACGGTTGCATCAACTAGTCGAGGATCACTCCCGGCCAGGACGCGATGCCAATGGATTTGACGACACCAAATTTGACGATCGACAAGGCAGCAAAGCGAAGCCCTTGACGTTTTCCGCAAACCGGCCAGACGTTGCTTGTCAGCCGTCGCAGGGAGGAGCAGATGGAAACAACAGAGATGAGTTGGAGCTTGATCTGGCGTATCGCGCTGCCGTTGTTGGCGGCATGCCTCGTTTCCTGCGGCGAAAATAAACCGCAGCCAGGGCAGGTACGCGACGAGGCGAAGCGCGCGGGCCTCACACCCGCATCATTTCGTGCGGCTGGCGAGGACTACTTCCATGACATGGACGGTGGCATCGCGCTGACACCGGAGGAAATCCAGGGTCGCAACACGTGGATTGTGTGGACTGGCGGGGATGATCTTCTCTGGGACTCGCTCAGCACAACGAGCTTCGGCGCTCTTGATTTTTTGAAGACGCTTTCCTCTCATCCGAAGCTAAAATTCAGCCGGAACAATCGCTGGCGCTACTTAGGTCTGGTCAACGAACCGTGCTTCGAGAAAGCGGCGGGGCCGGACCCGAAACGCTACGGGCTGTGGCTTGACCAGCGCCGACGCGACTGCACACCCGATCCGTTTGAGGATGAAAAGAAGTACCCGGGCGTTGCTATTGGCGCGCGGGGGAAGAACCTACCGACGGGCTCGTCCTACGGCTACGCAACTGGAATAGTCGGGTTACGGCTTTTCCCGAATCCCGCGTTTGATGAAACCGCGGCCCGCAACTGGGATCCCGTGCGGTATTACGAAGATCCCAGCTACTACCTGTCGAAGACCCTGGTAAGGCCTTACCGGGTGGGTATGTCCTGCGCCTTCTGCCATGTCGGGCCGAACCCGGTCAAGCCCCCCGCCGATCCGGAGAACCCGAAGTGGGAGAACCTCAGCTCCAACGTCGGCGCTCAATATTTTTGGATCGACCGCATTTTCTACTGGGATGCGGACGAGACCAACTTCGTCTTCCAATGGTTTCACACTTCGCGACCTGGGGCTTTGGATACTTCGCTCGTATCCACTGACAATATCAACAACCCGCGCGCGATGAACGCACTGTATAACTTGATGCCGCGGCTGCAGCACAGCAAGCGCTGGGGACGGGAAACGCTGTCCGGTGGCGGCCTGAACAACCGACAGTTCAATGACTACATCAAGGAAGGGCTCCTGACCGAGTTCTTTCAGGCGCCAGCTACTGTTTGGACGCCTCGCGTGCTCAAGGACGGATCGGACTCGGTTGGGGCGCTCGGCGCACTCAACCGCGTCTACCTCAATATCGGATTGTTCAGCGAAGAGTGGACGCTGCACTTCAATCCGCTAGTCGGGGGCAAACCAATCTCGCCTATCGAGATCGCGGTAGCCCGGGACAATTCCACCTACTGGGGGGTGACCGAAGCGCAAACACCAAACATGGCCCTGTTCTTCCTAAAGAGCACTGAGCCGCATCGTCTCAAGGACGCCCCTGGAGGACACGCGTTCCTTACCGCCAGTCGTGACGTGCTCACCCGAGGCAAAGTTGTGTTCGCCGAGACTTGCGCGCGTTGTCATTCGAGCAAGGCCCCGACTCCCGCGCCGGGAATCGATCCAAATGGCTGCAACGGCGCCGGTTACCTTGCCTGCTGGAACCGTTACT
>WNFI01481043.1_pt1 | contig 15143 bp, 12 predicted proteins | sample 5400471 | NCBI WGS metagenome assembly WNFI01 (sample SAMN13153348, study PRJNA577476) | soil metagenome | isolation source: 100 cm saprolite on Douglas fir-dominated hillslope | place: USA:California | collected 2013-09-17
CGGGGAGCCGTGCCGGGTCTGCCGGTCCCAGGGCTGGATCGAGATCGCGGGCGCCGGGATGGTCAACCCGCGGGTGCTGGTGGCCTGCGGGGTCGACCCGGACCGGTACAGCGGATTCGCGTTCGGGCTGGGGATCGAGCGAACCCTGATGATCCGGCACGGGGTGACCGACATCAGGGACACCGTCGAGGGCGACGTGCGGTTCAGCCGGGCGTTCGGAATAGAGGCGTGATGCGGGTTCCGCTGTCATGGCTGCTCGAGTACGCGACCGTCGGGCCCGGCGCCGAGGCCGCCGAGGTGGCGCGGCGGCTCACCGCGGCCGGCCTGGAGGTCGAGACCGTCGAGCAGGTCGGGCACGAGGCCGCCGGCATCGTGGTGGCCGAGGTGACCGCGATCGAGGACCTGACCGGGTTCCGTAAGCCGGTACGTTACTGCGCGGTGAACACCGGTACCCGCGAGCAGCACGTGATCTGCGGCGCGGTGAACTTCAGCGCCGGGGACCGGGTTCCGCTGGCGCTGCCCGGCTCGGTACTGCCCGGCGGCGTCGAGATCGGTGCCCGGCAGGCCTACGGGCGGATGTCCGAGGGCATGATCTGCTCGGCGGCCGAGCTCGGGATCGGGGACGATCATTCCGGGATCCTGGTGCTGGCGTCCGACGCCCCACCCGCCTCCCCTGCCCCCTCCATTGGCAGCGACTTCGCCGACTACGCGGGCCTGCGCGATCATGTGCTCGACATCAACGTGACGCCGGACAAGGGCTTCGCGCTGTCGATCCGGGGGGTGGCGCGGGAGCTGGCGATCGCGTTCGGGGCCGGGTTCACCGACCCCGCCGACTCAGGGCTGCCCGCCGACGTGAGCCAGGTGTCCGCCGAGGTGTACCCGGCCAGCATCGAGGATCCGACCGCCTGCGACAGGTTCGTGCTGCGCGAGGTGCACGGGGTGCAGGTGACGCGGCCGACGCCGCTCCGGATCCGGGTCCGGCTGGCCCGCGCCGGGATCCGCAGCGTGTCGCTGGCGGTGGACATCACCAACTACCTGATGCTGGAGCTCGGGCAGCCGCTGCACGCGTTCGACCGGGCGCGGCTGTCCGGGCCGATCGTGGTCCGGCGGGCCCGCCCGGGCGAGCGCCTCGAGACGCTCGATCACGTGGTCCGCGAGCTCGATCCCGAGGACATCCTGATCACCGACTCCTCCGGCCCGATCTCGATGGCCGGCACCATGGGCGGCCTGGCGACCAGGTTCGAGCGGGGCGTGGACCGGGAACTGCCGTTGCGCGCCTCGGCGAAGGCGGCCTCGATGCTGGCCTCGCTCGGCGGGGGAACGGTCCAGGAGGGCTGCACGCACGCGTGGGTCGAGGTGCCGCCGGTCTCGATCATCATGGCGCCGGACTACCCGGACCAGGTGGCCGGGATGGTCTACGGCCGGGACACGGTGATCGCCCGGCTGGGCCAGGTCGGCTGCGAGGTGAGTCAGGACCACGGCCCGGAGCATGCGCCCGAGCATGCGGCACCGGAGCACGCCCGGCACGAGCACCCGGGGCAGCCGCTCCTGGTCCGCCCGCCGTCCTGGCGGCCGGACCTCACCGACCCGGCCGACCTGGCCGAGGAGGTCATCCGCCTCGAGGGGTACGAGAACATACCGGTGCGGATGCCGCGCGCCACGGCCGGGCGCGGGCTCACCGCCCGGCAGCGGATGCGCAGGACGATCGGCCGGGCGCTGGCCGGCGCGGGATACGTGGAGGTGCTCAGCACCCCGTTCGGCTCGGCGGCGGACGCCGACCGGATGGGGCTGCGCCCCGACGACCCGCGCCGCAGCGCGCCCCGGCTGGTCAACCCCATCAGCGAGGAGGAGCCGCTGATGCGGACCACCCTCCTGCCAGGGCTGCTGGGGGTGCTGACCCGCAACCTCGGGCGCGGCCTCACCGACCTCGCCCTGTTCGAGCTGGGCCTGGTCTTCCTGTCGCGGCCCGACGGCCAGCCGGTGGCGCCGATCCTGCGCGTGGACCGCGCACCGACGGCCGCGGAGCTGGCGACCCTGCAGGCCGCGCTGCCCGACCAGCCCCTGCACCTCGGCGTGGTGCTCGCCGGCGACCGCGAGCTCTCCGGCTGGTGGGGGCCTGGCCGCGCGGCCAGCTTCCAGGACGCGATCGAGGCGGCCAGGGAAGTGATCCGGGTAAGCAGGGTGCCGTTCCGGGAGCGCGCCGGGCAGCAGGAGCCCTGGCATCCCGGCCGGTGCGCGGCGCTGTTCGTGGACGCGGGAGAGGGCAGTGAAGGGGGCATGGAGGGGGACAGTGAAGGGGGCATGGGGCGCCGTCGGTGTCCGGCTACCCGGTGGCGACGCAGGATGTGGCGCTCGTCGTGCCCGATGCGGTGCCCGCAGCGGATGTCCAGGCGGCGCTCGCCGCCGGAGTGGCCTCCGCGGGCGCCGGCCGGCTGCTGGAGGGCGTGCGCCTGTTCGACGTCTACACCGGGGAGCAGGCGGGCGAGGGGAGCAAGTCGCTGGCGTACACGCTGCGGTTCCGGGCCCCCGACCGGACGCTGACGGCCGACGAGGTCAGCGCGGCCCGCGACGCCGCGGTCGCGGAGGCAGGGCGGCGGACGGGCGCGGTGCTGCGCGGCGGATCCTGACCGGGCTGCCGCGGCTAGGCGGGCGCGGGAAGGATCGCGAGAATCTCCACATCGCCCTGAACGCACTTGGACGCCTGCCCGGTCCTGAGGACTATGGGCGTCGGGAAACCCTCGCAGGTCCAGCCCCGGATGTGGACAGGTCCGCCGCCGCCGTTGCCCGGGGCCTTGCCCGAGGCAATGAACCTGGCGTAGTCCCGCTCCACCGTCAGCGCTGTAGGGCAGGAGACCTGCCCGCGCGCGACCTGGATGCTCACCGGGACGTTGGCCGCGGTGCGGGTCATCCCGCACGGCATCGCCGTGCCCGGCGCGCCCGCAGACTTCGCGGCCGCCCCGCTGGGCGAGCCACAGCCGGCCGCGAGAGCCAGCACGCCCGCGGCGAGCGCGGCACCGCGCGCGGATGCGGTCAGCCGCTCGCCGGCCAGGACCCGTGGCCCGCGAAAGCCCATGGCCGTCTCCTCTCCGCGACCAACATCATGCCCGGAGGTGCGCGCCGTTCCCAAGGCGGCTCCCCAATTGGACGACCGAAGCCACCATGGCTTGCATATTCAGTCGCAAATCTGCATAATAATGCGACGGAGGAGGCGGGCGAGGGCGGCCGGGCGGGGCCGGACCCTGCGGATGATCTGTCCCCGGGACGAGCGGGGCAGATGAAGTGAGATGGAGAGGCGGGTGGGTCGATGGGTGCGCGGGTGGCGGTGGCGGGCGGCAGCGGTTACGCAGGCGGTGAACTGCTCCGGCTGCTCGCCGGGCACCCCGACCTCGAGCGCCGGGCAGTCCGCGCGGCTGGCCGGAGATCTCGGGCGGGGCATCAAGCTGGTCGACCTGGGACCTGACTTCAGGCTGGCCGACGCCGGCGCCTGGGCCAGGCATTATCAGGGAGCGCACGCGGGCCGCTGGGCCACGGGCTTGCCTGAGCTGCCGGGCGCGAGGGGGCGGATCAGGGCCGCGACGCGGGTCGCGGTCCCCGGCTGCTACGCGACCGCGGCCATTGTCGCGCTCGCGCCGCTCGCGGCCGCAGGCCTCATCGAGCCGGACGACGTGGTAATCGTGGCCGCCTCAGGCACCTCGGGCGCCGGGCGCTCGCCCCGGCCGGAACTGCTCGGCAGCGAGGTGATGGGCGCGGTCTCGGCCTACCAGGCGGGCGGGGCCCACCGGCACACCCCGGAGATCGAGCAGGCCCTCGGCGAGGCCGCAGGGCAGTCGGCCGGGCCGGGTCGGGCGGGCGGGCCGGGTCGGGCGGGCGGGCCGGGCGGATGGACAGTCTCGTTCACCCCGCTGCTGGCGCCCATGCCCCGGGGGATACTCGCGGCCTGCACGGCGCGGCTGAGGCCGGGACCGGGCGCAGGCGCCCAGTGGTCGCAGGCACAGCTGCGCGAGGCTCTCGCCGAGGCTTACGCCGGCGAGCCCTTCGTCTGCGTGCTTCCTGACGGGCGCTGGCCGACCACCGGCGCGGTCGCCGGGTCGAACGGGGTGCACCTGCAGGCCGCAGCCGATGCTCGGACTGGCCGGGCCACGGTGGTGGCGGCCATCGACAACCTCGGCAAGGGCGCCGCCGGGCAGGCTATTCAGAACGCAAACCTCATGCTCGGCCTGCCGGAACCGGCCGGCCTCACCGCCTGCGGGGTTGCACCATGAGCGTCACAGTGCCGGGCGGCTTCCGTGCGGCCGGCGTCGCCGCGGGGATCAAGGAGTCCGGGCAGCCGGACGTGGCGGTGGTCGTCAACGACGGGCCCTCGGCCGCCGCGGCCGGGGTGTTCACCGCCAACCGGGTCAAGGCCGCCCCGGTGCTCTGGACCCAGCAGGTCATCAAGGGCGGGCGGGTCCGGGCCGTGGTGCTCAACTCGGGCGGGGCGAACGCATGCACCGGCCCGGCCGGGTTCGGCGACACCCATCACACGGCCGAACGGCTGGCCAAGGTGCTGACGGTGTCCGCCGGGGAGATCGCGGTCTGCTCGACCGGCCTGATCGGGCAGCGGCTGCCCATGGACCGGCTGCTCCCGGCCGTGGACACCGCCGCGGCGGCGGCGTGGATCGGCGGCGGGGCGGCCGCGGCGGACGCGATCAGGACCACCGACACGGTTTCGAAGATGTGCCGCGTGCCGGGAACCGGCTACGAGATCGGCGGCATGGCCAAGGGAGCCGCCATGCTGGCCCCGGCGCTGGCCACGATGCTCGTGGTGCTCACCACCGACGCGGACCTGGCCGCACCGGAGCTCGACGCCGCGCTGCGCGGCGCCGTCGCAACGACGTTCGACCGGCTGGACACCGACGGCTGCATGTCGACCAACGACACGGTGCTCCTGCTCGCCAGCGGGGCGGCCGGCGTCCGGCCCGACCCCGATAACCTGCTCAAGTGTGCCATCGGGGGCGAGGATCCCAACTGGGGCCGGATCCTGGCCGCCGTGGGGACCACGGACGCTGCCTTCGAGCCGGACCGGCTCAACGTGGCGATCAACGGGGTCTGGGTCTGCCGCAACGGGTCCGCCGCCGAGGACAGGTCCGGCGTCGACCTGCAGCCAAGGGACGTGACCATAACGATCGACCTCGCCGCGGGCCCGCACTCGGCCACGATCCGCACCACCGACCTGACCGAGGCGTACGTGCGCGAGAACTCGGCGTACTCAACATGAACATGACCGATACCACCGGCAGCGAGGCCGTGCTTTCCCGGGGAGGCGCCCCCCCGGACCCCCCGCTCCCGTCCGCTCGGGCCGGCAAGCCGGCTGTCGCGGACGCGGCGGCTCCGCCGGGTGCGCTGGCCAAGGCGGCGACCCTGATCGAGGCCCTGCCGTGGCTGGAGCGGCTCCACGGCGAGACCGTCGTGATCAAGTTCGGCGGGCATGCCATGACCGATGAGGCGCTCTGCCTGGCGTTCGCGCAGGACGTGGTGTTCCTGCGGTACGCCGGCCTGCGCCCGCTAGTCGTGCACGGCGGAGGCCCGCAGATCAGCGAGCACCTCGGCCGGCTGGGCATCCCCACCACGTTCGCCGCGGGACTACGGGTCACCACGCCGGAGACGATGGACGTGGTCAGGATGGTCCTCACCGGCCAGGTGAACCGGGACGTGGTCGGCCAGATCAACCGGCACGGCCCGTTCGTCATCTCGAGCGTCGCGCGGGGCGCGGCGGGCGAGGTCTACAACGTCAACGCCGACACCGCGGCCGCAGCGATCGCCGTCGCGCTGGGCGCAGCGAAGCTGGTCCTGCTCACCGACGTGGCCGGCCTGTACGCGGACTGGCCGGGCGCCAGCGATCCAGCAGGCCCGGACCCGGCCGCCGGCCGGCCGCGCGAGGTGATCAGCCAGCTGGACGCCGCCGAGCTCGCCGCCATGCTGCCCGGGCTCAGCGAAGGCATGATCCCGAAGATGCAAGCCTGCCTGACCGCGGTTCGCGGCGGCGTGCCACGGGCACACGTGCTCGACGGGCGGCTGCCGCACGCCATCTTGCTGGAGATTTTCACCGACTCGGGGATCGGCACCATGGTGGTGCCCGACGGAGCAGGGTCATGAGCGGCGCAGCCATGACCCGGATACCTGACCACGGGCTGGAGGGCCGCATGTCCACGACGGATCAGCTGCAGGACCGGTACGCGGAGGCCATCATGCTGACCTACGGCATGCCGCCGGTCGCCCTGGCGCGCGGTAACGGGTGCATAGTCTGGGACCTGGACGGCAACTCCTATCTCGACCTGATCGCCGGCATCGCGGTCAGCGCGCTCGGGCATGCCCACCCCGCGATCGTCGCGGCCGTGACCGAGCAGGCCGGGCGCCTGATGCACACCTCGAACCTTTACCTGCACGAGCCGCAGGTCCGACTGGCAGAGCGGATCATCGGACTGCTCGGAGTCGACGGGCGGGTGTTCTTCGCCAACTCGGGAACCGAGGCCAACGAGGCGGCCATCAAGCTGGTCCGGCGCCGTCAGGGCCCGGCCCGGCCGGTCTTCGTCGCTGCCGAGCACTCGTTCCACGGGCGGACCATGGGGGCACTCAGCCTGACCGGCAAGAGCTCGATACGGGAACCGTTCGGGCCGTTCGGGCTTGAAGTCCGCTTCGTACCCTACGGAGACGCGGACGCGCTGGCCGCGGCGGTCGGCACCGACTGCGCCGCCGTGTTCCTAGAGCCCGGCCTGGGGGAGGGTGGGGTCGTGCCGGCCCCTGAGGGCTACCTGGGAGCCGCGCGCGCGGCCTGCGACAGCGCTGGCGCGCTGCTCGTGATCGACGAGATCCAGAGCGGGGTGGGGCGTACCGGCGCCTGGTTCGCGCACCAGAACGAGGGGATCATCCCCGATGTCATCACGCTGGCCAAGGGGCTCGGCGGCGGCCTGCCGATCGGCGCCTGCGTCGGCATCGGCGCCTGCGGCTCCGTGCTGGGCAAGGGCGACCACGGCAGCACCTTCGGCGGCAACCCCGTAGCCTGCGCGGCCGCGCTCGCCGTCCTCGACACGATCGAGCGCGAAGGCCTGCTCGGCAACGCCATCAAGGTCGGGAGCCAGCTCGCGTCCGGGATCGAGGCCATCGAGCATCCGCTGGTCGCCGGGGTGCGGGGCAGCGGGCTCTGGCGCGCGATCGCGCTCACCGCGCCCGCCGCGACCGCCGTGGAGGCTGCGGCGCGGCGGGCTGGCTTCCTGGTCAACGCGGTCCAGCCGGACGCGATACGACTGGCCCCACCGCTGGTGCTCAGCGGCGAGCAGGCCGACTCGTTCACCGGTGCGCTGCCCGAGATCCTGGAGTCGGCCAGCCTGCTGGCCGGGCAGGGAGCGTGATGAACGGCCCAACAGCCCCGCCGCCCACCGCCGGTGGCCCCAGGCACTTCCTTCGCGACGACGACCTGTCCCCGGCCGAGCAGGCCGAGGTCCTCGACCGCGCCGACGCGATGAAGGCGGACCGGTTCGGCTACCGGCCGCTGGAGGGTCCTCGCACGGTCGCCGTCCTGTTCGACAAGCCGTCGCTGCGCACGCGGGTGTCGTTCGCCGTCGGCATCGCCGAGCTGGGCGGCCAGCCGCTGGTCATCGACGCCCAGGTGACGCACTTCGGCCGCGGCGAGACGGTGGAGGACGCCACCCGCGTACTCGGCCGGCAGGTGGCGGCGATCGTGTGGCGCACGTTCGGCCAGGACCGGGTCGAGGCCATGGCCGCAGTCAGCCCGGTGCCCGTGATCAACGCGCTCACCGACGCGTTCCACCCCTGTCAGGTCCTCGCCGACCTGCAGACGGTCCGGGCCGCCCGCGGCCGGCTGGCCGGGCTGACCCTGACGTTCCTGGGCGACGGCTCGAGCAACATGGCGCACTCGTACCTGCTCGGCGGGGTTACCGCCGGCATGCACGTGCGCGTCGGCGCGCCCGAGCGGTACGGCCCGGACCCGTCGGTCATGGCCGCCGCCGCGCAGATCGCTGCGCGGACGGGCGGCGGTGTGGAGTACTGCGCCGACCCGAAAGCGGCCTGCGACGGCGCGGACGTGCTCGCCACCGATGTCTGGGCCTCGATGGGCCAGGAGAGCGAGGAGGCGGAGCGGCTGGCCGCGCTCGGCTCGTACGGCCCCGACGACTCCTACCGGCTGGACGAGGCCAAGCTGGCCCTGGCCGGGCCCGACTGCCTGGTGCTGCACTGCCTGCCGGCCCACCGCGGCCAGGAGATCGCCGCGGAGGTCCTCGACGGCCCCGCCAGCGCCGTCTGGGATCAGGCCGAGAACCGGCTGCACGCCCAGAAGGCGCTGCTGGCCTGGCTGCTGGAGCGAGCCCCATGGTTGGAGCAAGCACCGTGACCACCGCGAGCCCGGCCACCAAGACCGCCCGGCACGCCCAGATCGCCGCGATCCTGGCTCATGCCGGCCCGCCGGTCAGGTCCCAGGAGGAGCTCAACGAGCGGCTGGCCCAGCGGGGCGTGCGGGTCACCCAGGCCACGCTCTCCCGTGACCTTGAGGAACTCGGCGCGGTCCGGCTGCGCGGCGCGGACGGCGCGCTTGTGTACGCGCTGCCGGGCGAGGCCGGCGGCCCGGGCTCGATGCCGGGAGGCCTGGCCGAGGCGGCCGACACCTCGCCGGACGCGCGCGCGGCCCGTGGTCGCGCGGCCGACCTGGGCGCCGAGCCCTCGGCCCGGCTGGCCCGGGTCGCCGCCGAGCTCCTGGTCACGGCCGAGGCGAGCGCCAACCTGGTGGTGTTGCGTACTCCGGCCGGGGCCGCGCAGTTCCTGGCCTCCGTCATCGACCACTCGGCCTGGCCGTCCATCCTCGGCACGGTGGCCGGGGATGACACCGTGCTGGTCATCGCGCGGGACCCGGCGGGCGGGGCGGACCTGGCCCGTGCGCTGCTGCGGCTGGCCGACCGGCGCCGTCACCAGGTCGGGACCTCGTGATCAACACATCCCCGGACCCCACGGGGACGCTTTGGAGGAGCACATGACAGAACGCATAGTCCTCGCTTACTCGGGCGGCCTCGACACGTCCGTGGCTATCGGGTGGATCGCCGAGCAGACCGGCGCGGAGGTCATCGCGCTGGCGGTGGACGTCGGCCAGGGCGGCGAGGACCTGGACACGATCCGCAAGCGGGCCCTGGCCTGCGGCGCGGCGGACGCCGAGGTTGCCGACGTGCGGGCCGAGTTCGCGGCCGAGTACTGCATGCCCGCGCTGCGCGCCAACGCGCTGTACATGGACCGCTACCCGCTGGTGTCCGCGCTGTCCCGGCCGCTGATCGTTATGCACCTGGCCCGGGTGGCGCGCGAGCGCGGCGCCACCCTGGTGGCCCACGGCTGCACCGGCAAGGGCAATGACCAGGTGCGCTTCGAGGTAGGCCTGGCCAGCCTCGCCCCGGAGGTTTCGGTGCTGGCCCCGGTCCGGGATTCCGGCATGACCCGGGACAAGGCGATCGCGTTCGCCGCGGAGAAAGAGCTTCCGATCAGCGTCACGTCCCGCTCGCCGTACTCGATCGACCAGAACCTGTGGGGCCGCAGCTGCGAGACCGGGCACCTGGAGGACATCTGGGAGGCGCCGCACGACGACGTCTGGGGGTACACCAGCGATCCGGCGCTGCCGCGGGAACCGGACGAGGTCACGATCTCGTTCGCGGAGGGGATCCCGGTGGCCCTCGACGCGCGCCCGCTGACCCCGCTGCAGATCATCACGGAACTGAACGCGCTCGCCGGGGCCCAGGGCGTGGGCCGGATCGACATGGTCGAGGACCGGCTCGTCGGGATCAAGAGCCGGGAGATCTACGAGGCGCCGGCCGCCATCGCCCTGATCACCGCGCACGCCGAGCTCGAGAGCGTGTGCCTGGAACGGGACCTGGCCAGGTTCAAGCGGCAGGCCGAGCAGCGCTGGACCGAGCTCGTCTACGACGGGCTGTGGTTCTCGCCGCTGAGGCGCTGTATCGAGGCGTTCATGGCCGAGGCCTCGCGGCACGTGACCGGGGACGTCAGGCTCCGGCTGCACGGCGGCCGGGCCGTCGTGACCGGGCGGCGCAGCCCGGCGGGGCTGTACGACTACTCGCTGGCCACCTACGACACTGGCGACATGTTCGACCAGGAGCTGGCCAAGGGCTTCGTGGAACTGTTCGGCCTGCCCAGCAAGATCGCGGCAGACCGGGACAGGAAGGTCGCCAGCTGAGTCCCGGCGGCACCGGCCGTCACCGCGCCGGCCCCGCCCCGCCGGGGCTGGTCGGACCCGCCCCGCCGGGCTTCGGCGGACCCGCCGAAGCCGGGCCCTTCCATGATCGCGGCAGGTCTAGCATTGCTGTCCGGACGATATCCACTCAATCACGAAAGTCGAGAGGAGGGCCGTGGCCGAGGACGAGGGCACGCCGGTACGGCTGTGGGGCGGCCGTTTCGAGTCCGGCCCGGCCGAGGCCCTGGCCCGGCTGTCCGTGAGCGTCCAGTTCGACTGGCGGCTGGCGGCCTATGACCTTCTCGCATCCCGCGCGCACGCCCGCGTACTGCACAAGGCCGGGCTGCTTGACGACGCCGAGCTGGGGCGGCTGCTGGCCGCCCTCGACGACCTCGGCGAGTCGTGCCGGACCGGCAGGTTCCGGCCGGCGGCCACCGACGAGGACGTGCACACGGCGCTAGAGCGCGGCCTGCTCGAGCGGGCTGGGTCGCTGGGCGGCAAGCTCAGGGCCGGCCGCAGCCGCAACGACCAGGTGGCCACCGACCTGCGGCTCTACCTGCGCGACCACGCGCGCCTGGTGGTGTCGCGGCTGGCCGAGCTCGAGACCGCGCTGGTGGACCAGGCGGAACGGCACCTGGGTACGCCCGCACCCGGGATGACGCACCTGCAGCACGCTCAGCCCGTGCTCCTAGCGCACCAGCTGCTCGCGCACGTCCAGGCCCTCGCCCGCGACGCGGGCAGGCTCCGCGACTGGGACCGCCGGGCGGCCGTGTGCCCGCTCGGCGCCGGCGCGCTGGCCGGGTCCTCGCTCCCGCTCGACCCGGAGGCGGTCGCCGCCGAGCTGGGCTTCACCGCAGCCTTCGCCAACTCCATCGACGCGGTCAGTGACCGGGACTTCGCCGCCGAGTTCTGCTTCGCCGCCGCCCTGCTCGGAGTGCACCTGTCCCGGCTCGGCGAGGAGATCGTGCTGTGGTCGTCGCACGAGTTCGGCTGGGTCGAGATCGACGACGCTTACGCGACCGGATCATCGATCATGCCGCAGAAGAAGAACCCGGACGTGGCCGAGCTGGCCCGCGGCAAGGCCGGCCGGCTCATCGGAGGGCTGACCGGGCTGCTGACCACGCTCAAGGGCCTGCCGCTCGCCTACGACCGCGACCTGCAGGAGGACAAGGAGCCCGTCTTCGACGCGGTGGACACGCTGCTGCTGGTGCTGCCGGCGATGGCCGGGCTCGTCGCCACCCTCCGCTTCAACTCGGAGCGGATCAGCGCGGGCGCCGCCGCGGGCTACGCGCTGGCCACCGACCTGGCTGAGCTGCTGGTCCGGCGCCGGGTGCCGTTCCGCGAGGCGCACGAGGTGGTGGGTCATCTCGTGGTCTGGTGCCAGGTGCACGAGTGCGAGCTGGCCGACGTCAGCGACGCCGACCTGGCCCGGGTCTCGCCGCAGCTGACCCCGGACGTGCGCGAGGTGCTCACGGTACCCGGCGCGCTCGCCGCGCGGCAGGGCCCGGGCGGCACCGCCCCCGCCCGGGTGGCCGAGCAGCTGGCGGACCTGCGGGCGGCCGTGGACCAGCAGGCCGCCTGGGCCGCGGGCTGACGGGCCGGGCAAACAGGCACCGCATGACGCCCCGTCGCGACCGGCCCGCCCGCCCCCATCCCGAAGGCCCGGATCACCACGGCCCCGCCCCCGATGGTCTCGATCACGATGGCCCTGCCCGCGATGGCCCGGAATCCGGGCTGGCGGACACCGAGGTGCTGCCGAGGAGCTTTTTCGAACGCCCGTCGGTGCAGGTCGCGCCGGAACTTCTGGGCTGCGTGATCTCGCATGACACGGCCGAGGGGCGGGTCACCCTCGTGCTAGTGGAGGTCGAGGCGTACGCCGGAGAAGCCGATCCCGCCTCCCATGCTTTCCGCGGCCGGACCGGCCGTAACGCAGTGATGTACGGCCCGCCGGGACACGCCTACGTGTACTTCACTTACGGCATGCACTACTGCGTGAACCTGGTCTGCGAGCCTGAGCGCGAAGCCTCGGCGGTGCTGCTGCGGGCCGGGCGGGTCATCGACGGCGTGCCGCTGGCACGTGCCCGGCGGTCCGGTGCGGCCCGGCAGCCGCGAGATCTCGACCTGGCTCGCGGGCCAGCCCGGCTGTGCGAGGCGCTGGGCATCGACCGCTCGCACGATGGCGCCGATGTTGCCGACCCCGCCTCGCCGCTGCGGGTGTTCTCTGCGCGTGCACCCGTTCGCCCCGCCGATATCAGCCGGGGCCCCCGGGTCGGGATAAGCCGCGCGGCCGACGTGACCTGGCGGTTCTGGATCACGGGGGAACCTGCCGTCTCCCCGTATCGCGCGCACGTGCCCCGACGGCGCGCCGGGGCGAAACCGGTTACCGGTCGCAGCCGCGAGAGTGGGACGATGCCTCCGTGACCGACATCATCGACGAGCTGAGCTGGCGCGGCCTGATCGCCGTGTCCACCGACCTGGATGAGCTGCGCCAGGCCCTGGACGCCGGGCGGGTCACGCTCTACGGAGGGTTCGACCCGACGGCACCCGGGATGCACATCGGGAACCTGGTGCTGATGCTCACCATGAGGCGTTTCCAGCTCGCGGGGCACCGCCCGATCGGCCTGGTCGGCGGCGCGACGGGACTCATCGGAGATCCGAGCGGCAAGTCGACCGAGCGGGTGCTCAACCCACGCGAGGTGGTAGCCGGGTGGGCGGACCGATTCCGTGTCGAGCTGAGCCGGTTCCTTGACTTCGGGCCGGGTCCGGCCAGCGCCTTGCTGGTCAGCAACCTGGACTGGACCGCGGACCTGTCGGCGCTGGATCTCCTGCGAGACATCGGGAAGCACCTCCCGGTCAGCCAGATGCTGAGCCGTGAGGTGGTCAAGGCCAGGCTCGAGGCGGGCGGGATCACCTTCACCGAGTTCAGCTACCAGGTGCTGCAGGCGAACGACTTCCTCGAGCTGCACCGCCGGTACGGCTGCGCGCTGCAGCTCGGCGGCAGCGATCAGTGGGGGAACCTGGTATCGGGCGTGGACCTGATCAGGCGCGTGACCGGCGATACCGTGCACGCGCTGGCCACGCCGCTGATCACCAAGCCGGACGGGACCAAGTACGGCAAGACCGAGGGCGATGCTGTCTGGCTGAGCGCGGACCTGATGCCCCCCTACGCCTTCTACCAGTTCTGGATCAACAGGACCGACGCCGAGATGCCCGGCCTGCTGCGGGTGTTCTCGTTCCGGAGCCGTAAGGAGATCGAGGATCTGGAGCGTGAGACCGCCGAGCGGCCCGCGGCCCGCGCCGCGCAGCGGGCGCTCGCCGAGGAGATGACCACCTTGGTGCACGGCGCCGAGGAGCATGCCCGGGTGGTGGCGGCCAGCCGGGCGCTGTTCGGCCAGGGCGACCTGCGGGCCCTGGACTCCAGGACCCTGGCGGCGGCGCTGGCGGAGGTGCCGTCGGCCACGCTGGACGCCAGCGAGGTGCGCGCCGGCGGCCTCCCCCCGGTAGCTGACCTGATGGAGGCCGCCGGGATCGTGCCCAGCAAGTCGGCGGCCCGCCGGACGATCGCCGAGGGCGGGGCGTACCTGAACAACGTCAGGGTGACCGCGCAGGACGCGGCGCCGACAGCGAGCGACCTGCTCGACGGCCGGTTCCTGGTGCTGCGCCGCGGCAAGCGCACCGTGGGCGGGATCGAGGTGCCGACCGGCTGAGCACCGGCGGACCTGCGCCCCGCAGAGCCGGGGCTCCGGGGCTCCGGGCGGGCGGCGGCCAAGATCGTCGGGCAGAAACCGCTGGTACGTGCGCGTCCCGAATCAACCTGAGTTTGCGGCGTGTCGCGGACCTCAGGCGGTATGCAGCACCCGGTTCTTGCTGCCCGTTTCCCCCCGCCGGGTGCTGCGCCAAGATCGTCGGACTTTTCCCGTCGCTATCACGACGTATAGAGTCCGACGATCTTGCGACTCGCCGCGCAAACGCGGCAAAACGGGCGGCAGCGGAGCGCATCTGCGCTGCTAACTACACCGGGGCACCACGACACGCCGCAAACTCACCTCATTGTGGACTGCTTACACCGCGGCGGAAACGACCGACGTTCCGAACGAGGGCCCACCGGGCGCCAGCCGTCCGGCCCCGGCCCGCGCCGCGAGGCCCCCCCTTGAGCGGGCTGATGACGCTGGCTCGCCGCGTGGTCGCCTCAGAGATGTGCGACGGCCTCATGTCGTAACAAATCGACCACGATCATGGAGCCCGGGCCGGCCAGAGTGGGCGGGATCGTCGTCACGCCCGGCCGATCAGGGGACACTACAGGGCCGTGACCAGCGGTATTGTCGGCGTCGCCCCGGGTCTGGCCATGGCTGAGCGGCCGCGACGACAACCGAGCAGCGATTTGACTTGATCCCCTTTGCTGCCTAGTGTTTCGTGTTGCCCAGGTAGACACGAGTCGCCTTGCAGGGCGTGGCAGTCTCCAGGGAACGAGCAGACATCCTCCTACCTAGCGCATCCCGGGCATCGGGATGGCTAGTGAGAGTATGCTTGGTGTACGACGTGTGATAGATCAAGTCAAGTTTTGTGAAGTCGGTTGACAACACCCGGTAGAACGGGTAAGTTAGCAGGGTTGCCCCGGATAAGGCTGAAGAGCCTCGGATGGTGCGCGTCCGCTCCTTGAGAACTCAACAGCGTGCTAAAAGCCAGTGCACATGCACATACCCCGTCATGGGCCCGGTCGGCAACGGCCTGGCCTCTACGACGGATGCCAAGATCGTCTCCATGGCTGGTCAGCCAGCCGGACGAGACATCTCTCATGTCAGCAGCCCGCGGCCGCTCCCTCGGGGCGTGCCTGCGGTTGCATATAGACATTCAATGGAGAGTTTGATCCTGGCTCAGGACGAACGCTGGCGGCGTGCTTAACACATGCAAGTCGAGCGGAAAG
>WNFI01143246.1_pt1 | contig 15140 bp, 16 predicted proteins | sample 5400471 | NCBI WGS metagenome assembly WNFI01 (sample SAMN13153348, study PRJNA577476) | soil metagenome | isolation source: 100 cm saprolite on Douglas fir-dominated hillslope | place: USA:California | collected 2013-09-17
GCGCCGGAGTCTCGCCGTAGCCTTGGCGAAGGCGGAACGGTGATCCTGACGTCGCCGGACGGGGAGCGGTTGACGCATGCGGTCGCGGAGCGGTTGAGCGCATTGGACCACGTGGTGGTCCTGTGCGGACGGTACGAAGGGGTCGACGAGCGCGTCCGGGAGCACCTGGCGACCGAGACGATCTCGATCGGCGATTACGTGCTGTCGGGCGGCGAGCTGCCGGCGCTGGTGATCGTGGACGCTATGGCGCGGCTCGTCCCCGGCGTGGTCGGGGACGACGCGTCGGTCGCCGGCGATACGTTTGCGCGCGATGGATTGCTGGACTTTCCGCAGTACACGCGCCCCGCGGAGTTCCGCGGGTTGACGGTGCCGCCGGTACTGTTATCCGGCCACCACGCCGAGATAGAGAAGTGGCGACGGGAACAAGCGATGGAGCGCACGCGGAAGCACCGTCCGGATTTGTTGAAGAGCTCCTGACTCGTGACGCGAACGGAGCGGAGCGAGCAGCGAAGTGCGAGCGTAGCGTAGAGAGCCAGCCGGGGTGCCCGCCTTCGCAACCGGTGAATCGCCTGGTCGCTTCGGCGAGGCAAGCAGGTGGAGCAAGGTTCCAGCGCGAGCGGAATGGAGCGGCCTGGATCGGCCGCGTAATGTAGCGAGCTAGGCGGGGGGCAGGGGACCCCGCCGTAAGGAGACAAAGATGACTGCCGTAGAGACCGTCGAGCGTGGACAGCTCACTCAGCGCCCCGCGATCAAGCCCGGGGACACCGTGAAAGTCCACGTGAAAGTGCGCGAGGGCGACAAGGAGCGCATCCAGGTGTTGGAAGGCATGGTGATCGGCATGCACCGGGGGGGCTCGCGCGCGACCTTCACGGTGCGCAAGGTGTCGTTCGGCCAGGGGGTCGAGCGCATCTTCCCGCTGCACTCGCCGGTCATCGACCGGATCGAAGTGCTCCGTACCGCCAAGGTCCGCCGCGCGAAGCTGTACTTCCTGCGCGAGCTGAAGGGCAAGGCGGCCCGGATGAAAGAGACAGGGAAGAAACAGACGGCATAACAGGCCTTGGGCTTTAGGCTTTAGACTTTAGGGAGGTTCGGCCGAAGCCACCTAAGGCCCAAAGCCCACAGCCAAAAGCCTATGGTAAAGATCCGCGCCTACCGGACCCTGGAGAACGCGCTCCGGCGCATGGGGTTCGTGTACGTCGCGGGCGTGGACGAAGTGGGGCGCGGCTGGGATCAACATCCACCAGGCGTCGCTGCGCGCCATGCAGCGGGCGGTGCTGGCGCTGACGCCGCTGCCCGACATGGTGCTCGTGGACGCCTTCCGCGTGCCCGACCTCCCGATGGCCCAGCGCGGCGTGGTGCACGGCGATACGCGGTGCACCGCCATCGCCGCGGCGTCGATCGTCGCGAAAGTGACGCGCGATCGGGCGATGCTGGAGCTCCACGGCCGCGATCCCCGCTACGGATTCGATCGCCACAAGGGCTACGCGACCCGCGATCATCTCGACGCCGTCTCGCGGTTCGGCTATTCCGACGCGCACCGCCGATCGTTCCGTCCCCCTACACTGTTTGATAGGATCTAAGGCTCCCTTGGCCACCGAACGCGACGAGGCACTCAAGAAGGCGGAGAAGCTGCTCCGGCAGGGCAAGCTGGATCTCGCGATCGCCGAGTACGTCCGCATGATCGAGGACCAGCCGAAAGACTGGAACACGCGCAACACCCTGGGCGATCTGTACATCCGCGCCGCGCAGCCCGACAAGGCCTGCGCGCAATATATGCAGATCGCGGATCACCTGATGCACGAGGGGTTCTTCCCGCGGGCGGCGGCGATTTACAAGAAGATCCTCAAGATCAAGCCCGATGACGAAACGGTCCAGCTGAACCTGGGCGAGATCTCCTCGAAGCAGGGACTGCTCGCCGACGCCAAGGCCTACTTCACGGGGGTCGCGAACCGCCGCCGCGCGCGCGGCGATCGCGCCGGCGCGGACGAGATGATCGTGCGCCTCGGCTCGCTGGATCCGGCCGACTTCGAGGCGCGGTCGCTCGCGGCGCGCACGCTGGCGCAGAACGGCGACGCCATCGCCGCGGCCATGCAGTACCGCGCGATGCACTCCGACCTGCGCGAAAAAGGGCGGACCGCCGAGGCGCTCGCGGCGCTGCGCGAGGCGGTTCGGTACAACCACGACGACCTCGAGGGGCGGGCGGAGCTGGCCCGCGCCGCCGTCAAAGACGGCGATCTCGACGGCGCGAAGATCTATCTCGATCGCGATATCGCCGGGGCGGATCCGATCCTCCTCATGGCGCTGATGGAGATCGAGCTCCGGTCCGGCGCGATGGACAGCGCCCGTGAGATCCTGGCGCAGCTCCTGCACAGCGACGAAGCGCTCCGGACCAAGATCATCGAGCTGGCCTGGACGCTGGCGCCGGCGTCGCCCGAGGGGGCCTTCGTCTGCATCGACACCGCCGTCGACGCCGAGCTCGCGGCCGGCAACTACATGGACGCCGCGGCCATCCTGCAGGAGTTCGTGACGCGCGTCTCGGGCCAGATCGCGGCGCTGCTGAAGCTCGTCGAAATCTGCGTGGACGGCGGGCTCGAAGCCACGATGTACGAGGCGCAGGCCATGCTGGCCGACGCGTACCTCGCATCCGGACAGGGGGCGGAAGCGCGCGTGATTGCCGAGGACCTCGTCGCGCGCGAGCCGTGGGAGCACGTGCACATCGATCGCTTCCGCCGTGCGCTGGTCATGCTGAACGTCCCCGACCCCGACACGCTGATCGCCGATCGCTTGAGCGGCCAGGGCCCGTTCGTCGCCACCGACCCGTTCATGGCGGCCGAGCCGTTCGATTCGCAGGAAGATGAGTCACGACCCGAACCCGGACCGGCGCCACGGGCGGTCGAGCCGGAACCCGAACCGGAACTGGAGGAGGAGCCCGAGCCCGAACCGGCATCGGCGCCCGCGCGGAAGCCTGCGCCGCCTCCCGCGAGCCTCGACGAAGCATTCCAGGATTTCCGCTCGGAGGTGTCGAAGCAGGCCGGCTCGCACGAAGCCAGGGAACAGCTGACCCTCGCGAGGACCTATCTCGAGATGTCCATGGAGGACGAAGCGATCGCCGCGCTCACGGCGGCGGCGCGCGCCCCCGCGCACCGCTTCGAGGCGGGGTCGATGCTGGGCCGGCTGTATCAGAAGCGGAACGAATTGACGCTGGCGGCCGAGTGGCTCGAGCGCGCGGCCGAGGCGCCGGCGCCGACCGCGAACGAAGGGCGCGAGCTGCTGTACGATCTCGGCGCCGTGCTGGAGTCGCTGGACGAGACGGCGCATGCCCTGGCGGTGTTCCTCGAGCTGCAGGCGGATGCGGGCGAGTATCGTGACGTGGCGGCGCGGGTCGAACGCCTCGCACGCATCCAGACCGGAGGCTGATTATCCGCACCCTGAGCCGGCTGCTGTTCGCGGCGTACTTCCTCGAGGCGGGGTCTCGCCGTCGCGCCGTGGTCGGCCTTCTGGGAACACAACCGCTTCGCCCAGGCCCGCCCCGCGCTGGAGGCGCTGCTGAACAGTCCTTATGCCCGTGGGGCCGTGACCGGCGTCGGCGTAATCACTGCGCTGGCGGGACTCGTGGAGCTCGGCTCCCTGATCCTGTCGAAGTCCCGCCGTCACGCCGGTCCGGATCCGCCCTCCCCGTTGGTGAATCGATGAAGGGCTTCAGCGACCGAGGAGCCCTCGGTGTCCACTTCGTCACCGACCGCCGGCGGTTCAACCTGTCCACCGACGACCTCGTCGCGCGCGCGGCGCACGCGGTCGGCACGCGCGTCGACGTCATCCAGGTCCGCGAGCGCGATCTTTCGGATCGCGAGCTCGCCGCGCTCGTGCGGGCGATCGTCGGCGTGGCCGCCGGAACGACGACGCGGGTCATTGTCAACGATCGCGCGGACATTGCGATCGCGGCGGGCGCTGCCGGCGTGCACCTGCGGGGGGACTCGGCGGCCGCGTCGCGCGTGCGGGCGATGGCGCCCGGCGGGTTCCTCATCGGCCGGTCGGTGCATTCGCTCGCGGAGGTCGACGCGGCCGTCGCAGGCGGCGGTTGCGATTACCTGCTGTTCGGCACCGTTTTTCTCTCCGATGGGAAGCCGGAAGGCCATCCCGTCGCGGGACTCGAGGCCCTCCGGGAGATCTGTGCCCGGTCTCCGCTGCCCGTGATCGCGATTGGCGGGATGACGGCGGAGCGCGCGGCGGCGGCGCGGGACGCGGGCGCGGCCGGTTTCGCGGCCGTCGGCATGTTCATGTGTTTGACACCTCTTCCGCAGGTTGTCTAAAGTGACGGCAGAAATGGATGATTTCGGCGGGAAGCTGCGCCAGGCGCGCGAACGGCGTGGCATCTCGCTGCGGCAGATCGCGTCGAGCACGAAGATCGCCGCCGCGGCGCTCGACGCCCTCGAGAAAAACGACATTTCCAAGCTGCCCAAACCGTCAGGGAATTCCTCCAGCGTTTCAACCAGGAGCCGCCGCCGTCCGCGGAGGCGATGGCCGCTGCGATTCCCGAAGAGGAAAAGCAGTTCGAGCTGCGCCAGCGCCAGGCCGTGAAGGCGCTCGGCTTCGGCGCGCTGTTCCTCCTCCTCCTGATCGCGATCCTGTTTCTGGTGTTGCGCCGGCGTGCCGTTCCGCCGGAGCCGCCGCCGCCGCCGGTCGCCGTGGAGCCCGCACCCGTGCCGGCGCCGGTGCCTGAAGCCGCGCCGCCGCAGCCGGCGGACGCCGGCGCTCCCACCGCCCTCGTCCCGCTCAAGGGTCAGCTGAAGCTCGACGTACACCCCACATCCGAGTGCTGGGTCTCGCTCACCGTCGACGGCCGCAAGCTGTTCGCCCGCGTCATGCAGGGGGGAGAGCACGAGTCGCACACGGTGCAGCGCGAGGCGGTCGTCGAGATCGGCGACGCCGGCGCGTTTGCGTTTTCCGTGAACGGCCGGCCCGGCAAGTCGCTCGGCGACAAGGGCCAGGTCAAGACGCTGCGGCTGACACCCCAGACCATCGCGCAGTACATTCGTTAGCGCTCATGGCACGCAGACGTCAGCCCCCTCAATGGCAAATGGCCAATGCCGAATGCCGAAAACGCTGGTTCGTCTGGCATTTGGCATTCGACATTCGGCATTAACGATCATGGACCCCGGGTTCCGCTCTCCCCTGATTGATTTTTTCCGCCGCGGCGAAGTGACGCGCGACGTCCGCCTGCTGGCGGCGCAGGGTGCGCTCGCGCCGCGCGCGCAAGAGCAGCTCGCGCTCCTCGTGCTGCTGTCGGACGATCCGGATCCCGAGATCAGGCGCGCCGTCTCCGGCACGCTGGAGGCGCTGCCGCTCGAGCCGCTGCGGGCATTTCTCGCGCGGCCGGACGTGCCATCGGAAATGGTCAAGTTCTTCGCGGGGCTCGGCGTCGAGCCGCTGGTGGACGCGACGCTGCCGGCCGTCAACGTGGACGAGCCGCTGCTCGACACCCTCTCGGAGCTCCCGGAGCTGTCCGATCTCCCCGAGGAGTCCGCGCCGGGTCAGCCCGAGCACAAGATGCTGTCGTCGCTGTCGGTCCTGGATCGCATGAAGCTCGCGATGAAGGGCACGCGCGAGCAGCGCGCGCAGCTCATTCGCGACTCCAACAAGCTCGTGTCAGCCGCCGTGTTGAGCAGTCCGAAGGTCAACGAGGCCGAGATCGAGGCCTTCACCAAGATGGGCAACTGCTCCGAGGACGTGATGCGGATCATCGGCCAGAACCGCGCGTGGACGAAGAACTACGGCATCATCCTCGGCCTGTGCAAGCACCCCAAGACCCCGGCGGCGCTCGCGATGAATTTCGTGCAGCGGTTGAACGACAAGGACTTGAAAGCGCTGGCGAACGACCGGAACGCGAAGGAAGGGCTGCGGCTGCTGGCGAAAAAGCTCATGGTGAAGACCAAGCACGGCTAACGTTTGCCTTTCCACTCCTTCCGCAGCTCGTTCAGCCCCTCCATGAACACGGCGGCCTTCGATCGCTCCTCGTCGTCTTTCAGCGTCTTGAGGATGTCGATCGCGCGGTCGAGATACCCCTGGATGGTCTTCGGGGTCGCTTCGAAGTACATCCGGCGGATTTCGGCAAGTTTCTCGGCGCTCATCGGCTCCTCTTGTCCGCCGAAGCCTTGGCGGAGGCGGATCTCAAGCTGCTCCTGAAGTCTTCCACGGATCGTGTATTCAGCACATCGTCCGGCGTCAGCCACGCGCGGCGGGCGACGGTGATGCCCCAGCGGAGCGCGCCCAGGCCGCCCGTGCTGTGGGCGTCCGAGCTGATGACGATGCGCGCGCCGGCGTCGCGCGCGCGGCGGGCGTGAAGGTCGTCGAGATCCAGCCGATCCACCTGAGCGTTGATCTCCAACGCGACGCCCGCTGCCGCCGCCGCGTCGATCACTCGCGTCATATCGGCCTTGTGCGGTTCCCGCTTCAGGATGATCCGTCCCAGCGGGTGCCCGAGCACGTCGACCCACGGGCAGGCGATGGCGCGAAGAAGCCGGTCCGTCATCTGCCCGGCGTCCTGATTGAAGGCCGAATGGACCGAGGCGATCACGATGTCGAGCTGGGCGAGGCAGTCGTCCGCGAGATCCATGGTGCCGTCCGCCCGGATGTCGCATTCGATCCCCGCGAGCAGCGTGAAGCCGTCCAGCCGCGCGTTCATTTCGCGGATGGCGCGCGCGTGTTCGAGCGCGCGGGCCTCGTCGAGGCCGTCGGCCATCGCGAGCGCCTGGCTGTGGTCGGTGATCGCCAGATATCGCAGGCCGGCGGCCTGCGCCGCGCGCGCCATCGTCTCGATATCGTCGCGGCCGTCGGTCGCGATCGTGTGGCAGTGCAGGTCCCCCTGGAGGTCCGCTAGTTGAACGAGGCGGACCGGCAGTGCCCCCTTTTCTGCCGCCTCGATCTCCCCGCGATTCTCGCGGAGCTCCGGCGGCACCAGGGGCAGCCCGAGGGCCGCATAGAGTGCCTCCTCGTCGGCTCCGGCGACGCGCGTGTTGTCGTCGATCCTGTACAGGCCGTACTCGTTCAGCTTCAGCCCGCGCTGAATCGCGCGATCGCGCAGGGCGATGTTGTGGGCTTTCGAGCCGGTGAAGTACTGGAGGGCGGCGCCCAGGCTCTCCCGCGGAACGAGCCGCAGATCCGCCTGGAAGCCGCCCCAGAGCCGCACGCTTGACTTGGTGTCGCCGTGCGCGAGGATCCGCTCGACCAGCTTGTAGCCGGTGAACGTGTCCATGAGCGACGGCGGGGCACCGTCCCTCGAACCTGCTCGGGACGTCTCGAGCGACAGTCGAGGGACGGCGGCGAGGATGTCGAGGTCGCCGCACGTCTCGCAGCCGCGGCGGAGGCTGCCCACCATGGAGATCTCCGCGTCGGGCGCGTGCTCCCGCAACGCGGCGACGAGGCCGGCGGCGGTGTCGTAGGCTTCCGCCATGAGGCGGCGTCCCGTGTACCGCCGCTGTTCCTCGAGGGCCTTCAGGATGAGCGCTTCCTTCTTCGCGCCCATGCCCTTCATCGCGCGGATGCGTCCGTTGCGCGCCGCCTGCTCCAGCGCCTCGAGCGTGTGAATGCCGAGCTCGCCGTAGAGCCGTGCGACCGTCTTGGGCCCGACGCCCTGGAGGTGCAGCAGGTCCAGCACGGTGGGAGGGAACTCCTGCACCAGCTCCTGGTGGTACCGGATCGCACCGGTCTCGGCGAGCTCGCCGATCTTCGCCGCGAGGTCCTTTCCGACGCCCTGCAGTTCCAGGCGCTCGCCCGGCGTCAGGCCCGCCACGCGCCGCGTTTCATGGACGACGGTCTCGGCCGCGTTCCGGTACGCGCGGATCTTGAAGGGGTTCTCCCCCTTGATCTCCAGGAGGTCGGCGATCTCGGTAAGGACGCGGGCGATCGCGAGGTTATCCATGCACGACGGTGACGCCCACGAACGATCTCACGCCGAGGTCGCTGAGGACCAGAGTCCGCGGAGATCTGTTTTCTTCCACGTAATTAGTCGGCAGACTCTGCATCTCGGCGGCCTCGGCGTGAGATCGTCGTGTCAGGTCACAGTCCTAGAAGGTATCGATCACCAGGCCGCGGGCTTCGATGGTGAAGTCGAGGACGCGGGCGCCGGCGTCGGCGAGCGCCTGGCGGACGCCGGGGATCGCGTCCGGCTCCGCGAAGCAGAACAGGCAGCCGCCGCCGCCCGCGCCGCAGACCTTGCCGCCCATCGAGCCGGCTGCGCGCGCCGCCGCCAGCATCGCGTCGATGGCCGGCGTCGTCACGCCGGGTGCGAGCGCCTTGCGGTTGTCCCATTCCGCCGCGATCTGCCGGCCGACTTCGGGCCAGTCGCGCCGCTCGAGCGCCGCACGCATGGCCGCGGCGATGTCACGGATGCGCGCGAAGCTGAGGTGCACGCCGGCGTCGCCGTCGATGTGCCGCTTCATGACGTCCCAGTTGTTGATCCCCGAGTTCCGCGAGGCATTCGTGTACGCCAGCACGATCCGCTCCTGCAGCTCCTCGCGGCCGACGTCGATCGCGACGCGCCGGACGCCGTTGATGCCGAGCTCGACCGCCGAGATGCCGCCGTAGTAGGCCGGACGGTAATCCTGCGCGCCCGTCGGCACGTCGATGGCCTGCGCCTCGACGTTCATCGCGATCTGGAAGATCTCGTCGGCGGTCCGGTGGCCGCCGCTCCACGCGTTCAGCGCGCCGCAGACGGCGATGTTCAGCGCCGACGACCCCGCGATCCCCGCGCCGACCGGCGAATCGGATCGGGTCTGCAGCTCGAGGCCTTCAGCCTGGAAGAAGTGCAGCAGCCGGCCCAGCAGCCGCAGGTCGTGGTTGTCGCGCAGCTCCGACCAGTGGTCCGCTTCGACACGCTGCGCCGAATCGTCCGACACGATCACGAGCCGCCGGTCGGCCCGCGACCGCAGGTCGCAGCTGGCCCGAAGGCTGATCGCCGCGTTCAGCGTCTGGGCGCCGTCGTGGAACAGGTAGAGCGGCCAGATGTCGAGCGTCCCGCCGGCAAAGTCGATCCGCGTCGGCGCGGAGGCATGAATGTGCACGGCGAATCATACATTGGGGTACCATTGCTTCGAATGTCTCTGCGCGACATCCGGCGCCACATCGGGCAACTGGCCATCGTCGGGTTCAACGGACACACCCTGCCGGACGATGTCCGAATGCTCGCCCGCGAGTTCGATCTCGGCGGCGTCATCTTCTTCGCCAGAAACGTCGCGGACCCCGAGCAGGTCGCGGACCTGTCCCGCGAGTCGCAGGAGCTGGCCGCCGACATCCCGCTGTGGGTCAGCGTGGACCAGGAGGGGGGCCGCGTCGCGCGGCTGAAGCGTCCGTTCACGGAATGGCCGCCGATGGCGACGCTGGGCCGGGCCGGCACGCCCGTCCTCGACGTGCTCACGAACCCCAAGAACCCGGTGATCGGGGATCGATCGCTCGCCGAGCGCGCCGAGGACGTGGCCCGTCTCGGCTCGGCGATCATCCGCGCCCTGCAGGGGGCCGGCATCGCGGCGTGCGGCAAGCACTTCCCCGGGCACGGCGATACGAGCACCGACTCGCACTTCGAGATGCCGCTGCTCGATCATCCCCCGGATCGCCTCGACGCGGTGGAGCTCGTGCCGTTCAAAGCCGCGATCGCCGCGGACGTCGCGTCCATCATGACCGCGCACATCCTGATCCCGTCTCTGGACGAGGAGTTTCCCGGGACGCTGTCGCCGGCCATCGTCGAAGGCCTGTTGAAGAAGAAGCTCGGGTACCGCGGCCTCGTCCTGAGCGACGACCTGGAGATGAAGGCGATCAGCGGGCGCTACGGCCACACCGAGGCGACGGTGCAGGCGATCGCCGCCGGCTGCGACGCGGTCCTCATGTGCCAGCCGGCGCCGGCGCAGCAGATGGCGGCGCTCGAAGCTCTCGTCCACGCGGTCGAGAAGGGACGCATTCCGGAGAAACGAATCGAAGATGCGCTGGCGCGCCAGCTCCGGGCGAAAGAGCGGTTCCTGACGCCGCCGCGGCCGCGTCCCGCGACCGGCGCGGCGCTGCGCGCCATCCTCGGGCGCGATGAGCACCAGGCGGTCGCCGCCGAAATGGCGAGGTTCGTCTAGACGCATGCTCAAGCCGCGCGCGCTGCGGCCTGGCGACCGCATCGGCATCGTCGCACCCGCCAGTCCCTTTGCCCGCGAGTCGTTCGATGCCGGCGTCGCCGAGCTGCGCCGTCTGGGCTACGAACCTGTCTACGACGACTCCGTGTTTGCACGCCGGCGCTATACGGCGGGAGACGCCGCGTCGCGCGCCGGGGCCTTCCTGCGCGCATGGCACGACCCGTCCATTGCCGCGCTGATCGCCGTCCGCGGCGGGTACGGCAGCGTGCAGCTGCTGCCGCTGCTCGATCCCGCCGACATCAGCCGGACGCCGAAGGCGTTCATCGGGTACAGCGACAACACCTCGCTTCTCACCTGGCTCACCGGACAGTGCGGCCTCGCGGCTTTTCACGGCCCGATGCTCGAGGGGCGGTTCGCCAAAGGGGAGGCGGCGTACGACCTCGACACCTTCACCCGCGTGCTGACGCGCGTCGAACCGGCAGGGCGCATCTCGCACCCGCAGGTGGAAGCGCTTCACCGCGGGGAGGCGAAGGGGGTGCTGCTCGGCGGCACGCTGACGAATCTGATGGCTTCGCTCGGCACACCGTATGCGTTCGACCCGCCGGCGGGGCACATCCTCTTCATCGATGAAGTCGCGGAGCGCCCTTATCGAATCGACCGCATGCTGACGCAGCTCCGGCTGGCGGGGCTCCTGTCCCGCGCATCGGCGATCGTGTTCGGCGAGTTGCCCCGCTGCGACGAGCCGGCCGAGGGCGGTCCGGCGATCAAAGCGGTCGTGGCCGATCTGCTCGCGGACTTTCGGGGGCCCATCCTGTTCGGTCTGCCCTCGGGCCATACCAGTGGCGCCTGCATGACGCTGCCGTTTGGCGTTCAGGCACGGGTCGTGGCGGGCGCCGATCCGGCGCTGGTTGTCGAGGAGGCGGCGGTCGCATACAAGCCATGAAGCGAATCCACTTGATAGGCCTGTGCGGGACGGCGATGGCGACGCTCGCCGCAATGCTCAAGAGCAAAGGCTTCGACGTCCGCGGGTCCGATCAGAACGTCTATCCGCCGATGAGCGACTTCCTGGCGGAGCAGCACATCACCACGCTCCAGGGATACAAGGCGGACCACATCACCGCCGATCTGGATCTGGTCATCGTCGGCAACGCGATCTCGAGAGGGAATCCCGAGCTCGAGGAAGTGCTGGATCGGAAGATCCGGTACTGCTCGTTGCCGGAGGCCGTCCGCGATCACTTTCTCTGGGGTTCGCGCTCGGTCGTCATCGCCGGCACCCACGGCAAGACGACGACCACGTCGCTGGCCGGATGGCTCCTCACGCACGGCGGGGCCGACCCGAGCGTGCTCGTCGGCGGCATCGCGGACAATTTCGGCGGCAGTTACCGCATCGGCGGCGGACGTGAGTTCGTGATCGAAGGGGACGAGTACGACAGCGCGTTCTTCGACAAGACCGCGAAGTTCCTGAAGTACCTGCCCGACATTGCCGTCATCAACAACCTGGAATACGACCACGCGGATATCTATCCGGACCTGGAGTCCATCCGCCTGGCGTTCAGGCGTTTCGTCAATCTGATCCCGCGCCGCGGCCTGCTGCTCGTCGGGGCGGACGACGCCGAAGCGCGCGCGCTCGGCGCGAAGGCTCCCTGCCGCGTGGAGACGTTCGGCCTGTCCGCCGGGGCCGACTGGCAGGCGCACGACCTGAAGGTCGCGGCGGCATCGACGAGCTTCGGGCTGCGCCGCAAAGGGGAGCCCGCGGGCTCCTTCGAGGTGCCGCTCCTGGGTGCGTTCAACGTCAGGAACGCGCTGGCCGCCATCGCCATCGGCGCGGCGGTCGGCCTGAGTCCCGACACGATGGCCGCCGGGCTTCGCGCCTTCAAGGGCGTCCGCCGCCGCATGCAGCTCCGCGGCACCGCGCGCGGCGTCGCCGTCTACGACGACTTCGCGCACCATCCGACCGCCATCGCCGAGACGCTCGCCGGCGTCCGGTCGGCCTTTCCCGGCCGCCGGATCTGGGCGATCTTCGAGCCGCGTTCCGCCACGTCGTGCCGCAAGGTGTTTCAGGAGGACTTCGCGCGGGCCTTCGCGGAAGCCGATCGGATCGTGCTGCCGGCGATCTTTCGATCCACGCTGCCCGACGATCAGCGCCTGTCGACGGAGAAGCTGGTCGCCGATCTCAAGGCGTCCGGCAAAGACGCGCGCTACATCCCCAAGGTCGACGACATCGTCGCGGCCGTCGCGAAGGAGGCCCGGGAAGGGGACCTCGTCGTGGTGATGTCGAACGGCGGCTTCGACGATATCCACCAGAAGCTGCTCTCCGCGCTCGAGGCCCGCTGACCGGTCCATGGCGCGCAGCGAGGTTCCCGTCCGCATCCTGCCCGCCGGCGATTCGGCCTGGCTGATCGAGCTTCCCGAGCGCATCGATCCCCTCGTCAACATGCGGGCAATCCGCATCGCGCGCGACGTCGAGACTGCCGGCCTGCCGGTGACCGACGTGGTCGTCGGGTACCGATCGGTCATGGTGTACATCGACCCGCTCTCGGTCGGCGCCGCCGGCATCGAGAGACGCCTGGAGGAGATCGCGTCGACGGAGTCGCCGGACGATGGGGTGGCGGGCGCGCGTGTGGACGTGCCGGTCTGCTATGACGGGCCGTATGGGCCCGACCTCGGCGACGTGGCCGCCTTCGGCAAGTGCACGGTCGAGGATGTGATCGGGCTGCACCTTGCGCTCGAGTACCGCGTGTTCGTCGTGGGTTTCGTGCCCGGCTTCGCGTACATGGCGCCGGTCGATCCCCGGATCGCGGCCCCCAGGCGCAGGTCGCCGCGGCTGAAGGTTCCCGCGGGCTCCGTGGCTGTCGCCGCGGGGCAGACGGGCGTGTACCCGGCGGAGACCCCCGGCGGCTGGAGCCTGATCGGCCGCTGCCCAATCAAGCCGTACGACGCGGACCGCGCGGAGCCTTTCCTGTTTCATCCTGGCGACCGGGTCCGCTTCCAGCGGATCTCAGAATCCACGTACCGCGAAACCACCCAGTGGGGTGACGTGTGAAACCCAACGACCGGGGTCTGACCCCGGAGGGTCAGGGCCGGGGGTCAGACCCCAGGCTCACCGTCGTCAAGCCGGGGATGCTGACGACGGTCCAGGATCTCGGGCGGCGCGGCTACCAGGGGCTTGGCGTGCCCGTGTCAGGCCCGATGGACGCCTACTCGCATCGGCTCGCCAACCAGGTCCTCGGAAACGATCCACACGCGGCGGCGCTCGAAATCACGTTGGTCGGTCCGGAGCTGCTCGCGGACGGTGACCTGACGTGCGCCCTCACGGGCGCCGAGATCGCGTGCACAGTCGACGAGGCCGTGGCGCCATTCAACCGCCCCTTCGACGTTCCGTCCGGTGGGCGCCTGCGCTTTGGCACCCGCGGCAGGGGCACGCGCGTCACGCTGGCAGTGCGCGGCGGATTCGATGTGCCCGAGACGCTCGGCAGCCGGGCGACGCACCTGGTGAGCCGCATGGGACCGTTCGGCGGCCGCGCGCTCCGCGCCGGCGATGTGCTTCCCGTCGCGAGCGCTCCGGCCCGCACCGCCCCGGGCGCCGGGGACCCTCTCATCCTGCCCGAAGGCGGCGCGCGGGTGCGAGTCGTGCCGGCGGTGCACCGCGAACGCTTCACGGACGATGCGTGGGGGCTGCTGGTGCGTGTGCGCTTCACCGTCAGTCCGCAATCGAATCGCATGGGCTACCGGCTCGACGGGCCGTTGCTCGGGCACGTCGGCGCCGCGGACATCCTCTCGGAGGCGATGCCGATCGGTGCGATCCAGGTGCCGGCATCCGGCCAGCCGATTCTCCTGATGGCGGAGCGCCAGACAACCGGAGGCTATGCCACGATCGCCAACGTGATCACCGCGGACCTGCCGGTGGCGGGCCAGCTGGCCCCCGGCGACTGGATCGCCTTTCATCCCGTCACGCATGCGGAAGCCTTCTCCGCGCTGCGCGAGCGTGAGGCTGCCTTGTCGGGAGGGACGCGATGACCGCCGGCGATTTCGGGGCGCGGCTTGCGGCCGTCGTTCCTCCGGATCGGATCCAGCGGGATGCTCCGCTCGCGCCGTTCACCACGTTCAAGGTCGGCGGCCCCGCGGACTGGCTCGTGCTCGCGCAACGCGCGAGCGAGGTGAAGGCCGCGCTTGGCGCGGCGCGCGACGCCGGCCTGCCGGTGACCGTGCTCGGCGGCGGCTCGAACGTGCTCGTGTCGGACGCCGGCGTGCGTGGGGTCGTCATCCGGGTGCACAGCGGCGACGTGCGATCATGCGGCGAGAACACGGTGCGCGCGGACGGCGGGCTCACGATCAACGGCCTGGTGCGCTGGACGGCCGACATGGAATTCGGGTACGACCGCAGCCGGTTGCAGCGCACGCGGGAAGTGGTCCTGTCGGCCGATTTTCTGGTGGGGCGCGGAGAGCCGGCGGCGCTGCGCGCCGTCGCGCGCGAGTCGCTCGCGTACAGGAAGCGGACGCAGCCGCTCGAATCCTCGAGCGCCGGCTGCATCTTTCAGAACCCGGATCCTGCCGTCGATCGCGTGCCAGACGGCATCCCGCCGTCGGCGGGCGCGCTGGTCGACCGCGCGGGCTTGAAAGGCGCGCGCGCAGGCGCGGCGCGCGTGTCGCCCACGCACGGAAATTTCATCGTCAACGAAGGGGGGGCGTCGGCGGACGATATCCGGCGCCTCATCGAGCGCTGCCGCGATCAGGTCCGCGCGCAATTCGAGGTCGAGCTGCGCGACGAGATCGTGTACGTGGGGTTCTGAGGTTCTACGGTTCTAAGGTTCGGGGTTCGAGGTTCGGCTGCTCAAATTCGCGAGGTCTGCCTTTGTCGAACCCTAGAACCCTAGAACCCTAGAACCCTAGAACAGTAGAACCTTAGAACCCTAGAACCTTAGAACTTGAGGACCGTGCTTGGAGCGAAATGGCATCACTGAAGATTGAGGGTGGGCGCCCGTTGTCGGGGCGAGTGGCGGTCGAGGGGAACAAGAACTCGGCGCTGCCGCT
>WNFI01575527.1_pt3 | contig 15137 bp, 14 predicted proteins | sample 5400471 | NCBI WGS metagenome assembly WNFI01 (sample SAMN13153348, study PRJNA577476) | soil metagenome | isolation source: 100 cm saprolite on Douglas fir-dominated hillslope | place: USA:California | collected 2013-09-17
GGCTCCTCCCGAGCCCGAGGAGCCGCTGCTCCCGGCCGAGGAGGACGAGGTCCCGCTCGACAACGCCGCCGCGGCCACCGCCAGCGGCCCCGACGACGGCGAGTCCGACGCTTGAGCGATCCGGCGCCACCGATCGATCCGCTCGAGCCCGCGAGGCATACCGCGGCCTCCGCGCCCGCGCCGCGCGTCGTCGTGAAGCCGCGGCGGCTCGCGGGCGATCGCGGACCCGCGCCCCTCGCCGCGCTGGCCTGGTCGAGCTTCTTCGGCGCGGGCTATTTTCCCCTCGCTCCGGGCACCGCCGGCACCGTCGCCGCGATTCCGCTCTGGTGGCTGCTGCGCCAGGATGCCGTGCCCCTGTGGGCGTATTTCGCCGCCACTGCCGCAATCACGCTGACCGGCATCGCCGCGGCGGATCGCGCCGGCAAGTACTACGGCGTCGCCGACTCGGGCCACATCGTCATCGACGAGGTGGCCGGTTATCTCGTGACCATGGCCTTCCTCCCCCGCAGCCTCTTCGCCGCGCTCGTGGGCTTCGTCTTCTTCCGCATCTGCGACGTGCTCAAGCCCTGGCCGGCGTACGTCTTCGACCGCGACCCGCGCTGGAAGAACGGCAAGGGCGTCGTGCTCGACGACGTCTTCGCCGGCGTCTGGGCCTGCGCGCTCACCTGGGGCGCGCTCTGGGCGCGCCAGCGCTTCTTCCCCGGCACATGAGCGCTCCCGTCGTCGAGTTCATCGTCACCGGCGACGAGGTGATGCGCGGTCTGATCGCGGACACCAACACCGCGCGCAGGCCAAGGGCGTCCCGATGCGGCGCTACCAGCCGTGGATCGAGCACCTGCACCAGCGCTGGGCGAAGATCCGGCCCAACGAACCGATTCCGCAGAACAACCTGCGCCAGGCCGAGGTGCCGGAGACGGCGGAGGTGCTCGGCAATCCCGACGGCAGCGCGCCGGCCTTCGCGCTGCGCATCGAGCGGTGCCTCTTCTTCTTCCTGCCCGGCGTGCCGCGCGAATACCACCGCATCGTGCAGGAGATGGTGATTCCGCGCCTGGTGGAGGCGACCGGCAACCACGTGCTGCGCTCGCGTATCTTGCAATGCTACGGCGTCACCGAGAGCAAGCTCGACGAGCTGGTCGCCGGGATCCGCGAGGCGCACCCCGAGGTGCGCTTCGGATTCCGGACCAAGTTTCCCGAGAACCATCTCTCGCTCGTAGCCCTGGCGCAGGTCGCTGCCACCGCCGAGGCGAACCTGGCTCGCGTCGAGCAACTCTGCAGGGAAAAGCTCGCCGACCTCGTCTACGGCCAGGACGGCGTCACTTTTGCGCAGGCGGTCGGAGAGCGGCTGGCCGCGCGCGGCGAGACGATCTGCTGCGCGGAGAGTTGCACCGGTGGCCTGCTCACGCAGCTCTTGACCGAAGTTCCCGGCAGCTCGCGCTGGACCGAGGGCGCCTTCGTCACCTACTCGTACGGCCTCAAGGAATCCGCGCTCGGCGTTCCCCACGAACTGCTGCAACAGCACGGCGCGGTGAGCGAGCCGGCGGTCAGGGCGATGGCCGAAGGCGCTCTCGCCCGCTCCCGAGCGACCTGGAGCGCCGCCATCACCGGCATCGCCGGACCGGACGGAGGAACGCCGGAGAAGCCCGTCGGCACCGTCTGGCTCGCGCTCAGCGGACCTTCGGGAACGCGCGCGGAGCTGAAGAAGTACCGCGGCGATCGCGGCCAGGTGCGCCTGCAGTCGGCGTACGGCGCGCTGCAGCTGCTGCGCGAGGCGCTGGCTCATCCGTCGAGGGAATCTTAAGGATGGGCGGCCTACCGCCGGACGGGGTCTCGCGGCCGTCGGGCTGGCGCGATCTCGCCGCGCGCTACCGCGTCGACCTCGTCCTCTTCGCCGCCTCGCTCGCCGTCTACGCCGTCTCCAGCGACGGGCTGCTCGCGCACCAGTCGCTGGCGCCGCACTTCGTCTACCAGGCGGATGCCTTCCTCCACGGCCAGCTCGCCCTGCGCGAGCGGCCGCCCAACCTGAACGACTGGGTGCTGCAGGACGGGCGCTGGTACGTGTCGTTTCCCCCCTTCCCCGCAGTGGTGATGATGCCCTTCGTCGCCATCTGGGGCCTCCACTTCAACGACGTCTGGTTCACGGTGGTGCTGGCCGCGCTCAACGTCGCGCTCTTCTACAGGCTCCTGCGGCGCGTGCAGGAGTCGCGGCCACAGTGGCAGCATGCGGCCTTCGCGCTGATCTTCGGCTTCGGCACCATCGCCTGGAGCTGCGGCATCCGCGGCGAGGTGTGGTTCACCGCCGAGACGCTGGGCGTCACGCTGACCCTGCTCTACCTGCACGCCGCGCTGCAGGCGAAATTTCCCATCGCTGCCGGACTCGCCGTCGCTTGCGGCGCCATCACCCGCACTCCGCTCGCCTTCTCCGCGGTCTTCTTCGTCTTCGAGGCGCTCTCGCCGGACGGCCCAGTGGACGCCCGCCGCCTGCGGGATCCCGCGCGCTGGCGCGCCGCTCTGCCAAAGCTCATCCCCTACGCCATCGCCATTGCCGCCGTCGCGATTCCAATGGCGTGGGTGAACTACGTTCGTTTCGGCAGCGCCTCCGAGTTCGGCCACTCGCATCTGTATGCGAATCGCGTCAACCAGCAGATCCAGCAGTTCGGCCTCTTCCACTACGCGTATCTGGAGCGGAACCTCCACGCCGCCTTCACCCGGCTGCCGGAGATCCAGTTCCATCCACTGCGCATCGGCTTCAACGGCGAAGGCATGAGCATCTTCGTCACCACGCCGCTCTTCCTCTATCTGCTGGCGCCCAAAGAGAAGCCGCGCCTCCATCGCGCGCTGTGGATCACCACCGCGCTCTTGCACGCGGCTCTTCTGGGCGCTCGCGCTCGCCGGCGTCGCCGTCAACGCCTGGGGCGCAGCGGAGTTCAACCGGCTGTACTGATCGCCGCGCGTGCCAGAGCTCGGAGCCTTCGGCGTGTTCGAGGGCGTTCTCCAGCCGCAGGAAGATGGTGCTCAGCCGCACGTCCTCGCGGCGCGTGCGCGCCGGCGGAGCCGCCGGCCGGGCGCCACCATCGAGGAGCAGGAGCGGAGGCGAGGCCGGCCCGCCTCCGCTCCCTTCCCCTCTCACGCCGCAGCCGGAGCCGCGGCGTCCGCCACCAGCAGCTGTCCCGCCCACCGCCAAGCCTCCTGCCATGGCCGCTTGTGGCCCGGCCCCACCGACGCCCATCCGATGCGAATTTCCAGCTTCGGCAGGTGCTCCGCGGCCGCGGCGCGGATGCGCATGACCGGCGCGTGCACCTGCTCGTCGATCGCTTCGATCACCAGCACGCCGATCTCGCGCTCCCGCACCCGCTGCACGAAGTCGGTGCGGCGCAGGTTCGCGGCGGCCAGGTTCGCGAGCGCGTCCAGATCATCGTCGAGCGCTGCCCAGCCCAGCGGAGCGACCCGCAACAGGGTGAAGCCCCTTCCGCTGCGAGCCAACCGACTGGCCTCCAGCGATGCCGCCTGGTGCAGGGTGAGGATGGCCGGGGTCATGCCGCCGCCTCCGCCTGCGTGGGCTCCGGCGGCGCCTTCTCCTCGGCGCCGGCCTCGCGCAGTTTGTGCTCCAGGTCTTCGGAGAGCGCGGCGTTGGCGCGCAGCGCCTCCGCCGCCTTCTCGCGCCCGGGGCCGAAGCGCTCGCCACCGACCTCGAACCAGGCGCCGCTCTTCTCGATCAGCCCGCGCTGGGCGCCCAGGTCGAGCAGCTCGTGCGGCCGCGAGATGCCGCTGCCGTAGAGGATGTCGAACTCGGCCTCGCGGAAAGGAGGGGCGAGCTTGTTCTTCACCACTTTGACGCGCGTGCGATTGCCGACCATCTGCTCGCCGTCCTTGACGGCGCCGATGCGACGGATGTCGAGGCGCACCGAGCAGTAGAACTTGAGCGCGTTGCCGCCGGTGGTGGTCTCGGGGTTGCCGAAGACGACGCCGATCTTCATGCGGATCTGGTTGATGAAGATGACGGTGGCGTTGTTGCGGCTGACCACCGCCGTCAGCTTGCGCAGCGCCTGGGACATGAGCCGCGCCTGCAAACCCATGTGCGCGTCGCCCATCTCGCCCTCGATCTCCGCCTTGGGCACCAGCGCGGCGACGGAGTCGACCACCACCAGATCCACCGCGCCCGAGCGGACCAGCGTCTCGGCGATCTCCAGCGCCTGCTCGCCGGTGTCGGGCTGCGAGATCAAGAGCTCGTCGATCTTCACGCCCAGCCTGCGCGCGTAGGCCACGTCGAGGGCGTGCTCCGCGTCGATGAACGCCGCGCACCCGCCCAGCGCCTGCACCTGCGCGATGGCGTGCAGGGTGAGCGTGGTCTTGCCCGAGCTCTCGGGGCCGTAGATCTCGATGACGCGCCCGCGCGGATATCCGCCGCAGCCGAGCGCGATGTCGAGGCCCAGGGAGCCCGAGGGAAAGGTGTCGACCTTCTGCGGCTCCACGCCCTCGCCGAGCCGCATCACCGCGCCTTTGCCGAACTGTTTCTCGATTGCGGCGATGGCCGCCGCCACGGCTTTCAGCTTCTCCGACAGCTTGCTCATGTCCCCTCCCTGGGATGTTGGCCGGGCGCCCTGCCCGGAGCGTGGAGCGCGATCTGGCGCGCGATGTGGAGTGCGGTGATGCGGCGGCCGGGCTTGCCCTCGAGCGGCTTGTCGAGGCAGCGCCACTCGGCGGCCTGTGTGACGTGGGTCTCGTGGACCAACTCGCTGTCTTGAAGATCTGCGATGGTGCGCGCCAGCTTCAAGACGCGGTCGTGCGCGCGGGCGGAGAGTCGTTTGTCGTCGAGCAGCGTCGCCAGGCGGGAGCAGGCCTTGTCGGTGGCGAAGGTCAGCTCGCGCAGCGCAGGACTGCGGAGCTGCGCATTGCAGTGGACGCCTTTGACCTTGAGGTAGCGCTCGCGCTGCAGAGTGCGGGCCCGCTGCACCTGCGCGCGGATCTTGGCGGAGGAGTCGCCGTCGGGGCGCCCGACCAGCTCGTGCGAACGGAGCGCGGGAACTTCGATGTGCAGATCGAAGCGGTCGAGGATGGGCCCGGAGATGCGGGACATGTACGCATGCTTCTGCGGCAGCGTGCAGGAGCAGTGATCCGGATTCGCATCGGAGCCATGCCCGCAGGGACAGGGGTTCATCGCCGCGATGAGCATGAAGCGCGCAGGCAGCGTGGCGCGGTCCCTGGCGCGGACGATGCTGACCTCGCCGTCCTCGAGCGGCTGGCGCAGCGCCTCCAGCGCCGCGCGGCCATATTCGGGCAGCTCGTCCATGAAGAGGATGCCCCGGTGGGCGAGGCTGATCTCGCCGGGCCGCAATGGGGCGCCGCCGCCGATCAGCCCGGCGACGGAGATGGTGTGGTGCGGAGCTCGGAAGGGCGGCGCGGCGAGGAGTCCCTGGCCCGGCTTGAGCCGGCCGGCGATCGACCAGATCGAAGTCGCCTCCACCGCCTCCTCGAACGACAGCGACGGCAGGATGGTGGGAAGCCTCCGCGCCAACATCGTCTTGCCGGCGCCCGGTGGCCCGATGAGGAGCGCGTTGTGGCCGCCGGCAGCGGCGATCTCGAGCGCCCACTTGGCGGTCTGCTGTCCGCGCACGTCGGTGAGATCGAGCGTGTGCGGCTCGGCCGGCGCCAGGTCGAGCGCTGCCGGCGCGCGCGTGCTCATGCCGCAAAAGATCTCCGCCGCCTCGACCAGGCTGCGCGCGCCGTAGACGCGCAGGCCCTGCACCAGCGCCCCCTCGGCGGCGTTCTGCTCCGGCGCGATGAGCGTGGTGAAGCCGAGCCGCTGCGCCTCGATGGCGATGGGCAAGACGCCGCGCGCCGGCAAGAGGTCGCCCGAGAGCGTCAGCTCTCCGATCACCAGCGCCGGCCGGTCGGGCGGGGTGATCAGGCCGGCCGACGCCAGCACGCTGAGCGCGATGGCGAGGTCGAAGGCGGCGCCTTCCTTTCGTACGTCGCCGGGCGCGAGGTTGACGGTGATCTTTTTCTGCGGAAGCACGTAGCCGCTGTTGCGGATGGCGGTGAGGACTCGCGTCTTCGCATCGACGCAGGCGAGGTCGGGCAGTCCCACCAGGGCGAAGCCGGGCAAGCCGAGCGAAAGGTCGACCTGCACGTCGACGGGGTGCGCGCCTGCGCCGGCGATGGCGGCGGAGTGGAGGGACGAGTGCACGCCGCGGGACTTTTTTTCCGCCGCGGCGGAGATGGCTTCTCCGGCGGAGGCGGCGGCGGCGATGGCCGGCGCGCGGGGCGCGAACGCGCGGGCAAGCAACGAAGTGGGAGCCGAGGCCGGGTCAGTCGTCGCCGAAGTACCACCACGGCGAACGCCGGCGGCGGCTGGGCAGGAAGAGAATGAAGAGCGACAACGCGGCGATGGTGCCGGCCGCCTGCAGCACAGAGTGGCCCTTCGCCAGGTACACCATGAGCCCGGAGCCGAAGAAGGCCACGACCAGCCCCATCGCGACGCCGAAGCGCAGGTTCGGATCCGGAATCAGCGCCAGGAGCCGCAGGCCGAGGGGCGTCGAGTCGCCGCTCCAGAACATCCGCGTTCGCTCGCTCTCCCCCACCTGCTGGGCGATCGCCTCTCCCAGCAGCCGCTGCTGCTGCGGCGAGGGAGGCGCCGGCGCTTCGGGTTCCAGCGCGCGCTGCCGCTGGCGCTCTTTCCACAGACGCGCGTTCCAGTCGTGCACCTCGTCGGTGTCGAGGCGCGCCTGGCAGTTGATGCACCTCACCGAGTACTTCGAGTTGTCCGCCTCGCACAGCGGGCAGCGCAAGAAAGGCTGCTCGCTGTCGGGATGCACGTCGATCTCGACGCCGCTCTCCAGCTGCCCGGCCCGCTCGGCGCGGAAATGCGCGTCGGGCGCGACCGAGGGCGGCGCCTCGCCGCTGAAGCGCGCCTTGGTGGCAACGCCATGGGCCGGCGTGTCGCCGGGCTTGCGCGCCCGCTCCAGGTTCAAGAAGCGCGTCAGCCTTCCCGCCATCAGCGCGCCACTGGAGGAACCGGCTTTGCCGGCGTCGCCGGTCGCGCAGCCGCGAAGGGCGAAGCACGAGAGGGGCGCTGCGCCGAAGAGGCGGGGCGGGTGCGGTTCCTCGACCAGTCGCGCAGCTTCGCGATCTCCTCGCTCATGGTGGCCGAGAGAGGAAAGGTCTCCCGCAGGGACTGGATCACCTGTGCCTGCGTCAGCTCGCTGCCCTCCGCGAAGGCGTGGTAGAGGCCGGCGATCACCGCCTGTTCGATCTCCGCACCGCTATATCCCTCAGCCGCTGTCGAGAGCGCATCGAGATCGAAGTGCAGAGGATCGCGCTGGCGCCGCCGTATATGGATGCGGAAGATCTCGTGCCGCTCCGCCGCCGAGGGCAGGTCGATGAAGAAGATCTCGTCGAAGCGCCCCTTGCGCAAGAGCTCCGGCGGCAGCGCCTCGATGCGGTTCGCGGTCGCCACCACGAAGACCGGCGCCGTCTTCTCCTGCAGCCAGGTGAGCAGCGCCCCGAAGACGCGCGCGCTCACCCCCGAATCGGTCACCGCCGCGCCAGAGCTGCCTGCAAGGCCCTTCTCGATCTCGTCGATCCACAGCACCACCGGCGCGACGCTCTCCGCCACCCGGATGGCGCGGCGCAGGTTCTCCTCGGAGGATCCGATCAGCGAAGAAAAGATCCGCCCCAGATCGAGGCGCAACAAGGGCAACGCCCACGCCGAGGCGATGGCCTTCGCCGTCAAGCTCTTCCCGCAGCCCTGCACGCCGAGCAGCAACAGTCCCTTCGGCGCCGGCAGCCCGAACTTGCGCGCCGGCTCGGAGAAGGCGCCGTTGCGGCCCGTAAGCCACGCCTTGAGCTCGTCGAGCCCGCCGACCTGGCCGAGGTCCTCCTCGACGCCGACGAACTCCAGCAGTCCGCTCTTGCGGATCACCTGCCGCTTCTCGTCCAGCACCAGCCGGATGTCGTCCTTGTCGAGCACGCCGTCGTTGGCGATGGCCTTGGCGAAGGCGTTCTCCGCCTCGGAGAGGGTCAGCCCCTGCGCGGCCTTGATCATCTGCTCGGCCTGCTCGCGGGTCAGGTCGACGCGCGCCTTGTTGCCCTGCCGCACCACTGCGACGATCTCCTTGAGCAGCTGGAGCAGATCGCGGAAGGTGGGCAGCGGCACGTCGAGGACCGAGATCTCCTTCTCCAGCTCGACGGGGATGGTGAGGGTGGGCGAGAGCAGGATCACCGTCGTGTAGGTGGACTTCAGCTCCTGCGCCAACTCGCGCATCGAGCGCACCACCGGTGGGCTGTCGAGGTAGGGATGGAAGTCCTTCAGCACCACCAGTGAGGGCTCGGTGAGCTTGCCGATGGCGTTCAGCGCCTCCACCGGATCGCGCGAGCTGTCGCTCATCGCCATCGTGCGCGCGCCCATCCGGCGCAGGCCGCGCGTCACCGACCAGGTGAGCAGCGCCTTGGCGTGGTTCTGCGCGACGTCCTGGAGGATGGCGTCGAGGCGCTGCTCCTCCCAGCTCACCAGATAGATGAGCGGATAGCGCGCCCGGATCAGCGTATCCAGGTCGGAGACGAAGCGGGGCGTGCCGGCGGGCGGCGGGGAGATGTCCAGCGTCTCCATCCGCCGATTGTATCAGAGGCGCGAGGCTGCGCGGCGCAAGCGAGCGGCGGCTTCCTCGACGGCGGTCAAGGGGAAGTCGAGGTGGGTCACCGCCCGGATGCGGGTGACGCTGACGGCGTTGATGAGCAGGCCTTCCTTCTTCGCGGCTTCGACCAGCGCGGGCGCGTTGGGCACGTCGGCGAGGAGGATGTTGGTCTCCGGCGCGTGCCAGGCGAGCGCCGGCACTGCTGCGGCGAGGCGCTTCGCGCTCTCGTGATCCTCCGCCAGCCGCTGCACATGATGGTCGAGCGCGTAGGCGCCCGCGGCGGCGAGGATGCCCGCCTGGCGCAGTCCGCCGCCGACGCGCTTGCGCAGGCGGCGGACGATCTTCACCCGCTCGCGGGTGGTGGCGACGAGGGAGCCGGCGGGCGCGCCCAGGCCTTTGCTCAGGCAGACGCTGACCGTGTCGGCCTTCTCGCAGAGCCGCGCCAGCCCGACGCCCGTTTTGACGTGCGCGTTCCAGATGCGCGCTCCGTCGTAATGGACCGCGAGCCCGGCGGCGTGCGCGACGTCGGCCACGGCCTCGAGCTGCTGCAGCGGCCAGATCGATCCGCCGCCGCGGTTGTGGGTGTTCTCGACGGCGACGGCCTTCTGGCGCGGATCGTGATCGCCCTGGCTCGCCCGCAGCACCGCCTTGAGCGCCTCGGGCGTGAAGATGCCGCGCTGCCCGTCGACGACCAGGCTCTGCGCCCCCCACAGAGCAGAGATGGCACCGCCCTCGTAGTTCACCACGTGGCAGTTCCGGTCGCAGATGATCTCGTCGCCCATTCCCGCGAGCGAGCCGATGGCGAGCTGGTTGGCCATCGTCCCGGTGGGCACCCAGACGGCGGCTTCCTTGCCGAGCAGGGCCGCGATGCGCTCCTGAAGGCCATTGACGGAGGGGTCCTCGCCGTACACGTCGTCGCCGACTTCGGCGGCCGACATGGCCTTGCGCATTCCGGCGGTGGGCTTCGTGACAGTGTCGCTGCGGAGGTCGATGAGGTTCATGGGCGGGTCGCATGATAAACGGCCAGGCGATGGCCCGCGAATCGAAAGCAGCGATGAGCGCGCGGTTCTCCAGGATCCTCGACCGGCTCGAGAAGGCGATGCCGGAAGCGAAGATCGCGCTGGACTACCAGGACGAGCTGCAGCTCCTGGTCTCGGTGATGCTCTCCGCGCAGAGCACCGACGCGGTGGTGAACACGGTGACGCCGGCCTTGTTCGCGAAGTACCCGACCGCCGCGCACTACGCGAAGAGCACCCCCGAGAAGCTGGGCGCACAGATCAAGCGCGTCGGCCTCTGGCGCGGCAAGGCGAGGAACATCCACCAAACGATGACGCGCATCGCCCGCGACCACGGCGGAAAGATCCCGCGCTCGCGCGAGGAGCTGCGCGAGCTGCCCGGCGTCGGCTGGAAGACCGCGGGCGTCGTCGTCAACCACGCCTTCGGCACGCCCGCCTTTCCGGTCGACACGCACGTCGGCCGCGTGGCGCGCCGGCTGGGCCTCACCCGGCACGAAGATCCCGACAAGGTCGAGAGAGACCTGAGCGCCATCCTGCCGCCCGAGCGCTGGGGCCGCGGACACCAGCTGCTCATCTGGCACGGCCGCCGCACCTGCGAGGCGCGCAAGCCGCATTGCTCTCGCTGCGCCGTCCGCGACCTGTGCCCGCGGCGCGGCGTCAAGGAGAGCGATTGAAGAGCAACACGTCGTTGCCGTCCTGGATCAGCGCCTCGTAGCGCGCCCAGCCCTTCGGCGCCTTTGCGACGTACCTCTTCCAGGTGAGCCCGGTCAGCTCGTAGTCCGCGTCGGCGAAGTGGGTGATGAAGGCTTCCACCGTCGTGCGGGTGGGGCAGGAGGTCTTCTCGCCGGTGGCGATGATCGACGCCGCCTGCAGCCACTCGCAGGCCTTGTCGGGCGAGTGCGCGCTGGCGATGACCATGAGGAAATCTTTTGGCAAGTGCCGCAGGATGCCCGCGGCGAGCCCCAGCACGTGGTGCGCCGGCGTGCCGGCGATGAGCGGCTCCGGCCCGCACGAGCCGTCGGCGCGGAACGGCAGCGTCGCCGCTTTCAAGGAGTCGTGCCAGATGGCGGCGGCGACCAGCTGGTCCTCGTGCAGCTCGACGCCATAGACGTGCTCGTAGACCTTGGCCAGCGCCTTCGCATGCAAGAGGTCCGCGAGCGAGTGCACCGCGAGCCCGCCCGGATAGCCGTGGTGTCCGTCCTCGCACGGCCCGCCCGGCGCCGCTGCGAAGTCGCCTTTGCGGGGCGGCGGCAAGGCAAGCTGCGTCTCGCCGAGCAGCGTTCGAGCCTCCGCGAGATGCGCATAGGCCCACGCCTCATTCGGCAGCCAGGGCGCGAGGAGCTGCGCCTCGACCGCCGCGCGCAGCGCCGGATCCGGCAGGGCAGCGGCTTCCCGGCGCAGCTCCAGCATTGCGTCGTGTGCGACAGGGAGCTTGCTCGCGAGGTCGCGGGCGTGCGCGGTGGGGTCTTGGGCGACGGCGAAGAGCAGGAGGGCGAGCACGTGGACTCCGGGGATCTTCTTGCGATGTGAGAGGGCCCGTCTACCGATTCCGCTTCAGGGCTGATCGGCGCGCGGGGAGCCGGCCATCACCGGACGGCCGGCCCAGCCCGGTGGAACCACCAGCTCGACGGCGCTCGAGGGGATCCAGCCGGTGAGGCCGTTCGCGAGCTTGACGCGGCGGTAGTCGGCCTCCTGATCCTCGACGCGCACGGTGGTGCCCTCGTGCACCTCGAAGTGGCTGACGTTCTGCTCGGAGGGGCCCTCGCGCGCGGGGACCGACTGCGCCACCACCACGGCGCGCTGCAGGGCCATGCGCCGCCCGGTCGCCGCGCCCCAGGTGATGCCGGCCGACAAGAGTGCCAGCGCGAACGCCGCGCCCGACGCCGTCGCCACCCAGGGCAGCTCCGGGCGGAAGAGGCGCAGGCCGAGCAGGATCCAGGCCGCGCACCAGAAGGCGACCAAGAGCGCCGCCGCCGTCCCGCCCGGCAACGGCGCCAGCACCCGCGCCAGAGTCTCGGTGCCGCCCTCGTCGCTCTCGCCCTCGAGCTTGTCGACGTTGCCGCGGCGGACTTCGACGAGGTCGGCGCGCGCGTCGTCGTCGCCCGGGTCGAGGAAGAGCGCGCGCTCGAAGTGCACCGCTGCGAGGCCGCGCTTGCCCTGCCGCAAGTAGCCGGCGCCGAGGTTCGTCTCCAACTCCGCAGAGGCCACGCCCTCGGCGATGAGCGCTTCGTACGAGGCGATGGCGCGCGCCAGGTCTCCGGACAGGTACGCCGCGTTGGCATCGGCGAAGAGCTGCGTGCCGGGCGCATCGGCGGCGAGGAGCAGCGCGAGCAGGGACAGGGTCACGCTGCGCTCCCGCGGTCGAGGTCGTTGATGATCTGATCTGCCCGCGTCAGCATGGCCTCGCGCGCGGTCGCCTCGCCCGAGCGCGGGGCGAAGCGGGCGCGGTCGCAATCGTCCAGCACCCGCAGCACGCGGTTCACCAGCTCTTCCCGCTGGCCGCGCGTGAGGAGCGCGCGCGACAGCTCCTCGCGGGTCAGCCCCGCCGCCACCACGCCTTGCTTGTCGGCCAGGTAAAAGGTGATCGCCCGCGCCACCTCCGCATAGAACGCGCCGGCCTCGCCCTTCGCGAGCAGCCCCTGCGCGCCGCGGAGCCGCTTCGCCGCCGCGCTGCGCGCCAGCCTGATGCGCTGCTGCTGCGGATCGATGTGCAGCATCCGCCGCGCCCGATCGACGCCGAGCAAGAGCGCGAGCCCGAACGGCGGCAGTGCGAGGAGCGGCCAGAACCAGGGCCGCGTCCACGGCGGCGGACCGCGCATGGCGTTGCCGAGCCGCAGGCGGATGGGCCGCACGCCGCCCGCCGCCAGCAGATTTTGCGCCGCCGGCTCCAACGTTGCCGGCCCTGCCTGCGCCGCCGAGACGTTGAGGCTCATCGCCTCGGTGTGCAGCGTCCGGTACTGCTTCTGCACCGGGTCGAAGACGTCCATCGACAGCGCAGGAATGTCGACTGCCCCTGTGCGCTCGGGCACCAGCAGCTGCTCGACCGTCCGCGTTCCCATCACGGCGCCCTTCTCGATGGTCTCCTTGTCGGTGGTGGTCGCGTCGTACGCGCGCAACCCCTGGATGGCCCCCAGCCTGGGCAATCTGAGATCGCGCACGTTGCCGCGCCCGGCGGCGACGAGACGGAAGGTCACCGGCTGCCCGACGGAGACGTTGACCGGGTCCACCGTCGCGCTCAGGTTCCACTGGCCGACGTTGCCCGGATCGAATCCCGAAGGCTTCCCCGGCGGGAGCGGCTGCACCTCCAGCGACACCGGCTGCGACTGGCGGTGCGAGCTGCCGCGCGAGAAGAGCATGCCGAAGCCGGTGAGCACGTCGACTTCGGCCGGCTCGATCTGCGCTTTCCCGGGCCGCAGCGCGAAGAGCGCGCGCTTGCGCAAGAGGTAGAAGCGGTACGGAACGCCGTCGAGGATGCGCGCCTCCGGCACCAGCTGCTGCGGCGATTCGATCTCCTCGGTCCAGAACCCGTCCAGCCGCGGCAGCTGCAGCTTGTCGATGCCGCTGACGTTGATGCGCGCGAGCAGGTAGAGCGAATAGGTGACTTGCTGCCCGACGAAGGGATGGTCGTTGTCCACCGTCGCGCGCAGCAGCAGATCGCGCTGGCCGGGGTGCACGTCGGCGAAGGGATCGAGATCGTCCGGCGGCGGCTGATCGTTCGGCGACGAGAAGGGATCGGGCGGGCGCCGCTTGCCCTGCTGTGCCCGCGCGGGCGCCGCCTGTCCGGCCGCGAGCGCGTGCACCTTGAGCGGCTGCGTCGCGTAGGTGCGCCCGTGGTAGTCGAGCTTGACCGGCTCGATTACGAGATCGCCCTCCCGTTTCGGCGTCAGCGCCAGCGCGGTGACGATGGTCCGGTGGAAGGACGGCGCGCCGTTGACGAAGGCGAAGCTGACCTGCTCGGACTGCTGGCGGCTGACGAGGTCGAAGTCGGCGAGGCCGGGAAGCTGGAGGTCGCCGGGCTCGCCCTTGGAGGAATAGGTGGCGGTGATCTGCACCGTGACGGTGCCGTCGAGCGCCACCTGGTCCGTGTCGAGCGTCGCCGACAGCTCCACCTCGGCCGCGGCCAGCGCGGCGACCGGCAGGAAGAGGCCCAGCGCGAGCGCGAGGGCGCTACCAGTCCTTCTCGACGTCAAAACGCCTTGCCTCCTTGCGCTTGTCTTTGGCGAATCGCCACACTTGCAGATTCTTCTCTCCCGCGCGCAGCGCGTCCAATAGCCGCTCCGCCTCGCTGCGGTCCACCGGCTTCTGCTCCTCCGCCTGCTGCTCCTTCTTCTCCTTGGGCTGCTGCTGCTCGCCCGCCTGCTGCTTCTCCTCCTTCTTCTGCTCCTCTTTCTCTCCCGCCTGCTTCTCCTGGTCCTTCTGCTGCTCGTCGCCCTTCGACTTGTCGGGCTGCTGTTTCTTCTGCTGGTTCTTGTCTTTGCTCTCTTGCTGCTGCGGCTGCTGCTGGTTCTGCTTGCGATCCTCCGTCTTGAGCAGCAGCTCGAGGTTCACCTTGGCGTCGGCGTCGTCGGGGTCGAGGGCCAGCGTCTCTTGGTAGGACTTGATGGCCTCGTCGGGATTGCCCATCTCCTCCTGCGCAAGCGCGAGGTCGAAGGTGGCGCGCGCCTTCAGCGAGCGATCGCCGGTCTGCATCGCCTTGAGCGCTTCTTGGTGCGCCCGCATGGCGTGGTCGGAGCCGAGCTTCAGCATCTGGTTGGCGCGGTCGAAGTGCAGCTCGGCGGAGTCGGGCAGCCTCTCCAGCGCGCGGTCGTAGGCCTTGAGCGCGCCCTCGGGATCGTTCTGCGCCGCGAGCGCGTTGCCCTCGTCGACGTCGGGATCGTCCTTCTCGTAGAGGCGGCGCCCGGCGCTGCGCAGCGCGGAGGAGAGCTTTTGGAAAAAGCCGGGCGTGTCCCGATGTCTGGCGACGACCACCACGCGCTCGGGCGCGGCGCAGAGCAGGGCGAGGAGCAGGATCACAGCGCGGCCCTCCTGCGCAAGAGCGGCCCGTCGCCCAGCGCCGCGGCGATGCAGAGCAGCGCGAACGCGGGCCAGGCGAACCACATGTACTTGTCGTCGTACTGCACCGACAGGCGCGACTCCAGGTCGCCCTTCTGCAGCTTGTCCAGCTCGGGCAAAAGCTGCAGGACGCCGAGGTCCGTCCCGGTGCCGCGCAGGACCAGCCCGTTGCCGCGCGAGGCCAGTTCGCGCAGGCCGGCGACGTCGGTGCGGGTGAGCACGGTGTGGCCCTCGCGATCCTTCTTGTATCCGATCACGTTTCCGTTCCGGTCGGCGATGGGGATCGGCTCGCCCGACTCGCCGCCGACCGGAACGGCGTAGATGCGGATGCCGGAGTCGCCGGTGTCGGAGGCAGCCTTGAGCGCGTCGCCCTGCTGGTCCTCGCCGTCGGTGATGAGCAGGATGGCCTTCGCCGCCGGCGACTCCGGCATCCGCATCT